>JAABUJ010000036.1_pt1 | contig 304154 bp, 239 predicted proteins | sample 5559131 | NCBI WGS metagenome assembly JAABUJ01 (sample SAMN10711875, study PRJNA513366) | rock metagenome | isolation source: Antarctica rocks | place: Antarctica: Victoria Land, Mt New Zealand nord | collected 2016-01-07
TCCCTCTGCATAAAAACGGCGATGCTAAGGGGTAACATAAGACCCCCCAACGCTGTGACGGCTTTCTTGATCATCTTGAACATCATCCACCTCTACTGGATGTGCGTCAAGTATGTAATTGCCCTAAAGAAGGTCGCAACATTAGTCATCATTTTCGCGATGCAATCAAAGAGATATTTCTTAGTAATAAGACAGAACTCGGTCGAATGACTATCGAATATGGAGTGTTTTAGATGAGGAACATAGGGTTTTCTACAGGTGCTCTCGCATATGGTGATTTTAGCTATGCATTAGAGATGCTTGCTCCCAGTCATCTTCCTTGTATCGAGCTGTCGGCTTTACGAATTTCGGAAATACGTTGGCTGATTGAGTCCATACCAACATTGGATGTAGATGGATACCGTTATATATCGATTCATGCGCCGAGCAGTTTCGCGGCAGAAGAAGAATCTTGGCTGGCTGATCTCTTGTACATTGGGGTGCCTGAGCATTGGCCTATCGTCATGCATCCAGATGCAATTCATAATTTCTCACAGTGGAAACGATTTGGACGAAGAATAGCTATAGAAAACATGGATAGACGCAAATCCTGCGGACGCAGTGTGCGCGAACTAAGAAGCATTTTTGAACAGCTGCCTGAAGCTGGTCTATGTTTCGATATCGGTCATGCTCGTCAATTTGACTCTTCTATGACTGAAGCCTTTCTTATACTCAAGAATCTTCAGAACAGACTAGTTCAGCTTCATCTAAGCGAGGTGAATAGTGAAAGCCAACACGAACCGATCTCTTTCGGAGCGATCTTAGCATTTCAACAAATTGCTTTCCTTGTTCCGGAATCGGTGCCGATCATTCTAGAGAGCCGAGTCAACGCAATGCAGATCAGTAAAGAAGTGCAGAAAGCTGAAGACTCATTGAAGGTCTTAGTTGCGCATCAGCGACTATCTTTTACCTAATTGCAAGCAACTTGATACCAACGCTTACTGCAGCAGCGTTCCCTCTTCCGGCAAGGTCTTAGCCTCCTCAGGCGGAATCACCACAGCCGCAGCCACCTTATCCTGATCTTCCAGGTCAAGCAGCTTCACCCCCATGGTGCTCCGGCCGGCAGCGCGAATCGACTTCGTGTCGATTCGGATGATCTTGCCAAACTGGCTGATGACCATGAGCTCGCTGGTCTCATCCACAAGATTGATCCCGCTGACCTTCCCATTCTTGGCCGTCGTCTTGACGTTGATGACGCCCTTGCCCCCGCGCGTCTGCAGCCGGTAAGCGTCGACATCGGTGCGTTTGCCGAAGCCGTTCTCCGTGACCGACAGGATCAGGCACGGCGTCAGGCCAAGCTGTTTATCGAGCTTGTCGAGCTTGGCGGACTTGATCGTCTCCGGCTGCGAGGTGACGTCTTCGGGGTTGCCGGAGAGCGCGAGCGGCGCAGCGTCGACAGCTTCGTCAATGGCATCGGCGAGCGCGTCGGCAAGGCCTTTCTGTTCCGCGAGGGTGCGGCGAGTAGCTTCGCGCGACTCGGCAGATGGGGTGACGGCGGCTCCGATGAGGAAGTCACCCTTGCGGAGCGAGATGCCGCGATTCCCCGTAGCCGGCCGGCCCATCGGCCGAAGGTCCTGCTCGTTGAACCGGATCGCCATGCCGTCGTGCGTGGCGAGGAAGATAATCTGCTGGCCGTCGGTGACGCGCGCCGTGATCAGTTCGTCGTCCTTGTCGATGCCGATGGCGATGATCCCGCGCGACATCACGTTCGAGAAGTCCTTGAGCGGCGTCTTCTTCACCGTCCCGTTTCTCGTCGCAAACAGAATGTTCTTGCCCGCTTCCGTCAGGTCACGGACAGGCAGGATGGTGACGACCCGCTCGCCCGGCTGCAGGTCGATCAGCGAGGCCATGGCCTTGCCTTTACCCGCCGAGCCGGCGTCCGGAATCTCGTAGACCTTCAGCCAGTACACGCGTCCCGCGTTGGTGAAGCAAAGCAGATACGCATGCGTGGAGTTGATGATCAGCTGGGCAACAAAGTCCTCGTCGCGCGTCTTCATGCCGAGCCGCCCGGTCCCGCCGCGGCGCTGCTGCCGGTACGTGGAGATAGGCGTGCGTTTGAGATAGCCGGTGTTCGAGACCGTGACCGCGACCTGCTCGTCCATGATGAGGTCTTCAAGGCCCAGTTCAGCGGTCTCGTCGATAATCATGGTGCGGCGAGGATCGCCGTACTTGTCGCGAACCTCCTCCAGCTCCTTGACGATCACAGCGCGCAGCTTCGCCGGCGACGCCAGGATGGACTCGAACTCGGCGATGTTATCGCGGACCTGGCGCAGCTCGTTAAGCAGCTCGTCGATCGAGAGCTGCGTCAGACGATAGAGCTGCAGTTCGAGAATCGCGTCGATCTGCTTGTAACTGAGGATCAGCGTGCCACTGGTCGAGAAGGTGAGATCGACGTTATACCGCGCCGGGTCAAGGATGATGCCCGCAAGCTCGGTGCCGCGAAGGTTGATCGTCTTGCCAGAGAAGTAGCTGTAAAGCCGCTCGCGAGCCTCCGGTCGAGAACCCGACTGGCGGATGATCTTGATTACATTATCGAGATGGTCGAGGGCGATCTGGTAGCCGAGCAGGATGTGTTCCCGGTCGCGAGCCTTCGCCAGCAGGAACGCTGTCCGCCGCCGAACGACTTCGACCCGATGATCCAGAAATGCCCGGATCGCCTTATCCAGCGGCAGTTCCTTCGGCTGGCCGTTGTGGACGGCCAGGAAGATCATTGAGAAGCTCTCCTGCATTTGCGTGTGCTTGTGGAGCTGGTTGAGCACAATCTGGTGTTCCGCCCCTCGCTTCAGGCCGATCACGATGCGCATGCCGTCCCGGTCGCTCTCGTCCCGGAACTCGTCGCGCGCTATGTCCGTGATCACGCCCTCGTTGACCAGCTCGGCGATGCGCTCGATCAGCTTGGACTTATTAACCTGGTAGGGGATCTCGGTCACGATGATGGCCTGCCGGCCGCCGGAGATATTCTCGATAGCGCACTTGGCGCGCATCATGAACCGTCCACGCCCGGTCGCATACGCCTGCGGAATGTTCGTCCGCCCGAACAGGAATCCGCCCGTCGGAAAGTCCGGCCCCTGCACGTGCTGGAGAACGAGGGCGAGATCGGACGTCGGGTCCTGCGGCGACTTCGAGATCAGGGCAATGGCCGCGTTCACCACCTCCGTGAGATTGTGCGGCGGGATGTTCGTCGCCATGCCGACCGCAATCCCGGAGCTGCCGTTCACGATCAGATTCGGGACGCGCGCTGGCAGCACGGAGGGCTCGAGCGTCGACTCATCGTAGTTCGGGACAAAGTCGACCGTGTCCAAGTCGATGTCGGCGAGCATTTCGCCGGCGATGCGGGTCAGGCGAGACTCGGTGTAGCGCATCGCGGCCGGGGGGTCACCGTCGACCGAGCCGAAGTTGCCCTGGCCATCGACCATCGGGTAGCGGAGCGAGAAGGGCTGGGCCAGCCGAACCATCGTGTCGTAGATGGCGGAGTCGCCATGGGGATGGTAGTTGCCCATCACGTGACCGACGACCTTGGCGGACTTGGTGTACTTCTTATTAAACTGGAGACCCATCTCCTGCATGCCGTAGAGAATCCGGCGATGCACAGGCTTGAGACCATCCCGCACATCGGGGAGCGCGCGCCCGATGATCACGGACATCGAATAATCGAGATACGACCGGCGCATCTCGTCTTCAATATTGATCGAGAGCATGACGGCGGCGCCGCGGCCCTGGACGGAGCTTGAGCCTCCGCCCGGCGGGATCCCTGCCGGGGGAGGAGCGTTCGAGGCGGCGTCTTGTGGCGAGGGAGGTTCGGGGTTGGTCGGGTCTTCGGGAAACAGGTCGTCTGCCATGGGGTATCTCTATTATATAGATATGGAGAACGTGCTTCGAGCGGTGTCATACATCGCCAGCTCGTGACTTCCCTGACTCCTTGATGCTCCGGGTGGCTGCAAGCGATCGTCTTCGCCGACCAGCGGGAGGCCCAAGAAGCTCCTCCTGCCATGACCGATATACACGTCACGAAGTGACCGCCGCCCGCGCAGGGCGTTTGGAAAGTTTTAGACAAGTTCTTAAAACCTGTCTAAGAACCCCAGAAGCCGTCCCGCGCGGGACCGCGTTACCTGATGCTCCCGATAGTTGCGAGCGATCGTCTTCACCGACCAGCGGGAGGCCCCAAGGAGTTCTTCCTGCCATGACCGGTATACACGTCACGAAGTGACCGCCGCCCGCGCAGGGCGTTTGGAGTTGTTAGACAAAATTCTAAAACCCGTCTATAAGCGTCATCTCGATCCTGAACCTGATCGAACGGACCGAGCGCAGTCTATCGCGTGTCGCCCTAAAAACACCTTACATTCACTCTTGTTTCTTGTTTTTCGCTCGTCGACGGTCTTTGCTTCCGGCAGTCTTAGACAGACGCTCTCAAGTAACGTCCACAAAAATACAATTTTCAGGATAGTGGATCTTTGAATCTGTAGAAATGTGGATGCAACGAATGGAGAGATGATCCACAAGTTTTCGTAACCCGCCTGTAATGAATAAGTAACTTCACACGAAGATTGGATGTACATTGGCATCCCGAGTGCAGAGTAGCGTGTAGTCCACTCTCTGCAACTGTATTGAACCTTATCTTGAGGTACACACAGCGTTGGGGTACGGACGACCGTTTTCAGGAGAACGAACTGAATGAAGAAGTTACTGGGGCTGATGGCGTTGCTTTTCGCGGTGGTAGGGATGAGCTTTGGGCAGGCTATCTCAGTTAACGGCGGATCGATCCAAGGTACGATCACCGACGCGACGGGTGCGGTGGTACCGAACGCTAGTGTGGTGATCACGGGCAGCGATACCGGTTCGACTAAGACATTGACGACCGATTCGGGAGGATTCTACAGCCTCGGACCCCTGAATCCAGGGCCCTATACGGTCACCGTCACTGCCGCCGGCTTTCAGAAGCTGGCCGTCAAGACGGTCGTTCGGACCGGCACGGCCACAACCGGTACCTTCAAGCTCACCATCGGCGGATCGGACCAGACGATCGAAGTAAGTGCCGGGGCGCTTCAGGTAAATACCGAGCAGGCCGGGGTGAGCGATGTGATCACCAAGGAGCAGATCGACTCGCTCCCCGTCAATGGCCGGAACTTCCTCGACCTCGCCCAGATTGAGCCGGGCGTCATCCTCCAGAGCGGCGAATCGTTTGACCCGACAAAGGCAGGCTACTCCGCCATCTCCACCAGCGGCGTCTCCGGCCGCACCACCCGTATTCTCCTCGATGGCCAGGACATCACCGACGAGACGGTTGGAACGACCATCTTCAACGTCTCGCAGGGTGCGATCGGCGACTTCCAGTTGAACCGCTCCACCCAGGACGTCTCGGGTGAAGTTACTTCGACCGGTCAGGTCCTCGTCTCCACCAACTCTGGAACCAACCGGTTCCATGGCCAGGTCTTCTATCAGTTCCAGGATCACCGCGCGTTGTTCGCCCGGACCGCAGGCGGCCTCGACGTGCCATTTCAGCGGAATCAGTTTGGCGGCAGCATAGGTGGGCCGATCCTGAAAGATAAGCTCTTCTTTTTTGGAAACGCGGAACGGATCAAGCAGGACTCCTCAAATGCAATCACGCTTGGAACCCTGTTCTCAGACATCCAGACTAGGTTTCCGTCCCTTCCCTCGCCCTATCGTCAGACGTATTCGACCATCCGCCTCGACTATAACGGGCCCAAGGGTGGGCATTATTTTGCACGCATCAACTATAACGTTGATCGTTCAAGCTCGAACTTTGGACAAGGCTACGAGCTCTATAACAATCGTGACAATACACCCGGCATTGCAGGCGGTGTCGACTTCACAAGCGGAAGGTTCACACATTCGTTCCGTGGCAGTTATGAGAAGTTCCACAATTTCATCAACGACGGCACCGCAGGCAACAGCAGCGTCTACAACGGTATTCCTGGATTGAACTTCCGGTTCAGACAGCAAAGTCTCTTCTCGGGTCCGAACGTCGACGCTCCCCAGGCTACCTACCAGTCGGACAAGCAACTCCGGTATGACGGCAGCTGGACGCGTGGCACGCATAACATCCGATACGGCTATAACCTCAACCGGATCCTGGGTGGCGGGTATGCCAGCTTCTTTGGCTTGGCTCCGCGTGTCACGATCAATCCGAGAGCCTTGGCGAACTGCACCGATGGCAAGACTGCTGGACAATGCATACACGACCCTATTAACGGGTATACCTTCTCTGGCGTTCGCCTCGGTAACGGCCAGGGATTCTCTACCGAGAAGCAGGGCTTCGGGTTAGCCGCTGGGGGAGTAGAGGACTGGCGCCAGGGAGCGTATGTATCTGATAACTGGAAGGCTACTCCAAGCTTTACGCTCACTGCAGGTCTTCGCTGGAGTGTCGATACGGATCGGGCAAACCAGGATCTGCCGACGCCGCTCTGCTCTGATGTAGCGGCTGCGATCGCGCCTTGCTCTGGAAGTGCGCCACTCCTCGATCAGTTCCAGGCGGGTTTGGGCAAGCAGATTCACCAGCCATACACCAATTTTGCGCCTCAGATCGGTTTTGCCTTCAGCCCTGGAGACCATAAGACGGTGATTCGCGCCGGCTTCGGTATCTTCTTCGAAGGCGACGTCTTCAACAATACGACCAATGCCCGTGCGAACTTGATCAAGCAGGGTCTGTTCAATAACACTCCAAGCATCTGTGGCGGCACCAACTCACTTCTGCTCCCGAACGGATCGACGCTTACCAGTGATGGCGGCGTCTCCTTTGCGAGCATCTGCTCCATGTCGCTCGCGCAGGCGGCGCCTCACATTCTCAATATTCAGAGTACCTATCAGAAAGCCACCGCTTTGGCGGGTGCAGCGACAAACGGTGCCTATGTCGGCAATACGCTTCAGATTAGCGGCGCATATGGTGCCCCCTATCGCTCCCCGTACTCCGAACAGTGGAACGGCGGCATTCAGCGTGAACTCTTCAAGGGAGGAGTTTTGAGCGTGGACTACGTTCATAATTCAACTCTGAAGGTTGCCCAGGAGGTCGATGTAAACCACGTCGGTGCAGCTCGTTATCTCAACACGGACGCCGCCAAGGCCGCGATCGCAGCAACTCTGGCGCAATGTGGCGTTACTTCGATCCAGGCTGCTGTCGGTCCTTATGGCTGCCCAGGGTTGCACCCCGCACGTGCTGGCACGGCGAATGGCTCAGCGACACTTGCAGACTTTTCAGGAAATGGTCTGGATTCGGGCAATGTGGTTCTGGGTGGCCAGCCAGCGATCGCAAAGGGAGCCACCGTTGCGACGGGAGCGGCATTCCCTGGGCGCAATCCCAACCTGGGCAATGGAAACTTTCTGCTTCCTGTAGGCCGGTCCGGCTATGATGCCCTCCAGGCTGTCTATCGTCAGCAGAAAGCGCATCCTCTGCCCGGTATCGTGAGCTCGAATCTGCAAATCGCCTATTCGTTTTCACGAATCGTGTCTACAGCTAACTCGAATGCAGGAGCGGCAAACGCAGGCGACCAGTTCTTCTCATCGCTCTCGTATGATAACGACAACGTGACGCAGTTCATGGGGCGCAGCGGTCTTGATCACACCCATGAGATTTCGTTTGGTGGATCGGCCACCCTCAAGTATGGACCCCAGGTCGGTATCATCGGACACTTCTTTTCAGCGGCTCCTGTTACGTTGACCTTGGACCCCAACGGGACAAATGGGAGCACATCGGGCGGAATCTTCCAAAGCGACGTCACTGGCGACGGAACGGTCGCGGATGTGGTGCCGGGTACGAATCCTGGTGATTACATGCATAAATACAAGGGACGCAACCTGAATCAGCTCATCACCCAGTACAACTCAACGCAAGCTGGCTCGTTGACGCCTGCAGGTCAAGCCTTGATCGGAGCTGGCTTGTTCACGCGACAGCAACTGATTGCCCTGAACGCAGTACAACAACCGCTCGCGCAAGTCCCCCAGGCCTTGGCTCAGGAGAATTCGTTTTACCGAGCTGTTGATGTCAACTTCGGATATCCGATCCGGATCAACCGCTTCCGTGAAGGACTTTCTCTGGTGCCCTCCATTTCGTTCTACAACGTCGGCAACTTTTCAAACTTCAACGATTACACCAATGGTGGGCTGGCAAATACGACTACTGCGGCGGGACCTGGAGGAATTCCCAGTGGTCTGCTGAATGGTCCTAACAGCTTTCTGGATCATGAACAGCAGCGTGTCCAGCGTGGTTCGGGGACGACCGACATTGGCGGCCCTCGCTCGACCGAGTTCCAACTCAAGCTGAACTTCTAATCTTCAGCAAAAGAAATATAGCGGAGAGCTTAGGCTCTCCGCTATATTTCACTCGGGCAGTACAGAAAAATCACTTCGTTCTAAACGGCGAAGGCTATTTGACCTACTCATCCGGTGTCACGTGAGTCGTTCAGAAAGCAAGTGGCGAGCAACCCGAATCGCATTCGCAATGATGGTAAGCGAAGGATTCACGGCGCTGGCTGAAGGGAAGCAGGCGGCATCGACGACATAGAGGTTGTCGAGATCGTGGGCCTTGCACTGCGCATCGAGGACGCTGGTTCGAGGGTCATGGCCCATGCGGCACGTGCCATTCTGGTGACCTACACCTTCGAGGGGAATTCGTTTCTTGAAGTAGGCATGTAGCGGAATGGACGCGTCGGCATGCCCGGCCTGCTTGAGCGTGTCCACCCAGCGGTCTTTGAGACGACTAAAGCTCTCGACATTATTAGGCGTGTAGGAGAGCCGAATATGATGGGGAGCGGCAACCTGTTCGGCAGCACTCTCGTTCGTCTTACCAGTGTCACCCGAGCCGTGGGGACCAGCAACCCCCGGCTGTTGGCTCGCTACGGCGCTCGGTGTGGTGTTGTGGAGTGTGACTCGATTGTCGGGCGACGGCAGGTCCTCAGTGGTCAACCACCAGGGAACCGCATGCTGCTTCATCGTCTCGAGCACGAAGCCTGGCGTAAAGAACGGTGCATCGCCCTTCATCATCTCGTGATGAAAGCTCCCGACCGGCTGCACCTGGCCGAGCGGGAAGGGATAAGCCGGATCGGGGTCGCGCAGATAAAAGTCGTTCGTGCCCCAGGTCTTGGTATAGCTGTCTTCGCCGCGCCTGGTCGAAAGCGCAAGCAGCGCATCCGCCTGGTGATACATGAAGTTGCGGCCAACCTGGTCCGACGAGTTCGCAAGTCCGGTCGGATGCGTGTCGCTGGCGGACTGCAGCAGCACGACAGCAGAGTTGACGGCTCCTGCGCACAGGCAGAAGAGGTCGGCGGTGTAGCTTTCAGTGGATGCGCCGGAGCGCCCGCCGAGGTGGTCCACGTCGACCCGTGTCACTGCGGAGCCAGTTGCGTTTGTAAGTAACTTTGTGACCCGCGCGTTTGTCGCTAAGGTGACATTGGGCAGGTGCATGATCTCGCGAATGCAGTTGATGTCCGCGTCGGACTTGGCGTGGACGAGGCACGGATATCCATCGCAGGTGTCGCAGCGGATACACTTCGACGCGAGTGGATCGGCGGCGTCGCGTTTCAGGCCAAGCGGAATCGGAAACGTGTGAACACCGAGCTTCCGGACGGCGGCTTCTACAGCCGCCATGCGAGGCTCGTTCGAGAGCGCCGCGTAGGGGTAGGGCTTCGAGTGGAACGGCTCGGTGGGATCGAAGCTGCTGCCAAAGCCTCCAGCAACCGGTGGAGCTGTGCCGAGATCGCCGTGGACATGGAAGAGTTCTTCGGCCTCGGTATAGAAAGGTTCCATCTCCGCGTAGGAGATCGGCCACGCCGGCGAGATCCCGCCCTGATGCTGAATGACGCCAAAATCCTCGGCGCGCATGCGGAAGAGAGCGGCGCCATACACCTTCGTCTGGCCCCCGACGTAATAGGCCTGCTGGGGATGAAGATCCTTGCCCCCTTTATCCTGCCAGACCTCCTTGGTGTGGTAACGGTTGTCGAGAAAGACGGCGGAGGTGTCCCAGTTGAGCTTTTCCTGGGGCAGAAAAGGACCGCGCTCAAGAATCAGAATTTTCTTGCCCGCCTGGGCCAGGTGCAGGGCGAGGGTTCCTCCGCCAGCGCCGCTTCCAATCACAATTACGTCATAGTGGGAGTCCATGCGCGTTTGGATGCGTTCATGGAGACGGCTGGTAACGCAGAACGTCTTCGCCGCGTGGATGCGGCCCCATCAGACCCTGCCGGACCATGAGATCCTGCCGGCCCTACTGCGCGGTGCAGGGAAGAAAGAGCGTGAAGATCGTGCCGTGATGGAGCAGATGCTTGCTGCTGCGGACAGCGAGCCGGCCATGGTGGTGCTGCACGATGCCGATCGAGATCCAAAGACCCAGGCCGGTGCCGCTCAGCTCTTTGGTAGTGTAGAAGGGTTCGAAGATGCGCGCCCGTGTAGCGGGAGACATGCCGTGGCCAGTGTCGGCAATGGTGATGCGGACGCCTCGACGGGGAGCGCTGCTGCCGGGCGTTTCAACGCCGTCCGTAACATCGTGGGCGCGCACCAGAAGGTGGCCGCCGGTGCGCATGGCATCGAGCGCATTGGAAATCAGGTTGTTGAGAACCTGGCGGATATCGTTCTCAAAGCAGAGAATAGGCGTTCTGCTGTCATACCGAGCCTCGACCTGAATACCGGAGTTGTTGAGCCGGCCCTGGTACAAATTCAGAACGGCATTCACAAGATCGGCGGCGTTCACCAGCGTTGGCCGGACCGCCTGGCGATGGAAGCGAAGGGTCTGGGTGGCGATCTGCGAGACCCGTGAGAGTTCGCTCTGGGCCATGTGCACATACGATTTCACCGAGTCCGGCAGGTCCTCGTCCATCGCCACGAGAAACAGAAGGTTCGTAATCGCCTCGAGTGGATTATTGATCTCGTGCGAGATGGAGCTGGCAAGACGGCCAACCGCGGCAAGCTTTTCACTCTGAATGAGGGCGAGCTCGGACTGTTTTTGGCGGGTAATCTCGAGCGTCGACGCCGCGATCGCCTGGACGCTTCCGTCTTCGCCAAAGACAGGAACGTAACTCACATTCCAGATCCGCTTTTCGCCGGGAAGTGTGGGCAGTTCGCCTTCGAGAATATGATCCCGGACAGGAGTCCCAGCGGCGGCCCGCCCCAGGAGCTCGCGAACTCCATCGATCGAGACCACATCGAACAGACGCGTGTTGAGCAGTTCTTCCTTGGTGCGGCCCATGATTTGGGCTTGGCTCTCATTCAGCCGCAGCCAGCGGAAGTCGACCGGATCGAAGAGCGCCAGACCAAGCGGCGCAGTCTCGTAGATGGTCTCAAGCTCGGCCCGTTGGCGCTCGGTCTCCTCCTGCTTCAGGCGGAGCTCCTCGGCGACGATCTTGCTGTCGTGGATGTCGGAGGCGACCCCGAGCCAATAGAGGATCGCGCCGGAGTCGTCGCGAACGGGCATGCCGCGGACCATCCACCACCGGGATGCGCCGTCGGCATGTCGGATCATATGCGCCTCCACCTCGTAGGCGTCTCCAGTCGCGACCGACCGCATCCATGCGGCGGCAACGCGATCCCGGTCGGCTGCGTCAAAGGCGCGGATATAGTTGTCGCCGGTAAGCTGATCCAGCGTAAAGCCGGTGTAATCGAGGAAGCCCTGGTTCGTGTACGTGACTCTCCCATCCGGCGTCCCCATCCAGATGGCCTGGGGATTAAGATCGGTCAGAACGCGATAGCGGGCCTCACTGGAGATCAGGTTTTCTTCGTTGCGCTTGCGGGCGGTGATGTCGGTCGTCATGCCGCGCAGGTGCGTGGCGGCGCCATGATCGTCATAGACGGGAACACCGCGGCCTTCAAGCCAGAGGATGCTGCCATCGGGCGCGGTCACTCGGTAGTCGACCGCGGCCGCAGCCCCAGTCTCGATTGCCTTTCTGGTCCGTGCCTCAACCCGGGGCCGATCCTCCGGGAGGACAAGGTTGCGGAAGTCCTGCCGGGTCGTAATCTGCGAAAGAGGTCGGCCGAAGACCGGAAACGAATCATCGCCAAAGCAGAGGGCACCCGTCGCAAAATCGAGCACCCACGTGGCGACGCGAGCAGTCTGTTTAACGAAGGACAAGGTTGCCTGATGGTCGAGGAGCACCTGCGTGGCGGCGCGCTCAGCGGTTCCGTTGCGGAAGAAGACGACAATGCCGTCGTCGGAGGGGCGGCACTGGACTGAGAACCATAGGTTAAGAGGAGCGGGGTAGAACTCTTCAAAGTCGGACGGAGTCCGAAGATCCATGGTCTGGTGATACTTGCTGTAAAACTGGCTGTCGAGGGCGGCGGGGAACTCCTCCCAGAGATTCTTGCCGATGAGATCCTTGCGCGGCTGCAAAATAGAAAGCGCATGGCTATTAAGGAAGGTGAAGTTCCAATTGCGGTCGAGACTGAGAACGCCATCGGTCGTGGCCTCAAACACCTGCTCAAGCTGGCGGGCGGCATTGTTGCGGATGGTTTCCGCGTGCTTGCGGTCGGAGATATCCCGGGAAAAGATGATGATGCCTTCTTCGCAGGGACGGGCAAGCACCCGCAGCCAAAGGTTGAGCGGCTCCGGGCAGAACGTCTCAAACTCGGTCGAAATCCGCTCGTCCATGCAGGTACGATAGTTTGAGGCGAACGGCTCCTGCTGGTTGAGCGGGAAGCGCGTCCATAGATTCGCGCCGAGCAGGTCGTCTGCCTGGAAAATGTCGCGAGCAGCAGGATTGAAGAGGGTGCAGGTCCAGTTCCTGTCAATGCAGACAATGGCATCGGGAGACGCATCGAAGACACACTGAAGCTGGAGGCCAGAGATATCGCTCAGCCCAACGGGACCGTTCAGCCCAACAGTGTCACCGGGGTCGGGATGGAGGTTGGGGCTATCCCCGGGCGTGCGCTCCTCGCTTGTTGGGTGTGCTGTGGTCGTAGATTTAAGCGTGTCGGACATTTCCCTGGCTACGCAAGTCTAACGGTATCCTCCCGAAAGTACAGCGGTTCTTTGGAAGACGATTCAGGGCTGCGATTCGAGATGCTCGACCCGGCATTCGAGCGATGCGATCTGAATGCGGAGTTGGGCGAGTTCAGTCATTAGCTCCGCGATCCGGTCGGGAGCCGCGGCCAGCTTCACCGTGCCCGGCTGGAGAGTTTCGAGAGCGGGTGGACCGTTGAGGAGATGCATATAGCGAGACTCCCGTGAGCCCGGCTGACGGGGAAGCAGAATGGTGAGCGGGCCCGTCTGCGCTCCCGTCTGTGCTCCAGTCTGCGCTCCAGCCTGCGCTCCAGCCTGCGCTCCAGAAGGCATGCCGGAGTCCTGCATGCGCTCCTCTCCGGCAACGCGGTCCACGTCCGGACGAGGCCGGTTGGCAAGGCGCTCGAGCGCAGCCTGCACCGCGGCAATGTCGTCGAACGCGTACAGGCGGTCCGCCCGGCTGCGCAGTTCGCCCGGCGTCTGCGGACCGCGCAGCAGCAGCAGGCAGAGGACTGCCGTCTCGTCGCGGCGAAGATTGAGGACGGTCCGGGCGCGGTGCTCGTACTTCGGGACGCGGGCGTCGCGCGTAGGCGTCGCCAGGCCAAGATCCTCAAGCGCATGGAGCGCCTGGCGAACCTGCTCCTCATCGATATCAAGAACAGGATCGCGGCTGGAGCGCTGGTTGCACGCATTCAGCAATGCATTGAGCGACAACGGGTAGTTTTCCGGCGTAGTCATCTCTTTTTCCATCAGGGCACCAAGCACACGCAACTGGATCGGATCGAGCGTCATCCTTCAAGAGTGGCACACGAGAGCAGTTTTGTTTCGGCCGTCCCCAAACGCTCTCGTCTTGTCTCGAGAGGCTCTGGCCTTGAAGGAGCGAACGATCATCTGCATGTACCTCTAAAACTGTCATCCTGAGCGAAGCCGAAGAACCTGCATTTCGTCCTCTTAACCCCGGAAAACTTGCGAAGAAGCGTTTCGAGGATCAAACAAGCACCATGCTTGGTGCAGATGTGCCATGCACAGCACAGGATAATGAAAAGATGACAAACTAGCCGGTATCCGAGCCCCTCCCCTTGATAAGCTAAAGTCGCGGGCAGCCGATAATACTTCGTATCGGGCCTGGCATTTCTTGCAGGCGCACCTCAGGAGCATGGATGCATTTCATACAGCGATGGCCGGCGATTGCAATAGCAGCGATAGCAACCGTTGCCCTGGCGCTGGGTGGCCGTGCATCGGCAAGTGAACTCGACGCCACCGCGTTGCTGAGTACAGCACGCGTATATCACCTGCGGCTGCATCACCTGCACACGGGCGAGAGTGTCGATATCGTGTACCGGGTCGGAGATATGTACATCCCCATGGCCCTGGATCAGCTGAATCACTTCTTACGGGACCACCGGACCGACGCGGTGAGCGACTACGATCCGCGGGAGTTCGATCTACTCAACCACCTCATGACGAAGCTGGGGCGGGCGAACGGTGTAATCGACATCGTCTGCGGCTACCGGTCGCCGTGGAGCAATGCCTTCCTCCGCCGCGGAACGTCCGCAAGCGGCGTGGCCGAGCACAGCCAGCACATGGAAGCCAGGGCAATCGACATCCGTGTACCCGGCGTCCCGACCGCAAGGCTGCGCGATGCGGCACTTTCGCTCGATGCGGGTGGCGTGGGCTACTATCCAAAGTCGCAGTTCGTTCATGTAGATGTAGGGCCCGTCCGGGAGTGGAGCTTCGGTGCCCGGCGCCGGCATGGCCAGGCGGCGCTGCGGACGGCGAGATACGCCAGGCATCGCCACGTTCACGGACGTCGCAGCGTGATCCGACAGATGGGTGACTGACCCGCCTGCCCTGGCGTCTGCAGCTGACCCCAAAACTCTGTCATCCTGAGCGCAGCCGAAGGACCTGGGTTGGCAGTTGCACCTGCACTTGCTTTCGCAGTTGCATCGACCACCTAACCTCACCCCAAACTCTGTCATCCTGAGCGCAGCCGAAGGTCTTGCACTGGCACTTGCAGTTGCACCTGCCTTCGCAGTCGCATCGCCTTCTCAATCCCACCCCAAACTCTGTCATCCTCAGCGCAGCCGAAGGACCAGGGTTGGCATTTGCACCTGCACTTGCTTTCGCAGTTGCATCGCCCACCCAACCCCATCCCAAACTCTGTCATCCTGAGTGCAGCCGAAGGTCAGCGTGTGTTCTGCCGTTGCCTGTTCTTTCTAAACGTAGTAACCCATACCCTCAACGAATCCCGAGAGCCCGCTCACCCAAGTGTCCGGCTGCTGTGCAGATACGCTCCACACGATCGGCGGACGACGGTGTGGGTCTGCAGGAGCATATCGCGCGTCGGAAGCTGCGGATCTGCCAGCCGATCCAACATGACGCCGAGCGCGGCCGCGCCAATATCGGCACAGCTCTGGTGCTCGGTCGTCAGTGGAGTAGGCAACAAGGCTGCGTACTTCACGTCATCGATCCCGACTACGCGCATCTCCTCCGGAACCCGGATCCCCTTCGCCGCCAGGTGCGTCATTATGCGTGCGGCGGTCGAGTCATTCGCGCACACAATGGCCTCGGCCCGACACGATTCGACCACCTGGTCGACAAACTTCGGGTCATCCGGGTCGCCGCGCCGTACGAGATCCTCGCGCGTGTCGATGCCATAGGCGAACAGAGCCTCACGGTATCCGGCAACCCGGGCGACAACCGTCGATGCCGACAGCGGCTTCGCGACAAACGCAATGCGTCGCAGTCCAAGCTGCAGCAGGTGCTGTGTAATTAGGAAACCCGCTCGACGATTATCAATGCCGACCAGATCGTACCTGGACCGCATCGGATAGGGCGCATAACATCGATCCAGCAAAACCACCGCAATGCTGGCGCGGTCGAGCGCGGCGACGATGCGATGATTCACGGCATCCTTCGCCGGTGTGAATTCGAGCGGAGCGAAGAAAACCCCAGCGACCTTCTGCTCGATATATTGCTGGCCAAGCTGCTCGGCCTCACGCTCCTGCAGCGCCGCATCGCCCATAGCATGCCCCCAGAGAAGGGAGTGGGCCTTTGAAAGCGGCGATTGCATCATCCCGTGGCAGATAGGCTCGAAGATCTCTGTTCTGCCCAGGTCGGGGATCAAAAGACCGAAGAGATGTCCCGTCGCTCGGGCCGGCGCAAGCACATGCGTTCCCGATCCTGCGCGCCGCGAGACCAGGCCGCGTAGCTGCAGTTCATTCACCGCCTTGGCGACGGTGATGCGTGAGGTGTCGTACCGTTTCCCGAGTTCAGCCTCGCTGGGCAGCCGGTCCCCGGCCTGGAACGTGCCGGTTTTGATCGACGAGAGAAGATCTTCGTACACCTGGCGATACTTCGGCATCTCCAGCGGAGACTTTGGATCGGTCTGTGAAGCGTCTGCACGGCCCTGCGCGCCTCTGGCGAAACGTTCCGCACGCACCGCATGTTCCGTCCGACGGTTCTCAGACTTCAAATAATCCTCCAGCCCGTATATTGCGATACTGTACGCACCACCCGCCACAAATGTATAGACAATACTATTCAGCTAACTGCGTTCGTCCGGAGCAGGATGAGCATCCAACTTTCATGCATACGACGTACGTTTTATCTCATCAATAAGTTTCGATAACTATAAAGGAAATTGGATGGAGAGGGGACGGTCCCGTAGGCGACTCCTTAGCCACCGGTAGCCGTCCACCCCTGCTCCCGGTAAAGTGCCATATCAATCGTTACTGTGCGACCTTTTGCCAACCGGAAGATCGATTGACAGCCCATTGGCCGGCGCGTAACGTCTGACTGTCAACGGCTGTACGGAACGCACGTCTTCTCAAAGTGAGAGTCCACATACGAGTCCAGGGTGAGAATAAGAGTCCAGGTGAGAGCAGCAGAAGCATGAGCACTCCCCCAATTCCCAATCTTCCCTGTTCTACACGGTCTCAGGATGCTGCCTGGAGCGCCGCTCCCTATCGGTCCCGCTGGGTACTCTCCGTCGTCGTTACGGCGATTCTCCTGCTTCCCGCGATGCAGGCACAGGCCCCCGTCCCCCAGAGTTCCGCTACCCAGAGTTCCGCTACCCAGACCTCTGCTTCCACCAGTCTCCAGCCGATTCAGCAGATGATCGACAAGGGCCAGGAGGCGGACGCGCTCAAGCAGCTCGGCATCCTGGCCGCCGCACAGCCCGTCGCTCCCGGGGTCCATCGCCTGCCGGGCAACGCCTTCTACGCTCTCGGCCGTTTGGGCGAGGCGGACACCGCCTTCGCCGCCGCTCTCGCCCAGGATCCGCGCGACCTTGAGGCAACCCAGATGCGCGGTCTGACGCTCTTCCGGCTCGGCAAGCCGGGCGAGGCGATCCCGCTGCTCGCCGCGGCTCACGACTGGGGTCCGGAGACGCGCGTCGATCCCAGCTATGTGCTTGCGCTCTGCTTCCTCGATACCCGCCGTTACGACGATGCCCGTCATGCGTTCGCCGTCCAGTATGGCGTTCCGCCCGAGTCTGCCTCCTCCTATCTGCTTGCGGCGCGCCTGCTCTTCCGGCGCGAGTACCTTCCAGTCGCGAAGCAGTTTGGCGAGCGATCGCTGGCGCTCGACCCCCAGCTTCCGCTGGCGCATCAGCTGCTCGGCGAGATCGCTCTCGCGGGAAATCACTTCGACGAAGCCATCGCCGAATTTGAGAAGGAGCGGGCGCGAAATCCGTTGGACGGCACGATCTACGATCGGCTGGGCGATGCATACGCGCGTGCCGGCAACTACCAGCAGGCACTCCAGTCCTTGCAGCGTGCGGTCATCCTCGAACCGAACGTCACGGCGCCGTACATGCTCCTCGGCAAAGTGCTGCTGAAGCAGCAGGCCCCCGCCAATGCCGCCATGTATCTCGAACACGCCGAAGCCATGGACCCGGGCAACTACATGACACACAGCCTGCTCGGCCAGGCATACCGCTCGCTTGGGCGAGTTGAGGACGCAGGCCGAGAGGCGCAGAAAGCACAAAAGCTGCAGGCCGACACCGAACCCAAGCTGCAGAACCTCAAGTAGTCCGGCATCCTCATCCGTACCCTGTCATCCCCGAGCGCAGCCGAAGGTCCGCATCTGCCTTCCCCCAAACCTCACCCCAGATTCTGTCACCCTAAGTAAAACTCTCACCCCAAACTCTGTCATCCTGAGCGCAGCCGAAGGACCTGCATTGGCACTTGGCGGTTGCACTTGCCTTCGCAGTTGCATCGCTCACCTAACCTCACCCCAAACTCTGTCATCCTGAGCGCAGCCGAAGGACCTGCGTTGGCACTTGGCAGTTGCACTTGCCTTCGCAGTTGCATCGCTCACCTAACCTCACCCAAACTCTGTCATCCTGAGCGCAGTCGAAGGACCTGCATTGGCACTTGGCGGTTGCACTTGCCTTCGCAGTTGCATCGCTCACCTAACCTCACCCAAACTCTGTCATCCTGAGCGCAGCCGAAGGACCTGCATTGGCACTTGCAGTTGCACTTGCATCGCCCCGATCCCACCCCAAACTCTGTCATCCTGAGCGCAGCCGAAGGACCTGCATTGGCACTTGCAGTTGCACTTGCCTACCTCAATCTCATCCAAACCTGTCATCCTGTCAGCGAAATCCAATCCATCTACCGGAAGCGTTTCGTTCCCGATCGCAGAATGGAAAAGCTGATTCCCGCACTCACCCCGTACGGATGAATGGCCCCATACGTAAACTGCGGCCAGTCCTGGTACTCCACATCGATCAGCCGTAATTTCACCCGCTGGTTCAGCCGTAGATCGACCCCGGCACCCGGCGCAAGCACGAAATAATTTCCCGTGGCATAGTCGTACGGGAAGTTGAACTGCCCCAGTCCAGCCAGCACCTTTACATACGGGTTCAGGCGATGTTTGCCGAACGAAACCCGAGGGCCGACCAGGTACGTCGATTCGTGGGTATGGGCCTCCTCGTTAAGGCGCAGCAGCCGCGCCTCCGCCTCGATCCCAAAACGCCAGGTCAAATTGACGTCGGCATAGCCCCCGGCACCGCCCAGGATCCGATGGCCGTAATCGATCCGGAAGCCGCTGATGGTTCCGCCAACGGTCAGCAGGGATCCTGGACCCGTTCCTGCATACCGTGCCTGGCCCCAGCAGGCGGAGCCCGTGAAGATCAAAAGCGCGGCGACGGGAAGAAGATGCTGAAAAAAAAGAGATCTCTTCAAAAGTCCTTTCATTTGGTCACGGTCAGCTTCATGTTCACGGCCTGGACCACGCCTGCGCCCTGGGCTGATGCGGTGATCTGGAAGTTGTACACTCCCGCGGGTGTCCCATTCGTCGTCATCGTGCCGCACCCGGAGAGCCCGGCAATCGAGCCGAGCGCGCAGAGCAGAAGCAGCAGTCCGCCGAGCGACGACCGGAGCCACCGCACCTTCCGGAACAGCACGCAAAAGAACGCGCCCAGTGGCAGACCGCACAGCGCGACCAGCGATGAGGAAGACTGTGATGAGGAAGGCAGCGGCGAAGATGACAGCGGCGCTTCATTCCTCGCCACACTGCCCGCAGTCAGCGGCGAGCCCGTGTCGACCACCACATGCACCACGCTGCTGCCATCTGCCGCCAACTGGATGTGGTCCGTGCTGAAGGTGCAGGTTGCCGCCCGTGGAAGGCCGCTGCAGCCCAGCGAGAGGAGGTCCGAGAACCCCTTCTCCGACGTCGCCGTAAGGTCCACGTTGCTGTGCTCGAGGCTCTTGAGCGACATCACGTTCGGGGTCGCCGCCAGCGTGAACTGTGGCGGTACGCCGACCGTGACCGACACCAGCGCGGACGTCGATCCCAGGTAGACGGAGTCGCCGCTGTACGTTGCCGTTATGCTGTTCAGCCCGGTCTGCGGATTGATCGTCAACGTCGCCACGCCCGAGCCGTCGATGATCGTCAGGCCCAGCGCTGTGCCTCCCGATTGGAAGGTCACCGCCCCCGTCGGCACCAGCGGCCCGGTCCACTGGACCACCGAGATTAGCGTTATCTGCTGGCCTCCGTTCAGTGACGTCGCCGAACTCGTCAGCACGTCCGTCGTCGGTCGCAGCAGGACGTCCTGGGTCAGCGGCGAAGATCCGCTCGCAAGATTCTGCGTGTCGCCGGCATACTGCGCGCTCAGCTTATGCTGGCCCACCGTCAGTGTGGAGGTCACAATCGTAGCCACGCCTTGTGCATTCAAGGTGCCCTGCCCAAGGCTCGTGCCCCCGTCATTGAAAAGGACGATGCCGGTAGCGCGTCCGCCGTTGGTCGTGACCGTCGCGGATAAGGTAAGCGGATCTTCCGCGATCACCGGCTCCGCGCTGCTCGTCACCACCGTCGCCGTCGAAGCCTGCTGGACCGTCTGGACGATTGGAGCCGCGGTGCTTGCAAGATAGTTCGCATTGCCCCCATACACCGCGGTAATGGAGTTCTGCCCCAGGGGTATGGTGGCGATCTGCAGCGTTGCCAGGCCCCCGGCAGAGAGCGCCCCCGAGCCGAGAGCGACACCGCCATTCAGGAACGTGACTGTTCCGTTGATGACGCCGCCGGTCGGATTACTGGCCGTCGCCGAGACCGCGGCCGTAAGCACAAGCGCCGCACCCGCCGGCGAAGGGTTCACGCTCGAAGAGACGGCCGTGATTGTTGCAAGCTGCTGGATCGTCTCGGTCAGCAGGGCGGAGGTGCTGCCCGCATAGTTGTCGTCGCCCTTGTACTCGGCCGTGATGCCGTGCAAGCCCGGCGTAAGACCGGAGGTCGCGAAGCTCGCCGCGCCCGCACCGTTCAGCGTCGCCGTGCCGATTGCCGCTCCACCATCCTTGAACACGACCGCCCCGGTCGCAACCGCCGTATTCGTGCCCGTCACCTGCACCGAGAAGGCGACGGACGCCCCCACGGCAACCACCGCGTTGCTGGTCGTCAGCGTGACGCTGCTGCCTTGCCCCTGCACCGTCTGTGTCAGGGTGTTCGATTGGCTGGGGCCGTTATTCGTGTCGCCGCCGTACGTAACGATCAGGCTATGTGTTCCGATTGTCAGTGTCGAGACCGTCAGCGTTGCCGTTCCCGCAGCGTTCAGCGGGGCGATGCCGAGCGGCCCATTGTCGCTCAGGAAAGCAATCTGGCCCGTCGGAACCGCACCGCCTGCACTGATCGTCGCGGTCAAGACAACTGCCTGGGACTCGAACGAAGGATTGGCGCTCGATTGCAGCGTGAGCGTCGTCGCCTGCTTCACGCTCTGGATCAGAGGAGGCTTCGAGGTGCTGGTGTCGTTGTTCTGATCTCCCGAGTAGACCGCCGTGATGGAATGGGACCCAAGTCCGAGGCTCGACGTCGTGAAGACCGCGTTCGCCGAGGAATCGAGGTTGCCGGAGCCAAGGAGAGCCGTCCCATCGAGGAACTTCACGGATCCCGTCAGGCTGCTCTGGGTGCCCTGCGTCGTGACGTGGGCAGAAAGCGTCACGGGCGCGCCTTGCGAGGAGGTCTTTGGGTCCGAGCTTATCGTGGTTTTAGTCGGATCGACCGAGAGCACCTTGCCGGACACGCCGATCGTGTCAGGCGAATTTGCCGCATCGGAGGTGAGGGGTATGGAGCCGAATATGGGGTCGCCATTGGCATTGCTAAGCTCCGTCGGCGCGAAGTGTATGCCGAGTGCACAGGACGCCTCAGGCGTCAGGGTTTGTGGAAGAGCGCACGTCGTTATCGTCGGATCGGTGTCGATCGAGGCGTTGGATGGCGGTGTAGTCGCCAATAGGTCCGGCAGCGCCGACAGCTTCAGATCCGCATTTCCATCATTCTCGATGTGCTGCAGCTGCACTACAGGAGAGATACGGCCAACCCGCATCGGATCGTACTTCCACGCCGAAGCATTCGCGCTGACCTTCCGCATGCGATTGTGAAACAGATCGCCGATAAACAGGTTTCCCTGTCCGTCGAGATAGATCGAAGCCGGGTTATAGAGCTGCGCCCCATCGGAGTTCGAGCCGTCCCCCAACGTTTCGCTCCCGGTAACCCCGTTCCCGGCAATCGTCGTAATGACCTGCGTTCCGGCGTTGACCTTGCGGACCCGGTTGTTTCCCGCATCCGCGATATAGAGGTTGCCTGCAGGATCGATTGCGACGCCGACAGGAAGATTTAGATTTGCGCTGAGCGCCAGGCCGCCGTCGCCGTAATTGCTGCCAGTCCCTCTGCCGCCGGCGATTGTGTCTACCAGACCAGTGGAATCGATCTTGCGAATCACGTTGTTATTTTGATCGGCTATATACAGGCTCGAGAGGCTCCCATCCCTGCCGAAGTTGATGCCCTGGGGCGCGGCGAAGGTCGCGGTCAGCGCTTGACCGTTCGCTCCGCCTTCTGCTCCCGTGCCCGCGAAGCGGGTGATGATTCCTGTGCTCAGGTCGATCTTCCGGATGACGTTGTTGCCGCTGTCCGAAACATAAAGACTGTGTTGGGTATCCAGAGCCAGGCCGCCGACCGTCGAGAGACGCGCGGAGGTCGCAGGCCCCGTGTCTCCCTGGTTGCCGCTCACGCCGGTGCCGGCGATGGTCGTGATCATTCCAGTCAGCGTATTCAACATCCGGATGCGGAAGTTTGCACTATCCGCGAGGTACAGATTGCCAGCACCGTCAAGGGCCAGCGCGGTCGGCACATTCAAGGACGCTCTGATTCCCGGGCCATTATCGCCCGCATATCCCTGAACCGCGCTTCCTGCAACTGTTGTAATAAGGTGCTTACCCGTTGCATCGACCCGCCGGATGCGATTGTTGCTGGTGTCGGCTATGTACAGGTTGCCGGCTGCATCCGTCACCTCGCCCTGGGGGAGATAGATCCCGGTGCTCGTTGCAGGAACATCATCCTGCGTGTAATGCCACGAGGTACCCTCGCCCGCCACCGTATCGATGAGCCCGGGAATCAGGAGACTCAATCCACCCGTGCCATCGCCTTCAAGAAACTCCGTCCCGATCACGGTGCTCGGGCTACTCCCTTGCGTCAGCACCACCGCGCCATGGCGTTGTCCCGGCGCCTTCGCCTGGAAGCTGACGCCAAGCGTGCAGCTCTGCCCCGCAAGGTACGTCCTTCCCACCACGCACGTCGGCACCCCGGCTGCCGCGTTGAAATCTAGATTCGGCGAGCCTTGCGTGAGCACCTGCACAGCATCAATCGTGCCGCTGTTCGGCAGCGTCACAGTCACCGTCTGGATCTGGGCTGGACCGGCAACCGGAACGGGAGCAGGAAAATGAAACGAAAGCTGCGCCTCCATCGCGCGAGCAGGCATAAAGATCGCCGCAAGCGTAAGCACAAAGCCGGCAGCCGTGAGCGTTCGCCGCCTCCCGCGTGTCCCCATACCCTGGGTAGCAAGCCGCGGAAGAGAGAAGGTAGACAACGTCATTGAAATGTCGTTGGAAAGGTGTACTGTCTGCTTTGCTGAGTTGCGCATGTGGCCCCGTGTCGTGCACCTGCAAGTCCCGCAGTCCAGGGCTGCTCCTGCTCCCGCTGTACGGAGAGGTAGAAGCTGCCGCGAGAATCCGCCTTGGGAGGGGGAGCCTAAAGGGTTACTTATGGAACCAAAGTAACATTTAAATCGCCCGTTACATAGCACTTTCGAATAAATTTAACTATTAAGTTCAATCCTGATGGAAGTTTCACAGTCATTCGAGGGAATGACTGCCACTCCGTCCACATGCCTGGCCGGTACTCTGACGTAGCATCGAAAGCATGCCTGCCGGAAGGGTTGATGATTGCTGATGCCGATCTACACCAGGAAACGTAACCCGGAAACCCGTAACTCAGGAACCTGTAACCCAGGAATCTGTAACCCAGGAACCTGTAACTCAGGAACCCGTAACTCAGGAACCCGGAAAAAGGTTTGCTGGAACGCGCTTCGCGGCAGCTTTGTGTCTCTCGCGCTTTTGCTGCCTCTCGCCGCCGCCGGCCAGACCCTCGCCCGGCCGGGATGGGCTGGCTCCGGCCTCACGCTTGAGCCCTGGTGGATCCACGCGGTGCTCTACGAGATTGACCCGCACCACTTCCAAAGCGCGACCGACGGCGGAACTGGCACCCTGCGCGGCATCATCCGGCAACTGGATTACGTCCACTCCCTGGGCGTCGATGCGATCACACTCACACACGTCTTTCCAGCACCAGGGCCTCCGGCACGAGCCGAAGTTGAGGCGCGTCTCGAGACGGTTGACCCCGCGCTCGGAACCCTCGACGACTTCGACGACCTGGTGCGTGAGGCAAGCCGCGACGGCCTCCGAGTCGTCCTTGTGCTCGACGCCGCGCCCGACGGCACAGCCGGCGCACCGACCGCCGGGCAGCAGCTATCGGATCCCGCTGCCCTCGCTACCGTAGCACGCTTCTGGCTCAGTCGCGGCGTTGCAGGAATCAGCCTGCGCGCGGATCGACCTGACCACACGGCGATCGGACCGGAACAGGTGTCCCCCCAGCCAGCCGGTCCGCACCCCGCCGATCCACAGCAGAATTCCGCACAGCTCCACACCCTGCACAGCGTGACCAGGAGCTTCGCGGGCCAGCGCATCCTCATCGCCGAGGCGCTACCCGGCGTCGATCGCCCGGCGATGCACCGCGCCGAAGTGGATCTCGTGCTCGACCCCACCCTCGCCGCCATGACCACATTCAGCGCCGTGTCCATGCGGCCCGCGCTCGAACGGCTGCAACCCTCGGCCGAGGGAAGTGCATCGCTGGCCACAACCGATGGTTCCGGCATCGCGCGGAGCACGGGGCGCTACGGAGACGGAACCAACGACGTCGCGATCGCAAAGGTGCTGGCCACCATCCTGCTCGCCACCCGCACCAACGCGCAGCTCTACTTCGGTCAGGAGATCGGCCAGATCGGCATCAGGGGCAACCCCGGCTCCGAGCTCCTCATGCCATGGGGTCCGGCAAGCGCGCCGGTCGACGCCGCCGCTAAGAAGCCGGCAGGCACGCAGCCGCAAGCGCCCGGGGTCGCCGCCGAGGAGGCCGATCCCGACTCCCTGCTGAACTGGTATCGCCAGCTCATCGATCTCCATCATGGCAACGCCGCGCTCCGCTCCGGCACCGCTGCATTCCTCAATCACGACGCCGACAACAGCCTTGCCTGGGTGATCAGAAAGCAGGCCGTAACCCCACTCGCGCCCGCGGTTGTCGTCCTCTGCAATCTATCGGCGCAACCGGTAACGCTCTCGCTCACAGGAGATATGCGGAGCCTTCACCTCCGGGGCAGCTTTCTGCGTACCATCCTGCGTTCAGACAAGGCCATGGGCGGCGTCAACCTCAACGCCGTAAAGCTGCCGCCCTATGGTGTATACATCGGCGAGCTGCGCTTCTAGCCGAAGCCCCAACCCCACCCAAACATCTGTCATCCTGAGCGCAGCCGAAGGTCCGCACTAGCACTAGCACTAGCACTAGCACTTGCTGTTGCAGTTGTAGTTGCAGTTGTTTTCCTCAACTCACCCCGAGATCTGTCATCCTGAGCGCAGCCGAAGGACCTGCATTTGTACTAGCAGTTGCAGTTGCCTCCCCCAACCACCCCCAAACATCTGTCATCCTGAGCGAAGCCGAAGGTCCGCGTTGGCACTTGCACTTGCTCTTGCCTTTGCCTTCTCCGACCCCCCCAAAGATCTGTCATCCTGAGCGCAGCCGAAGGACCTGCATTTGCACTAGCACTAGCAGTTGCAGTTGCCTCCCCCAACCACCCCCGAACATCTGTCATCCTGAGCGCAGCCGAAGGTCCGCGTTGGCACTTGCACTTGCTCTTGCCTTTGCCTTCTCCGACCCCCCCCAAAGATCTGTCATCCTGAGCGAAGCCGAAGGACCTGCATTTGCACTAGCACTAGCAGTTGCCTCCCCCAACCACCCCCGAACATCTGTCATCCTGAGCGCAGCCGAAGGACCTGCATTTGCACTAGCACTAGCACTAGCAGTTGCCTCCCCCGACCACCCCCAAAGATCTGTCATCCTGAGCGAAGCCGAAGGACCTGCATTGGCACTTGCAGTTGCACTTGCCTCGCCACCACCTAACCCACAAAACTGTCATCCTGAGCGAAGCCGAAGGTCCGCGTTGGCACTTGCACTTGCTCTTGCCCTCGCCCTCCCAACCTCGCCCCGACCTGGCAAACTACTTCCTCGCTCCCGGCTTTTCCAGCAGGTCACGCATCATCAGGTACACCCCGTTCGTCCACCCAAAGCCGACAACGTTGCTCTTGTACCCTGCCGCGACCTTCACATTTGCCGACCCGCTGACGACGTTGTACTTCTCGCGAATCGTGCCATCCATCTCAAAGTTCTGCCGCACTGTACTCATGAACTTTCGAGCCACCCGGCCTGCATCCTCGACATCGCCATACCGCGCGAGACCGCTCACCGCGAGCCAGTTGGTCGGCGCCCAGCCAAACGGCAGGTCCCATTGCACGCCCGATTCGTTCTCGCTCATCGCCACGCCGCCCTCGTGCTCGAACAGGGAGAGATGCCCGGCAACCGCCCTGGCCTGCTCCGCACTCGCAAGCCCCGCCCAAAGCGGATAGAAGGTCGTGATGTAGGCGTAGGTGGACTGCTGGCCGGTCGTGAAGTCGAAATCATCATACAGACCCTTTTTTGCGTTCCACAGATACTTATTCACCGCATCCCGGCGAGCGGCCGCCCGCTTCTCCCACACCGCCGCCTCATCCCTGCGTCCGAGCAGCGTCGCAACGTGCGCCATGTCCTGCTCGTACTTGTAGAGCAGGCTGTTCAGGCACACCGGCGCGAAGTGGTCGGTCGAGCCCGAGAACGGACCGAAGCGGAAGCTGGTGTCGAACCCCGACTCCCGCATCGCGCGATCGCCCCGGTAGAACGCCGCGCTCAGACGATGGCCGCCAACATGCGCCCGTGCGCAGACGCGCGAGACCGCCATATCGCAGCTCGTCTTCTTCAACGCGGCCGCCTGCGCGGGCGTGGGATCGTCCGGAGCATCGATCAGATAGCCGGTATGCACGTCCGGATGCGCGAGCAGCCAGCGGATCACATCCGGATAGTAGCCGCTGTCGTCCGCCATCTCCGGCACGGGTCCAGCGCCGATATCCTCATAGTGTGATAGTCCAGTCGAGCCGGCCAGATGCGGTTCATGCGTCCAAAGCTCATAATCCCGCCCCGCATAGCCATATGCCTTCGCCAGCCATTCTTTCGAGAGCGGCGCGCCTTCGGGATGCTCATACACCTCGCGGATCATCGACGTCAGTAGCGGCGGCTGCGACCGCGTGAAGAAGTACGTCCGGTTCGCATTCAGCACCGCCCCGTAGTTCTCAATCTCGAAGAAGAAGTTTTCGACCATCCCCCGCGCCAACTCGGCCCGATGATCCGCAACCAGGCCAAGCAGGATGAAGTAGCTGTCCCAGCCGTACATCTCGTTGAAGCGCCCACCCGGAACCACATAGCGGTGCGGCAGATAGAGCAGACCCTCCTTGGGAATCTCCTCTACCTTCACATCGCCCATGTGCACGATCTTCCGGGGCAGATGCTCCACCTCCACCTTGCATTGCTGCTGCATCGTGAGCACCGGCGAGGGCGTTGCCATGTCCGCCGGCAGATAGAGAATCGGCGTCGTCGTCACCTTGGGATCGACCACCGACTTGCACTCGTACATCGATCGCGACAGCGTATCCCAGCCACCCTGAATGTACGCCAGGATCTTCGCGTTCGCGGCAGAGTCGGTCGCCGGCATCTGCGCCAAGGCAGCACTCGTGACCGGGACCAAAAGCACCGCGAACAACGCCCACCGCAAGATCAAACCATAACGCCCCAGAATCTTCATCAAACCTCAATCTCACCCAAACACTCTGTCATCCTGAGCGAAGCCGAGGACCTGTGTTGGCACGTGCCGTTGCATTGCCTTTGCTCTTGCATTTGCCTTCCCCAATCTCACCCAAAAACCTGTCATCCTGAGCGAAGCCGAAGGACCTGCATTGGCACGTGCCGTTGCATTGCCTTTGCTCTTGCATTGGCCTTCCCCAATCTCACCCAAAAAGCTGTCATCCTGAGCGAAGCCGAAGGACCTGCATTGGCACTTGCAGTTGCATTTGCCTTCCCCAATCTCACCCCCTCAAAAACTGTCATCCTGAGCGAAGCCGAAGGACCTGCGTTGGCACGTGCCGTTGCATTTGCCTTCCCCAATCTCACTCCTAAAGCTGTCATCCTGAGCGAAGCCGAAGGACCTGCATCGGCACGTGTCGTTGCATTTGCCTTCCCCAATCTCACCCCTAACTCTGTCATCCTGAGCGAAGCCGAAGGACCTGCATTGGCACTTGCAGTTGCATCTGCCTTCCCCAATCTCACCCCTAACTCTGTCATCCTGAGCGAAGCCGAAGGACCTGCATTGGCACTTGCAGTTGCATTTGCCTTCCCCAATCTCACCCCCTGAAAACTGTCATCCTGAGCGAAGCCGGGATCAAGACCCCAAACGGACCGCCTCATCTTATGCGCGCCATATCCGCTGTCGTCCGTGCACTCCCTCCCTCAGCCATAAGACATCTACTCGACCATCCCGACCCACGAGCCGAACGGCGGCAGCACCAGCCCCTTCAAGCTCGTCACCCCCTGCAGCGAAGGCGCATCCGTCTCGAGCGTCCGCACCGATCCTGCTCCGGCAGCATCGAGCGAGACCGTCTGCTCTTGTCCCGTGCAGTTCACCGCTACCACCACCGACGGCTTGCCCGCTCCACCCTTCCGCACAAACGACAGCACCGACGGGTTCGCCTCATCGAGCATCACCATCGCGCCATCGCCGAGCGCAGGGTTCTCCCTTCGCAGCGCGATCAGCTTCTTGTACCAGTTCAGCAGCGAATCCGGCTCGCCCTCTTCCGTCTTGACATTAACCGTCTTATAGTCAGTCTCAACCGGCAGCCACGTCGTCTTCGCTCGACTAAACCCCGCATCGAGAGAACCGTCCCACTGCATCGGCGTCCGCTCCCCGTCGCGGCCCTTCTCCTTTGGCCAGCCGGTGATCCCGATCGGGTCTTTGACATCCTCGCGCCGCGTCGGCACCGACGTCATCATGCCCAGCTCCTCGCCGTAGTACAGCAACGCCGTCGACCGCGACGTGAGCAGCAGCGTCGCCAGCACCTTGGCAATCGCCACATTATGCACGCCATCGCCGTAGCGATCCCAGCTTCGCGCATTGTCATGGTTATCAAACACAAACAACGGTTGATTTGCACCGATCTTCGTCTCGGCATCGTTCATCCGCTGCCGCAGCAGGCTGACGTCCAGCTTGTTGGTAAAGCCGACCTGCAAATCCATCGGAAGCTGCAGCTCGTCGTGCTTGCTGCCGCCATACCACTTGTTCAGCTCCTCGACATTCGGCAGATAGGTCTCGCCGATCAGCACACGATTGCCCGGGTACGTATCCACCATCGCGCGCATCCGCCGCATCACGTCGTGCACCTCCGGCAGATTGGCCGTATAGACGTCGCTCAGGTTCGGGTCGCCCTGCGCATTCGTGCCGCCCGTCGCCGGCTCGTCCCGCAGCTGCGGATCTTCAAAAAGCGTCGGGATCGCATCCAGCCGGAAGCCCGCCACACCCCGATCCAGCCAGAACCGCATCGCATCGAATGCCGCCTTCTCGACCGCCGGGTTGCGCCAGTTCAGGTCCGGCTGCTGCTTGTAGAAGTCGTGATAATAGAACTGCTTGCGCGCCGGCACCCACTCCCACGCTGACCCGCCAAAGATGCTGATCCAGTTGTTTGGCGGAATCGGCTTGCCGTCCGGTGTGAACCCCTTCGCGTCCTTCCACACATACCAGTCCGCCTTCGGGTTCGTCCTTGAGCTCGCCGATTCGATGAACCATTGATGTTTGTCCGACGTATGGTTCAGCACCATATCCAGGATGATGCGGATCTGGTGCTGCTTGCCGGCAGCCACCAGCTTGTCGAAGTCTTCGAGCGTCCCGTACTGCGGGTCGACGCTCTCATAGTTCGAGATGTCGTACCCGAAATCGACCTGCGGCGAAGGATACATCGGCGAGATCCATATGGCATCCACCCCCAGCGTCTGCAGGTACCCCAGCCGCTCGGTAATCCCGTTCAGGTCCCCGACCCCATCCCCGTTCGAGTCCTGAAAGCTCCGCGGATAGATCTCATACAGCACCGCATGCTTCCACCATGCATCAGCCGAAGGATCAGCTGAAGCAGAGCTCCCGGCTGCAGCAGCTACGCCCCCGGCCGCCTGTGCAAACGCCGACATGCCGCACCGCGCAGTCATCGAGAGCACCACCATCGCTGCCGCCGCGGCCAGGAAGAATCTACTGTGAGTGCGGGACGTGTTCTGCTGCTTTGGAATGATCAAACGCTGCCTCCTGCGGTGCGATTCACGATATCATTTCCACGCCACTCTCACCTCATTGCCTTCTTCTACCCCCTCACCCCTGTCGTCCTGAGCGCAGCCGAAGGACCGCATTGCTCTTGCATCTGCCTTCCCTCAATCTCCCCCAAAAAGACTCTGTCATCCCCCAAATTCTGTCATCCTGAGCGAAGCCGAAGGACCTGCATTTGCTCTTGCCCTTGCCTTTGCCCTTGCCTTTGCCTCCCCCCAACCTCCCCAAAAACTCTGTCATCCTGAGCGCAGCCGAAGGACCTGCATTGCCCTTGCACTTGCCTCCCCCCAACCTCCCAAAAATTCTGTCATCCTGAGCGAAGCCGAAGGACCTGCATTTGCACTTGCACTTGCCTCCCCCAACCTCCCAAAAACTCTGTCATCCTGAGCGAAGCCGAAGGACCTGCATTTGCAGTTGCTCTTGCCCTTGCCTCCCCCCAACCTCCAAAAATTCTGTCATCCTGAGCGAAGCTGAAGGACCTGCATTTGCCCTTGCACTTGCACTTGCCTCCCCCCAACCTCCCAAAAATTCTGTCATCCTGAGCGAAGCCGAAGGACCTGCATTTGCCCTCGCCCTTGCACCTCAAACCAGTGAAAGACCCTTGCTCGTCTTCCCTGATCTATCCGCTCGCCCCCGCCTCCATCCTCCGATGGAGTCCAAAACCAGCCCCACCAGCTATCATGTTGTTCACTGGATCAGGAAAGTCGCAGGCCCTCGCTCATGTCCCGCAGGAACGCCGTTCCCCGCACCCTCCTCGCCGCCTTACTTGCTTTTCCGTGCCTGATCCTCCATGCCCAGTCGCCGCTCGAACAGCAGGACCGCAAGCAGCAGGAGGGCGCCCAATCCCCCGCAAGCGGCGGCTCCTCGACCGGCGGCGCCCACGCTGCCATCCTCGACGCCGAGAAGCGCCCCATTACCGCCGGCGGCTTCGTCAAGACCGGCCCGGTCATCTTTCAGAACATCGCCGCCAAAGCCGGGCTCACCACCTGGCAGCACACCATGGGCGCGCCGGACAAGAAATTCATCCTCGATACCGTCGGCTCCGGCGTCGGCCTGATCGACTACGACAACGACGGCTGGCTCGACATCTATCTCGTCAACGGGGCAACCGACGAAAGCATCGCCGGCAAGGCCCCCGCCCCTCACGCCGCCCTCTTCCACAACAATCACGACGGAACGTTTACCAACGTAGCCGCGAAGGCCGGTGTAGAGAACGACCGCTGGGGCTTCGGCGTTGCCGTCGGCGACTACGACAACGACGGCTGGCCCGACCTCTACGTCTCGAACTTCGGTCGTAACCGCCTCTTCCATAACAATCACGACGGCACCTTCACCGACGTCGCGGAAAAAGCCGGCGTCCAACTCGGCAACTGGTCCACCGGCGTCACCTGGGGCGACTACGACGGCGACGGCAGGCTCGACCTCTTCGTCGCCGGCTACGTCCACTACGATCTCGCCGCCCAGCCCGAGTCCGGCAGCAAGGCCTACAGCTTCTGCGAGTTCCGCGGAGAAAAAGTCATGTGCGGCCCTCGCGGCCTCCAGGGCGAGCCCGACCACCTCTTCCACAACAACGGCGACGGCACCTTCACCGATGTCAGCGCCAAAGCCGGCGTAGGCGATAAAGCCGGCTACTACGGCCTCGCCGCCGCCTTCGTCGACATCAACAACGACGGCAAGCCCGACCTCCTCGTCGCCGACGACTCCACCCCCAACTACCTCTACCTCAACAAGGGCGACGGCACCTTCGAGGACATCAGCTACGCTTCGGGATATGCGCTGAATAAAGACGGCCGCGAGACCGCCTCCATGGGCATCGCCATCGGCGACTACCGCAACAACGGGCTACTTGACATCTACCACACGACGTTCTCAGACGACTACAAGCCCCTTTACCGCAACGACGGCGACGCCAACTTCACCGACATCAGCTACGAGGCCAACATCGCCGAGGTCTCCATCCCCTTCCTCGGCTGGGGCACCGCCTTCTTCGACTACGACAACGATGGCTGGAAAGACCTCTTCACCGTCAACGGCCACGTCTACCGCGGCGTCGACCAGACCTCCTGGGGGACCTCCTGGGCCCAACGCCCCCTCCTCTTCCATAACCTCAAGGGCGCAAAGTTCGAGCTCGTCCCCGCCGTCGAAGGCACCGGTCTCGCCCAGGTCATGACCTCCCGCGGCATGGCCTTCGGCGACCTCTTCAACTCGGGCAAGATCGACGCCGTCATCAACAACATGGACGCCGCCCCAGCCCTCATGCGCAACGTCGCAACCACAGCACCAGCATCCCAGCCAAACATCCAGCCCAGCACCCAACCCGGATCACCAGCAGCCAGCCAGAACCACTGGATCGCCTTCAAACTCATCGGCAGCCCCAAAGGTCCCCGCGACGCCACCGGAGCCACCGTCTATCTCACCGCCAACGGCATGAAGCAGCGCGAAGACATCTTCTCCGGCGGCAGCTACGCCTCCTCCTCCGACCCCCGCCCCCACTTCGGCATCGGCCCCGCCACCACCATCGACAAGGTCGAGATTTACTGGCCCGACGGCATCAAAGAAGAGCTCACCACCCTCCCCGGCATCGACCGCATCCTCACCCTCACCGAAGGCAAAGGCCTCCAGCCCGCACCCGCCGTGCATCCAGGCAAGTAGCGCCCATCCCCGGTCGCAAGCCATGTTCGTGCCGACCATCGGGCGGTCCGAAAAAGCTCCTCCCTGCCACGAGCCGGTATACACGTCACGAAGTGACCGCCGCCCGCGCAGGGCGCACGTCCGTTTTCAAAACAGTTTCTGAGTAAAATACCTACCGCGTGAACTGGACGGTGATCGCTTCCATTCGCCAGATGGGTCCTCCCTCATAGAGCGGCCCCTCCTCACGGATAAAGGCCGGCGGAGCGCCGCTCTGAATCCAGATGTGGTAATCGGGAGGCTCCTTGCCGATCATGGGCGCAATCACCCCTTCAACGCCGCCCAGCTCTACATGGATCGTGTAGTCCGTAGCCTTCCTCTTAAGCCAACCGACCGTGAACGGTGCATTGTCCGTCGGCTTGATCACAAGATGGATCAGTCGCGGCTTGTCACTTGGAATCATGTACGAGATCTTCGTCGCGGCGACGGAGGGAAGAATAGACAGCAGCAGGTTTGGGGGCAGACCATTCGATACATCGTTCGGGAGATCGAAACGCTTCTCGGTCACCTTCCCATCCCCGGTACGAGCGGTGACCTGCCCGGTGACCCCGTCGATCAGGAAGTCGATAGGTTTCGGGAAGGTTGGACCACGCTGGATGTGGTGGTCGCGGATCAGCTTGAAGACGCGCCGCTGCGTAAACACCGTGACATCATCGTCGACCGAACCGTCACGGAAATGAAAGATAAGCCGGGAGGTGACCCGGTCGCCCCGAACGGTCTGTGTCTCTTCGCCGGTAGCGATCAACGTGCCCTCGAGCGTCCTGAGGGCAAGATAGCCGTGGCTCGAGCCCTGAGGATAGCGGACGAGAACCGGATCGGCGTGAGCCGGCAGGGAGATACACGAGGTTATGGATAGCACTGCGAGGCTGGACACCCGCGCGAAACGAACATGCATGAAAGAAGTCCCCTGCCACAGTTTGAAGTCGCCACAGCTACGAAGCTGCCCTCCACCAATGATTTTCTAAGATGGAAAAGCATCTGTTTCCGGTTGGACGCCAGGCATGGCGGCAGTTTCAGCAGATGAAATCGGACGTACCCGTTCGTCTAAGACCCGTTCGTCTCGCAACGTTCGTCTCGCGACAAATCAGCGTCAGCCTGGAGAGAGCATCCTCTCATCCGAAGCAAGAAATCCGGGTCAATCCTTCTTCGACCTCTCCCTCCCCACATCCTTGTCAAGCCCCCAAACCCCCTAAACTATACACGCATAAAGACTTATCCTGTGGCATAGTTGACTCCCCAACCAGCTACAATTAAAGAAGAAGCAAAAAGCCCGCGCCTGTAGCGGGCTTTTTGCATTTAACACCATCCCAAAGCAGCCAAGGAGACCTATGCCCGAGCCGAAACCCTACCAGTGCCGCCACCTCTTCACCGACGGCCACCAATGCGGCAGCCCCGCCCTCCGCGGCGAAGAGCTCTGCTACTTCCATCACACCGCCCGCCGTCCCAACCCGCGGCGCTGCTCGTCATATGCGGCGAAGTAAAAGAGCCGGTCCCGCAGGGCCGCTCCGCCCACGGTTCCCCCGAACTGCTGCCGCAGGTCGTGCGGCTTTACCACGCTTGACGATACCGCGCCATCTACATAGCTGGTCTGGGTCGAGAATGGATTGGACGCTCCCCAACTGCTCTCGCGGATGGTCAGGAAGGCCGTTCCATGCAGCGCATTAGTTCCACTCTTTGAGGTTGCCGTCCCGACACCGCCCGCCGCGTGGCCGTACAACGCCGAGTAGTTTTGCCCATTCAGCCGGAACTCCCGAACTGCGGACTGCGAGAAGGTGTACGCCGCCCCGGCGTGGCGACCGCTCCCGATCCCCTCGCCGCTGCTGCCTCCGGCACGCACCGGGCCACCCTCCTCGGTATCGTCCTCTGCCTCGCGTCCTGCACCGGCACCTGCTCCAACCGGCGTGCCGCCAAAGCTCTGGTCGTGGCTTACGCCGTCGATCTGGCTGCTGTTCTGTGTTGTCGCCAGACCGCGTACCGTGATCAGGCTCTGTCCGTCGGCATCCGGATCTGCATGAACGCCGGCGGCCTCGAGCGACACCGCCTGCCAGTCCCGTCCTGCCAGCGGAAGTCTCTCCAGATCACTCGAAACCACCACTGTTGCATTCGGATTCCCTTGCGGCAGACGTGCCTGCAGTGTGGGAGCCGCGAGCTGCGGCCGCCGCTTTTCTCCACCTTTCGGGTTGCTCGTCTGGTTGCTCTTCTGGTTGCTCAAGAAGGGAATCAAGGTCAGCCCTTCCTTCTTGTGCTTTCCTGTCGAAGCAGAGTGGGTTGCAACGACATGGCCTACCTCAACCTCCGTGATCTGCCCGAGTTCGACCGTGACCGTCTCTTCGATCTGTCCGCGATACCCCAACGCGCGCGAGCTCAACTGGTAGACGCCCGGTGTAAGCCGGACGATCAGGAACTCTCCCTTTCGGCCCGACGTTACTGTCCTGTGCCCACCTTCCTCGCCCTCGAGCACGACCTCGGCACCCTGGATGGCCGCGCCTTCGGCCGAGATCACACGGCCTGCGATCGCGCCGTCCACCGCGGACTGTCCCGCTGCGGACGCGAGGAGGCTGGCGGCAACGGAGGCGGCCATCAGGGTATGAAAGACGATCTTTGGAATTGCCGTGCGGAAAAGCCCCCGGCCACGCTCGACCGGCATGTTCTCTCCGTCACACTAGGACCAGCAATGCGTGACGTGGAAGAGAATAATATGCGGGCTCATCCCTGACCATTTCCATCCGGACGAGGTGTTGCCACAACAGCAAAGGCGATACTCGGAGAGTAACGAAAGTTTCCCATATTGGGAAGCATGTTCTTTGGAAGATGTTTATAGACGGTCCAAACACCCTGCGCGGGCGGCGGTCACTTCGTGACGGGTATACCGGTCCTGGCAGGATGAGCTTCTCAGGACCTCCCGCTGGTCGGCACGAACATTGTTTGCGACCAGCGGAAGCATCGCGACGCGATTACCCGTCAGGAAGTAATTGCCGCCCGCGCAGGGCGTACGTCTGGTTTTTAGACAGGTTCCTTAGAACTGAACCCTTACTCCCAACTGCAGCTGCCGCGGGCTGTATACGAGACTACTGTTGGCATTGTTTCGCAAGGCGAAAGGGGTGTTGTACGTCAACGTGTTGGGCGTGGCGGCTGCGGTTGCCGTGGCAACCGTCCCTGGAGCATACGCATAGGAGGTCGTGTTGACTGATGTCTCGTTCACATGATTCGCCACGTTGAACGACTCGCCCAGCAACTCGATCGTTGCTTTATTCGCAATTCGGAATCGCTTCGAGAGACGAAGATCGAGCACCTGCGTCCGGTTCTGCACGAAGTTGTTGCGCCTGATAGCTGGCAGGCGATTGGTTCCGCCCGATCCGTTGATCGAGTTGGCAATGCCGGCAACCTTGACGAGACTAGTCCCGCCGGTCGGAAGGATCAGTTCGCTTGCCCCTCCGCTGCCAGCTGAAACCCCTGCCGTGAACGGCAAACCGTTCTGAATCGAGTAGCTGGGCGAGACCTCGTACTGATTCAGGAGATAGCCCAGAACGCCGTGGAAGGCCGACGGCGTCTCATAGACCCCATAGGTGACGAGACGGTTCGGAACATTCTGATTAGAGTTTCCATATTCCGCACGCTGGTTGAACGGATCGAGCAGCGAGTTGGTGTTGGTGAATGTTGTATTGTTCTCGCCATAGTCAAGGGCGTGCGACCAGGTATAGTTCGCGCTGAACTGAAGATGATGCGAGAGCCGGTGGTTGAGCACAGCCACGAGCGCCTCGTAGTTTGAGTTCACGCCGCTGTAGACATCCGTTGTCGATCCGAACCTCGTGTCGAGACGGCCATTTCCTTTCCCCTGATTGCCGTAGTAGGGAAGCTGAATGACCGTGCCAGCCGCGACTGGTCCTTTTCCGGTAGCATCGGTGACCGTGTAGGCGACCGTACCCGTTGCCTGGGGCAGGTTGCTATCGACGAAGTTCGGCAGCCGACGGCCGAACGCCGCGAGCCAGGTAATCGCAAGCGACGTGTTCCCTCCCAGGTCCTGCTCGACTGTCAGGTCTGCCTGGTGGATCTCAGGCAGTTTGAAGTTCTTGTCGAAGTAAAAGACCGAGGACAGGCTGTTCGGCAGCAGGCCGGGGTTCAGAATGGTCGGAAAGAGCGGCCCCGCCGTCGAGATCCCGGGGTTTGCGGTCGTTGGCGTCAGCGTGCTGACCTGGGCGCTGTTCGTGAACGATGCTGAGAGTTGACCGTTCGAGTTGCCGGTCTGCGCAATTGCGTTATAGATCGTCGAGTTAATGACACGGGCGAAGAACTCGCCATAGCCACCGCGCAAGACGGTCTTGCCGGTGCCAAGCAGGTCATACGCAAACCCGACGCGCGGCCCGATGTTCCCCTTGTTGCTTGGGAAGAGACTGGTCGATCCACGAAGCTGGCCGTCGGCGTCGATCGTCGGGTTGGGAAGCTGAGGGGTTGGAAGCTGCTCATAGTCGTACCGTAGGCCCAGCGTGAGGCTCAGCCGGGGGTTAACCTTCCACTCGTCCTGCGCAAAGCCTGCGTACTCCAGCGTCTGGAACTCGAAGCCCAGCGGCCCAAAGCCTTGCGAATAACCCGTGTAGCACTCCTGGTTGAAGGTTGCGCCGCATCCATTGGTGGTGTTGAGGTCAGCCAGGTACTCTGCGAACGGAGCCTGGTTGGAGCCGCCATAGCTATATCCGCCGAAGATCCCGAACAGGTTCTGGCTCAGGTCGTTCGTGTGCAGGAAGTCGAGGCCAAACTTCAGGTTGTGATTGCCGCGAACCAGATTGACTGTATCCGAGATCTGGTAGCGACGCTCATCCGGATACGCCGGCCGGTTCAGGAAGGTTGCCGTGCCAAACTGGAAGGCGTTTGTAATATTTACATTCGGCGGAATCCCGTAGGGGTTCGCAACGGCTGGATTCAGCAGTGTCGTCTGCTCGTAAGGTGTAGGCGTCTCGTTGAACTCGTACTCAAAATCGCGTCCGTACTGATAACGGATCTCGTTGCTGAGTACCGGCGTGATCACCGTGTCCAGCTTCGCTATGCCAAAGGTGGATTTTACATAGTCGTTCCCCGGGCTGGCCGCGCCGTAGTTGGTCGCTGAGGTGCCCGTCTGAATGCCGGACGGCGAGGTCCAGCGCAACCGATTCACTTCTGCCGTCGCGTGATTCCTGCCGTTGATCTGCCAATCCAGCTTGGGAAAGAAGATGTACTGGTCCCCCGTGCGCGGCGCCACCCCAAGGAGTGCATTCAGACCCGCGATCCCCGTAGTGTAGGTTCCAGCTGCAGCCGTATACTGCGCCGGCGTAATGGTGGCTATCGCCTTCTTATTGAGGCTGACGGCCAGCGAGCAGACCGCCGCATCCACCGAAGAGAGCGTCTTGCTTGTGCAGGTCGTTCCCGCTGGCAGCGCCGCATCCGGGGGAGCGTAGAACAATGACGGATTGCTCGGCGCGAGCGTGATGGGGAAGTTCCGGTTGAAGCGGTCGAAGGCGAAGAAGAAAAAAAGCTTGTCATGAAGGATCGGTCCACCAATGCCGATGCCGTACTGCTTGCGCCAATCCTTGGGTTTGAATATCTGGCTGGTAAACGTCGGGCTTGCAGCCGTGCCGACGTTCACCGCGTGTGTCGTGTATTGGTTGATCGCGCCCCACTCTGCATCGCGATCGAAGAAATACGCTTCGCCATGCAGCGCGTTCGTTCCGCTCTTCGTCACCGCGTTCACCACGCCGCCTGCGGAGCGTCCATACTCCACCGAGTAGTTCGAGGTGTTCACCTGGAACTCCTGGATCGAAGCCTTCGCCGTTGAATAGCCTACGCGCGTGCGGCCACGCTCCTCCGAGAAGAAAGCCTGATTGTCATCGGCTCCATCAAAGGTCACGTTGTTCAGCAGCGTGCTCTGGCCGCGAAAGCTCAGCAAACCAAAGCCATTCGCATCGGACACAACACCCGGCGTCAACAGTGCATAGCTTGACCAGCGGTAGTTGTTCACCGGAAGGTCTTCGAGAATCTTCTGGTCGATCGTGTTCGAGAAGTCAGGCGAGGTTGTATTGATCAGCGAGTTCTCGCTGGTGACATTGATCGTGGTCGTCTCCGCACCGATCGTCAGCTTCGCCTGAGGATCGCTTAGCGAACCGACCTGGACGCTGATGGCGGTCACCCGGAACGTGTCGAACCCGGGCGCCGCCACAGTAACGGTATAGGTGCCCGGCTGGAGGTGGATGACCCGAAAGAAGCCGGAGGTATCCGTCGTCGCGGTCTGTTCGGCATTGGTTCCATTGTTGTGGATCACAACTCGCGCACCGGCGACGACCGCTCCGGTCTTCTCCTCAACTGTGCCGCCGATTGCGCCGTCGACTGCAGACTGCCCAAATCCGCGTACACATGCAGTTCCACTCAGAAGCGCAAGCAGCGCTCCCCTTCGCATCATCTTTTTCAGCATTACCTGGGTCTCCTGGGAAGTCGTGCACTCTCATCCATCATGCTGCGCAGGTATAGCCCTCGCCGTGCGTCTTCAGAATGGTGGGTGTGATCCACTGGAGCTTCCCACACGTCTGTGAATACACGATTACGGCTCTGTTTCAATTGATCTCTCGGCAGATGCAAAACGCAGGCATCTGGGTCCGGTACACTCAAGCTTGCAATGTTTATTGATGAGGCAAGAATCCGCATCAAGGCTGGAGATGGCGGGAACGGATGCATGGCGTTTCGCCGGGAGAAGTTCGTTCCCCGTGGCGGGCCATCCGGAGGGGACGGCGGTCACGGCGGCGACATCGTGATGTCGTCCTCGTTGAGCCACAACACGCTAGTTCATTTTCGCTTCAACCCGGAGCACAAAGCCCAGCGCGGCGGACATGGGCTTGGCTCGAACTGCTCCGGGCAGGCGGGCGAGCACACCATTCTCAAAGTTCCCGTCGGAACACTGCTGTACGACGACACGACCGGGGAACTGCTCCACGACTTCACCCACCCGGACGAGAGCCTCGTCATCGCCCGCGGCGGTCGTGGAGGCCGGGGTAACCAGCACTTCGCCACATCCACTCATCAGGCTCCTCGAGAGCATGAGCTTGGGCGCGCCGGGGAAGAGCGCAACTATCGTCTCGAGTTGAAGCTGCTCGCCGATGCGGGTCTCGTCGGCTACCCGAATGTTGGAAAATCGACGCTCATCTCCCGCATCTCCGCAGCCCGCCCGAAGGTTGCGAACTATGCCTTTACGACGCTTGAGCCGAATCTCGGCGTGGTCTCGGTCGGCGACTGGCCGCACGAGCAGTCCTTCACGGTTGCCGATCTACCTGGCCTGATCGAAGGCGCACACCTCGGTGCCGGGCTCGGTATCCAGTTCCTGCGGCACATCGAGCGCACCAGTGTGATCGTTCATTTGATCGATGTCTCCGATGACTCTGGGCGGCCCGATCCGGTCGAGGATTACAAGGTAATTACCGCAGAGTTGAAGAGCTTCGATCCTGCTCTCGCCGCTAAACCCACAATTCTGGTCGCCGCGAAGATCGATGTTGCCAATCCCGACAAGCTCAAGAAGCTGGCCGCCATGGCAAAGCGACGCAAACTCCCCCTTTTTGCGATCTCCGCCGTCACCGGCGAAGGCGTGGATGCACTGAAGTTTGCCGTCGCTGAGCTGGTCGCGATCCACCGCCCGATCCAGATAGAAGCCGAACCGAGTACCGCTCCCAGACGCGCCTCCTACCCACCCCCACCAAACTCTGCGAAGGGCCGAGCCTAATTGCTTTGGTTCGATCGATGCTGTGAGAGCGATGCCCTGAGTAGACCGGCGCGGCCTTGTCCCACTCCGAATCGGATTATCGATGCCTTACATCTGAGTCCTGGAGATACGCGACAGGGGCTCGGGAACTGGAAGTCGCCCTACAATCAACTATGCGCGTAGCTTTCTTCGGTGGCACCTTTGACCCCATTCATCGCGGCCATCTCGCCATCGCTGCTGCAGCCGCGGACCAGTTCTCCCTGGATTCGATTCTGTTCGCGCCCACCGGCGTCCAGCCTCTCAAACCTGCGAGCCCGACTGCAGGTTTCCCCGACCGCCTCGCAATGACAGCCCTGGCGTGCACCGCCGACACCCGCTTTGCCCCATCGAGTCTTGACGCCCCCCGCCTTGATGGCCTGCCAAACTATACCGTCCATGTCCTTACCGAACTGCGCCAACGGATGCCCGGCATCACGCTCTATAACCTGGTTGGCGTGGACAGCTTCCTCGATCTCCCCCGCTGGCATGAGCCGGAACTCCTTCTCGAACTAGCCGAGTGGATTGTAGTCAGCCGCCCCGGATTTTCGCTCAACCCTCAAGCCCTTGCCAAGGAGCAGCGCGCCCGCGTTCATCCTCTTGACTCCGTCCATGAAGACGTCTCCGCCACGGAGCTTCGCCGTCGCCTTCTACTCTGCGATCCTTGTCTCGACCTTATTCCCGCACCGGTATCCGAGTACATCGAGACACATGGTTTGTACCGGAAAGGTTGCTAAGCTTCAGGACTCGAAGACACTTCGGCCCTCAAGCTCCGCTCTCGCTTTCAATGGCCGAACTGAGCCGGCCTGATCCATCGATCCATCGTCTGCGAAGCCAACGGTTCATGGGCTCGGAGTAGTAGCGCGCGACGAGAGAACCTATCAGTGCGGCAGCCGGCAGGATCGACAGGAAGAGAAGCGGGACGGCGCGCATCGGCTTTCCATACCTGATAAATGACTGGAAGAATACAAGCACGAGAAACACATGGGTCAGGTATATCTCATAGCTGCGCTGGCCAAGTATGAGAATGGGCACGAAGAGGCGAGAAGCCTTCCATCGGGTCTGTGCGACGGTGAGAATCACCATGCAGGTTCCGAACGCAAGGATCGACATGTTCAGCCCGTTGCGGCCGAGTCCCCAGCTATAGGCACGAAGTGAGAAGCCCAGGCTAAAGATCAGGAGCGCTACTCCCAGGCCGCCGATAACCCTCACGACTCGGCGCGAAGAACGAATTTGAGAGGCCAGCAGAGCTGTCAGACAGCCGAGAGCGATGGCGTCCATCCCGCCGAGATAGGAATATTCTCTCCAGACCGGATTCGGGTTGAACGCTTTCGAACGCGCAAAGGGGCCCGCTGCAACGAACAGAAAGAGGAGCACGGTAAGCAGCTTGCCCCGGCCGAGGAATCGGCAGAGCAAGGGGAAGAACAGGTAGAACATCTCCTCGACCGACAGCGACCAGAGAATGTCCCACGCCGGCGGCAGGTACTCTCTTCGAGCTTCGAGCAGGTTGATGTGGAAGGTCAGCGCAGCGGCGAACGCCCGGCCCAGGCCGCCGGTCGCCGGCGAGACAACGAATCCCTTCACATGCGCCAGATGGAGCACGCTGAGAATCCCCAGCAGAAGAAGGAGCAGCGGCGCAATGCGGTCAAAACGCAGCACGTAGAAGTCGCGTACACGGACACGGGAGGGCGAACCCCACCGTTGCATGGCCGTCGAGGTAATGAGAAAGCCCGAAACGGCAAAGAAGATCTGCACACCGAATTGCCCGTTCCATACCAGCGAGTACACCAACTGGGCGGGGAGTCCCCTGGGGTACGGCATTTTCGCACCCAGGAGTTGCATGTTGATGTGGTTCATCAGCACGAAAAAAATGGCAAAGCCGCGCAACAGGTCTACTCCATCAAGGCGCGTCCAGCTTCGTGCAGGGTTCGGGAACTCCGCTGAAGTCATATCTCATTCTGCAGGTTCAGGAAGTTGCTGGCGAAGATTGTCGTTACGCCACCGAGCCGTTGCGCCGCGCTGCCTTGATGGCTTGGGACGACAGGCTGGCATCCCTATCCACAACCCGCTACGATAAAGGATTGAAGGAGCACCATGACGTCCATTGAAAGCAACCAGCTTCTCGCCGCTGCCGCTGCGGCCTGCGAAGACAAGAAGGCCGAAGACATCCGCATCCTTGCACTCGATCCTTCTGAGAGCGGCCTGACCGATTACTTCCTCATCTGCAATGGTACCAACGACCGCCAGAACGTCGCCATCACCGACGAGATCGAGATTCGTCTCAAGCGCGAGTTCGGCGTCTATCCGAACTCCGTCGAGGGCCGTCGCAACGGCGAGTGGATCTTGATGGACTACGTCGACTTCATCGTGCACGTCTTCTCTGAAGAGAAGCGAGCCTTCTACGGACTTGAGCGCCTGCGCAAGACCGCCACGACACTCTCGATTGACGACCTGAACGCAGAGATCAAGGCAAAGATCGCCGCCACACGCGCGAAGAAGCAGCCAGCCAAGGAGGCAGTGAAAGCTTCGGCAGGATTGAAGGCGATCAAGGCGGTAAAAGCCGTGAAGAAAGCAGGCGTAACGAGAGTTCCTCCAGGGAACACCACTCCCAAAAAGTTGGCCCCCAAGCTCAAGAACAAGCAAAGTGAGAAGCAGAATGCCTAAGGGGTTGTGCTTAGGTGCAAAAGGCCACTCCACAAGGGTGGCCCTTTGCATTCAGGTCAATTCCCGAGAAATAAGAGTCGACCTTGATTGTGCGGGATCCATGGCAGATCCAGCCATCTCGCGCGTCCATGCAACTACGTCTGTGCAACCGACCCGAAGCACTTGATGCGCTCTGATCGATTGCACGACGCTGTTAGAAGTAGATCTTTCCCACGAGCTGAATCTGACGCCCCGGAGCGGCCGTTGTGATCCGCCCGAAGTTGGAGGAAGAGTAATTGCTATTGGGGTTGAGGAACTGTGTGTGATTGAAGACGTTGTAGCCCTCGATACGCAGTTCAATGAATCGGGCTGTATCGCCGCCGCTGTACGGAAACGTCTTGGAGAGAACGGCATCCGTATTGAGGCTACCGGGTCCATGATACCGGTTGCGGCCGATGTTCCCGAAGCTGCCGAGTGTCTCTGCAGAAAAACTGGCAGTGCTTGTAGACGCACTCGCAGGATTGAACTTTAAGCCATTGAACCAATTGTGGGCGCCATTGGCAGTTGTTATGGCCCGGGGATCCGTCCGTTGAAGCGGCGCGATTTGATTTGGGATGTCAGGGCAGGTGTAGTAGAAGTCCGCATTCGCACAGAAGAGCGATAAGGATGTGCCATTCTGGTACGAAATATCGAACGGAAAGCCTGTGGCGAACGTTGAGATGCCGCTGACCTGCCACCCCGACCCTGCCAGGTTGAGCAGAGAGAACGGACCACCTGATTTGTGGAATGGAACACTGTAGACGGGAGAGATCACCAGCCGATGGCGGGCATCCTGATCGGAGCTTCCGTAATTCAGGCTTTTGTTGAACTGGTTGTAGCCGCGCTCGCCACCGAAACCAGCACCTTCAAAGCTGGACGAATCATCGAGCGAGTGACTCAAGGTGTAGCTGATCTGTCCCTGCAAACCGTGCGTGTTTCGCTTAGTTGCGCTCAGTTGCAGCGAGTTGTAGTTGGAACTTCCTCCCGTTGCGATCAGGCCGACTGTGTGGAAGTGAGTAGACTTCGTGGCAGGATCGATAGCCTGAGGGTAGAGCGTATGCGATGGATAGAGGAAGACCTGGCTATTACGTCCGCTCGGCGCAGAGCACTTCGGGTCGGCAAGGCACAGATCGTGACCGGCCTGTGTGATCGGGTTGCCTTCAACGGTGATCTGGTTATGACGTCCGAGCGAACCGACGTAGCTTACGATCGCGACAATCTGACCTGGGATCTCACGCTCGATGCTGAGGTTGAAGTTTTGAGCATAGGGAGCGACATACCCGGGATTGTATTGACTAATGCTAAGAGCGCCGAATTGTTCAAAATTGATGGTCTTGTCGCCTGCCTTTGGGAAGGTAGCGGGAAACTTGTTAGGGTATGCAATTCCGGTTTGAATGTCTTGATACGGATTGGCAAGCGCCGGAGTTGTGTTGCCGACATAGTCCTGAACACCACTGGAGTTGACACCGAAGGGAGCTTGGCTGAGGTTCTGCAGGGATCCTTCCTCCTCGGTGCGGTTATAGTAGATGCCGTAACCGCCACGGATCGCGAGCTTCTTGGAATTTCCAGCGGAGAGAAAGCCGAGGTTAGGCGTATAGGCAAATCCAAAACGAGGCCCGAAGTCCTTGTAGGGGATGGTCGCCCCCTGAGAATCATTACAGCCCGGATCGCCAGGGAAGTTCAAACTGAGCGGAGCTGTGGGAAAGACTTTCGACTGCTGACCAGGAACGAAGCAGTTGACGCCTTGTCCACCATACTGCCGATTGTGAATGGAGGTATCGAGCTGATATCCGAGACCGACATTGAGCACAAGGGAATCAGTCGCCTTCCACGAGTCCTGGGCATAGACATAGTTCTCGTAAGCAAGAGCGTCAATTCGTCCGCCAGCGCCTTGCGAATAGGCGCTGGGAATTCCGAGGAGGTAGTCGAGACCTGCATCGCCAGTGGACGTTGCGCCAGTTGCAGAGAAGGTGTAGCTGCCATTGTTCCTGCCACTGAAAAGGTTATCGACGTTGAAACGGCGGCCGGAGTATCCGAATTTAAGGGAGTGGTGCCCGATGACCTTCGAGAAATTATCGTCGATTTGATATGTCTGATCGATCCGCGGCTGAGGTCCATTCCGGCTGAACCCTAAGTTGAAGTAGCCGGTAACCGTAAGCAGGGGCAGACTTGCAGCAGCTACATTCTGCGGGTTGATACTGAAGCCGGAAGCGGAAGGCAGTTGGGTGCTCTGGGGCAACACTCCCCCCAGATTGAAGCGCGTGTAATGAAGCAGGAGTTCGTTAAGTGTGCTTGCATTCAGCTGGCGACTGTACGAAGCGGTGAACTGCCGGATTTCACTTGTGTTCTGGTCGCCAAACCCTGGGAGTGTCGACCCGGTAAACGGTAAGGTGCGAATCGTCGGGAAGTGCTGGTAGATGCCGACAAAATAGATTTGATCCTTTGCTGTGGGATTGTAGTCGAGGCGAAGGATACCCTGATCCTGCACCAGGGCCGTAATTGGATTGAACTGGTAAGTGGATCCGGCAGCATTCGAAGCAGGAACATATTTCTTGGTCAGCGCAAGGGTCATGGGATTGTAGCCGCCCACTGGAACCTGGCCGCCCTTGAAACAATCGGTGTATGCCTCACCGGGTTTACAACCAGGAATGTTGATCGTTCCCGGAATGCGTCCCGTAATCGGGTCGACCAACGTACCGTTCGGATTCGTTTTGGTGTTTGCTGCAGTGAGAGTGGAGGCGCTGAAGTCGCCTGCAAGTTGAGCACCGGAGAACACTGTGCTGGATCCACCCAGCTGCGGAGTCTTGGCACGGTTACCTTGATATGCGCCGAAGATGAAGAGCTTGTCTCTAAGGATTGGGCCACCAAGGGTTCCGCCAAACAAATTTTGATGGTAAAGCGGTGCGGTGTTCTGGAAGAAGTTTTTGTTATTCAGAAAGGTATCGCGGTAGAACTCAAATGCGTCACCATGAAACCTGTTGGAACCGGCTTTGATGACAGTGCTGACAATTGCGCCAGAGTTGCGGGTATATTCAGCGTTAAGAGCGCCACTAATAAGGTTAAACTCACCCAGCGCATCGACGTTTGGCTGAATGCCAATCGTGTTTAACGCAAAGTCGTTGGTGTCTGCACCGTTGACCAGATAGCTGGATTGTTGTGTCTGCGATCCATTAACGGAAAAGCCGCCAAAGCGATCGTTTGAGGCCTGCACGCCGGGCAGGATCTGCTCCAACTGAGTAAACTGACGTCCGAGAAGTGGGTAAGCGACGATCTGAGCCGAGTCGACAACATGCGAAAGTTGCATATCGGTTGTATTGACCTGCACAGCGTCGGCGGCAACCGAGACAGTATCAGACGAATTACCAACGGACAGTTTCACCGCTTCTACATACTGCTGGTCGATATTGAGAACGATGCCAGTAGCGGAAAACGACTTGAAGCCTGGAGCCGTGGCGCTGATCGTGTAAGAACCGATAGGAAGTTCTAGAAACTGATAGTCGCCGTTGGCCTGCGAAACGGTCTTAAAGACGACGCCCGTTGTTTCATTCGTGGCGGAGATTGGAGCGTCGGGGATTACAGCGCCTGAAGGATCGGTCACGGTGCCCTTGATGCGGGCTGTCGTGTTGACGGCATAGGCACTGGCTGCAAAGCTGGCCAAAACAACTGCTATGGCAAAAGAGCGCCAGGTAGTTAGTTTTCTCATGAACACGTTCCCTCAAGGTTTGGTCAGTTTCATTGAAGTAGATGCAATTCGCTTGCCATACTGCTGATCTACAAAGAGTAGGCCACTCACAAGTCTTGCCGTAAATTCTTCCAAAGTTTACAAAGAACCTTACGTTTACTATGGAAAACGGGATGTATATTTTTTCTTCTCATATTACTGTAAGGCCTTGGCAGTTACTCTTCTGGCCCTTTCTAACTCCTGCCGAGTTAGGAATTGTCCTATAGCAAGCTCTTTGGGTATACAAGATCGTTCGCCGCAGAGAGTTATAACCCCTATATTAAGAGTTTTAGAACCTGAGTCTTGAGAACCGTAGCGAAGACGCTTAGTGATTACCTCATGAAGATTACCGTCGCTGCCGTAGCTGGTCATTCCCGCTCAAGCTACAAAGCCACGGACTGCTTCGCCGCAGAGTATGTTGAACGCGCCTCACGCTACGTACCGACAGACCTTCAACTCTTTGACTCCGAGGCTGCATGCCTTGAATCCATAGATCGTTCGCAGGGCCGCATCGCAGCATACCTCGTTCTGCTTGACAGCCGCGGTCAGCTTCTTACTTCCAAGGAGTTTGCAGAGCGGCTCGGAACTCTTCGCGACAGCGGCACACAGCGCGTCGTCCTCGCCGTTGGACCGGCTGACGGCTGGTCTTTGGCCGCTCGCGAACGCGCGAATCTCCTCTTTTCACTTGGCCGCATCACGCTTCCACACCAGCTCGCCCGCGTGGTGCTGGCGGAGCAGGTGTATCGTGCCTTCACGATCCTTGCGGGACATCCGTACCATTGCGGCCATTGATTCCGTACAGGCCCGGGCGGACTTGTCGATGCGCATCATGTTTTCTTCGGATCTTCAGCGATCGGCGATCAGCGAACGATCACTTGATGGCCTCATCGTTCATCGCCACCTACGGCGCTTTAGCGATGGCCGTCCCTAAGATCGGGAGTCGATGAGATCGCGGGAGGCAATGACTCAACTTCCGCGATCACGTCAGCAGAATTCTTATCCCGCTCACACGATCTCGAAGGCCGCCTATTTGCTTCCGATCGTCTTATCGATTGCGGCCTGGGCCAGCGGCTCCATGATGACGTAGCCGGCCGCGGTCGGGTGCACGCCGTCGCTGCTCAACCCAGGCTTCATGCCGCCCTGGGCATCCTCCATCGCGGTGTAGTAGTCGAGATACGTGATCGAGTGATTCACGCAGTATCCCGCCAGCCAGTTGTTCAATGCCTGGATCTTTGCCGCGGGCTTGAGCCCCGGCTTCCAGGGATAGTCCGCCACCGGCAGGACCGACGAGAAGATGACGCGGACGCCGTTCGCTTTCGCGAGGTCCGCCATCGACTTGAAATTGTCCTCAATCGCCTCCGGCGTCTCCGGTCCCGTGTTCCCGGCGATGTCGTTCGTGCCTGCCAGAATGACCACGGCTGCCGGGTGCAGGTTGATCACGTCCTGGCGGAACCGCACCACCATCTGCGGCGTCGTCTGGCCCGAGATGCCACGGTTCACGTAGGGCTTGCCGGGAAAGAACGTGCCTAAGCTCCTCCCCCACGCATCTGTAATCGAATCCCCATAGAACACCACACGGCCCGCTGTCGTCTTCTCGAGTGCCTGGTTCGCTGCCTGATATCGACCGAGCTGCGGCCAGTCGGCCAGCTTTGCTTCCATTGCCGCAACCGCCTTTGCGTCCGGTGTAGCTGCCGCCGCCGTTTGAGCCTGCCCTACGCTCCCTGCAAGCGGTCCCGATATTACGAACAAAGTCGCCAGTAGCACACGACGTGTATACACGCTCATCCGTTTTACCGCCTCATCTTTAGGTTCCAAGCGTCCCGATTCTAGATTCTAGATGATCCGTGCACGTTCTCGTCCTCCGCTGCATCTCACACGAACACGCTGCTGTACCTTAGTGCAAGATGATTGCTGGTCTCTCCACCTACGTCTTCCTCCAGCAGCGCCTGCAGACTGGCCTGCTTGACGCCATGCGCCAGGGCGGGGCCCAGACCATTGAGGTCTTTGCTGCCCGCCATCACTTCGACTATGGCGACCGCTCGACTGTCCGTGAGATTGCCGATTGGTTCCGCTCGAACGACATTGCTGCCACACTTCACCAGCCGCTCTACACCGATCCGCAATGGTCCCGTCACGTAGCCCCGACCGTCAATCTCATCGATGTCGAAAAGTCCCGCCGCATCGACGCGATGGACGAGATCAAGCGCGCGCTCGAATCCGCCGAGCAGGTTCCCTTCACCGCGATGACGCTTCATCTCGGCCAGAAGGACGACCGATGGAGCCCCCGGTCGCTCGAGCACGCGCTTACCGCCATTGAGCACCTGAAAGCCTTCGCCCATCCGCTCGGGGTCAAGCTCCTCCTCGAGAATCTGCAGAACGAGGTCACCACACCCGAGCACCTGCTAGAGATTGTTACGGTGGGCCACTTCGATACGGTCGGCTTCTGCCTGGATGTAGGACATGCGCATCTTGATCATCCTGAAAACAACACTGGGATCGATGCCACCTTCGAACTCCTCAAACCGCGCATTGCACACGTGAACCTCAGCGACAATCACGGTCAGCGCGACGAGCACCTCTGGCCCTACACCGGCGGCATCGATTGGGCTGGTATCGGCCATCACAGCGCGACGCTCAAGCCCAGTGTTCCCTTCCTGCTTGAGATCTCTCACGAACTCAACGAAACACCCGAGTCTGTCACCCAGAAGTCGCAGGCATTCTGGGATCGGCAAGCTCGCCACATCGACGAACTGGCAACCAGCGAACAACCTGCCTGAACCCGCCGGGAGCAGACGTTGATCGATATCTTCGACGGCCATAACGACACTGTGCAACGCATCCGGGAGTACCGTCCGGCTGGAATCGACTTCCTTGAACGGTCCATCACAGGCCATCTGGATCTCCCGCGCGCGAAAGCCGGCGGAATGGTCGGTGGCCTGTTCGCGATGGGTGTCTTTCACAAATCGAATCCAGACGACCTGATCGTCACGGAGACGGGTTATGAGGTTCGCCTCGCCGCTGCGCTGGATCCAACCGACGCCAGACGCGAGATCGCGAAACAGCTCGCTGCGCTTCACTCTCTGGAACAGCGCTCGTACGGCACGATACGCATCACCCGCACCGTCGCCGCAATCGAGCAGGCCCGGGGCGATGACGTGTTCGCGGTGATGCTGCACATGGAGGGCGCTGATTCCATCGGGCCCGATCTGCGCGAGCTGAGTGTGCTCTACAACTCCGGCCTGCGTAGCCTCGGCCTTGTCTGGAGCCGGCCCAACATCTTCGGACACGGCGTACCCTTCGCCTGTCCGCGCTCGCCCGACACCGGTCCCGGCCTTGCGCCGGCTGGCAAGGATCTGGTCCGGGAATGCAATCGCCTTGGCATCATGATCGACCTCGCCCACCTAAACGAGCGCGGCTTCTGGGACGTTGCCGAACTCACCGCAGCACCGCTCGTTGCTACCCACACCTGTGTTCATGCCCTCTGTTCCTCGACCCGCAACCTCACCGATCGACAGCTCGATGCCATTCGCGAGTCGGACGGAGTCGTCGGCATCAACTTCTCCGTCAGCGATCTACGGCCCGATGGCCGCCTTGATAAAGACACGCCACTTTCGATTGTTGCGCGGCATGTTGCCTACCTTGTCGATCGCATTGGTATCGACCGTGTCGCTATCGGCTCCGACTTCGACGGCGCCACCATCCCGGCAGCCATTGCCGATGCCAGCGGCCTGCCTATCCTGATCGCTGCCCTACAGGATCACGGCTTCGACGAGATCGCGCTCAAAAAGATCGGGTTTGAAAACTGGATGCGCGTCCTTCGCCTTTCACTGCGTTGATCGCCGGCCCTCCTCCTCAGACCGCGTAAACTTTAGATTCCATGGAAATGAACTCACCGCTAGCCACCATCGTCTCGCTTGCCCACCACGAAGGCCAAACCGTTACGCTTCGCGGCTGGCTCTACAACCTGCGCGCCTCGGGCAAGCTCCTCTTTCCGATCTTCCGCGACGGGACTGGAACGATCCAGGGCATCGTCCCCAAGGCCGCTGTATCGGAACAGGTTTTTGACACTCTTAAAAATCTATCCCTTGAGTCAAGCGTCATCGTCACCGGCAAGGTCCGCGCCGATGCACGCGCTCCGAGCGGCTTCGAACTGGATGTCGAGAACATCGAAGTCCTGCAGCGCGTCCCTGAGGAAACACCCTTTCCGATCACCCTGAAAGAGCACGGCGTCGATTTCCTGATGGAGCATCGCCACCTCTGGCTCCGCACCCCGCGCCAGTCAGCCATCCTCCGCGTCCGGGCTACCATCATGCGTGCAGCTGCCGAGTACTTCGACACGACTGGCTTTGTCCGCACCGATCCACCCATCCTGACGCCAAATGCGTGTGAAGGAACGAGTGAGCTCTTCGAGATGGACTACTTCGATGACGACAAGGCATATCTCACCCAATCGGGCCAGCTCTACATCGAAGCGACCGCGCTTGCACTCGGCAGGGTCTACAGCTTTGGCCCGACCTTCCGGGCTGAAAAGTCAAAGACGCGGCGACACCTGACAGAATTCTGGATGATCGAGCCCGAGGTCGCCTTCCTGGAGCTCGACGGCCTGCTCGAGCTTGCTGAGAACTTTATCGCCCACATCGTCGCCCGTGTTCTCGAGGCCCACCGGGCAGATCTCAAGGTGATTGGCCGCGACGTGACCAAGCTCGAAACCATCCAGGCACCCTTTCCGCGCATCAGCTACGACGAGGCCCACGCCATGCTTGCGCAGGCCTTTGCCGATGGCAAGGTCGAGACGGCTCACAAAGACGGCGACGACTTCGGCTCCCCCGACGAGACCTACATTAGCAGCCAGTTCGACCGGCCGGTGATGATCCACCGCTATCCTTCGGCCATCAAGGCCTTCTACATGCAGCCCGACTCCATCGATCCCACGAAGGCCCTCTGCGTCGACGTCCTCGCTCCCGAGGGATATGGAGAGATCATCGGTGGCTCGCAGCGCATCCACGACTACGACCTTCTCAAGTCCCGCATCGAGCAGGCCCACCTTCCGCTTGGCGCGTTTGAGTGGTACCTCGACCTCCGCAAGTACGGCAGCGTGCCGCACTCGGGCTTCGGCATGGGCATCGAACGCGCTGTAGCCTGGATCTGCGGCCTTGACCACGTCCGCGAGACCATACCGTTTGCTAGGACGCTCAATCGCATCTATCCGTAGCTCATCGACTCATCAGCTCATCGACCCCACGCCCGAGGACCCGACACAACTCGTGACGTACTCTGCGGACGAGCTACCTCTTCATGAAGAGGGATCAACGTCGAGAGCGGGTTGTGAGACGAGGGTTGCAACAAAGGAGCTTCATGTTCGTCAAACCGCCTGTTCCTTCGAAGATCTCTGAAGCTCCGTCTTCAACAAAAAAGCTAACGTGGTCCATGCGGAAACTACTTCTAATTGTCTTGCCAGGTATCTACGTAGCGGGCATTCTTCTCATCTGCGCATTGGGGTATCGCTCCTCACGCACTAAAAGGAATGCTGGGAGTGCTCGACGTCATACGCCCAACCAGGTTTCCCTGGCAGCAACGCCCGTTTTGTCCGACACCTCTACCACTTCCTGCGGCGGCCTACTCGCGCAGTACGAAGTGATCGACACAGGGTCCAGAGAAGACGTAGATTCACCGCGTGGTTCGATCCGGACGATTGACTCTCAACATCCTAATGTGCGTTACAGCCACCTCAAGGACTGCTGGCGCCAGCGACTTGGAAGCGTCAAGCCCGATATTCGCTACGCTGCTGCGTTCAAGGGATCTTTGCGTCTGGGCGTGACATCACAGGAGGTGGCAAACGTCATGCCGGTCCTGCCCGATGCGGGTACAGGCAGCCACATAGGAGCCTGGCTCCTGGAGAAGTGCGCCGACAAGCCTCGCGATAAGGATACAAACGAGAGAAGAATCTGTTTCTTTTCGAAGCCGATGCCCCCAGCTTTGTACCAAGGTACAGATGGAGCACAACCGGATTTCATTCAGCTATCGTTTGACGGAACAGGTCTCGATGGCAAGCTGCTGTCCTGGGGACTCATCGAATCATTACCTATAGAGACTTATAAAACGACCGATGCTGTCATTCGTTCGCAGCGTGGGTCAACTGATCTGAAAACGCTTGGTCCTCCGGATAGTGCGGACGAGTCGAGTGCCACCTGGTCCTTCTTCGCTGATGATGGTCAGACGCTTCTTGAGAGTGTTCACCTACGCATCCTCAAGGAGGGCGGCTTCTTCCTGATGTCGTTAGATGTCACGGACGATGAACATGCATGGAACCTGCCTTCAAGCCTATCGCCCTCTCTTCAAGCTAAGTCAGGTAGAACAGACCAGCTCAAAACCTTCGCTACGCCTGCAACGAACACAGCATCGGTGCGTGACGAAGAGATGCCTGGTATTCAGCGGACCCTGGCTGGCTGGGCCAAGGCGACGAACGACAATGACGTGGCGAGTGAGCTTCACTTCTACAGCAGAGAGATGGACCGGTATTTCCTGGCTCGGAACGTGACCACCAGCTTTGTGGCGCAGGACAAGCAAAAGTTTTATCGAAGAGGAAAGCGCATCACAAGCTATCGCATCGACACTATCCAAATCAGCCAGCAGTCACCATCTGAGGCTACTGTGTCGCTGGTAAAACATTGGACGATCTCAGAAGGGTATCAGGCCAAATCAGGTGAAACACGTTCCCGGCTATGGCTTACCAGGAACTCGGATGAGTGGAAGATATCCGGGGAACAGGATCTCAAGTAGGGCGCCGCTGAAACCTGCATCCCGTCACACTGTACCCAGTCTTGCAACCGTACTGTTATCCAAGCGGCCACCAAAGTACTTCTCCAGCGCGGCTGTGAACTCGCCGCCTCCCTCCTCCGCAGCGTGCGCAAACAGCGTCATGCTCGAATGAAACTTCAGATTATCCGGATACCCGAAGATCTGGCCTATTGATTTTTTCTTAACGGCAAGCACGAGCTTCGTACACTCCCGCAGTCGCATCCCGAGCACCGGATGCTCCAGGTATGCCCCGGCTTCCTCGAACGAGGAGATGGCATAGCGCACGGCCGTAGGGCTGCTGCCCAGTCCGCGGATCTGCGGAAAGATGAACCACATCCAGTGGCTTCGCTTCTGTCCGGATTGCAGCTCGGACAATACCTGCGCATAGACCCCGGCTTGCGTCTCCACAAACCGCCCCAGATCGTACGGGTCGATCTTCCCAACGACTGCCATACTTCTCTCCTGCACAACCTTGCGTCTCTTGTGTGCCGCTAGCACTCACGGACTATGCTTCCGCGACTCGAAGCCGATCGCAATGCAGCCCTCAGACTGCATCGCCAACTCCGCAGCAAGCTGCCCATCGCCTATTGGCGCGCCTTCCGCTCCCTCGTTCCCGCCCGGCATGCCATGGGAACGTTCGTCATCTGCTTCGCGAACACACGGTAGCTCTTCCCGCCCGGCCGCAGCGTGGACCAGTATCCCGACCGCGACAGCAGCGGCTTGTGTTGCTCGATAATCTGCTTATCAAGGATCTTCACCCCGCATTCCAGGTTGTTCTTCGGCTGCAGAATCGTCTTCGCCGGATCGTTCGCTTTCAGCTTTCGATCGGCATCCCAATCGAAGTCACACCCGTATCGCTTATTGTCCTCATACGTCAGTTGGAGGAGTCCCGAACTCCGTACAGCGCTTCCCGTCACATAATCCTTCACGGCGACCTCCGGCTCGGTGTGTCGAACCCGCGTCGTCGGGTCCAGTCCAGTCTCTGCCCCGGCCAGGGCTTGAAAGAAGTAGGCCCAGAACGCTCGCTTATCCACTTCTCTCATCGTGTTGAACCGCGGGCAGAAGCGCCGCACATCTCTCGGCACCTGGGACGACAGCATCTCCGGCGGCAACGCCAGCTCCACGATCCTGTCCCACTCCGGATCCCATGTACTGCCGCCCAGCTCCATCTTCTTCTCAGCGATCGGAGTCGCCGGAGCCCGCTTGACGGCGGGCACCGGCGCAGCCGTCACGGCAGGTGCGTTACGCTTTCCGCACCCCGCCGCGAATACCAGGGCCACCGCACCCGCCGCCAGCCACTGCCAATTAATAAACCTGGCGAACCTCGCAAGCCTGCCAGCCCTGCAAGTCCCACGACTCATCGTAGAGCCATCCCTTCTACCATCCGTGAAGTAACCCATCGTACGATGTCTCCGTGCAAACCGGGGTCGTCCGGCGAGAACCTTCCTCGCTAACCCCGCGGAGCATCCACTCGAATCAGCGGGATGACGTTCTGCGCTAGACCCTGATGCATCCAGGTGCCGCCTCATCATCGCCAAGGGTGGACTCTTGCGCACTCGGCAACGCAGATACCAACGTCACCACAGCTCTATGCAAGCTGCTACCTGCCGCGTATCGTAAACACCTATGTCGATTCGGTCAGTTCTCGTCACAGCAGCACTTTCCGTGTGCATTCTACCTGCGTTCTCGCAAACTGCACCCAACACCCTTACGAAGAAGGAGGCAGCTGCCGGCTGGAAGCTGCTCTGGGACGGCAAGACAACGAAGGGCTGGCGCAGCACGCACGGCTCCGACTTTCCCACGACGGGCTGGGAGATACGAGATGGCCTGCTCAACGTGACCGAACACGGGGGTGAAGAGGGCGGCAACGCCGGCGATATCATCACAACGCGCAAGTACGCCAACTTCGAACTCGCGGTCGACTTCCGCATCACCACCGGTGCGAACAGCGGCATCAAGTACTTCGTCGATCCCGGCCTCAACAAGGGTGCAGGCTCCGCCATCGGCTTTGAATATCAGATTCTCGACGACGCGGTGCATCCCGATGCCAAAAAGGGTAAGAATGGCAACCGCACCGAGGCCTCGCTCTACGACTTGATAGCGGCCGCGAAAGACAAGCCGGTCCGACCCATCGGCGAGTGGAACACCGCCCGCATCCTCATTCACGGAGCACACGGCGAGCACTGGCTGAATGGCGTGAAGGTCCTCGAATACGAGCGCCTCACCCCTCGCTTTCGCCAGCTTGTGGCTGAAAGCAAGTTCCACGCCTTACCCAACTTCGGCGAGTCGCCCGACGGCTACATCCTCCTCCAGGACCACGGTTTTCCCGTCTCTTTCCGCAACGTCAAGATCCGTGAACTCCCGCTCACGCCGGCGAAATAAACTTGCTGCAGATCTCAGGAAGGAGCTACCATGAGCGAACTCGCCCAGGCCCTCACCGGCGACAGCTACGCCGCTCCACCCGCTCACATCCTCGAAGGGCTGCCCGAAGACCTCGCGCACCGCAAGCTCCCCTACGTGCCCCACACTCTCTACGAAGAGCTCTGGCATCTCGCCTTCTGGCAGCAGGTAACCCTTGACTGGGTCAGCGGCACAGAGACACCCTTCCCCACCCAACCGGCAGACGGATTTCCCATGCCACCCCACACCGAAACCTGGGACCAGCTTAGCCAACGCTTTCTTGCGACCGCCGGGCAGGCTGCAGCAGCCGCCACCGACATCAGCAAACTTGACCAGCCGGTTCGCTGCCCCTCCCGCCCCGGCGAACCCGTGCGCACCATGTCGGTCCGCGATCAACTCATCAGTCTCGCCGCCCACAATGCCTACCACCTCGGCCGCATCGTCCTGCTTCGCCAACTCAACGACGCGTGGCCCCCGGCTTCAGGCGGCTTCACCTGGTAAAAGCAGGCGGCGATTGCACCGATCTACGGTCAAACCATCGCCATAAATCCGTGTCGTCGGTGCGTATCGATGTTTAGTTTTTATTCTCTCCCTGGAAGGGTTATTTCTCACTGCTGGGCGGAGCTAGACCCTTCAGACGCAAATATAACGCCAGCGTCGCATACTGCTCGTTGTCATGCGCGACATTGCCCCACATCAGTCCTATGCGCGAGCGCTTCATCGGTCCCATCGCAAGCATTTCCGCCATATTGGTATCGGTCAGCGCGGCATACGCCTTATCGCATTCGGCGAACGAAGCGTTGAGGGCCTCGACAATGGCGGCCTTATCCGCAGTCTCCGGCGGCACCTTTGCCGGGTCTTTCGTCCCGTTCGCTGCACCGCAACTATGCAGCTGCGCCTCGCTAATGTGGTTCACCACACGCCCAAAGGTTCGCACTTCAGGCGTTGGCCTGAACTTGAAATCTCCCTCCGGCATTCTGTCAGCGGCCTTGAGGATGTTTGCCTTCAGGCCCGCATAGCTGCGTTGCGCTTCACCTGCCGGACCGGACGCCATGGTGGACGTCGCACTCGCTGCCTGTGAACTCGACGGCGTCTGCCCAAGCACCACTGCCCCGGACAGCATCAAGCCGGACGCCATGCATCCCGTCACGGCACATGCCCTATACATTCTTTGCATCATGAATCACCTCACATCTGTTATTAGCCTATCTGCCGCTCATTCTCGCGACAAGCTCTTCCTTCTCTATCGTGCGTTAACCAGCATCGAGGTCCAGAGGCCGCATCGATTTACCAGGTCGGCGACATCTTCGACTTAGTCCTGCAGGTTCAGAAGAGGACCAGTGAGCCGGCTGTCCACACGTAAGATGACCCCGCCGTCAGAACCGCGTTTTAGAACGGTCAAATGTGACTTCGAGAGCAACAATGCGCGCTACTGCTGATAACTGCCGAGGTTCTCCTGCCCGGAATTCTGAGAAGGACTAACCTTCCGACGCTCTCCTGTCCGAGACTAAGAGGCGACATGAAGAAGAAACTGCGCATCGGTATTCTGTTCGGCGGCCGCTCCGGCGAGCACGAGATCTCGCTTCTTTCCGCTGTCTCTATCCTGAAAGCCATTGATCGCAAGAAGTACGATGTGATTCCGATCGGCATCACCAAAGAAGGTCATTGGCTGGGCACGAGTGAATCCCAGACGTTGCTCACGGGCGAGCCAGCCGCGTCGAAAGAGGACACGGATTTCGCTGCCTCAAAGGCAATTCTGCGTAGCGGCGAGTCACTCGCTATCCCCGGTGGAGCGCACCCCTTGCAGCTTCTGCAACTGAACCCGGGTGCCGATCGGGGGTTGATGCAGGAGGCCGGTAATCTCGGCATCGACGTTATCTTTCCAGTCCTGCACGGGACCTTCGGCGAAGACGGCACCATCCAGGGTCTCTTTGAGTTGGCCAATATTGCCTATGTCGGTTCCGGCGTCTTGGGATCGGCCACCGGCATGGATAAGGGTGTGATGAAGCAACTTTTCGCCGCCGCCGGTCTGCCGCAGACGCCACATGCTGTTCTGCTCCGCACTGAATGGCAGGCCGACCCGAAACGCTGCACAAGGACGATTGAGAAGAGTCTTGTATATCCGCTCTTCGTCAAACCGGCGAACCTTGGATCGTCAGTGGGGATCTCAAAGGTCCATGACCGGAGTGAACTGGCTGCGGCCATGAATCTTGCCGCTGCCTTCGACCGAAGGCTCGTCATCGAGCAGGGCGTGGGAGGACCGGGCGCGAAGCCTCGCGAGCTCGAAGTAGGGGTGCTTGGGAACGAAAGCCCGGAGGCCTCCGTCGTCGGCGAAATTGTTCCAGGAGCCGAGTTTTACGACTATAAAGCCAAGTACCAGTCGGATACGTCAATCCCTGTAATTCCCGCGAAGCTTACGAGATCCGAGGAAAAACAAGTCCGCAACATGGCCATAGCTGCATTTCGCGCATGCGACTGCGCCGGCCTGGCTCGCGTGGACTTTCTCATGGAGACTGCGCGCAAAGGATTCAGGTCCAAAATTTACCTCAATGAAATCAATACGATGCCAGGGTTTACCAGTATCAGCATGTATCCCAAGCTGTGGCATGCCAGTGGAGTTCCTTACAAGCAGCTCATTGATCAGCTCCTGAAGCTGGCTGAGGAACGCCACCGTCAGAAGCAGGAGACACGCTTCGCCATGTAAGGAGATTTAAGGAATTCTTAAGGATGCTCGAAAGACATTGGCGTATGAGTTCCGAATCTGCATCGAAAGAGTGCAATGTGTCGAAAACCACAGAGCGTCTTTGATAAACGGTGTACTCTCGGGATGAAACTTTCCCGTCGGTGGAACTTCTCGTGGACCTAAGTGTTCTGCCTACTCTTTCTGCACTTGCAGTCTTTGTCGGCTGCTTTCGCCCTCTGGTGCGGAGAGCGGGGCCGCAGACAGATGCGTGCTTTGTCGCGTGGACGTTTCTGCTGATCCACTATGTCGTCCTGCTCCTGCCAAATGGAGACACCCTGAGAGATTCTATCGGCGTTCTTGTCTCGATATGGGCCGTTGAACTCTGCGGGCTATGTTTCATGTGGGCTGCATGCAACGCTCGCAGCACGCACACCAACCAGATTCTTACCTTTGAACTGGGCATACCAATCCTCTTCCAGTCGTTTCTGTATGTATTCAATTTTGATGGTTATACGATTCGTCTGACCGCCACACTGCTGCTGCTGATTCCCGCGCTTCACCTGCTGATTGTTCCGCTGTACCGTTCGCGTGCCCTGAATCGCATCGCCGGAGCGTTCGCTCTGCTTGCTGTCGGCCTCATCCCCTTCACCCGGGCAGACTCGTATATCGTTCTCAACGTCATTCAATGCGCACTTTTTCTGAGCGCCTCCTATCTGATCTTCACCTTCACTCCGAAAGTGACTCGGGGGACAGTCCTGATGGTCGGTGGCATGGTTGTCTGGGCGCTTACCTACCTGCTGCAGGGGATTGGCTGGGTTGAATCGAACGTGCACCTTAATCGGGCGCTTCTCGACTTTCCCAGATATGTAACCGCGGCAGGCATGGTTCTTTCGCTGCTGGATGAGTACGTCGGGCGGACGGAGAGTCTGGCTCTGCACGATCCACTTACCGGCCTTCCAAATCGCCGACTCTTCGAGAACCGCCTTGATGAGGCGATTGAGGAATCGCGACGTACACACACGCCAATCGCATGTCTTGTCATCGATGTCGATAATTTCAAGTACATCAACGATACGCACGGGCATCCCGTAGGCGATGGTCTGCTTCAGGCACTTGCGAAACGCTTGAGTTGGAACCTGGGTCCACGCGACATGCTGGCCCGCACCGGTGGAGACGAATTCACTGCTGTCCTGGTCGAGGCGGCGGACGAGTACCATGTCCGCTTTATTGCGGGCGCGATGATGGCAGCGGGCTGCATCCCCGTATCGATCCAGCAACATTCCATCGATGTCCGCATCAGCATCGGCATTGCTGTCTCGCCACAGGACGCTGACGACAGCACCGAGTTGCATAAGGCGGCGGACGATGCCATGTACCGCGCGAAACGCCGAGGCGGGAGCATCGTCGCCTTCGCCAACGAGGAAGTGCCCCAGATCCACGCGGTATAGAGCCTCGTCCTCAAAAAATGAGAGTTGATGCCCAAATCTTCAACTGACAACACGGGAAAGAGAACGGATGAGATCCGGCGATGCGCTCTTGTAGGCCGTCGTAAAGCTACTGGATCTCTGGAATCGTTGATGGGTACATCCATCCTGCCTCTGCTCAGCTATTGCACGCGGCTGTGTTTGTAGCCTTCCGCAGTCAGCGCCGCCAAGAGCTCCGCCACCTGATCCCGTCCGCGTGTCTCCATCGTGATGTCGATCACTGTGTCGCCGAGATTGACTCCATAGTAGGCGCGATTGTGCAGGGTATCCACAATGTTGGCACGATGATGCGCGATCAGGCGCGTCAGCTCCGCGAGTGCGCCCGGCTTGTCCAGGAGATGGATGCGCAGGCGAATCATGCGTCCATCCTGTACCAGGCCGCGCTCGATGATGCGGGACAGCAGGGTGACGTCGATGTTGCCGCCGCAGACCAGCACCGCCGTATGTGCGTTCTCGAGGGATGTCTTATGCTGGAGCAGGGCGGCGAGCGCGGTTGCACCCGCTCCCTCCGCCAGCGTCTTCTCGCGCTCCAGCAACACCAGGATGGAGGACGCGATCTCGTCCTCATCGACTGTTACGATCTCATCGACATAGTGTTGGACCATGGGAAACGTGACCTCGCCCGCGCGACGCACCGCGATACCGTCAGCGATCGTCGTTGCCGGATCAATCGTCACTGGATGATGCTGCTCAAGCGCTCTAGCCATCGAGGGCAGCCGCGAGGTCTGCACGCCGATCACGCGGATCGCAGGCCGCGAAGCCTGAATACAGGCCTCCTTGAGGACGCAAGCGATGCCGCCGATCAGGCCGCCACCGCCAATCGGAACGACGACTGCCTCGAGTTGCGGAACTTGTTCGAGCAGCTCGAGCGCGATCGTTCCCTGGCCCGCCATCACGGCGCGGTCATCAAACGGATGGATGAACGTCATGTCCTCGGCGATACAGAGGCGCGTCGCTTCTTCACATGCCTCGTCATAGTTGGCGCCGTGCAGCAGGACCTCCGCGCCGAAGTTGCGGGTCGCTGTCACCTTGACCAGCGGGGTCGGCAGGGGCATCACAATCAGCGACCGGATGCCGCGCGCGGTCGCGTGGTAGGCCACACCCTGCGCGTGATTTCCGGCGCTCGCCGCCACGACTCCGCGTGCGGCCTGCTCGGGGGTCAGGAGGGCGATACGGTTCAGAGCACCGCGCTCCTTGAAGCTTCCCGTCATCTGCAGGTTTTCGAGCTTGAGATAGATCTGCTGACCGGTCAGGGCCGAGAGCATCTGCGAGCGCGGACAGGGCGAGTAGTAGATTGCCGAACGCAGTCGCTCCCGCGCAGCCAGCACGTCGGCGAGACAAATCGGCAGAGGTTGGTGTGTCTCGTTCACGATGCCTCGATGGTACCGGATGATCAGGGATCAAGAGATCAGGAAACATGACTTGCGAGTATTGCGCCAGTCCGCGGTCGTCTGGTATCGGGCTTAGTGCCGTGCGCGGAACTGGTTAGCCAGCGCAAACTCTTCACGCAGCTCGGGAGTCTTCAGGTTTTCGCGTATGTGCGCCAGCCGCTGTTCAAGCGCGAAGAGTGTTTCGGCAATCGGGATTGTGTTCGAAAGGGCGACATCGCGCCACATGCTATAAGGGCTCGCTCCGAGGCGCGTTGTCTCCCGCAACGCGCGGCCGCCTATGGCGGCAATCTCCGGGGTGTCGCCGAAGCGATCTTCGAGCAGCGCGGACAGGGCAGTTGAAAGCATTTGCGGCAGATGGCTGACCCAGGCGCAGAGCTCATCGTGACGTGCAGCGTCAAGGTCGAGCGTCGTAGCGCCAAACTTCCCGACCCATGTCCGCCACAACGCTTCAAGCTCTCCCGCTACGTCGATGCCTGGCGTAAAGAGCCACATCGCCCCTTGGAACAGACCTGCTTCGGCGAGAGCCGCGCCACCCGATTCCTTGCCAGCCATCGGATGCCCGGGAAGGAGACGCGCGCGGCGCTCACCAGAGCGACCGCCATTGCCACCGAAGAGATCATGGCCGAGTTCTGCGATCTGGAGCTTCGTGCTCCCCACATCGGTGACGAGTTGACCGGCGCGGAGAATGGGGGCAAGCTCGAGCAGCCAATCCAGAATGCCCATGACCGGCACCGCGATAAGAATGATCTGCGCGTGACGCGCAACGCTGAGGGCCTCTTCGCGGCTGGAGGCTACCTCATCCACCGCACCCATGGCAAGCGCGGTGAGGCGTTCGACGCGGCTCGTGTCCCAACCGGAGATGTGCCCACTGAAGCCGGCAGCCTTGAGGGCCAGTCCTACCGAGGCGCCGATCAGACCTGTCCCAACGATGAGAATGCGCTCGATCAAACGATCACCGTCTTCTATTTCCGACACCCTATTTCCGGTTCTTCAAGCGATGCTCCGGCCTACGACCGGGGCCAATAAACGAAGCTGCGCGACCAGTTTTTCCAACTGCTCGGGATAAAGGCTCTGTGCACCGTCGGACATAGCCTTATCCGGATTCGGATGCATCTCCAACAGCAGACCGTCCGCACCTGCGGCGACACTGGCCAGCGCCATCGGGGGCACCAGGTCACGGATGCCGACACCATGCGAGGGATCGCCGAGAACGGGCAAATGCGTGAGCTTCTTGAGCACCGGAATCGCCGAGATGTCCATCGTATTGCGGGTATAGGTCTCGTAGGTGCGGATGCCGCGTTCACAGAGCATCAGATCATAGTTGCCGCCCGACAGGATGTATTCCGCACTCAGCAACACCTCTTCGATGGTCGCCGATATGCCGCGCTTCATCAGCACCGGCATGCGGACATGGCCGAGCTCGCGCAGCAGGTTGAAGTTCTGCATATTGCGAGCGCCCACCTGAAAGCAATCGATGTAGGGAAGCATCAGCTCGATCTGCGAGATCTCCATCACCTCCGTGATCACGAGCAGGCCGGTTGCGTCGCCCACCTCCCGCAGCAGCTTGAGCCCCTCAAGCCCCAGGCCCTGAAAGCTGTAGGGCGAGCTGCGCGGCTTGAACGCCCCGCCGCGAAGAAATTGTGCGCCGGCAGCCTTGACCTGCTTGGCACTGAGCAGGATCTGCTCGCGCGATTCCACAGAACACGGGCCTGCCATCACAATGACCTGCTCGCCGCCGACGATCACGCCGTTCGAAAAGGGTATGGTCGTCCCCTCGGGACGAAAGCTCCGGCCAGCCAGTTTGTACGGGGAGGAGATTCGATATGCCTCGTGAACGCCGCCGAGCACCTTGAACTCCGCGACCTCGAAGTGTCCCGGGGTACCGACGCCCGCGAGAATAGTCTGGGTGGTGCCGGTTGTGCGGTGAACATTGAACCCGAGCTCTATCATCCGCTCGATCACGTGCTGGATGTGCTCCTCGGTTGCTTCGCCCTGCATCGCTACGATCATCGTTATCTTTCACTTTCTAATATGTAACCTGTTTCGTCACACAGAGGGTGACGCTAAATATCCCGCCGCTGCAGTGTCCGCATCACGTCCATGATGCGTTCATAGACATGGAGCATTTCGGCATCGGCGAGCGGGCCTGGATTGACAGCTCGCACATGATCGAAGACGGCCTGCTCCCGCTGCGGCTCATAGACCGGCAGACTGGTCTTGCGCTTCAGTTCACCGATTTCCTTCGCCGCCGCGGCGCGCTGGCTGATCATGTGCACGATCTGCTCATCCAATTCATCGATCTGCTTGCGCCAATCCGTTATGTCCACGCTGTCGTCCGTCCTTGCCGAATAAGTCTTCGCTCTACAGTTCATGGGTGGAAAGACACTACCCGCCCATGGGATGAATTGCAGCCCTCATGATAACGCCCGCTTTCGACTCTCTTGCAGTACACCTTTGCCGTTCATTCCCTTAACCCCGCGATAAAGCTGCCGACCGCCGCTGCAGCGCCGGTTGGATCCGTTTTCTCAATGAGCGCCACCAGCGCGCTGCCGATAACCGCGGCATCCGCGAACTCACCGACCGCCTTTACATGCTGCGCATTTGAAATTCCGAACCCGACTGCAATGGGGAGTGCTGTGAACCTGCGCAGCCGCTCTACGAGAACTGGCGCGTCGGACGCGATCGCCTGCTGCGTCCCTGTGATACCGACGCGGGAGATCGCGTAGACGAAGCCGCGCGAGACTTCGCCGATTGCCCGCAGGCGTGCGTCCGGGCTGGTCGGAGCCGCGAGAAAGACGGGCGCAAGTCCGTGAGCGGTCATCTCCGCCAGATACTCCCCGGCCTCTTCGACGATCATATCCGTCAGCAGCACGCCATCCACGCCCGCAGCCGCCGCAGCCGCGCAGAAGGTCTTCAGCCCCATACGCACCACCGGATTCAAGTACGAGAACAGCACCAGACCCGCCATGGGCCGAGCCGACCGCAGCTCCTTTGCCACGGCCAGAACCTGTGTCAGCGTCGTGCCTTTGCGAACGGCCCGCTCGCTCGCTCGCTGGATCACCGGCCCATCCGCCAGCGGATCGCTGAACGGTACACCCAACTCGATCACGTCGGCAGCATTGTCAATCGCCGCAAGTGCAATGTCGCGCGTCGTCACCAGGTCAGGGTCCCCCGCAGTCAGATACGCGACAATACCCGGCTTGCCTTTGAATTTAATGGCCACCAGACCGCCCCATCGTCTTTTCTTTTATCTCTCTTCCCTCTTCGCTGCCTTGCGCTCCCCGCAGGTCGATCTCTCGCGCGAGGATACCCATGTCTTTATCGCCGCGGCCGGAGAGGTTCACCATCAGGATGTCGCCCTTTGCCATCGTCGGTGCCAGCCGGATCGCCTCTGCCACAGCGTGAGCGCTTTCGAGCGCGGGAACGATGCCTTCTGTTCGCGAGAGCTTCACCGTGGCCTTCAGGGCCGCATCATCCGAACAGGCAACATACGTCGCCCGTCCTGAATCGTGCAGCATCGCGTGCTCCGGCCCGACCGAAGCATAGTCCAGCCCCGCGCTGACCGAGTGCGTTCCCGACACCTGCCCCGCCTCATCCTGCAGCACATAGCTGTAGGTTCCTTGCAGCACGCCTGGAACGCCGCCGCCCTGCTTCTGAAAGCGCGCCGCATGTTCGCCCAAACCATTGCCCCGGCCTCCTGCCTCAACCCCGATCAACTGAACGTTCGCGTCCGGAAGAAATTCGTAGAAAGCACCAATCGCATTCGAGCCGCCACCCACACAGGCAACGATCGCGGTAGGCAGCGTTCCAACCTCTTCCAGAAATTGCGCCCGCGCCTCCTTGCTGATCACGCGGTGGAAGTTGCGCACCATCGTGGGATAGGGATGCGCACCGAGGGCGCTGCCGAGGATGTAGTACGTGTCTCGCACATTCGTTACCCAGTCACGCATCGCCTCGTTAATCGCGTCCTTGAGCGTGGCAGAGCCGGCAGAGACGCCGCGCACCTCCGCTCCCAGCAGTCGCATCCGGTAGACGTTCAGCTCCTGGCGGCGCATATCCTCCTCGCCCATGTAGATCACGCACTCGAGACCGAAGAGCGCGCAGACGGTTGCCGTCGCAACACCGTGCTGGCCCGCGCCAGTCTCGGCGATGATGCGCTGCTTACCCATGCGCCGCGCCACCAGTGCCTGGCCCAGCGCGTTGTTGATCTTGTGCGCGCCGGTATGCAGCAGGTCCTCGCGCTTCAGATAGATCTTCGCCCCGCCCACCTGCTCCGAAAGTCGTCTCGCAAAATAGAGCGGTGTAGGACGACCACAGTAGTGGTGCAGCAGATCGTTCAGTTCCGCGTGGAAGGCAGGATCTGCATCAGCCGCGGCATAGGCCTGCTCCAACTCTTCAAGCGCAGCCATCAACGTCTCGGGAACATACCTGCCGCCATACGCGCCGAAGCGCCCCGCCACCGCCGCCAGATTTCCCGTCAACATTCCCGCATCGCTCATCAAAAATCTCCCCCGCAGACAAAGCAAAGCCGCGACTGGTGAAGTCGCGGCCCGTGTGGATATCAGAATCTACTGAAACTCTTCGAAAACGTTCAGAAGACCTACACCGCCGAGGCCGCTGTTGTGCGCCAGTAGCGGAAGGTGAACAAGAGTCGGCTGAAATGGCAGGTCATCTTGCTCTTGACAATACACTGGACGGTTTTCTACCGCAACCCCGGAGCCGACCGCCGGCAAAGCGCGAGGGCCAGAGCTTGGCCATGCACTAGACCATGCACAAGAGAATCGATTCTTTTTTCCGAAACGAAATCTAAAGGGCACACACTCTTTCGGCGTACGATTCTTCCCAATTTATGGCTCGGACGCTGAATCCGCGACATGCCCTGCGGCGTCAGATAGAAGACGTAGAAGAGGTTCACACTCATGAAATTAACGCTTGCATTTGCACTCGCAATATTTGCTACTGCCGGACCGGCTCTGGCCCAACCTGGGCAACACCTAGCTAGCGCACATCTTCGTCCACAACTTTTTCATGATCGCTCGCCGCACATTCACAACCGTGGCTCGCAGCCCCACCGCGAAGCATAAACGGCCAGGCTTACACCTGCCCGGCACTAGGGAATCGCAGTCAGAGTCTTGATTCCCGTATGAAAGCAGCAAGCTTCTTAGGATCTTTCCGGCCAGCGCTGGCTTCAGTGCCACTTGCTACATCCACTCCCCAAGGCTGCAGGATCCGAAGGGCGTCACCGAGGTTGTCCGGGGTGAGTCCACCGGCAAGAATAAGTTTCAACCCTGGGTGCACGCGTTGAAAAATGTCCCGCGCTGACCCCCAATTAAAGATTCTTCCAGTGCCACCGGCAGCAAGACCGATCTTTGAATCGATCAGAACCCGATCAAGGATTCCGTCCAGTTCAATCTGGTGCAACTGTCCGGCGATAGTTAGGTAGCTCTCGCCGTCATCGTCCACCGTCCAATGCAGCGCCTGGATGATCCGCAGCCGGCCATTGAAGTCCGCATGGAGGGCACGCACCAGCTTCAGGTCAAGATCGCCATGGAGTTGCACCGTTGTCAGGCGGGCCTCGCGCACCGCAGCCCCGATCTCCTTCTCACTTCCGGCGGCAAACACGCCAACGCGTTCAACGTGGTCAGGTAGGTGCGCTGCGATCTCTGCGACCTGCGCGGGCATCACCTGTCGAACGCTTGGTGCAAAGACGAATCCCACTGCATCCGCCCCGAGCGCCGCAGCCAGCACCGCATCCTCAACGTTTGTGTTGGCACAGATCTTAACCCACATGGCTCACGCATTTCTCCTGTTGCTATGCACCAGCTGCTATGCACCGGCTGCCGTTTGCGAGTGTCGTTTTCCTTGGGAAGAAAACCGTTGGAACCCTTTGCTTCCGGATACACCCACAGGAGAGATGCTCTAAGCTCCCGTCGCCGTGAACTGTCCCAGCATCTCGGCCAGCGTTCTCCCCGGATCGGTTTGCCGCATCAGCGCCTCGCCGATCAGGAATGCATCGTAACCTGCCGCGCGCAGACGCAGCATCTCGTCACTGCTGCTGATCCCACTCTCCGCGACTCGAACGACATCTTTTGGAATGAACGCCGCAAGTTCGAGCAGCGTATCCGGATGCACGGTAAAGTCATGCAGGTTGCGGCTGTTGACACCGATCGCATCGCAGCCGAGATCGATCGCGCGGGCTAGCTCCTCCCGCCCATGCACCTCGCAGAGCACATCGAGCCCATACTGGCGCGCCGACTCGCGCAGCAGCTTTAACGTGGCATCCGTGTGGGCAGCGACAATCAGCAGAATCGCATCCGCCCCGTAGGCGCGTGCCTCCATCACCTGAAACGGGTCGACCATGAAGTCCTTGCGCAGACACGGAATTCGGACTGCTTGCGAGGCGGCCTCAAGATTCTCGAGCGATCCCTGAAAAAACTCCTTATTCGTCAACACCGACAGAGCGGCCGCACCAGCCTGCTCCAGCGACACAGCCAGTTCAGCCGCCTGAAAGTCGGAGCGAATCAGGCCCTTAGATGGAGACGCCTTCTTCAACTCTGCAATCACTGCGGGCCGGTTCTTCGCGGCCTCGCCCAGGTTCGCGGCAAAGCCCCGGGGACGATGCGCTGCCGCCTGGCGATCCAGCGAAGCGTGGTCGGCCGCACCCATGCGCGCCGTCACGCCAAGCCGCGTCTGCTCGAGAATCTGTTCCAGCTTTGTGCTCATTGCTTTATTCTAGAAGGCCGGTAGAGTCGAGGGCCTAAAAAGAACGGCATCTGCAACCGGATGCCAGTTCGCCTTCGAACCTGTCTGAAACTGGACGTACGCCCTGCGCGGGCAGCGGTCACTTCGTGACGTGTCTACCGGTCGTGGCAGGAGGAGCTTCTTCGGACCGCCTGATGGTCGGCACGAACAAAAAGGAGCACCACGCAACGCGATCACGTCATGAAGTGACAGCGTCACGCGCAATGAGTAAGCTTCTTAAATCATGGTGCCGAAGGGGGGACTCGAACCCCCACACCCTTGCGAGTACATGGACCTGAACCATGCGCGTCTGCCAATTCCGCCACTACGGCAACGTGCGCACTCCAAACAGAGAAAACGTCTGGAATACCGCAGTCGTGAGCATCAAGTGTTACAAACCCTCCCGTCGCTGTCAATTCCGTCTTCCCTGACTTACACTCTGGATGACTGGATGATCTGTCCATGTCGCATTCGCCGGGGAGGCAAGCTGTCCTCATGATCGACGCATCGAGACCGAACCTGCCCTCGCCTCCCGCCGCAGAGACCATTCCAGAAGACCTCGCCATCCGGATGCGCACCTTGGCCCACGACCTGAGCAATGCGCTCGAGATCATCGTGCAGACCAGCTACCTGCTTAGCACTGTCGAACTCAAGGAGCCCGCCAGCGACTGGCTGCAGATGCTCGATAGCGGCGTTCAAAAAGCCCTAGATATCAACCTGTCCTTGCGCGAGTACATCAAGGCTCATAGCCCTACTTAGTGGGTCAACTTGAATAAAACGGAGCCGTGCGGCGGAAGTGATGCAGACGCCTTCGTCTGCGACCCCAAGTCCTTCTTGAGCCAGAGATCCCGCACGCGATAGCTCTTCTCCGCAAGTCCATAGCTTGCGAAGGAAGACCCGACCTGGGCTGGCGCATCGCCAACGTTGAAGAGTGCAAGATACATCGCTCCATCATTGCCCGTGGAGGTCCACGCGATCACGTTGGCATCCTGACCAGCGAGCCGCTGGCCGTAACCGTGCTGGTTGACGGCGAGCACCTCCGGGTTCGTGAGTAAGGCGGCGGTAAAGTCATCCAGCTGCGTCAAATTGCCCCCCATAAACAAAGGGGAGCGCGCGATTGACCAGAGAGTCAGCATGGTTTGTTCCTCGTCATGGCTCAGGCGTGAGGATCGCGGTGGACCATAGCCGGGTACCGGCCCCAGAACGCCGAGCGGGAGCATGTCGGCGTCAGGCCAGTTTCCTGGCTTGACATACTTCTGCCAGCTTGCGATCACGGCGAACTGGCCCTTGAGACTTTGGGGGAAGGGCTTTGCCGATGCGTGCTCCCACGTGTCCCACACATCGTCGGAGATACGCCAGAGTTGTGCGTTCGCTCCCACGGCAGCAGCGTTGTCAAGCGCAGTCGGTCCAGGCGAGAGGCTCAGCACGATGGGCCGCCCCGACTTCAAAATTGCCCGGTGAATCATGCGAATCTCATCGGCTTTGTAGGGCCGCGAGGCGATGCAGTCAACCTTCAGATAGTCGATGCCCCACGACGCGTATTGGCGGATCAGGCCGTCGTACCACGCCTGACCGGCGGCGTTCTCGCGAACCCCATAGTTATCCGGATTCCAGGAGCAGGTATCACTCTGATCCGCTGCATCCGCCGCGTGAAAGCTGCCATCGGTAATCGCCATGTTCGCGGCCACAGCCTGCTTCGGGATGCCGCGAATGATGTGTATACCGAAGAGCAACCCCTTTGCATGGACGGAGTCGCCCACGGCCTTCAGCCCGGTCCCATGCACCGCCGAGGGAAAGCGGTTAGGCGCCGTGCTGTATTGTCCATGTTCGTTGATCGTGTAGTGGAGGTTCTCCGGCTTCGACGCGGCTTCGGGGTTCTGGAGATACCAGCCCTCGTCGATCACCGCGTATCGCCACCCCAGCGGCTTCAGCCTGCTGGCCAGCACGTCTACATTTGCGCCGAACTGTGCTTGGGTAACCGTCAGGCCGTAGGAGTCCCAACTGTTCCAGCCCATCGGCGGCGTCTGGGCCAGGGGGGCGTGCTGTGCGTGAGCAGCGTGCGGCGAAAGGGCGATCAGCGCGAGAACGACGACCAGCAGTTTTAACATGAGCATCACGATAGCGCGCATTTCGCCTTTGGTCCATCTCGGTTCCGTGTAACTGCTCCAAATCGACCGGCTCCGCATAGACTGGAGAAAATGGCACTCCAGCCGCGCACTTATGTCTACAAGCTCACCTCAGACCGGGGAGGAGCACCGGCGGCCCCACACGTCAAGGGACAGCCTGACCTGCTTACGCTGAGCATCTGCAAACCAGCAATCCGCCGGACCGCACGACCAGGCGACCGCGTCGTTGGTCTCACCAGCCGTAAGCTGGCAGCGACTGAGGATTATCCGCTGAACTCGGTGATCTACGCTGCAGTCATCAGCGGCGCGGTGGATGCGCGTGAGTACTACGCCCCGCGCAGCCGCTTTCGCGATCGCCCTGACTGCATCTATACATTCCACCGGGTGAACGGAACGCTTGCACATACCGGCCGCACCGCGCTGCACGCCGATCCCGCGTACTGGAGCCGCGACCTTGGAAGCTATCCGTATTACAAGAATGGCCGAACTTTACTGAGCGACGACTTTCGCTACTTTGGGGTGCAGGCGATGTCAATTCCGCCTCAGCTTTGCGCTCTCACTCAACTCGCCGAGGAACTCGGGCAAGGGCATCGTGTGCTTCATTCAAGTGTGGTGGAGCTTCAACTGGATAAGCTTTTCAAGCTGCTCTGGAAGAGATTTACGCGATATACGCCACACTGCGTGCAAGAGGAGAGCTACGGCCATGCGCCGTTGCAACATGGCTCAAAGAGACGATTCGATGCCGCATGCCGCTAAGCTGCTTCGAACTTGCCCTTCAAGGCAGTGAGAGTCCCATGCACTCACCGTGGGAATGAATGCGAGGATAGATTGCAGACTGCCAGTGACTATTGCGTGACTTGCACACCTTTCTTGGGGACGTCAGAACGGGATGCATCAGAGCGAGACACATCGGGGCGGGCGCGGAGATCGGGTGCAGCAAGATTACGAACTTTTCCCGGTCCAAGCCTGGTCGCATTCCCCCGCTGCGCACCTTGCAACGCAACTGTCTGTTGCAACGTTACGATGACTACCGTCGCGGAGATGTCGCCGGAGCACGCATAGCTGTGAATCGTATTCGCGTCGAAGTACACGGCATCTCCAGCTTCGAGGTGGTATTTCGTCTCGCCGTGCTGAATATCCAGCGCACCGGTGAGAATGTAAAGAAACTCGCACCCTATATGCTGGTGGGCGCGTGATCCGCCGCCCTGCTTTCCCGGGAGGAACTCGGCAAAATACGGATCCAGTTGCCGGTCCGGAACCAGGTAGCCGAGGCTCTCGAAGAAGTAGCTTGGATCCTGGACACCTGTCTGTGGGAGGCGCATGCGGTCCTTCACACGATGGATGCGAAAGAGCGTCTGCGGCTCTGGATCGAAGAAGTAGCTGAGATCTTTCGAGAAAACCATCGCGATGCGCGCAAGGTTGCGCAACGTCGGTACCACGCGTCCGGTCTCCAACTGGGATAGGAAACTGGCTGAAAGACCCGTGTGCCGTCCAAGCTCCACGAGACCCATGGATTTCCTGAGGCGAAGGTACTTGATACGCTCCCCAATGCGCTTCTCTGCAATAAAAGCTTCGGCCGATTCCCCGTCAACCTGCAACTGAGACTCATTTGGGACGGTGACGGACTCGCCCGGTATCATCACCGGAAGAGGAGGTATTGTGGGCGGCGGAGTAGACTCATTGAGTTTGGGCATAATGTTTGTCACGCAAACAGATGTTTGAGCAAGGTCAAAAGATGTACGAAATTCCTCTAACTATGGATTTTGTCTTGACGATTCTTCTTTTGTGCGATATCCGCACTAAGCAATCCAGGGACGGGCATAATGCTAGCCTGTCACCAAGGAATGTGAGCAAGGATGCAGTCGAGACAGGCGGGATCATGCGGCACTATCTTAATCTCTCTTATCCTGCTCACGGGATGTGCGAGTCCCGGCATTCCCCGTCCACCTTCGCTGCATTTGCCCGAGATGGTAACGGATATCACCGCAGACCGGGTAGGGGACGAGATCCTGCTGCACTGGACGACTCCTTCAAAGACTACCGATGGACTTCTGATGAAAGGGGGCATGACAGCAGAGGTGTGCCGAACGATGCTCCCCGCTCAAAATATTGTTCCGAGCACAAATTTTTCGGGGAGTCCGCACGCGAGTGTTGCTCCGGTGTGCTCCCCTGTCCGTCGGGAATCCGTTCATGCAGGGCCGTCCTCGGCGGTTGATGTCCTGCCGTCTGCACTGGCGACAGGACCGGAGATCCTGCTCGCGTACCGGATCGAGATTCGCAATGCGCATGAACGCTCGGCGGGTCTGTCTCTGCCGGCGTTTGCGGCAGCCGGATCTGCTCCGCTACCGGTTACAGGGCTACGCGTCAAGGCGGTCGCTCAGGGAGCGCTTCTCGAGTGGCAGCCGCAGGATGCGGCCGATACGATCGAGCTTGACCGGATGCATCTTTTCACGGCTGCCGCACCGGTAAACGTGGCCAGCAAAGAGCACCCCCACACCTCTGAGAAGCAGGTGGCTGAACATTCCGAGGAATTGCGTCTACGCGTAAACGGGACTCCTCCCGGAGCGACTCTCTTCCGACCGGACCCAGGGGGAACCCTGGATGCGACCGCCCGCCGCGGTGAAACGTATATGTACAAGGCTCAGCGGGTCAGGCGTGCTGTCCTCCAGGGCCAGACGCTCGAGATCCGCAGCCCTGTGCCTCCCGGGATCACTGTGATCATGCGGGACTCGTTTCCGCCCCAGGCTCCTGCAGGCCTCGAAGTCATCGCCAGTGGAGGTGTCGCTCCCGCCATCGATCTCTCGTGGAGACCGAATACGGAACCTGACCTGGCCGGGTACATCGTCTATCGGCAAGAGGCAGGTGTACGCGGCGCTACCGTGCGGCTCACCGCCAAGCCGATCCTCGAACCGGGCTATCGCGATTTGAACATTGCCGCCGGTCGCACCTATACCTACACCGTAACCGCAATCGACTCTGCGGAGAATGAAAGCCCCGCAAGCGCAGCGGCGAGCGAAGAGGTGCGGCTACCCTGAGGAACACCATCCGAAAACATCCACGGAAGCATACAATATGAAGATGGAGTGATTCCGCAGTTCCTAGAAGCGTGGCGGGATCAGCGGACGTCCGAGAGCATTCTTTGTAAGCTAAAGACGTAGATCGAAGGAGTTTTGAGCTATGGCAACCCTACTCGAACAGTTGAAGCGTGTCACGACCGTCGTCTCCGACACAGGCGACATTAATTCGATTGAAAAATTCAAGCCAACGGACGCGACCACCAATCCATCCCTCATTGCCTCTGCCGCGGAGAAATCCGAGTACCAGGCGATCGTTGACGACGTCTTGAAGGACGCCCGCAAGAAAGCCGGAGACGGCGCCTCCAATGAAGATGTAGCCGCATTCGCTTTCAAAACGCTCGCCGTTGCCTTCGGCCGCAAGATCCTCGACATCGTCCCCGGGCGGGTCTCGACTGAAGTGGATGCGCGCCTCAGCTATGACCGGGATAAGTCCATCGAGCAGGCTCGCGACATCATCTCCCAGTACGACCAGGCGGGTATCTCGCGCGATCGTGTGCTCATTAAGCTCGCCTCGACATGGGAAGGAATCCGCGCGGCCGAGATCCTCGAGAAAGAGGGTATTCACTGCAATATGACCCTGCTCTTCGGCATGCATCAAGCGGTTGCCTGTGCTGAAGCTAATGTCACGCTGATCTCGCCGTTCGTCGGCCGTATTCTTGACTGGTACAAGAAGGACACTGGTAAGGACTATACCGGCACCGACGATCCCGGTGTCCAGTCCGTGACGACGATCTACAACTATTATAAGAAGTTCGGGTACAAGACGGTCGTAATGGGAGCGAGCTTCCGCAACATCGGGGAGATCACGGAACTGGCCGGATGTGACCTGCTGACCATTGCACCAAAGCTGCTCGCGGAGTTGGAATCAAGTGAAGCTGATCTGCCGCGAAAACTCGATCCCGAGAACGCCAAGTCGCTGACCATCGAAAAGATCCCCATGGACCAGGCGACGTTCGAGAAGATGCACGCCGCAGATCGGATGGCGCACGACAAACTTAAGGAAGGCATCGACGGCTTCGCAAAGGCGCTCGAAGATCTTGAGAAGCTGCTTGCAAAGCGTGTGAGCGAGATCCGTCAGCCGGTCAACGCGTAAAGGTTTGCCGGACAATCTGTGCGGCAGCTTCATTAGCTGGGACGCGCCTGCTGCTGGCGCGTCCTTGCACATCTGGGCAAGCAAGCGAGAAATTTTATGTATCATGCAATCGTAAAACGATTAGCCAGCAAGAACTTTCTGCGAGTAAACCGGAAGGAGTACGATGCCGTCCTGGCAGGTTGCTCTCCAGACATACACCACCGGTTTGGTGGGAAGCACGCGCTTGGCGGTGAGCGTCATGATCGCGAGGCCTTACGCCGCTGGTTCGGGCGGTTAGGCCGTCTTTCACCAAGTCTCACACTGACGGTGCACGATGTCTGGGTGAAGGGCTGGCCGATGGACACAACCGTTATCATGCGGTGGTCGGCTTCAGCAACTCTTCTGGACGGCTCACCGTATGCGAATCGGGGTGTTCACATCATTCGTATGCGTTGGGGAAAGGTTGTGGCAATTGACGCCAATGAAGATTCGCAAGCGGTAGCAGATTCACTGTTGATCCAGGCCGCAAATGGACTCGAAGAAGCACGAGCCGAACCGATCGTGAGTTGATCCAGCCTGTCCTTTCACGCAGCGCAAGATAGATCAAAGATTGATGACACATCTTGAGCGGGCAACGGCTGTGAGAGCGATGGCTGCCGGAGCCACTATCTCTAGCTCGAGAGCGAAGGCAGGCGCGTTTGCGACGGTGAGCTCGCCGTTGGCTCCTTTGTCCTTGCGCGTCCTGCAGGCCCGCTTTTAGCACCTTAGACAGCGGGGCGTCTGAACGTCATCGCAGACTCTTCATGGAATCCTGACAGTCGGAACGTTTATAGTCGACATCCTGACCGCCTATAAATTCATTCCTGTAACCATGCCTTACAGGATGTAGCGGCTTAGGTCCTGGTCTTTTACAATGCTTGCTACCTGCTGCCGTACGTACTCCGGGTCCACCACGATGACCTTTTCCACTCCCGTAGCTGTCTGGCGTTCGATGACCGGCAGCGGAGGCGAGGGGAGCTGCGGGTCGGAGCCAAGGGGTGCCGAGGCGCCGATCTCGGCAACAACGCCCTCTGAAGTGGCCTCAGCGCGCGGGCTCTTGAACAGGTCCGGAGCCTGAAAGCTAATCTCATCGAGCACACGCTCCATGATCGTGTGCAGGCGACGGGCACCGATGTTCTCGGTCGTCTCGTTAACCCGGAAGGCAAACTGGGCCATCTCGGCCAATGCTTCGGGGGTGAACTCGAGCTTCAGTCCCTCGGTCTCGAGCAGGGCGGTCGACTGCTTCACAAGGGACGACTTCGGTTCGGTGAGAATGCGGATGAAGTCGTTGACGGTAAGCGAGTGCAGTTCGACGCGAATGGGAAAGCGGCCCTGCAGCTCGGGGATCAAGTCGCTTGGCTTCGAGACGTGGAAGGCGCCGGCCGCGATAAACAGGATGTGGTCCGTCGAGACCATGCCGTACTTCGTATTGACGGTTGTGCCTTCTACGATGGGGAGGATATCCCGCTGGACGCCTTCGCGTGACACATCAGGACCGTGCGCGCCCTCGCGGCCGGCGATCTTGTCGATCTCATCCAGAAAAACAATTCCCGAATCTTCAACGCGCTCCACCGCAAGCCGCGTCACCTGGTCCATGTCGATCAGGCGGCCTTCTTCTTCCGACACTAGATATTCGAACGCCTCTGAGACCTTCATCTTGCGCTTTTTCGTTCGCTGGCCGAAGAGTCCGGGGAGCATGTCCTTGAGATTGACGTCCATCTCGTCCTGACCCTGGTTCGTAATCAGCTCGAAGCTCGGCTGATTGCGGTCGCGCACATCGATTTCGACCATGCGTTCGTCGAGCTTGCCCTCCCGGAACTGCTGCCGGAGCTTTTCGCGGGTGCGCTGCTGGCGGTCGCCGGGCTTCTCGTCCGCCGTTGGCGGGTCGACATGGGCGGCATCGTCGACCAGCGCCGATACCGGTAGTTGGATGACATTGCTTCCGGGCTCGCTGGTAGCTCCAGCCGCCGTGCTCGCCGCCGTTGTGGTTGTCGGCGGGCTCGCAGGCGAGGGCGGCAAAAGAAGATCAAGCAGGCGGTCTTCGGCGTTCAGTTCGGCCTTGTCTTCAACGTCCTCGAGTTTTTCTTCACGAACCATGTCGATGGCAATCTCGACCAGGTCGCGCACGATCGACTCGACATCGCGGCCCACGTAGCCGACTTCGGTAAACTTCGACGCCTCGACCTTCAGGAAGGGTGAGTTCGTCAGCTTGGCCAGCCGGCGGGCGATCTCAGTTTTGCCGACGCCGGTGGGGCCGATCATGATGATGTTCTTCGGCATGATGTCGTCCGCCAGCTCGGGCGGGAGCTTCTGCCGGCGCGAGCGGTTTCTGAGCGCGATCGCAACGGCGCGTTTGGCCGCGTGCTGCCCGACGACGTACTTGTCCAGCTCGGCCACGATCTCGCGCGGCGTCATCTCATCAAGTGCGAGCGCCTGGTCGTCCGCTGTGCCAGGAAGGAAGATTGCCATGATGCGGTACTCCTGATTCCAAAATGTGAGGCGGAGCGGACGTTCAGCGCGTCAACGCCGGCTCCGCCTTAAGCTCTTCGAGCATGATCTGGTCGTTCGTGTAGATGCAGATCTGACCGGCGATCCTCATGCTCTTCTCCGCAATCTCGCGAGCAGACATGTTCGTGTTTTCCATCAGGGCGCGGGCGGAGGCAAGCGCGTAGCTGCCGCCGCTGCCGATAGTAGCGATCCCCTCATCCGGGTCGATCACGTCACCGGTCCCGCTCAGCAGGAAGGTCTGCTTGGGGTCGGCGACAATCAGCAGCGCCTCCAACTGGCGAAGCATCTTGTCGGTGCGCCAGTCTTTCGCGAGCTCGACGGCGGCGCGGCCGAGATTCCCGGCGTACTGCTCAAGCTTGGTCTCAAAACGCGCAAAGAGCGAGAACGCGTCCGCAGTCGATCCGGCAAACCCGGCCAGCACCTTTTCCTGGTATAACCTGCGGATCTTCTTTGCAGAGTGCTTCATCACCGTCGCACCGAGCGAGACCTGTCCATCGGCAGCCATCACGACGGAGTCGCCACGACGCACACAGATCACGGTAGTCGACCTAATACGGCGGCCCTCCGCCAGATCCAGTGAATGACCAGACACGAGCGAAGGCGCTAGCTGCGGGACTAAGGAGGAGGAAGTCATTGAGGAAGGCCTTTTCGAAGAGCCCTCTAAAGATAATGACAATAAAAACGATGATGATCTGCGGTACGGGTTATGCGACGGCTTCATGGGCACTTCTCAGTATATCGCCAAACGAACGCACCCTCCACGGTTCGCGGCCACCCTACGGCAATCGCTCTACAACAATCCGCGTGGAATGGGCTATGCTGTCGAAAAGGCCCTGTGCTCTCGCATCTTCCATCCTCTCTGCACCTCGACCGCATCACCCGGCAGCAGGCGGGTGCGGCCGCCATTGCGGCCCTCACCGCTGCCGGGATTGCGTGGTACGCCCTCACCCGCCCAAAGATCGACCCGGAGGACGTCGAGCTGCAACGGCGCACCCTGCTTGCCCGCGCCGGGCGCATCATCGACGGAACCATCGTCGGAATCGATCATACGACCGAAGATACGAGCCTGGATGGTATGGTCGATGTCCCTCCCGAAGACTTTGGCGCTCCCCAGATCATCATCTACCGGTACCGCGTCGCAGGCGCAACTTACGAGTGCGCCCAGGATGTCGTAAGCCTCGCTGAACAGGTGCGCCATCTCCGCATCGACCTTCCGGTCCAGGTCCGCTACGATCCGCATAATCCAGGCAACAGCATTGTTGTGGCGGAGCACTGGAACGGCGTGCGCTTTGATGAGCCCCAAACGGTTGAGGCCAGCATGGCTGCGGACGCCATTCGCGATTGATGACGGCCATCCCGCGGTCTACACTTTAGCAATGCACATGGTGGCCAGTCCGAATCGCAAGATGCAGCGCGTCCTGCAGGTCTCCATGGCTGCAACCCTGCTGTATGTGATTGCGACCTTCTACTTCGGCATGCGCGCCCACTCGCTCGCGCTGATCTCGGAAGCTGGTCATAATGTGTCGGATCTGCTCGCCATTCTGCTCTCGTTCGTGGCTGTCTACTTCCAGGCGCGGCCGGCGACGGAGGAGAAGACCTTTGGCTACCAGCGGGCGGGCGTCCTGGCTGCGTTTGTCAACGCGCTAGCGCTGATCGTGCTTTCGGTCTGGATCGCGGTTGCGGCGCTCCATCGATTCAGTGCGCCGATTGCTGTGCAGCCCCGCCTGATGATGATGGTCGCTGCCGCGGGTGTCCTGATGAACGGCGCGATCGCAAGCCTGCTCTGGAAGTTCTCAGGCGACGTGAACATCCGCAGTGTCTTCCTGCACATGCTTGGTGACACACTCTCAACCGCGGCGGTCATCGCGGGCGGCGTGGGTATCCTGCTGACCGGGTTCACCTGGATCGACCCGCTGCTCTCCATCCTGATCGCTGGGATGATTCTCTGGAGCTCCATTGGGATCGTTCGCGAGACGCTCAACATCCTGCTCGAAGGCACGCCGAAGACCCTCCGGCTTGCGGACATTCGCACGGCGATGCAAGGTGTCGACGGGGTTCTCAACGTGCACGACCTGCATGTCTGGAGCCTTGGATCTTCATCGCACGCGCTCGCCAGCCACATCACGATCGCCGAGATGCCCACCTCTGAATGCGGTGCGATCCTCGAAGGAATCAACGGCGCTCTCCGCCAACGCTTCCACATCCACCACACCACTATCCAGTTCGAGACGACGGGGTGCGAGACGACCCACGGTTGCAGCGCACCGCCTCCGCTAGAAGCCGCCGGTTCGCATGGCCACCATCATCATGGTCATAGCCACGCGCATTAGCGACTCAGCCGATGTGGACTGGACGATGTTTCATGAAAAGGTTTATGCCAGGGTAGCGTCCATCGTGATCTCAGCGGCCTTCAGGACCTTTGAGAGTGGGCAGCCATTTTTTGCATTCTGCGCCAACTCATCAAACTTCGCTTTATCGACACCTGGAGCCGTGACCTTCGTGGTCAGGTGAATCTTCGTGATCGTCGGTCCGCCATCCTTCAATATCTCGAGCGTCACTACCGCCGTCGTCTCGATCGTCTCGGGCTTGAGGCCGGCCTCGGTAAACTGCGCGCTCAGGGCCATCGAAAAACAGCCTGCATGCGCCGCACCGAGCAACTCTTCGGGATTTGTGCCGGTGCCGCTCTCAAACCGCGAGCCGTAGCTGTACTGCAACTCCTTCAAGGCCGAGCTTTCGGTCGAGATCGTTCCCTTGCCGTCCTTCAGACCGCCATGCCAGACAGCGCTTGCGCTACGATTCATCACAATTCTCCTTGAACATCCTTGTTGCAGATGACTGTACGCTTTCGATGCTCCGCTTGGATGAAAGACGCTTGAAACAAAACAATTCCAGAATGGAAGCCGAGCGAGTCGCAACGGTACGGCGCTACCAGCCGGGGTTGCCTGTTTTTGCTCAGCCCCTCAAGATGCAACCTCTCAAGCATTGTGTCGTTCTAAGCGGAGCGCAGCGAAGGCGAAGGACCTGCGATTACCTCTGCCGCCTCACCGTGCTCCCAGACTCTGCTTGCGGGCAGCCTCAAACTCATCCCCTGCCTTCCAGCCCGGCATCTGTGCATCGGTCAGAGCCTGCCAGCCAAGGTCCATGCCGAATCGGGCCAGCTTCGCATTGCCGGTAAAATCCATCTCCGGCGTGTAGTTGTCGCTGAAGTTGTGATAGCGGTGGGCGGTGTATTCGTCTTCCTGGGCCAGACCCCAGGCCGCATCGTGCCCGGCGAAGAGTGTTCCCTGCCCAATCGTGAATGCCGGGACGCCCACCCGCGCCATGCTGAAGTGGTCGCTTCGGTAGTAGTGCCCCGCCTCGGGATGCGCGTCGGCCACGATCGCGAGGTGAAAGCGATTCGCGGTTTCCTCAATGACAGGATAGAAGCTGGTCCGCTCTGCGCCGGTTATGCTCGTCTGCTGCGGATCGCCGATGGGGGTGATGTCGTCGTAGTTGAGGTCGAGCGCGATCTGGCCGGCGGGTACGGGAGGATGCTCGCCGAGGTACTCCGATCCGAGCAGCCCCTGCTCCTCTGCGGTCACGGCAGCGAAGATCACATCGTGGGGCGGCCTGAGGGGCATCGCGCTCCATACCCGCGCCAGCTCCAGCACGACTCCGCAGCCGGTCGCGTTGTCCGCCGCGCCGTTATAGATGTTGTCCCCGGCCATGCCGGGAACAAAGCCGAGATGGTCGTAGTGAGCGGTGTAGAGCAGCGCCTGATTCTTGCCAGCACCTCCAGCTCCAGGCAGGATGCCGATCACATTCGCGCTCTCAAACGGCCGGACCACGCTGGCTATATGCGCCTTCAAACGGACTGGCAGATCGACCGCTTTGAAGCCGCGCCTACCGGCAGCGGTGATGGCCGTGTCCACATCCATTCCGCTGCCCGCGAGGAGTTTGCGAGCAACTCCGAGCTGGATCCAGCTTGCTGCTGCGAGTTGCGGAGCCGTATCGTCACGAAGGTAGGTCTTCTCGCTCGTATTCGAGTTCTTCACCACGTCCCAGCCATAGCTCGCGAGATCCGTCCGGTGAATGATGAGCGCGCCGATGGCGCCCATCCTGGCCGCCTGCTCGAACTTGTAGGTCCAACGGCCGTAGTAGGTAAGCGCCTTGCCGCCGAAGAACTTCGGATCGTCCGACGGCGGATCGCCCACGACAATCAAAACAACCTTTCCCTTTACGTCGACGCCGGCATAGTCGTTCCAGTCGAACTCCGGAGCCGTCACACCATAACCGACGAAGACGATGGGCGCGTCGATATCGACTGCGGGCGTCAGCTTGCGATTGCTGACTGTATAGTCGTCGCCATACGCGAGATCGATCGATGGCCCGTGCTGCGGAGCAAGCGCAAAACTGGTCTGCGCAGCAACGACCTTCATTCCTACGAAGTGAATCTGCTGCATGTAGGTGCCGCCGTCGCCGCCAGGCTTGAGGCCGTCGAGCGCGAACTGAGTGGCGATGTACTCGGCTGCAATCTCGGCACCGCGGAGTCCAGGCCCGCGGCCTTCGAGCAGGTCGTCTGCGAGAAAACGGACGTGGGCGCGGATCTTCTCCGCATCGATTGAACTCTCGGCCTGTTTGACCGCGGGAGGAATCGTCTGGGCCGCCGCAGATTGAACAGCAGAAAGTAAGAGGAGCGCCGCAGTTACAGCCAGACGAGTATTCATCAGTAAACAATCTCCATCTATTTCGGTAGCGTCAGCTTACACCGGAGCTCGAGGATCCGGCTGAGATCGTCCCTGCATGATCTTGAGGCGCTCGAGCACCTTCCGCGCGAGGCCGGTCAACGGCAGCTCACCGAGCTTTGTTACAGGAGTCCAGTGCAGCATTGCTTTGCTGGCTGGAATCGATCGCCGGAGTGTCTTGTCGGACGCATTGCGAGACTCGAAGATCTGAACCGCGTAGACCGTGTTGGTGATGGCGTGGCGCAGGCGCAACGCGGGCTCCATCCCTTCGACGGCATCCATCGGCAGCGGTGGAAGTTCATACATCCCGGCCATCAGGCTTGCGTCGTCCGGACGACGCTCCAGGAGAACCTCGGTAGTTGGCCCGCGTCGCCGTGTCTCGAGCAGATACGCCGCGGGCCGGCTGTGCGCCTTTGCCCGGGGCGGCGTTACATGTTCGCCGCGCGTTCGGCAGAGATCATAGACAGGGCACTGCAGGCAGAGCGGACCGCGCGGCAGGCAGATCGTTGCTCCGAGCTCCATCATGGCCTGGTTATGATCGCCCGCTGCATTCGTTCCATCGTCTCTTCCGCGAGGTGGAACGAGCGCGGAGGCCTGCTGGCGCACAAAGGCGCGACCAGCCGCGGTTGCCTCCTCAGCCTGGCCCGTTACCCGCAGGAGGACGCGCTCGACGTTGCCATCGACCACGGCAATACTCTCGCCAAAGCTGATGCTCGCGATCGCCGCGCATGTGTAGTCGCCGATGCCCGGCAGCTTGCGCAGCTCCTCTGCCGTCGTTGGAAGCACCCCCTCCAGCTCTCGCACAACGAACTGTGCCGCCCCGTGCATCATGCGCGCACGCCTGTAGTAGCCGAGCCCGGACCAGGCGGCGAGGACCTCGCTCTCTGAAGCCCTGGCCAGCGCGGCCACTGAAGGAAAGCGATCCACGAACTCGTGGTAGTGCGCGATCACCGCCGCCACACGGGTCTGCTGCAGCATGATCTCCGAAACCCAGGTCCGGTACGGGTCGTGGATACCGCGCCACGGCAGCTTGCGCGCATGGACCTCATACCAGGCCATTAGCTTCGTGCGAAAGACGCGAACATCGAGCGGCGGGGAGACAGACAGCACGACATTTGGGGCTGGCACCATAGTCCGGCTCTCTCGTTCAAACCAAGCGGCTGCGTCAGACCGTATCGCCCTGCTTGGCCTTCGGCTTCACCGGTTCAGGCTTGCTGGGATACGGCATCCCCCTGGCTAGGACCGCCTGCAACGCAGCATCGTATTGATAGATGTCATCGAAGAAATGCATCTGGCCATCCTCCGCGGGCATGGCCGTGACATAGAAGATCACGATCGGAATGGGCTTTTTCAGGTTGACCTGGTGGTTGTCCTGGCCGGTGTTCATCGCCTCTTGCACCCTGTCGAGATTCCAGTCCAGCGGCCCTACATCCTGCTGCTGACCGGTGTCTTGCTGGTTCAAGTCCTGACCGCCGCTTTCTTGATTACCCTGGTCTGGCGGCACAGTGGCCTTCAATCCCGTAATCTTCGGCGCTTTGTACTCCTGGCCTTGCAGAACCCATACCGCCAGGTCAGCGGGCTTCTGGACGCGCACGCAGCCATGACTGAAATCGCGCCGGGTATGCGCGAACAGATACGCCTGCGAAGTGGAGTGCAGGTAGATGTCGTACTGGTTCGGGAACATGAACTTGACCAGGCCGAGTGAGTTGCCGGGACCGGGCTTCTCGCGAACCATCACCATACCGTGCTCGACCTGATGCACGGTGTAGCTCGGTAGGACGACACCTTTGTTGGTGATCACCTCGTAGTTTTTGGTTTCAAGGTAGCCCGGCTTCGCCGTCATGTGCGGAACCAGCTCCTTCTTCGCAATGTCGACCGGCACATTCCAGTAAGGGCGAAAGATCAGGTACGTCATCATGTGCGTGAAGACTGGCGTCTCGTGGTCGCCCTTGACCTTGCCAACGACGACTTTCATGGTGAAGTCCACATGACGCTGGTCGTCATAGCCGCGCAGCAGAAACTCGGGCAGGTTCACCATCAGCCGGGAATTAAGGTAGGGGTCGGGCAGCCAGCGCCAGCGCTCGAGCGAACTCTGCAACTGCGTCACGCGAGCCGAGAGCGGAACGTTGATGGAACTGACGGTCTGCGGCGTCAGCTTGCCATCTTCGGCCAAGCCGTGACGATGCTGGTAATTCTTCACCGCATCCGAGAGCGCCTTGGTGTACCTGCCCGGAGCATCGTCACTGGCGGGTGCGTCCCCTTCGAGCTGCAGCCGCTGCTCCAGCCGCGCAGCCTCCGGATAACCATCGCCCACCGTGATCGGCTTCGAGATCATGGCAAGCGCCTTCGCGTCGCCTTCCTTTTGCTGCCGGGCAAGATCGAGATATTGGGTGAGCGCTTGTTCGGTCTGCCGATACGGCTCGGAGTCGGGTTCGACGGACGCGATCAGCTGCGAAACATTTGTCGCTTCGACCGCTTTTTCAGAGAGAAATTTGGGTAGATCGTACTTCTTCGACTGGCTGTCGATCTCGAAGCTGAAATGCTGCGGGTTGACGCGGCCCACATGCAGGTCGGAGATGAAGCGCATGACGCTGATGGTCATCGCTACGTCAAACTGGGCAAGCACTGCAGGGGGGGGTCCGCCGAGCTGCTGCATGCGCCCTGCCCAGCGGGATGCGTCGTAGTCTTCGGGGTTCAGGCCCTTGATGGCCGCATCCTGAAAGGCCTGCACGAACGCGGCCGCCTGGGCCGTCGGCTTACCGTCGTGCGTCCAGGCAAGCTCGAACTTGCGATCGTCGTAGAACTTCGCGACCGCTGGCTGATAGTCGGAAAAGTTCGGCCAGTGCAGCGCCTGCATCGACTTCGATCCGACTAGCGGCTGCAGAGCGGAGGTGTAGTCCGGCGCGCCCGGTAGCAGGATCGTCTTGCCATGACGCTTGCAGCCGGTTGCAAACAGCAGGGCGGCCAGGGTGAAGAGAGCGCCAACGGAGCGGAGTGGAACTTTCTTCATGACGTCGAAACTGTCCTTGGTGCTGCATGGGAGGGAGGAGGCTGTATCTCTAGTGTAGCCGCAAACCCTTTTCCTCTGAACAGAAGTCGCTCAAAGCAGATGAAGGAGGCGCACCGGCTTTGCAGCGGCACACCTCCTACGCGGCGGAACCATCAGCCAAACTACAGGGGCTCCAGCTCCTGTGGGATGTAGTTTCTAAGAATAGAGCGCAGAGATTTTGCGCTACCGCGCGATCGCGGGGAGCGCCGCCAGACAAAGCGCCGCCTGCGTCACCAGCACAGCGCCCGTCAGGGTGAGAAACAGCTTGCGGTGGCGGGTCTCGAGCGCATCCGCGAATGTTCCACCAATAAAGGTGAACAGGAAGGGAAGGGCCCACAGCCACGGCGCCGAGTTGGTCTGGGTCGTCTGAATCGGGAGCAGGACAAGCAGCATGAGCGGCGGCGGCGTGTTTCCGAAATAGCGGCTGCGCCGTACGCCGAGGTAGAGTATCGCAGCTACGCAGGTCGCGATCAGAATGGGCGCATTGGTGGGATTCTTGATAAAGCTGGACGCCCCAGCGACCGAGAACCAGAAGCGCGCTCCGCCACCGGTAAAGATATAGCTGAACGGCGCTGGCCGGAAGCTGTAGAAGGCAAAGAGTAAAACCAGTGCGCCCATCGCCGCGAAGATGGGAATCTGAATGACCGCGCTCCTGCGGCGGTCCGCGACATAAAACATAAAGAGCACTGCCGCTAAAAATCCCATCATCGCCGCGAGTAGATGCGCCGCTGCCGTAAGGCCGAGGGCGAGCGTGAGCAGGATGATGCGAGGCCGCCACTTTCGGCGCGGTCCCTGCAGCGCATGGGCCACGCCGATCGCCGTATAGACGATGCCGTAGAGCCCCCACATTGCAAGCACTTCGTTGTTCGGGATCACCGCGAAATGAATGATGGCCGGACAGAAGCAGTACAGGCCGAGCGCCAGGAAGCCGCCTTCATTCCCGAAGAGCCGGCGCGCTACCCACCACAGGCCGCCGCCCAGCCACACGGCAAACAGCACAAAAGGAACATGAAGAAGATACTTGACGCTCGAGAGCTGATGGCGCGTCTCCCATGTGGAGCCGTTAAGCGTGCCGCCGGGATAAAGGCGATTCTCCGGCCTGCGCATCGTGTCGCCGGCGAGCAGGATCAGCCGCTGCATCGTGAGCGGAAGACCCGCCACGCGATACGCAAAGGTGCCATCGCCGTTTAGGTTGCCGCAGCTGGTGAAGTATCCGGCAAGGGGCGAGGGGCGTTCCCACATCTCACGGCCGCAGCGCGCGTAGCGGTAGTCCTGCGAGGAGAGCTCCTGGCGCCCGATGACCCAGAGACACTCCCCCATGAAGATCAGGAGCAGCAGCGCAGCGAGCCGTTGCGGCGGGCCGATGTGGATGCGGGGCAGGGTCATTCCGGGTGTGCGTCAGCCTCGTTCAGCTCATCATTCTGCGCTGTGGTTCGCGGTCGGGAGAACCCGTCGCTGCCCCGCCTTCGAGTGTATCGTGAGGGAAGCAACCAGGTGCGAGGTGTCATGCAATCGCTTTCTTTTGTTCCCGGTAGAGCGTTTCTTTCGTCGAACTCGACCGCTGTGCCATGGACGGTCGTGTTTGAGGATGAGGGGATTGCCGGGTACTTCTATGCATGCGATCGCTCCCAGGAAGTCCACGAAAACAGCATCCTCGATGCGATGCTGATCTACAACGTGGCGGCCCTGGCTAAGAGCGACGCGGAGCTCGAACGGCCGGAGCCGGAGCGCATCGCGAGCGTTGCATGGTCGCGCAATGGCCAGCAGGCGGTCCTTTATCTGGACGGCACCGCGCAGGCGTTGTTCGACTTCCAGGCCCGCTGCGGATTCTGCAGGATGGACTTCCCCAACTTCCTCGGCGCCGAAGGAGATCCATGGCGCAAGAGCACCCATGCATGGAGCGATGCCGCGCTGCAGCGGTTTGAAGCGGAGCTTTACAGCTAGGCCGGTCCGCGGACGAGGCGAGCGCTAGAGAGCTTACCCGAACCATGCGACAATCGTGTGAGCGAGCCATGCCCAACCAGCACGTTCAGCGTCATAGCACTGCTCCCAGCCCCGCCTCCATCACACCGGCGCTGCTCAAGCAGCACAGCATCACACCGGACGAGTACACGCGGATCGAAGCGGCCATGGGCCGAACCCCAAGCATGACCGAGCTGGGGATATTTTCGGTCATGTGGTCCGAGCACTGCTCCTATAAAAGCTCCCGCGTTCACCTCCGCCGTCTGCCGACGCAGTCGGACCTTGTGGTTCAGGGGCCGGGAGAAAACGCCGGCATCATCGACGTAGGCGACGGCTGGGCCTGCGCCTTCAAGATCGAGTCGCACAATCATCCAAGCTACATCGAGCCGTACCAGGGTGCGGCGACGGGCGTCGGCGGTATCCTGCGCGATATCTTCACGATGAACGCGAGGCCGCTGGCCGTGATGGACTCCTTGCGTTTCGGGCCGCTCGACGAAGAAGAAAGAGATGTGACGCTTCGCCGCCGCAACCACGCGATCGTGAACGGCGTCGTGGCCGGTGTAGCGGGCTACGGCAACTGCTTCGGCGTTCCAAACCTGGGCGGCGAAACCCGCTTCGAGGCCTGCTACTCAGGCAATCCGCTGCTGAATGCGTTCGCCCTGGGCCTGGTCCGGATCGACGAGATCTTCTACGCGAAGGCCACCGGCGTCGGCAATCCCGTCATCTACGTCGGCGCAAAGACCGGCCGCGACGGGATTCATGGGGCGACCATGGCGTCCGAAGAATTCACCGAGGGCTCGGAGCAGAAGCGGCCCAATGTCCAGATGGGCGATCCGTTTCTTGAGAAGCTCTTGCTTGAGGCGTGTTTGGAGGCGATGGCTACGGGCGCGGTGCTTGGGATACAGGATATGGGTGCGGCCGGGCTGACCTGCTCGACCTGCGAGATGGGAGCGCGCGGTGAGCTTGGCCTGACCATTGAACTCGATCTGGTCCCGCAGCGCGAGACCGGGATGTCGAGCTACGAGATCATGCTGTCGGAGTCCCAGGAGCGCATGCTGCTGGTCGCCGGCAAGGGCCGCGAGGGCGAGGTGCTGGCCGTCTTCGCAAAGTGGGGCCTTGATGCTTCGATCGTGGGCACGGTGACGGCGGACGATGTGATGCGGGTAACCCACCATGGCGAACTGGTCTGCGAGATTCCGAATAAGGCGTTGACGGATAACGCCCCGGTCTACAACCGGCCGGTGGGGGTCTGGAAGGCTCCGGTGCCGCTTGATCCTCCCGCCTGGGTCATCGAGGAATTGAAGAAACTGCGCGACTACACCGCCGATCTCAAGAAGCTGCTGGCAAGCGCGAACATCTGCTCGAAGCACTGGGTGTATGAGCAGTACGACTCGATGGTGCAGACCAACACCGTGCAAGGGCCAGGCGGCGAAGCCGGCGTGATGCGGATCAAGGGGACAGGCACGCCGAGTCACGAGCGCGGGTTAGCGATGGCGCTGGCGGGCAACGGCCGATGGACGTATCTCGACCCGAAGCTTGGCGCGATGCATGCGGTCGCCGAGGCCGCCCGCAAGGTGGCTTGCACCGGCGCAAAGCCCGTCGCGGCGACGAACTGCCTGAACTTCGGCAACCCCGAGAAACCCGAGATCATGGCGCAGCTTTCTTCCGCCATCGACGGCATTGTCGAGGCATGCACCGCGCTGGGAACGCCGATTACGGGCGGCAACGTCTCGCTCTACAACGAGACCAGAGGCGAAGGAATCTATCCGACACCGGTGATCGGGATCGTCGGCATCATTGAAGATGTAACGAAGGCTGTACCTTCGGCGTTTCAGAAAGCAGGCGACCTGGTTCTGTTTCTCTCGGCGTTTACCGGCAAGGGTCGTGATGTGTGGCCCGAGTTCGGATCGACGCAATATGCGAAGAGCATCGCGGGCCAGCTTTGGGGTCATCCGCCCGGAATCGATCTGCACCAAGAGGCTGCGCTGCACAGAGCGCTTATCGCGTTGGCGGCGGGCGGCTTGCTGACCTCGGCATCCGATATCTCCGATGGTGGATCGGCCGTGGCGTTTGCGAGGGGATGCTTCCCGCGCAATCTCGGCATAACCATATCGATGACACTACCCGCGGACGATGCATTTGCTGTTGATGCGTTAGCGATTAAGGAGCGGCTGTTCAGCGAAATCGCTTCCTCCGTCATTGCCACCTGCAACCCGGAGAAGCTGGCCGCAATTCGCGCACTGCTTGGGGAACACCCCGGCGTCTTTGCCGCGACGCTGGGCCATGTGACCACCGGCAACTACACAATCGTTCTCAATGAACAGATCGTCATCGACGAATCCATACAAAGCCTTAAGAATGACTGGTCCACCGCTCTCGAATCCCAGCTTGCCGCCGAGGTGCTCGTATGAGCCACGATACGGAGCGTGAGTTCTCGCGCAAGGACCTCGATCTCCTTAGCAAATGTCTGGCTCATCTCGATGCCATGCTCGAACGATCCAAGAGGGAGCCCGATGACGAGGCGGTCCGCGACTCGGTGGTCAAGCGCTTCGAGATTACCTACGAGCTTGCGGTTCAAACCTTGCTGCGCTATCCGGCCTCGACCGCGGCAAGCTCGATTAAGATAAATGGGTACGATTTTCAGGACCTGATCCGCAAGGGAGACCAGGCGGGGCTTCTTCGCACAGGCTGGCCGGAGTGGAAGAGATATCGAGAGGCCCGAAACAAGACAGTCCACACCTATCGCGAAGAGATCGCCATTGAGGTTGCTACAGGCGCGCGCGACTTCGCCGAAGAGACGCGCGTGCTGTTCAATCATCTGAGCAAGAGAGTGGAGTCCGATGCCTGAGCCGCGTAAACTCGACCTTCCCGAGGGTGATCGGCAAATCGTCGAGCGCATTCTCAACGCGCGCGTACCGGACCGACCCGTGTATGCCTTCGGCTCCCGCACCACAGGCAAGGCACGACGCCGGTCGGACCTGGACCTCGCAGTTGGCGGCCCGCAGGAACTACCGTGGCCCAGCCGGGCGAACCTGACTGAAGATTTTACCGAGTCGGACCTGCCTATCCTTGTCGATGTTGTCGACCTGAACGCCGTTACACCCGAGTTTCGCAATCGAATCCAGCGTGACTTCGTGCCTATCCAAACCGGCTCTGAGGGAGCGCAAGCCATCCTGGAAGAGGAGAGTCAGCACGAGCACGAAGAAGACGATGGGACGCCCTTCGACAAGCTCCGCGAGGAGTGCGGCGTCATGGCCGTCTACAACCATCCCGACGCGGCCCGGATGACCTACTGGGGCCTCTACTCGCTGCAGCATCGCGGGCAGGAGTCGGCCGGCATCGCCTCTGCCGATGGGCGGGATGTCAACGACATCAAGGGCATGGGCCTGGTCTCCGAGATTTTCACTGACGATGTGCTCGTGAAGCTGCCCGGGCACATGGCCATTGGGCACACACGCTATTCGACGACGGGCGATTCGGCACTCCTTAATGCCCAGCCCATCTCGGTCGAGTCGACCAAGGGCCTGATCGCCATCGCGCACAACGGCAACCTCATCAACCTCGGCACAGCGAAGGAACGCCTGGAGCGTGATGGCGCTATCTTCCAGACCACCTCCGACTCCGAGATCATCATCCAGCTCATCGCACATTGCACCAAGAACACGCTGATCGACTGCATGGCCGATGCGCTGCAGCAGGTTGACGGCGCCTTCTCGATCGTCATGATGACGCGCAACCGCATCTTTGCCGCGCGCGATCCGCATGGCTTCCGGCCGCTTTCAATGGGTCGCATCGAAGGTAAGGACGGTGCCCCCGACACCTTCGTCTTCGCAAGCGAGACCTGCGCCTTCGACCTCCTCCATGCGAAGTACGAGCGTGAGGTCGAACCGGGCGAACTCATCATGGTCTCGGAAGATGGCGTAACCAGCCGCTACTTCGATCGCAATACCCCGCAGGCGAGCTGCATCTTCGAGCATGTGTACTTCGCCCGGCCCGACAGCAAAATCTTTGGTCGCTGGGTCCAGCAATCGAGAGAGCAGATGGGGCGGATGCTCGCCCGCGAATCGGGTGTCCCCGCCGACTTGATCGTGCCGGTTCCAGACTCCGGCGTCACTGCCGCGATCGGCTACGCCGCCGAATCAGGAATCCCGTTCAACCTCGGCCTGATCCGCAACCACTACGTCGGCCGCACCTTCATCCAGCCCGAACAGCGTGTCCGCGACTTCGGCGTCCGCATGAAGCTCAACCCGGTTCGCTCCCTGCTCGAAGGCAAGCGCGTCATCCTGATCGACGACTCGATCATTCGCGGGACGACCTCGCGAAAGATCGTTCGCATGGTCAGAGCCGCGGGCGCAACCGAGGTGCATCTGCGCATCTCGTGCCCGCCCACCATCTCGCCCTGCTTCTATGGTGTCGATACGCCAAGTAAGAAAGACCTTATCGCGGCGAACAAATCCGTTGCTGAAATCTGCGAGTTCATCGAAGCGGATTCGCTCGCCTATCTCTCGCTCGACGGCTTGCTGCACAGCTGCGCGGGTGAAGAGAACAATACCTACTGCACGGCCTGCTACACGGGTGTGTATCCGACTCAGTGGGTCGACGTGGAAGAGATCCTGCCGGCCCCCGCCACCGTAAGCGCCTAGCGATCCTGCATCCCAAGCGATCGGCATGACATCTCTCTTTGCAGAGGATAGACGCATGAACCTTAGGATCAGTGGAAAGCGTGCTCTCGTAACCGGATCGACTGCCGGCATCGGCCTCGCAATCGCCCGGCACCTGGCCGCCGAGGGCGCTCACGTCTTCATCAACGGCAGAACCGCCGAGCGCGTACAGGATGCGCTCAAACAGATTGAAGGCACGAAGACTGGAATCGTGGCAGATCTCTCAACCGCCGAGGGATGCAAGACCCTGTTTGGCGCTTTGCCCCAAACCGACATCCTGGTGAATAACCTTGGGATCTTCGAGACGAAGCCTTTCCTCGAGATCGACGACGCCGACTGGATCCGTTTCTTTGAGACGAATGTGCTCTCCGGGGTGCGGGTTACGCGGAAGTATCTGCCGGAGATGCTGAAGAGCAGATGGGGCCGTGTCCTCTTCATCTCAAGTGAATCGGCGGTCAACATACCTCCCGAGATGGTGCACTACGGCATGACGAAGACGGCCCAGGTGGCCATCGCACGAGGCATCGCCGAATCGTTCCCGGCGAGCGGTGTGACGATAAACTCGGTGCTGGTCGGGCCGACGGATAGCGAAGGTGTCGGCGCGATGTTCCAGAAGGCGGCAGCGGAACAGGGTCGTGATGCAGAGGACGTTCAGCAGGAATTCATCAGGGAGAAGCGGCCGAGCAGCCTCACTCAGCGGCTTGAGACAACCGATGAGATCGCGTCCATGGTCACGTACCTGTGCAGCGCGACTGCTTCCGGAACGACGGGGGCGGCGGTGCGCGTAGAGGGCGGATTGCTGCGGTCGATCCTTTAGCTCCAACCGCCACAACAAAGGGCGGTCGGCAATCTGGCGCGCACTCGTCTGCCTGAGAACCTGTTTAGGAATGGACGGACGCCCTGCGCGGGCTGCGGTCACTTTGTGACATGTATACCGGTCTTGGCAGAATGGACTGCTTGGGCCCTCTCACTGGTTGGCAAAAACGATTGTTTGCGACCAACGGGAGCACCATGCAAAGCGATCACATGTCACGAAGTGACCGCGCCACGCGCAGTGAGCCCGTCCGGCAGGACAGCCTTGCGAGTTTCTAAGCCCGCGCTCATCTTTGCCTGCGCTCATCTTTGCCTGGGCTCAAGCGATCGCCGTGTGAGGACGATAGAGCGCGCCAGCCAATGTCGCGGCGAAACTGCATGCCCTCGAACGAGATGGTGTCGAGCGCAGCATAGGCATGTGCGAGGGCGTCCTCGAGGCCCGCGGTAGAGACAGCGGTGATGGTGAGGACGCGGCCGCCGGCAGTGACGAGCCCACCCTCGGGCGTGAGTGCAGTGCCGGAGTGGAAGACCTTCAGGTTCGGGTCACCCTTGGAGAGAGCGGCTTCGCTCAGTCCGAGTCCGAGCCCGAAGACCGGCCTTCCAACCGGGTACTTGCCCGGATACCCAGCGCTGGCGACGACGACGCAGGCAGCCGCACCGGGCTTCAGGCGAATAGCCAGATGGTCGGCTGTGCCGCCAAGAGTGCCGCCAAGAGTACCATCGACAGCCGCTTCGAAGAGATCGAGCAGGTCGGTCTCGAGGCGCATGAGGATGGCCTGGGTCTCTGGATCGCCAAAGCGGGTGTTGAACTCGAGAACCATCGGCTGGACCGGGCCGCGCGTGCCAAGCACAGGTCCATCGGGATCGGGGACCAGCATGATGCCGCAGAAGAGGATTCCTGTAAAAGGAGTGCCCTGGCCGGCCATCTCGTCGACGACGCGCTGGGCTACGTTCGTAGTAAGCCAGGCCTCCATGCTCCGAGACATCAGGGTGTCGGTCGAGTAGGCTCCCATGCCCCCGGTGTTCGGGCCGGTGTCGCACTCGCCGATGCGCTTATGGTCCTGTGCGGCGGCCAGCGGAACGGCGTGGGTTCCGTCGCACAGCGCAAAGAAGGAGAGCTCTTCGCCACTGAGGAACTCCTCGAGAACGATCTGCGTCTCGACCGTACCCAGAAGGACGCCACTGAACATCTGGGCCGCGGCAGACTCGGCTTCATGGTGACTCTGGCAGATGACGACACCCTTCCCCGCGGCAAGGCCATCCGCTTTGACCACAATCGGAGCAGAAAAGCGCTTAAGCTCGCCGCGCACCTCATCAAGCGAGGTACAGATCGCATAGGCGGCGGTCGGGATGCCATAGCGCTGCATGAAGGATTTGCTGAAGGACTTGCTGGATTCGAGCTGGGCAGCAGCCTGTGTGGGGCCGAAGACACGACGCCCGAGGCGCTGAAGCTGGTCGACAAGACCAAGCGAGAGCGGCAGTTCTGGGCCGACGACCGTGAGGGCCGGATCTTCAGCCTGAACGAGGCGGACGAGCGCATCCAGGTCGCCGGGATCGATCGGAACGCAGCGAACTTCGCGAGCGATGCCACCGTTGCCCGGCGCGCAGACGACTTCGGTGACACGCGCGCTCTTCTTCAACGCCCAGACGATTGCATGCTCTCGTCCCCCACCACCGATCACCAGAATCTTCATAGGTCTACCTTCATCAGTCGAGGCTAAAGCATTTCTCCTGGTGGATGTACCTCAAAGATCTGCATCGCGATGCCGTTCCCTCGATCGGACCATCAGACGATCAGAACGGCGCTCGCAGGCGTATCCGGCCCGTAGCCACAGGAGCAAGCTCTCGGGCTGGAGACGGTGAAATTAACTGAACGACTCAGGAACGCGATACAAGGATCGCGGCAGCAAGCGAATCGCTCAGCAGCGTCGGACTGGCGGAGCGGCCGATGCGAACCTGGTATGAGCCCTTGAATGGGAGCTGCTCGCCGGCGCTCAAGCGAACGCCAGGACGAACGCCCTGCGCGGCCAGGTAGCGGAGCATCTCGGGATCCTTGTCGGACACACTGATCACCCTCGCCGTTTGGCCTGGACCCAGGCGCGTGAGTGCCTGCGGTTCCTGATCAGGCAGAGAGGTGGGCCTCGATGCGGGCATAGAACCGTCAAGCGCCGGGATCGGGTGGCCATGAGGGTCGAACTCAGGGTTGCCGAGCTTGGCGGCAATACGTTCTTCAAAACGCTCGGAGATGAAGTGCTCGAGCCGTTCGGCCTCCTGGTGCACCTCGTCCCACGGATAACCGAGGACCTGGTGCAGAAAGGTCTCAATCAGGCGATGATGCCGGATGATCTCGAGCGCGCGCTTCTTTCCCGCCTTCGAGAGCTTCACGCCATGGTGCTTGCGGTAGACGACCAGGGGCGTGGCCGCGGCTGCGAGCTTCTGCAGCATGTTGGTGACGGAGGCGCCCGTGATGGCCAGGTGGACCGCGACCTCGGTACTCGCAACCTGGCACTCTTCCCGCCCACTGAGCTGGAAGATGGCCTTCAGGTAGTCGTCCACCGCCTCGCTGCCGGCACGCTTGCCGTGTGCGCGGTTCTGTTTCGGGATCTTTGTGTCGGATTTCGCCATGGCTTCCGGTCCACTTAGAGTAACACTGCGCTACTATTTAGGCATGGCTAATACTTTGCTTAGTGATCAGAAGGTTCAGCCTGCGAACTGGAGAACGCAACTATGGGGCTACTTCGGACCGGCGTTCGTGGCATCGATCGCGTATATCGACCCGGGTAACTTTGCGGCGAATATCGAGGGCGGCTCACGCTTCGGATATCGGCTGCTGTGGGTGCTGCTGTGGTCGAATGCGATGGCGATCCTGATCCAGTATCTTTCGGCGAAGCTCGGAATCGTGACGGGACTGACGCTGCCTGAGAACTGCCGCCGCTATTTTACGCGGCCCGTGACCCTCTTTCTCTGGGTGAGTGCGGAGATCGCGGCGGTGGCGACCGATCTGGCGGAGTTTCTGGGCGCGTCGCTGGGGCTTTATCTCTTGTGCGGACCGATGCTGCTGGCGCATGGCTGGTCGCGCACCCAGACGCTGTTTGCCGCGGCAATGATCTCGGCGGTAGCGGTGTTTCTCATTCTGGCGCTGGACAGGGCCGGATATCGCTGGATCGAGCGCGGGATCATGGCCTTTGTGGGGGTCATCGGAATCTGCTACGGGTTCGAGGTTCTGCTCGTGCATCCGGACTGGCGCCTGGCGGCGTTCCATGCCCTGGTCCCCACGCTGGATACGCGAAGTTCGGCGACCTTCCATCAAAGTATCTATCTGGCAGTGGCGATGCTCGGGGCCACGGTGATGCCGCATGTCATCTATCTGCACTCGGCGCTGGTGCAGCCGCGGCTGAAGCAGATTGCCGGCGATCCCTTGGAAGCTGCGGAGCGGTCGCGGATGCCGGAGCAGAGAACAGGCCTCAAGAGAACGGAGTCCGAGAGAGCGGGAATCGATAGCGTCCGCCTGGATAGTATGCGCCACAGGTATCTGCGGTTTGAACTGGTGGATGTTCTGGTCGCGATGAATGGGGCGTGGCTGATCAACTCGGCGATGATCGTGATGGCGGCGGTTGCGTTTACGCATCTGGACGCGCCCGTGACCGATGTGGAGCAGGCATATCGAACCTTGGGGCCGTTGCTTGGACCGGCGGCGGCGACCGTGTTTGCCGTGGCGCTGCTGTGCTCGGGGCTGTCCTCGTCGACCGTCGGGGTGATGGCGGGACAGGTGATTATCGAAGGATTTCTCGACATCAAATTCTCGATCTTTCTACGGCGCCTGATCACGATTATTCCCGCGCTCGTCGTGATCGGTGCGGGTCTGGATCCGCTGAAGATCCTGCTCCTGTCGCAGGTGGTGCTAAGCTTCACGCTGCCGTTCGCCTTGGTGCCGCTGCTGATCCTGACTAACCGAAGCGAGGTTATGGGCAGCTTTATGAGCGCGTTGCGGACGCGTGTTGCCGGTTGGGCAGCGGTGACGGTCATCGTCACGCTGAACGTAGTGCTGCTTGGCCAACTGGCACTGGGTCTCTAAAGACTAGACGTACGCCCGCGCGGGCAGCGGTCACTTCGTGACGTGTATACCGGTTCTGGCAGGAATGAGCTTCTTGGGACCTCCGGCTGGTCGGTACGAACATTATTTGCGACCAGCGGGAGCACCACGCAATGCGATCACACGTCACGAAGTGACCGCGTCACGCGCAGTGAGCCCGTCCGGCAGGACTGCCTTACCAGTTCTTAGACCAGGTTCTAAGGGAACACTGGAGATCGAATGCGGCAGCACTACTGGTCCGTTCAGCACTGCTCCCTGTCAGCGCGGACGTCCTTCATGGGGTGCTATCTGTGGATGCTCCTCGGGTCGGGGTTGCGCAGCAGCGGGTTGCGGCTCGGCCCGCGGCTGTAGTTGTACGTTCCGCGGCTGCGGCTGCTGCTGATTTCTTTGCTGCTGCAATTGGTCGTTTCTTTGTTGCTGCTGCTCGCTCCTAAGTTGTTGCTGCTGTGCATTGCGTTGCTGCTGTTGCTGGTCATTTCTTTGTTGTTGCTGGACCTGTTGATTTCTTTGTTGAAGTTGCACGTCTCGCTGTTGCTGTTGATCCTGCTGAACCCTCTGCTGTCGCAGCTGGTCTACCCTTTGTTGCGATTGCTGCTGCTGTTGCTGGTCTCTCTGCAACTGCCCCGCCTGCTGCTGGCTCTTCTGCGGTTGGACGCGCTGCTGTAACTGCTGGTCTTGCCGCTGCTGCACGATACGTTGCCGTTGCACCTGATCGTTTGGTTGCACCTGCTGAGTCCGTTGCCCTGGAACATCTCTCTGCGCCTGCGATTGCGCCTGGGTCTTCTGCTGCACCTGCAGGCTGCGCTGTTGTTCCTGCTGAAGCTGCTGCGGGGTTCGTTGCTGTAGTTCCGGAGGACGTTGCTGCTGGAGCTGAGTATGTTGCTGAAGCGGCGAGGCACGCTGCTGCACCTGCTGCTCATGTATCTGAGATTGTTGGTTGCGTTGCGGTTGAAGCTGACTGTGTTCCTGCGGTTGAAGCTGATTGTGCTGCTGTTGTTGAAGCTGATTGTGCTGCTGTTGTTGCAGCGGCAGAACGCCCTGCTGCTGGTTATTGACGATGCCGGGGTGTGGGCGGCTCACCTGCTGAAGCTGTGGCCGGGGTGCAATCGCCTGTTGCGGGACCTGTACATGGGGAGCGACGACCAATGCGGGACGTTCTTTGTTTTCGCTGAAGAACTGCTGCCCATTCTGGGCCGCTTGCTGGTGAAGTTGGACCTGTGCGGGCTGGGGCGGCGCGTGTCGCTCGTGCATCGCGGCAAGTTCATAGGCGGCGGGTCTCGCCTGGATGCCGCCGCGTCCACCGTTATAGCTGACACGGTTATTGATGACTGTGTTGTTGATCGTCACGTTATGGATGTAGGTGTTGTGAATATTCGTCACATTGACGCGATTGACGGCGCGGTTGTAGTAGAAATTGTTGCCGTTCCAATAGCCGCCACGGTAGCCGGAGCCGGTGTAGCCATAGCCATAGTCAATACCTCCATAGAAGCCGATGTGCAGACCCCAGAAGCCGCGATGAAAGCGATACCGGTCGCCATAGTTCCCCCAGTAGCCGGGTGTCCAGAGGGCGCCATAGAAGGGTGGCGCGGCCCACGCTCCGGGGACCCAGAAGTAGCCAGCCGGCACATAGCTCCAGTAGCCGGGTGTCCAGAGATAGTTAGGCTCCGGGCAGGGCGGCTGCTGATAGAGAAGCAGCGGTGGTGGAGGTTCCGGAGCTTGCTCGGCGGCGTACTGGGCGTCCTGATCAATGGTCTGGTCATAGTTCTCATCGCCCGGCTGATAGCGCGAATCGCCATCGTTCTGAGTGTCGTTCTGGTCCGGATAGTTCTGATTCGGGTTGCGGTCACTCCGGTCGTTCTCGTTTTGATTGCCCTGCGGGGGCGGCGTGTAGTTGGACGGGTCGGGAGCATGCTCTACGGCGCGGGACTCTGCTGGTAGACCGCGGCCTGCTGCTGACTTTTATTCACCTGACGCGCGCCGAGAACGCGGTTGCGTGTCGGTTGGCTGCCAGCCGGGTAGGATCCTGGCTGGTTGGACCGTGCATCCTGACCGGACTGGCTGGGTTGACCGAACTGGCCGAACTGACTGGCCTGACCGGAGTCTGGGAACTGCGGCGGCTGGTTGGGGTCGACCGGAGCGAGGTTTACATCAGCGGGATCAGGCGCTGAGTTCACCGCTATCTGCGCTCCGTTTCGAGCTCCATTCGCCGCCGCCTTACAACCGAAGACTCCACCCAGCATCGCAAGTCCCGCTACAACCGTAAGAAGATGGCGAGTCCCTCTAAATAATCTGAAATCAAGCATTGGTCGTCTCCTGCCGAAACATACAGATAGAACAAACCCCCAAGTTCACGAGAAGATGCGCTCGCGGTGCGACGCGGCAAACAAGAGGTTGATCCCACGGCAAACAGAGGCAGCCTTGCTCCTGGGCTCAGCCCTTCTGCTTCGTGGTAGAACAAGCCTGCGCAACCTAAGAACCTGTCTAAACACGTAGACGGACGCCCTGCGCGGGCAGCGGTCACTTCGTGACGTGTCTACCGGCTGTGGCAGGATGATCCTCTTAGGACCGCCCGATGGTCGGCACGAACATTTGTTTGCGACCAGCGGGAGCACCACGCAACGCGATCACCCGTCGCGAAGTGACCGCGTCACGCGAAGTGAGCCCGTCCCGGCAGGACTGCCTTGCAAGCTTTTGGACAGGTTCTAAGAAGCGTTTCTTAAGAGGTGCGCCCGCAGACAGGACCCGCTTCCTGATAAAAAGATGACCCACGAGCCAGGAAGAGACGAGCTGCGCTCGCGGTAGACTTATACGATGAGCCTGCGCCATGGAATCGGTCGGGGTCCAATGATCAAGCACCCGATGACCAAGCGTTCAAAGACTAAGCCCCAGAAGACTAAGCGCTTCCGTCACGGTCGCCATGACCGTGGCCGTTCAGCGGACTGACCGCATCGTTGTGCTCGCACCCTCTGCTACCCTTTCTAACGTTCCCCGCTCCTGCTATTTCTTGTAGCTGGCAGCGAGTTCAAGTCCAAACAGCGGTCACGGTCTGCCCGTGGCTGGCTGGCGCACGACCAGGAGACCCCCCATGCCGACTCCGACGCACCCCGATTCGTTTCATAGCAAGGCGACACTCACCAGTAGCTCTACCGGGTCCGATACACCGGCGACGTACAGCATCTTTCGGCTGCAGGCACTGGCGGAGCAGGGAGTCGACCTGACCCGGTTGCCCTTCTCGCTCCGTGTGCTGCTTGAGAACCTGCTGCGCCATGAGGACGACCGGACTGTCACCGCTGCCGACATTCGTTTTCTCGCCGCATGGGACCCGAAGTCGGAGCCCTCGCGCGAGATCGCTTACATGCCGGCGCGCGTTCTCATGCAGGATTTTACCGGCGTCCCTGCCATCGTCGATTTGGCGGCCATGCGCGACGCCATGCGTGCGCTCGGCGGTGATCCCGCGAAGATCAAAAGGATCAACCCGCTGCAGCCCGCGGAACTCGTCATCGATCATTCCGTCCAAGTGGACGAGTTCGGCACGGTGAACGCCTACGATCTGAACGCTGCGCTCGAGTTCCAGCGCAATCGCGAGCGGTACGCGTTCCTGAAATGGGGCCAGACCGCGTTCACCAACTTCTCGGCAGTTCCGCCGGGGATGGGCATCTGTCACCAGGTGAACCTCGAATACCTGGCGCGGGTCGTCTTCACGACACAGCCGGATGCTGCCGGCACCGTGATGGCCTATCCCGATACGCTGGTGGGGACAGACTCGCACACGACGATGGTGAACGGGCTCGGCGTTCTGGGCTGGGGTGTAGGCGGGATCGAGGCTGAGGCCGCCATGCTCGGGCAGCCAGTCTCCATGCTCATCCCGCAGGTTGTCGGCTTCAAGATGACGGGCAGGCTGAAGGAAGGGACTACTGCGACGGATCTCGTGCTGACTGTAACCGAGATGCTGCGCAAGCTTGGGGTCGTGGGCAAGTTCGTCGAGTTCTACGGACCGGGAATCGCCGAGCTGCCGCTGGCCGATCGCGCCACAATCGCGAACATGGCCCCGGAGTATGGGGCGACCTGCGGCTTCTTTCCCGTAGATGCCGAGACGCTGCGCTACCTGCGGTTGACAGGGCGGCCTGAAGAACACATCGCGCTCGTCGAGGCATACTTCCGTGAACAGGGGATGTTCCATACCGCGGACGCTCCGGAAGCTGTCTACTCGGCGACAATCTCGCTCGATCTCGCGACTGTCGAGCCGAGTGTCGCCGGCCCGAAACGCCCGCAGGATCGCGTCCCGCTCTCCGGCGCGGCGGAGAGCTTTCACCAGCAACTTCCAGCGCTCCTGGGCCCGAACGCAAACCAGAACGCAGCCCGGCAGATGGTCCGGTGGGAGGGTGAGGGCGGCAACCCAAGCGCCACCGGCGATGTGGCCAGCGACGTCGGCACACCGGCCCCCGTTGCCGAGGGCGAAGTGATTCCCGTACCCACCCTGACCACCGGCACACAGGCTCCGGCCACGTTGACCGTGCAGCCGACCAGCGTCGAGGGGCGTTTCGGCGTCGATCCGGATAAGTATCTCGATCATGGCAGCATCGTGATCGCGGCCATCACCTCCTGCACCAACACATCGAATCCGTACGTCATGATCGCGGCGGGTCTGCTGGCCAAGAAGGCTGTCCAGAAAGGCTTGCGGACGCCGCCCTGGGTTAAAACCTCGCTCGCGCCCGGCTCGCGCGTGGTGACCGACTACTACAAGAAGTCGGGCTTGATGAAGTATCTCGACCAACTGCGTTTCCAGGTGGTTGGGTACGGCTGTACGACCTGCATCGGGAACTCGGGGCCGCTTCCCACCGACGTCTCCCATTCGATCGAAGAACACGGTCTCGTAGCCGTCTCGGTGCTGTCGGGTAATCGCAATTTCGAGGGGCGCATCTCGCCCGAGGTGCGCGCGAACTATCTGATGAGCCCGCCTCTGGTCGTGGCGTATGCGCTGGCTGGAACCATTCATCACAACTTCGACACCGAGCCGTTGAGCCACGGTAAAACGGGTGAGCCGGTCTTTCTCAGAGACATCTGGCCGACCCAGCAGGAGGTCGCGGAGACGGTCGCCAGCTGCATCGATTCCACGATGTTCCGCTCCCAGTACGCGACCGTTTCGGACGGCGACGCGAACTGGCAGCACCTGAAGTTTCCCGAAGGCGACACGTACGGCTGGGAGCCGGATTCCACCTACATCCGCAAAGCACCCTACTTCGATGGCATGACGGCAACTCCCACGCCGGTTGCTGACATTCGCGCAGCACGCGCGCTGGCCGTGCTGGGCGATTCGGTCACGACCGACCACATCTCCCCGGCAGGCTCGATCAAGAAGGATGGCCCGGCGGGCAAGTACCTCATCGAGCATGGCGTCCAGCCAGTCGACTTCAACAGCTACGGCTCAAGGCGCGGCAACCACGAGGTGATGGTGCGCGGCACGTTTGCGAATGTGCGGCTGCGCAACTTGATGGCTCCAGGCACCGAGGGCGGCGTCACACGGCTGCTGCCGGAAGCGACGCAGATGTCGATCTACGACGCTTCCGTCGAGTACGCGAGGCGAGGCACGCCGCTGTGCATCCTCGCCGGCAAGGAGTATGGGTCGGGCTCCTCGCGCGACTGGGCGGCGAAAGGGCCGCGGCTGCTCGGCATCCGGTTTGTCATCGCCGAGAGCTATGAACGGATCCATCGCTCAAACCTGGTCGGCATGGGCATCCTCCCATTCCAGTTCGAGCCCGGCGAGAGCGTTGAATCGCTCGGTCTGACGGGCGAGGAGATCTTCCACGTCGGGGATACGCCCGGACAGTTGAAGGCGATGCTCGACGGCAAACTCGCGCATGGACGCAACCTGACGATCGTGGCCGAGTCGGAGCTCGGCGTGACGAAGAGCTTTCCCGCTACCCTCCGCATCGATACCCCGCAGGAGATCCTCTACTACCAGCACGGCGGCATCCTGCAGTACGTGCTGCGCCAGCTCGCAGCGAGCGCTTAGGACCTGTTTAAAACTGGACGCACGCCCTGCGCGGGCGGCGGTCACTTCGTGACGTGTATACCGGTCTTGGCAGGAATGAGCTTCTTAGGACCGCCCGATGGTCGGCACAAATAGTGTTTGCGACCGGCGGGAGCACCACACAACGCGATCACACGTCGCGAAGTGACCTCTCGGACGCGACGTGAGCGCCGTCCGCGAGGATGTGATCGCTCTGGAACGGTTCGGGATCGTCTCTTCCCATCAGATCGTCAACCCTGGGCATGGACGCGTACGGATGGTATCGGCGCCGGCAAGCATCTCTACTTCTGCAGAGCTTTAGAGTAGATTCAGAGCTCCATGATACGAATGCCTGACTCTCTCACATGTGGAGACGATGAATCCCTTTCTTGCATTGATGATGAAGGCGCGGGCACACGCACAGTCGCACGGAGCGAAGCAGACGCCAGTGCTCTCGCCCCACGACGCAACCCTGCTGGGAGAAAATCCGGCCGTCGATGTGGCCGGATTGCACAAGGCTGGCTTCCGCGTCGTCCCATGGACCACGAATGATCCCGCGACGATGCAAACCCTGATCGCGCTCCGAGTTGACGGGATCATCACCGACCGGCACGACATTCTCCAGAGCGTGCTGCAGCAGGAGAAAGCCGGAGCGGCAGCGGATCAAGGGGCGCGGGCTTACTTCGCAGCCTTCGATGGAGCCGCACACCGAGGCGGGCGTGGCCTGCGGCCCGAGAACACGCTGCCATCGTTCGAGAGCGGCCTCGACCAGCTGGCGACCACACTCGAGACCGACACCGGCGTGACCACGGATGGCGTCTCGTTGCTCTGGCACGACCAGTTCCTGAATCCGCAATCGCGCAGGCGTGTGGATGGCGCGCCCTACACGCTCCTAAACAGGGCCTATATCAGGGACATCTCGTCTGTCGAGGCGCAGCAAACCTTTATCTGCGACAAGCTCCACTTCGGACCGGACCAGAAGAACGATCTGGCGCTGTCGCCCGTTGCGGTTGCGTTCGCAAAGCAGGAACATCTGCTGAGTCCCTATGTACCGACCTATGTCGAACAGCTCTTCCAGTTTGTTGCCTTCTATGCGCACTTCTACAAGGATGGACCGGGCAGGCAAATGTCGAGCGCTGAGGCACGCTGGCGGAATGCGGCGACGGTGCGCTTCAATCTCGAGACGAAGATTCTGCCTGAACTCTCGCCTGCTGCCGCTGCGGGAGAGTTGGAGCAGAGCCATACGGTCGATCCAGACACATTTGTGAAAACGCTCTGCAGAGTCATCCGGCGCAACGGAATGGAAGACCGCGTCGAGGTGCAGAGCTTCGATTTCCGGACGCTTGTTCTGGTGGAGGAGCAGTTCCCGGAGATCGCGACATACTACCTGACCGGAGATCCGGCGACTTTGCGCACAGAGCTTCTCCCGCCTTCGCTGCGCCAGAACGGCTGCTAAAGAAAATTAATCCCGGTGAGCCGTTCGCAGAGTTGCCAGAGCCGCTTCTGGGCCGCTTCGTCGAGGGCTTGTGGTGCGATCTTTGCCGGGCCTGCGTCGCCTCCGCGCATCTCCTGAAAACCCTGCGGGCCGTAGTACCCGCCGCCTTTAGCTGCAGTCGCGGTCGCCGCATACAGTGTTGGGATTGCACCCTCTGCGTCCGTACTCAGAACACGGGCGACAAGGGCCCCGAACGCCCTGCGGGCTGCCTTCTCAACCGGCGAGTAGCTTCCACTCTGGAACAGGTTGGTGTTCGCAACGCCGGGGTGTGCCGCGACGCTCAGGATCGATGAGCTGGGCAAACCACCCGCGCAAAGGCGGTGATCGAGCTCCAGGCTGAACATCAGGTCGGCAAGCTTCGACTGCTGGTAGCGACGCCTTGGGTTGTAGCTGCGCGTCGCCTGCGGGTCGTCGAAGTCCATCGTGCCGCCTTTGTGGGCGATCGATGCGATGGTGACGATGCGAGGCGTTCCCGAAGCCTTCTGGATCAGCGGAAACAACAGCGCGGTCAGAGCAAAGTGGCCGAGCACATTCGTGCCGAACTGCAGCTCGAAGCCATCCGCCGTCTCGAGACGCTTCGGGGGTTCAAAGACACCGGCGTTGTTGATCAGGAGATCGAGCGGCTGGCCTCGTTGAAGCAGGCGCGCCGCACTCTCACGGACAGCAGCCAGCGAGGCAAGATCCAGCAGGACAAGTTCAGCGGAGCTGCCCGGGGCCTCGCGATAGAGACGGCTCAGGGCTGCTTCGCCGCGGGCTCGGTCTCGACTGGCAAGCAGGATATGGGCGCCCTTGCGGCCCAGTTCCAGCGCTGTATGGTAGCCGATGCCGCTGTTGGCACCCGTGATTAGGGCGCACCGACCCGTCTGGCTGGGAATTTCGTTGACGGTCCACTGGCTCATGCGAAGTGAGATGCCGGGAGCCGCCAGATCAGTTTATAGACCCAAGGCTCGTCCGTTTTCTCGATACTCTCAGTCGCCGCAAACTCCATCTAATTCGCCGGGCGCAGCGCGGCTTCAATCCCGGAATTGACCTCGGCCTGCGCAAATTCGGCAGCGACGCGAATCCCGTTCATGATTGCCTTTTCATTCGACGATCCGTGGCCGATAATGCACGGGCCACGCACCCCTAACAGCGGCGCGCCGCCATATTCGGAGTAATCGAGGCGCTTCTTGAAGTCGTTGAAGGCCTTGCGCGAGAGCAGCGCCCCGACCTGCGAGGTGACCGTCGACTTGAGCGACTCGCGGAGGGAGACGCTGAAGAGTCTGGCCGCCCCTTCAATGCTCTTGAGCGCGACATTGCCGACGAAGCCGTCGCAGACTGCAACGTCCGTACGGCCATTGAACAGGTCCCGGCCTTCGACGTTGCCGATAAAGTTAATCCCGCCCAGGGCGCGCAGCAGGGGCAGCGTATCGTGCGTCAGCGCGTTCCCCTTCGAATCCTCTTCGCCGATCGAGAGCAGACCGACTCGGGGACTGCGGACCTTGAGGACATTCTGAGCATAGATGCTCCCCATAACCGCAAACTGGACGAGGTTGTCGGGATCCGAGTCGACGTTCGCGCCGACATCGAGCAGCAGCGAGGGAGAGCCGGTGGTGCTCGGAAGAATGGTCGCGAGTGCGGGGCGATGAACGCCGGCCAGCATGCCCAGCACCATCTTCGCCGTAGCCATTGCGGCACCCGTGTTACCAGCGGTAAAGAAGGCAGCAGCCCGGCCTTCGCGAACCATCTTCAGGCCAACCCGCATCGATGAATCACGCTTTGACCGGACCGCCTGAGCAGCCTTATCGTCCATGCTGATCCACTCCGATGCAGGCACGATAAAGACAGGAAGATGTCTCCCACCGGTCTGCATTCCAAGGCGATTGCTACTCAGGTGCTGACGCAGCACAGGTCGCAGTATCTCCTCAGGCCCAACCAGGTGGACCCGGACGTCGAGCAGGCGGCACGCAAGGATGGCCCCGCGAATCTCGGATTCGGGGGCCTTCTCAGAACCCATTCCATCGACAACGATGTCAATCGGCATCTTGTTCGGGGCCTGTCTTGCTTCGATCGAGCGCTACTGCAAAGGAGTCACTCGCATATATCAGGAACTACATCGGATAACGCGCTGTGGCGGATGAAGCGCTGCGGCGGGTAGAAAGTTTAGCTGGCTTCCTTGGTCACGAGAACCTCGCGACCCTTGTACGTCCCGCACTTCCGGCAGGCCCGATGGGGCAGCTTGCGCTCGTGGCAGTTGGGGCACTCGGAGAGGCCGGTCGGAGTCAGGAAGTCATGGCTGCGGCGCTTGGCGGTGCGCTGTTTGGAGTGACGCCGTTTCGGATTGGGCATTGCGGCTACCTTTCAGATTCTTCAACTCTTCTACATCCCACGATCCTCGCAGGAAGTGAAGGACAACTCTTATTGCTCACGTCATCATGCTTGTAGTGCAACCGCGTCAGTGCTTGAGTTCAAGCTTATCGGCCAGCCCGGCAAGCGCACTCCACCGTGGATCGGCCGGTGTGTCCTCACAGGAGCAGAGCGCCTGGTTCAAATCCTGACCACACCGCATGCAGAGTCCCTTGCAGTCAGACCGACACAGAACACGACCGGGCAATGAAAGAAGTACCTGCTCACGCACGACGTCCTCCAGCAGCAGGCCGTTCTGTTCATAATACCCGATTTCCGTCTCGTCGACGGTAATGGCTCGCTCTCCCGCATCGGCATCGGCCTCCTGGGGACGAAAGATCAGGTCGAACTCGCCTTTAAGCGGCATCGCAACCGGCTCGACACAGCGGGCACACTCCATCTCGAAGTCGCCGGCGTAGGTCGCACGCACGCGTATGTCGGCGATCTGATCGCTCCCGCCCCGATGCTCGACGAGCAGATCGGCCTGCCCCTTGACGGGAAGCGGTCCAAGCTGCGTAATTCCAGTGGTGAAATCGATCGAGCCCGGCGCGAACGCCACGGCAATCGGCAGTGGCTCATTTTCAAGTTGAGACGGTGTGATGAGCATGGATTAACGCTATGCGGGTCCGCGGTGCAGGTCAACTGGGTGCAGGTCACCTGGGCGCAGGTCAACTGGATGCAGGTCAACTGGCAGAGCAGCGGTCAGTTCTCTAGACCCGACCGTGAAGCGAGCGACCCTTCACCCCAGAGCTGACTCCCGGTACGGATCGCCGTGGTGAGATGCGCCACGCCCGGCTTACTGGAAAAGAAAGACTCATGCGCTAAGCGGCACAACAACCGCTCCTAGACTGCCGGTGTGCCGGTGAATTGTTACATGCTCGCTGCCTTGTTCCAGGCCGTCTTGCATTCCACCCAATGGCTGGATTCGCACCAGCTCGTCTCCATCTCTGGAACGCTGAGGAGGCCGTGGCCGCGCTTGCAGTTGAGCTCCGTGCCGTTCCACTCAAGGAGATTGTGCGAGGGACGCCCGACGCGTGCGGGCATGGTAAGCGAGTGCAGGCACATCGTGCAGCGTTGCTCCTGGTCGCGGAGTGCCCACCGTAGCCCAATCAGCGCGAGGAGGACAAAGCAAAACATTTGAAGCAGGTCTGCAGTGTTTGGTAAGGAAGCGTGAATGGGTAGACAAACATCAGCGCTCAGCAGAAAGGCTACCAGCAGAACGTGCACTGTCTTTGAAACAAAGAAGAGCTGTCGCCTGAGCCAGATGAACTTCCTGCCTGCAGAGCTTTGTCCGATATGTCGGCGTGAGGCGGTGGCACACGCGACGAAGAGTATGAGTGGCGCGGCAGTGAAAGAGCGATTAAACTGGTCGCGGAGATAAGGGCTGAGCGCATGCCAACTCCCCGTAAGCGCCAGGGCGATCAGAGTTGAGAACAGGCTGAGGCCGAAGAGAAAGGCGAGGCACAGCGTGGCCGTGCCGCTGAAGGTGCGCTTCCAACTCTCGGTTCGGAGCCAAAGTGCGTCGATGATGAGGCCGATCGAGAGATCGGTGAGAACGGCCAGCGCCGGCATTCCTGCATTACGGCTGCGATGGTGCACGTGCCAGAGTTCGGCCTGCCAAGTCCGGGACCACTCTTCGCGTTCGGCGGATGGAACGACCCTCGCGACAGTGCGCAGCAGGTTCCGGTCAAACCGCGGCAGAGACAAGCGGAGACTGGTGCTCATAAACGCTTCTCCGAAACCAGACGTGCGAGCAGCGGATACCTGTGAGTGGCGGCGAGCGAGGCGGTCTTGCCGGCCTGCGTAACTTCGTAATAGCGGCGAGCCGGGCGTTGCTTTGCAGCGGCCTCCTCTTCGGGTTCCCACTTCGATTCAACCAGTTCGTCACGCTCGAGGCGCCGGAGTGCGGGATACACAGTGCCGCTGGGCAGACCGGTAATCTGCATGACATCCAGGCCAAAGCAATAGCCGAGGCTGAGTGCCTTGAGGATGAGAGCCGCGCTGTGCGAGAGACGAGGGCCATTCATGGGGCTATGTAGTATGCTATCACAAGTAGTATGCTACATAGGAGCTGCCATGCTAGAGCTGGTACACGTGTCGAAGAGTTATCGGAGTATTCCTGCTGTGGAGGATGTGAGCTTCGTGCTCCGAGAAGGTGAGGTGCTCGGGTATCTGGGGCCGAATGGCTCCGGCAAGTCGACGACCGTGAAGATGGTCATCGGCATGGTTCAGCCTACGAGGGGTAAGGTCTTCTTTGCGGGACGGAATATCCATGACGATCTGGCGTCGTATCGAATCCGGCTTGGATACGTCCCCGAGGAAGCGCAGGTGTATACCCATCTCTCCGGTCTGGAGTATTTGCAACTGATTGGACGTTTGCGTGGGATGCAGGAACGGGTCATTGAGCATAAGGCGCGAACGTTGCTGCAACTGTTGTCGCTGGAGGGGGCACAGTACTCGGCGCTATCGGACTACTCGAAGGGGATGAAGCAACGGGTGTTGATCGCAGCAGCACTGCTCCATGATCCGAAGCTGATCGTGTTTGACGAACCGCTCTCGGGGCTGGATGTCGTGTCAGCGCGCCTCTTTAAGGATCTGCTTGTCCTGCTGGCGCACGAGGGCAAGGCAGTTCTTTACATCTCTCACGTGCTGGAAGTAGTCGAACGAGTCTGCAGTCGTGTGATCGTGCTGGCTAAGGGTAAGGTAGTCGCTGATGCTGCGCCAGGCGATCTGATCAAGCTCATGGAGCTGCCCACGCTTGAAAGCGTGTTTGCGCAACTGGTAAAGCAGACGAATACTGAGCGGGTGGCGCAGGAGGTGGTAGATGTGATGAAGGTGCGCCATGACTGACAGATATCGGGTGAGTCGCGTTCTAGTCGGTCATTTTTTCCGGCGCTTCTTCGACAGCGACACCATCCAGGCAGATGGGGAAACGCTTACAACTGTCATACGCGCGGTCGCCATGGTCGCGGTGCCAGGATTGATGGTTTCGTTTTTTCTTCAGAACCAATATCCGCAAAGGCCTCCGTGGGGTGCGATCCAGGACCAGTACTTCTTTGTGCTGTTCTCATCGTTGGTGATGGGTGCGGTGACCATCTTTGAATGGGAGATGTTGTTCCCCGATCGTTTGGACTTTCTGATTCTTTCACCGCTGCCCATAAAGCCGCTGCAGATACTGGCGGCGAAGACGGCTGCGCTGTTCGGATTTCTGGTGCTCTTTCTGTTCAGCTCCAATCTCTTTGCGATGATGATCTTGCCAGCGGTAAGCAGAGGCGACTTCTTTCGGCACGTCTATGCGCACGGGATTGCCGTGTTGCTGGCGGGAGTATTTGCGAGCTTCTTCTTCCTCGCCTTCGGCGGCGTGCTGCTTTGCCTGCTGGGTGCGGCGCGATTCCGCATGGTTTCGCCGATCATGCAAATGGTATCCGTGGCTGCCCTGGTGCTGCTGATGCTGCAGTATGCGATGTACGGCAACTCGATGCAGGCGTTGCTCTCAGAGCCGCTCGGAATGACGCGATGGGTGCCGCCGCTTTGGTTTCTCGGGATGTACGAGCACCTGCTCCATGGGGATGCTGCACCGGCGTTCGCACAAGGGATGGAGCGGTATGCGGTTCGAGGAACGCTGGCAGCCGTGGGAGCGGTGTTCCTGACGTATCCGGCTGCATGGAGGCGGATGCGGAAGATGGCCGTAGAAGGGAGCTCCCGGGGACGACGGCAGCAGCCGCGGTGGTTGGCCTGTCTGGTGCATCAGGTCGTCCGACGTCCGGGGAAACGTGCGGTCTTCCATTTCATTGGCCAGACGATCGCGAGGAACAATCGATATCAGGTGTATCTCGCGATGTATTGCGGGACCGGTCTTGCGCTGGCTCTTGCATGCGCGGTGACGTTTCGCACAGAGAATCAAAGTCTTCAACCCGCGCTCTCAAATAGGGGCCTGCATGCGATTATGCCTCTGCTGTTGTTCTGGGTGATTGCAGGATTGCGGACGGCGTTTGCATTTCCGCTGGATCTGTCTGCGGGATGGATCTTTCGCGTGACTGGTGTACGTGTCAGCGACTGCGCGGCCGGGGCACGGCGATGGGTGCTCGTCTGCGCGATGAGTGTGATGTGCGGCATTCTCGCCGCGCTGCGTGTGGCGGGATGGGACCTGCGGCGCCTTCTGGTGCAGGTGGTGTGCGGTCTGTGTCTTTGCGTTTTGCTGACGGATGGGTTCTTCGCGTCTCACCAGGCCGTGCCGTTCAACCGGCCGCGAATGCCGGGCAGGACCAGCTTGCCGATCATGCTGACGCTTTATGTCGGAGTAGCTCCGCTGTTTATCTTCGGGGTTGTCTCCATGGAAATGCAGGTGGAGAAGAATCTCTTGAAGCTTCTGCCGCTGGGGTTAACAGCTGCCGTGATCCATGCTGCACTTGGCTTGCTGCGGGAGGGATCTGAGGAGATCGAGGAAGAGATGGAAGGGTATGAAGGAGAATTTCAACTGCTTGGCCTCAGCTAAGGACCACCACTATGTCCTTCGCAGAGACTGAAGAAGCGAGAGAACGCTTGTGGCTGTACCTGTTCGCGTCTTTTCCGCTGCCGAGGCCGGTCCAGAGGTAGAATTTCCTTCGAGATGAGCTTTTCTCCCGCCAACATTACGGCGCTGGTAATCGCCGCGAGCTTCGCCGCCGGGCTCAACATCTACGCCACGGTCCTGACCCTGGGCATCCTGGCACGGACGCACTGGGTGGCGCTCCCTCCGGGACTTGACTCGCTCGGCCACACATGGGTACTCGTCGCATGTGGCATCCTCTTCGCCGTCGAGTTTGTTGCGGACAAGATTCCCGGCTTCGACCTGCTCTGGAACGCCCTGCATACGGTGGTGCGCGTGCCGATCGCGGCGCTCGTCGCCTTTCACGCGAGCTCACAGCTCTCGCCCCAGATGCAGGTGATGGCGACGATCGTCGGCGGCCTTGTAGCACTGGCGGCGCACAGCTCGAAGACCGGTCTGCGGATGGTGGTCACGCCCAGCCCCGAGCCGATCTCGAATATCGCTTTGAGCGCGGGTGAGGATGTCGTGGCGGTCGGGTTGACCTGGTTTGCGGCGCACCACCCGTTGCTCGCGGCAAGCCTCGCCGGCGTGCTTCTGATCGGCGCGGGACTTGCTGCGCGAGCGCTCTATCGCGGGCTCAGGCGCCTTAAGCTCCGCATGAGCCAGCGGCTTTCAGGGAAGCCGGCGGAGCCAGTCCATCTACCCTTGCGATAGTCTTCGTCGAGCCCTTGCCCTCCTGCTGGACGCACCCGACCCGGACCCGGTCGGCATATCCTATGAAAGAACAAACAAGCAGGCGACCAGAAACCGCACGGATAAACGACTGGTGAGTCGACGGCTGCACGAACGGACAAATGGATCACGAACGAACTGATGGATAAGGACGCTCCCATGCACGACACACCGAACCGGAAAGTCACCGTAGGCGTCGCCGGCGGCATTGCCGCCTATAAGGCCGTCGAGCTTGTCCGCGCACTCCAGACCGCCGGTCTCGATCCGCACGTCGTCATGACGCGGGCCGCGGAAGAGTTTGTCAGACCCCTCACCTTCGCCGCCATCACGGGCCATCGCGTCATCACCAGTCTTTGGGCTACAGGCAATGCAACCGAAGGAACGGGCAGCAGCGAAGCGAATCTGAACTCGGCGATCGACCACATCGAGGAGGCGCAGACCACACGCGCCCTCGTCGTCGCGCCCGCCACGGCACAGACCCTTGCCAGGTTCGCCCATGGCCAGGCCGATGACTTCCTCTCGACCCTCTATCTCGCCACTACCGCGCCCGCCATCGTCGCACCCGCCATGAACGTTAATATGTGGAACCACCCGGCAACGCAGGCGAATCTCAAGCTCCTCGCAGATCGCGGTGTACGCATCGTCGAACCCGGAAGCGGCTACCTTGCCTGCGGGATGACGGGGAGTGGCCGCCTCGCCGAGAGTCCCGCGATCGTTGCCGCGGTCCTTGAAGCGTTGGAAGACCTGCGCGATCCTGCCACCGGGCAGACGCACGATCTTGCCGCCGAGACCATCCTGATCACCGCCGGCGGCACGCGCGAGCCCATCGACCCCGTCCGCTTTCTCGGCAACCGGTCCAGCGGTCGCATGGGCTATGCGCTTGCTGCAGCCGCGGCTCGCCGGGGTGCCCGCGTCCTGCTCGTTACCGCCGCCGCGCTTCCCATCCCTGCCGGTTGCGAGGCCATCCCGGTAGCGACCGCGGAAGAGATGCGCACCGCCGTCATGGGCCGCCTCCCCGAGGTCACTGTCGTGATCAAGGCCGCCGCCGTCGCCGACTTCCGCCCCCGCGCCGCCGCCCAGCAAAAGATGAGTCGCAATGGCCCCTTCACGCTCGATCTTGAGCCCACCCCCGATATCGCCCGCGAGGCTGCCACGCACCGCCGCCCCGGAACCCTCCTCATCGCCTTCGCCGCCGAGACCGACGCGCCGAACGCCTCCGCCAACGCTCGCGCCAAACTCCTCCGCAAGGGTGCCGACGCCATCTTCCTCAACGTCGTCTCCGATCCTGCCATCGGCTTCGATTCGCCCAACAATGCCGGCACGTGGATCACCGCCCACGACGAGGTCCATATTCCCTCCACATCAAAGCCCGCACTCGCCGACCAACTCCTCAACGAGATCGCCAGACTCCGCACCCAAAGATCGTCCTCCTGACCTGAGTTCGCCGGAGGAAAGGCATCCTGCATTCGCCGCGTTTACCCATCTTCTTCGACCCGCCCCCAAATTGTCATCCTGAGCGCAGTCGAAGGACCGCATTGCCTCTGCTCGAACTGCTGCCCTTGCGCTGCCGCTCCAAAGCAAGCGCGAGCCACTCCAGCGGCGCAACATCCACCAGAACGTACAATCCCGGCATGGCACTCAAGATCGCCACACGCCTCCGACTCGCGCACGTTGCCCTGGTCCTCCTTCTTCTCCCGCACACCGGTGTAGCGGCACCCATCGCGACGTACAAAATCATTGCGAAGCTGCCGCACTCGACGGACAGCTACACCGAAGGTCTCTTTTACCGGGATGGTCTGTTCTACGAAGGAACGGGTCTCAACGGCCACTCGGCAGTGATCGTGACCGAGCCTCAAAGCGGCAACGTGGTCCAGCGGATCACTCTGCCGGAACAGTACTTCGGCGAAGGAATTATCGATTGGGGTCCGAATATCTACGAGTGGACATGGCAGTCGCATCTCTGTTTCGTCTACGACCGCTTCTCCTTGCGCCCGGTAAAACAGCTCCCCTACACCGGCGAAGGTTGGGGCATGACCCGCACCTCAAAGCAGATCATTACCAGTGACGGGACGGCCACGCTGCGCTTCCGCGATCCTGAAACATTTCAGGAGATCCGGCACATCGTCGTCAAGGACGGAGCTGAAACTATTTCGCAGCTCAACGAGTTGGAGTTTGTCAAGGGGGAGATCTACGCCAATATCTGGCATTCAGATCGAATCGCACGCATCGCTCCCCGCGACGGTCACGTCATTGGCTGGATCGACCTCACCGGCATCCTGCCTGCCGACCAGAAGATCAACGCGGAGTCCGTGCTGAACGGGATCGCCTACGATGCCCAGCATGACCGGCTCTTCGTCACCGGCAAGCAGTGGCCGGCCATCTTCGAGATCAAGGTCGTCAACCCGCCCTCTAAGAACCTGTCAAAAACTCACAGGGCAGACCTGCCGGACGGGCGCCCTACGCGGGCAGCGGTCACTTCGTGACGTGTGATGGCGTTGCGTGGTGCTCCCGCAGGTCGCAACCAAATGTTCGTGCCGACCATCGGGCGATCCTAACAAGCTCATTCCTGCCACGACCGGTATACGCGTCACGAAGTGACCGCCGCCTGCGCAGGGCGTACGTCCAGTCTCTGGACAGCGTCTACAGCAGCGTCATCGCCCGCAGCACTCGCTCCACAGCCTCATCCGGCGTAGCTCCAACCGCGGAGAGATGTCCCATCTTGCGGCCCTTACGCGGGCGAAGCTTCTCGTAGAGATGCAGGCGCACGCCCGGAACGCTCAACGCAGCATCGAAGCGGGGTTGGCTCGGCTGGCCGGGTGCCGCCCCGTTCAGCCAGAGATCGCCCAGAAGGTTCGCAATGGCTGCGGGTTCAACGACATCGACCGAACCCAGCGGCAGGTCGCACACCGCGCGGACCAGCTGCTCGAACTGGCCCGTCACGCAGGCGCGCTCGCTCGCGTGATAACTGTTGTGCGGACGCGGCGCAAGCTCATTCACCAGCAGCCTTCCATCCGTCGTCACAAACATCTCGACCGCAAGTACGCCTTCGAGTTGGAACGTGTCCGCGATCGATTCGGCGATCCGGCGCGCTTCAGCGTCCATCGCGCCTGAGATCGGCGCCGGGATCACGCTCCACGCAAGAATCTGCTCCTCGTGATGATTCCACGCCGCCGGGTACACGGCGACCTCACCCGACGGCGAGCGCGCCACCAGGACCGAGATCTCGCGTGCTCCTTCTCCTGCCAGATCGACCGCCTGCTCCACCACACCAGCGGCTTCGCCAAGCGCCGCCCATGCGCCGCGTACTTCATCTTCAACTTTGGCCTTCGCGTTGAACCCGATCTTGCCCTGGCCACGCCCGTCGTACCCGCCCTGCGCGCTCTTGCAGAAACATCGTCCGCCCAGCTCGGTCACGGCGCTTTGCAGCTCCGCGATCGATCGCACCGCACGATACGCTCCGAGAGGGAAACCGTTGCGCCGCAGCCAGTCCTTCTGCTCGATCCGATCCTGGATGATGGCGAGCATTGCACCACCCGGGCGCACCGGCGCAAAGTTCGCCGCGGCCGCCATGCTGGCTGCGGAGATCTGTTCGATCTCGAGCGTCACCACATCGCAGCCGCGCGCCAGGTTCGCCGCCTCGTGCGCATCGTCCCAGCCCGCCTCGATACAGGCGTCGACAACGAACCGCGCCGGACAGGCCGGATCGGGATCGAGCACCTGGATCCGGTAGCCCATGCCCCGCGCCGCCATCGCCGTCATCCGGCCCAGCTGACCTCCGCCGAAGATGCCGATGGTTGCGCCGGGGAGTATCGGCCTGGCTGGAGTGGTCCTCATGCGCCAGCCTCTTCCATACCCACGGTCTGTCCGAGCACCTCGTCGCGCCGCGCCTCACGCCACGCGATCAAGCGTTGCTGCAAAGCCGGATCGGTGGTCGCCAGCATCGCGACCGCAAGCAGCCCCGCATTCACCGCCCCCGCCGCGCCGATCGCCAGCGTCCCAACCGGGATCCCTTTCGGCATCTGCACGATCGAGAGCAGCGCGTCCATCCCTTGCAACGCCGTCGCTGGAATCGGTACGCCGAGCACCGGCGCCACCGTCTTCGCCGCTAGCATTCCGGGCAGATGCGCCGCGCCGCCCGCACCCGCGATGATGATCCGCAGACCGCGTTCGACCGCTCGAGCGGCGTACTCGAAGAGCAAGTCCGGCGTCCGGTGCGCCGAGACCACACGCACCTCGTGCCGCACGCCGAACTCGCCGAGTATCTCGACCGCTCCCTGCATCACCGCATAGTCGCTGCGGCTTCCCATCACGACTCCCACCAGCGGACCGTCCTTCATAGCCCCCGATTATAACGGGATGGTTCCATCGCCTACTGCGGGACGTTACCGCCGTCCCGATACGTAACTGATCACCAGGTGAACGACCGTCAAGGCGCTCGCGAACGCCGCAGCCAGGCCCTTCATCCGTTGCACAGTCTGCTCATGTCGCTGAACGCGCGCCTCGAGCTGCGTAATCCGCCCGGGCTGTCCGAGGCCCACATCTCGAACTTCCTCAACCGCAAGCGCTCGCTCTCGCTCGAAGGTCTGGACCGCGTGCTCGCCGCCCAGGATCTCACCGTCGACCAGCTGCTCCCGGTCGACCTCCGCGCCGCCAGCTCCTTCCTCGCAGACGACCCGATGGAGATCGTTCCCGTCGTCTCCTCATCGGCCGCCATGGATCACCCCTTCGCGACAGCCGCGTGCATTATCGAAACCATTCAGGTCTCCGCCTCCCGTCTTGAAGGCAATCGCTCCCGCCCGTCCGCGAAACGCGCGCAATGGCAACGTTTTCTGGCGATTCGCGCCGACGCCCAGCAGGCCGACGCGATGGAGCCGATGTTCTCCGCCGGTACCATCGCCGTCCTCGACCGCCATTACAACTCGCTCGCCCCCTACCGCTCCCACCAGCCTACCCTTTACGCCGTTCGCTCGGGAACCACCCTTCTGCTGCGCTTCGTCGACTTCAACGAAGACCGCCTCATCCTCCGCCCCTACTCTCGCGCCTTCCCCATCCAGCTCCTTACCATCGCCGCCGGCAACGCTCCCGCCGACTATATCGTAGGCCGCGTCTGCATCCTCCTGTCGGAGCTCTAAGGCCGCTCGCCTGTCTCTCAAGCGAGCGGGGGCGTGTCGTCTCTGGGGGCAGCCGGCACAGGAAGCTCTGCCGCCGATGTACAACCCACATGCAGAACGGCTACAGTGAGCCGCCCAAACCTGAACGCTGTCCTCAACCACCGTCCTCCTGGGCCGGGTGCCCCATTCTTGCGGCGGCCCTATCGTCGTAAGGGTGGGGTATTCGCGCACGTGAACCGCTCTCTTCAACGTCAGGCCAAATGCCCGCCATAACCTGTCCTCTGGAGCAAAGCCGCAGGCGCAGGCGAAAGACCCTGGGTCTTCACGTGGCTCGCGCCGTGAACCACTTCCTCTTCCGCGTAAACTAAGGCGTGCTTGCAACGCTCTATGCCAAATGGATGTTCGCCTGGGAAACGGCCCTCACCACCCGCGACACGAACCGCATCGTACGCCCGCTCGAATGGGGCTTCGAATGGCTTCCAGAGTGGCTCCCAGAGCCCCCTGACACAGACCGCAACCCCGCAGAATCAATCCCCGGAGACCCCGACCTCCACCGCATGATCGCCCTCAGCGAAGCCCTCACCCACCGCTCCGACGAGTTCTACGGCTACGCCACCCCCACCGACTTCCGCCTCGAAGAGCACTTCCCCCTGCTCTATCCCACCAACGTCCGTCCCGAAACGCTCGCCGAAGAGGCCGAGATCCGACGCCAGGCCGCGACCGGCGATCTCGAACGCGTCCCCTTCCTCCGCTTCACCTCACCCGTCCGCACCCCGCACCCCGAGAACGACACCGTCAACGCCCGCTGGTACCCGGCGCCTGAGCCGCACCGCACCACCGGCAAATCGAAGCTGAAGCAGGCCATGATCGTCCTGCCCCAGTGGAACGCCGACGCCTTCAGCCACAACGCCCTCTGCACCCTCTTCAACCGCTTCGGCGTCTCCGCCCTCCGGCTCTCGAAGCCGTATCACGACGTGCGCCGCCCGCTTGAGCTCGAGCGCTCCGACTATGCCGTCAGCTCAAATATCGGCCGCACCATCTCCGCCTGCCGCCAGGCCGTCATCGACATCCGCAGTTGCATCGATTGGCTCGAGACTCAGGGCTATCAGCAGATCGGCGTTCTCGGCACGAGCCTCGGCTCCTGCTACGCCTTTATCGCCGCAGCGCACGATCCGCGGATCCGCATCTGCGCCTTCAACCACGCCTCCACCTCCTTCGGCGACGTCGTCTGGACCGGCCAGAGCACACGCCACGTCCGCCGAGCCTTCGAACAGGCCGGCCTCACCCACGACCAGCTCCGCCGCATCTTCGCTGCAGCCAGCCCCAGCGCCTATATGGAAAAGTTCGCCGCCAATCCCAAACGCGTGCTCGTCGTCCACGCCACCTACGACCTCACCTTCCTCCGCGAGTTCTCGCTCGACGTCCTTGCGAGCTTCGACAGGCTCGGCGTCGATTACATCTCGAAAGTCCTCCCCTGCGGCCACTACACCACCGGCGAAACCCCCTACAAATACCTCGACGGCTGGTATCTCGGCTCCTTCGTCTACCAATCCTTCAAGCGCCTCGCTACGCTATAAACGCTTCGCCCTTGCCGTTGTCGTTGCCGTCCTCATCCATCCACCACAAAAATTGTCGTCCTGAGCTGCATGTGCACTTGCCGTTGCTCGTCCTCATCCATCCACCACAAAAACTGTCATCCTGAGCGAAATCTGCCGCGGCCTCATCGCGGCAGATGCAGCCGAAGGACCTGCGTCTGCACTTGCTGTTACTCGTCCGCACCCATCCACCACAAAAACTGTCATCCTGAGCGAAGCCGAAGGTCCACATTGGCCGCGCCCACCCTCTTCAAAGCCAGCTACTCATCTGCATGCACCCTGCTTCCACCCGGGCTACTGCACCACCAGCGTCAAATTCACCGTCCGCACCAGCCCCGCACTCACCGCCGAAACCACAATCGTCGAACTTCCCGGCGGTGTAGGCGCTGTCGTTCCCGGCGACGAAGTCGTTGTCCCGGACCCCGGAATCAGCCGCCCCGTCCCACACCCAATCGCCATCAGCAGACCGCACACCACTCCAAGCCACACCAGCCGTCGCCTTCGCCAGCCAAAGAGTCCCAACGGGAGCCCGAACGCGATCCACACACTCTGACTCCTCCTCCCCACGGACCCAGGTAAGGGATGGTCTGAAGCCATCGTCACCCCGGTAGCCACCGTCACGACGACCGTCGCCGTTCCATTCCCCAGGGGGACGGCAGCTGGAATCACCAGGCACGTTGCATTTACCGGAGCTCCACGGCACGTAAACACCGCCACCCCCGGAACCCCGCTCGCCGACGTCAACAGCAGCGAGAAGATCCCCGGATGACCGCTCGCCACCGTCACCGTGCTGTTCCCGGCCGTCAACGAAAAGTCCACCCCGATCCCGGTCAGCCGCCGCGTCTGCGGCGAGTTCCCCGCATCGTCAACCACCGTCAGCAAACCAGCCCGCACCCCAGTCGTCGTTGGCCGAAACGCCACCTGCAGCGTACACGCCGTACTCGCTGGAACGGTATGCGCGCATGTATTGCTGCCCGGCACGATCTCAAAGTCACCGGTGACTGCAAATTCGCTCGTCGTCAGCGGCACCCCGCTGTTGTTGGTCAGCGTCACCGTCTGTGCCGCACTCGCAATCCCCACCCCGAGGGCCGCAAATTGAAGCGTCCTGTTCGGCGCAAGCGACACCCCTACCGGAGCCAGCCCGAAGCCCGAAAGCGCAATCAACTGCGTCCGGTACTGGTCCGAAACACTCAGCACACCCGTCTCATTCCCCACATTCGTCGGTACATACCCGACCGCCAGCGAACACGCCGCATGTGCGTTCAGCGAGTTGCCGCACCCATTCACCACGCTGAAGTCCCCGCTCGTGATCTCGGCCGCGATCAGCGTCAGTGCCACATCGCCCGAGTTGCTCAGCGTTACCAGTTGGACCCCGCTCCCCGTTCCAATCTGCTGCGGCAGAAAGGCAAGGCTCAGCGGCGAAAGCGCATCCGTTGCCGGGGCCGTCCCCACTCCCGTCAGCGACGCCGTCTGCGTTCCCGCCGAATCCGCCACGGTTAACGCCCCACTTCGCGTACCCGATCCCGTCGGCGAGAAAACGATCGCGACCGTGCATCCCGTGCTTGGCCCCAGTGTCGCCCCACACGTATTCGCCGAAATCCTGAAGTCGCCCGTTACCGTCGCCGACTGCACCGTGGCCGGGCCCGAGCTTGTATTCGAAATTGTTACATTCTCCGCCAGCGACGACGCTCCCACCGTCGTCGCCGGATATCTAACCGCAATCGGATTCAGTACGATCGCCGCTGCCGGCGTCCCCGTTCCCGCGAGCGCCGCCGTCGCCTGTCCCCCCGCTACATTCCCATACACCGTCAGCAGACCGCTCCACGCACCCGTCGCCTGCGGCAGAAACGCAATCTGGACCGCGCAGCTTCCACCCGCCACCACCGTCGTGCCCACACACGAATCCGTCTCGGTAAAGTCCTCAGTCCCCGAGGGAGTCCCCGATACTGCCCCGGACACCGCGATCGAGCTTACCGTCAATGGAGCAATACCGGTATTTGTAACCGTAATCGTCTGTGCGGCACTCGCCGTCGCCACCGCCTGCGCTCCGAACGTCAGCGACGCCGGACTCAGGCTCATCGCCGGCGCTGCCCCGGACACCGCCGTCAGCAGTGGAATACCCCAGATCCCACGGCCATACGTCCCGGCGCGCAACTCACCCGTTCGCCCATCCCCCGTCGCCATCCCGCCCGCCGCCGCAAGCACCATCACCGGCGCATTCGGCAGGCTTGCCCCGCCATAACGGCTCCAGCAATTTGCGCTCGTGCAGGTTGTTACCTGTTGCGTTACATATACTCCGGTATCGAGCGCGACATACACCGTATTGGCGTCGTTCGGATCCACGACAACACTGTTCGCCGGCGCAGTCGGTAGATTGCTGCTGAGATCCACCCAGTGCGCCCCCGCGTCACTCGAGCGGTACACCCGCCCATCCGCAAACCCCATCACCGTCGCATACACGGTGCTCCCCGTCGGATCATGCGCGTCGACGATCAGCGACGAGACATCAAACCCGCCCGGATTGAAACCCTGGTTCCCGTTCGTCCCGTGAGATCCCGTAATGTCCGTCCAGACCGTCCCGCTTCCCGCCGTTCCTCCGGCCGTCGTCGAAAAGACATGCCCCGCCACCGATCCGCCCCCATCGAACGGCCCCGCCATCCCCGCATACAGCACCGTCGATCCTGCATCCTGCGCCCCTGCCGTCCCGGTTGCCGCGCCGTTCGCAACCCCATGCGCCGGCCCCCCCGCCGCCAACGCTCGCAGCACCGGATTCGTGCCGGTGCACGCTCCACTCTGCGGTCCCCCCAGCATCGTGCTGATGGCGTTCCCCGGGCTCCACGCCGTCCCATTCGCCGCCGGTCCCCGCCACACTCTGCACGTCCCGATCACAACATTCGACGCCAGCGCCGGATCGAGCAGCCACGGCGGATCGATCACCGACGCGTCGCGTGAAACCTGCGGCAATCCAATCGTCGGCGTCCCCGCGAAGTCGGCCGCTGTGCATCCAGCCCCACTGCCGCACTGCCGTATGCTGACGCCCGCCGCCGTCGATAGATACCAGTTCAGCGGATTAAGAGGATCGATCGCCACCGTGCCGCCCTCACCCGCCCCCAGCTGCGGCCACGCCGAAAGCATCCCCGGAGCAGGCGCTCCGGCCGCTCCCGTCCCCGCGCTCCCATTGGCGCCAAACCTCGCCAGCAGCACATTCGGGTCCACCGGATCCTCGGCAAGACTGATCACCTCTCCCAGCGATCCCAACCCCCCATTCAGATTCTGAAAATGGTTCGCGTCATCCGGCGAACAGGGCGCCGCCTGCTCATTCACACCGTCCAGCGACCGCCAAAGCCCGCCATCGTTCCCGAGATACACCAGCGGCATCCCCGCCGCTCCTGCCTGTACCGCAATCGCGTGCTGCGCCCCCGCCACCCCCGCCGGAGCGGCACACCCGTTCCGCGCATTCGTCGTATTCCGCAGGTCCGTGCTCAGTCTGCAGCCCGCGGCAAGCGAACATCGGAAGAGATCCGCTGTCCCGACATACAGCACCGTGTCCGGACTTCCCGTTCCCACGCCCGTCGCTGCGGCTGCCAGTACCAGGTTGTAGTCCGCCTGCGGAATCACCGTACTCCCGCCCCCTGCCTCAAGCGCCGCCGAGGCCAGCCGTCTTCCAAAGGTCACCACCGGACTCGCGCAGGCAGCACTCGATCCAGACCCGCCGCAGGCATCCTGCCACAAGCCCTGGTCCCGATTGCTGCTGTCGACCGTCAACGCAAACAGATCGCCCGTTACTGGCTCGACCGCCAGTGCCCCGCGAAAGATCGGGCAGCTCGGATTGCCCGTAGTCCCCGGGTTCGTCGGACACGCCGCAAGCGGCAAGGTCGCCCCCGGCTGCTGCGCCAGCCGATGCCACGTCGCCCCGTCCGCCGACTCGTAGTACCCGTGATATCGCACCGCCGCGTAGAAGCTCTTCCGCACCGGGTTCCAGACCACCGCCGTCGCCGCATTCCCGCCTGCATTCCCGCCCGTCGGCAGCGGCGTCTGCACCGTCTGGCTCCCGTCCATCACCACCGACATCTGCCACGTCACGCCCGAATCAATCGAGAAATACAGTCCTCGCACACTGTTCGTCTGGTCGACCGCGTTCACCAGATCGCCTTCGAGTGAGTCCGCCATCGCCATCACCAGCACACTCGAGTCGCCGTTCCCCGCAAATCCCGCCACCCCCAGCCCGCTAAACGTGTGCCTTCCGCCCACGCCGTCCTGCGACTGCTGGATCAGCGTCCACGTCAACCCGCCATCCTCGGACCGCAGCAGTCCGCTCCCGTAGTACGAGTCCAGGGCATCGTTCGGGTCGCCCGTCCCCGCCAGGATCACCCCATTCTGCACACGCAGCGCGCCAATGCTCAGCGAGGGAATCGCCGTCGCCCCCGCATTCGCGTTGAAGACGGGAAGCGTATCCGTCAATGGTGTAAACCGTACCGCGCCCGGCGCTCCCGCGGCATTGGTCGACTTCCACACACCCCCGCCCGTCGTCCCCAGGTACACCGTATTCCCCGTCGCATCCGCCGGATCGATCGCCACCGCCGTCACCCGTCCCGTGACCAGCCCGTACGCCGCGCTCGCAATCTGGTTCGGTCCAACCGCCTGCCAGCTCGCGTTCAGCGGTGTCGCCGTGCCAGCCTTGGCGCTGCCAGCCCCGACTCCCCGAACCCCGACTCCCGACTCCCTGAAGCCAGCAACCTGACGGCCGGCAACCTGGAAGCCGCTGCCAAGCGCCGCCATCGTCGCCGCCTGCCGCGATACTCCCGCAGAGAGCGACTGCGCCCCGCACCGCACCCCCGTCATCAACGCCGTTCCTATCCCGGCCAGGACGCACATCATCCGCACACCTGCAAAAGGGTGCTTCGAGCGCAGCAGCCCGGTCCGTCGACTCCGAAGATAGGTACTCAGGCGCATGGCAATCGTCGTGGCAGGCAGAACATCCGAACTCGATGCTGCAAGCTGACACCGGGAGAGTCAACGCCGTACTGGAAGGAGTCTGGCCGCGAGTGCCAGAAAGGGATTAGAAGACTCTCATCAATCAACGATCGCGGTGTAGCTCTGGGGCTACGTACGCGATGCGGAAGAGTCCTTCAACTAGAGATACCACCAAACTCTGAAGTTGAGGGATCAATCATCGTTCAGCACTCTGCCGGCGCCGGCGCCACAGCTCTTCGCAACGCTCTGTCATTTCGACCCTGAGCGTAGCCGAATGGGCGAAGGACCTGCATCAGCACTTGCATTTGCCCTTGCACTTGCCGTTGCCCTTGCTCTTCCTCCATCACCCCTCTCAAAATCTGTCATCCTGAGCGTAGCCGAAGGACCTGCATTGGCACTTGCCCTTGCCCTCCCTCCATCACCCCTTCCAAACTCCGTCATCCCGACCCTGAGCGTAACCGAATGGGCGAAAATCCGCCCTTGCCCTTACCAGACCTCCCGCTAACACCGCACAATCTTCCCCGAGTCCAACCCCCGCGTCGCATTCCGCGAATCCACCACCAACTGCGCCTCCCTCACAATCCGCGCATAGTCGTAGCTCGAATGATCCGTCACGATCACCACGCAATCAAAGCTCCTCACCTGATCGAGCTCCACCGATCGCAGCTGCAGGTCGTACTTCCGTCCCCGGCCCACCGCTGGAAAAAATGGATCGTTGTAGCTCACCACGGCTCCTCCCTGCCGCAGCAGTTCGATCACCGCCAGCGCCGGCGACTCGCGCAGATCATCCACATCCCGCTTGTACGCCACCCCCAGCACCAGCACCGCCGCTCCCTGGAGCGTCACGCCCTCCCGCTCGAGCGCCCGCGCTGTCGCCTGGACCACATACTCCGGCATCGCCTCGTTTACCTCGCCCGCAAGCTCGATAAAGCGCGTCGCCACGCCGAACTGCTTCGCCTTCCAGCTCAGATAGAACGGGTCGACCGGAATACAGTGCCCACCCACCCCCGGCCCTGGATAGAAGGCTTGGAAGCCAAACGGCTTCGTCGCCGCCGCCGCAACAATCTCCCAGATATCAAGCCCCATGGCGATGCACAGCTGTTTCAGCTCATTGATCAGCGCAATGTTCACCGAGCGGTAGATATTCTCGAGCAGCTTCGTCATCTCCGCCGCCGCCGGGCTCGACATCGTCACCGTCCGTTCGAACACCGTGCCGTACAGCGCCGCCGCCGCCACCGTAGCCCGCGCATCCACTCCCCCGATCACCTTCGGAACGTCTCGCCGCGGCGTCGTCACGTTGCCCGGATCCTCACGCTCCGGCGAAAACGCCACCATCACCCCATCCAGACGCTCTGCCCTCGGGTCGAAGCCTGCCAGCGGATCAACATGGCCTCCCCCTGAATCCCCGCGCTCTCCGTCCTCACCGCTCCGCAGCACGCTCGTTCCAGCCGCCTTCCCGTGCCGATCGATCGTCTCAACGACAATCTCCTCCGTCGTCCCCGGATACGTCGTGCTCTCAAGCACCACCAGCTGCCCTGCCCGCAGATACGGCGCCAGCACCTCCATCGTCGACACCACATAGCTCATATCCGGCGTATGGTCGTCATAGAGCGGCGTCGGCACACAGATCAGCACCGCATCGACATAGGCTATCTCCTCAAAGTCCACCGTCGCCCGAAATCCCGCTGCGCGGGCACGGTCGATATGCTCGTGCTCGATCCGGTGGATGTAGCTCTTGCCGGCGTTCAGCAGCCCCACCTTCACCGGATCGATATCGAACCCGGTCACGCGAAACCGCTCTTCACTGAACAGCAGCGTCAGCGGCAGCCCCACATACCCCAGCCCGATAATCCCCAGATGCAGGCTGCGATCCCGAACCCGCCCAAGCCACACCGGAAGCGTCAGCGCCCTAATCCCCGCTGCCGTTACTGTCATCTCGTCCTCTCGTCCTCTCGTGGGCGGCCACCTCGACGCGTCAAGCCAAAGCCACTTGAAGCGAAAGCAGCCATTGAAGTGGAAATTAGATGGATCAACAATAAACCGTCATTCTGAGCGACGACGCCGCCCTCTCCGAAAGTCCGCATAGCCACTCGCCCGTTCTCCTTCGCCAACCAAAAAGTGTCATCCTGAGCGCAGCCGAAGGACCTGCGTCTGCACCTGCTCTTGCTTCCGTTCTTTCCTCAACCCAACCACAAACTGTCATCCTGAGCGCAGCCGAAGGACCTGCGTCTGCACCTGCTCTTGCTTCCGTTCTTTCCTCAACCACCCCACCACAAACTGTCATCCTGAGCGCAGCCGAAGGACCTGCATTCGCACTTGCCCTTGCTCCTGTTCTTTCCTCAACCCACCCACCACTCTTGTCATCCTGAGCGAAGCCGAAGGACCTGCATCTGCACTTGCCTTTGCTCCTGCTCTTTCCTCAACCCACCCACCACTCTGTCATCCTAAGCGCAGCCGAAGGACCCGCATCCACCTTTGCCTTTGCTCTTGTTCTGTCCTCAGCCCACCCACCACTCTTGTCATCCTGAGCGAAGCCGAAGGACCTGCATCCGCCTTTGCCCTTGCTCCTGTTCTTTCCTCAACCCACCCACCACTCTTGTCATCCTGAGCGCAGCCGAAGGTCCCGCATCTGCATAAATCGCCTGCCTGCTCATCCCGCGCCCGCTCAGGCCCTGGCAACGCCGAACTCCGCGCGATACCACGCTACCGTCCGCCGCAAGCCCTCTTCAAACCCCACCGTCGGCGCATACCCCAGCGCCTCGCGCGCAGCCGTGATGTCTGCCAGCGAGTCTTTCACGTCCCCCGCCCGCTCCGGCCCGTACCGGGGCGGCAGCCCATAGTCGAGCAGCCCGGCCAGCACACGATACGTCTCGTTCAACGTATGCCGCTCCCCGCACGCCACATTGAACATCCGCCCGGCAACCTTCTCCGCGGGCGCGGCAAGCGCCAGCAGGTTCGCCTCAACCGCGTTCGCGACATAGGTGAAGTCGCGCCCCTGCTCCCCATCCCCGAAGATCACCGGCTGCTCCCCCCGCATCATCAGCAGGATGAACCGCGCCATCACCCCCGAGTACGGCGAGTCCGGCACCTGGCGCGGCCCGAAGATATTGAAGTACCGCAGGCACACCGTCTCAAGGCCATACACCCGCCAGTAGGACTGCATGTACAGCTCGCCCGCCAGCTTCTGCACCGGATACGGCGCAATCGGCTGCGGCATCATCCCCTCGGTCCGCGGAAAACCCGGCTGGTTCCCATACGCCGACGACGAAGCCGCATACACCACCCGCCGCACCCCCGCCGCCCGCGCCCCTTCCAGCACATTGAACGTTCCATCGAGATTCGTCTCGTGGCTCGGCCGCGGCTCTTCGACCGATCGCGGCACACTCGGCAGCGCCCCCAGGTGCAGGATAAAGTCCACGCCCCGACACGCATCGAGCACCCCCGCCGCATCCCGCAGGTCTACATCACGCAACTCGAAACGATCCCGCAACGCAAAGCGATCCTGCCCAATCCGATCCTGCAGTCCGGACCGATCCTCCAGCCCGGCCAGATTCTCCCGCCGCCCCGTCGCAAAGTTATCCAGCCCCCGAACCGCATCCCCGCGCGCTACCAGCGCCTCCGCCAGATGCGACCCGATAAATCCCGCAGCCCCGGTAATGAGGTACAAAGCCAAGCCCATAGAATACAGGACAGAGATCACCGTCCCAGCTCCACGATCGAGAGCCCCTCGAGGAGTCTCATGCGAAAACTCGCGCATCTGCAAATCCTGCGAGCCCTCGCCGCGTCGCTTGTAATCGGCAACTGCTGGTGGCTCTCGGGCACGCTCATCACTTACCCACAGATTCCATTCTGGGTTTCGATCGACGCACTCATCCTGCTCATGGCGCGCGGTGTGATCATCGGGTTCATCGAGGTCGAGCTTCAGAGATTGCCTCGGATTCGATGGAGTATCTCGCCAGCGTTCCTGCTGTTATTCCGGCAGTTTCCCATGGCTGTTCACGATCGCTTCAGTCGTCGTAGCCAACGCCCTCGGCCTGCTCCTTCACCTCATCCTGGAGGGCCCACTCACGGAAAGATTGCGCCGTATAACACTCCCGCAGGTCTAAAGACTGGACAAACGCCCCGCGCGGGCGGCGGTCACTTCGTGACATGTATACCGGTCTTGGCAGGACAAACACTTACAGTCCTCCCGCTGGTCGGCACAAAGAATTCTTTGCGACCAGCGGGAGCACCGCGCAACGCGATCACACGTCACGAAGTGACCGCCCCACGCGCAGTGGGCCCGTCCAGCAGGACTGCTTCTTCGAGTTTCGTTCTGAGCGAAGCGCCCTACATGGGCAACGCCTGCATCTCCCGAATGTACTTCTTCGAATCGAACTTCTTCCCGGTCGACGCCCCCGACATATACCGGATCTTTCCAAACACCGGCCTATTCCCCCACGCTCGATCGAACTTGCCCACGATCGCCCACGCGATCCCTGCATAGCCGCCCGGATCGCGCCCATCGATAAAATATTTATCGTTCAGATACACGCAGTACTTCATCGCCGTCGCCGCATCCGGCGTCCACTCCAGGATCTTCTTCGCCCAATACATCCGCAGATAGTTGTGCATCCAGCCATGCCGGACCATCTGCACCTGCGCCGCATTCCACAACTCGTCATACGTCGCCGCGGTCTCCAGCTCCTTCAAGGTATAGAGCCGGTCCCGCACATCCTTCGCATGCTCGGCAATCGTCTTCCTCGCCCAGTCTTCTGCGCACTCCGCCGTATCGTAGTTGGTGGAGTACCGGACAAAGTTCACCGACAGCTCTCGCCACGCGATCAGCTCATTGAAGTAGCTGTCGCGCGCCGCCTGCAGTGTCGGATCCGCCTTCACCGCAGCATCCACCGCCAGCGCAATCGTCAGCGGGCCCACATGCCCGTAGTGCAGGTATGGCGACATGCACGACGTCCCATCTGTCTCCGGATGATTCCGCTGGGTTTCATACTCCGCGAGCATCGTGCCGGTAAACAGCTTCAGCCGCTTCAATCCCGCATGCGTCCCTCCGTGCCACGCCGCAACCGGTTTGACGGAGCGGTCAAAATTCTCCCATCCCCGCGTCATATCCTCATGCACCGAATCCGCATGAAAATCCCTCGGCCGCTTCCATGCAACCTCCGCGTGCACATTCTCGTACGGCTGCAGAAACTCCGGCAGCATGCGATACAGTCGCGGCCGGATCGTATACGCTCCATACTGCGCCTTCTCGATCAGCTTCGACGGCACAATCACATCCGTATCCACCGTCCAGAACGGGATCCGGATCTTTGACGCCAGCTCCTTCCGCCACCGCTCCGGCTCGCGCATCGGGTTCTCATCGCCAATCAGAAACCGCGCCCCCACATCCGCCAGCAGCTGCTCATGCGACTCATGGGGAGCACGCCGCATCACGAACGTGATATTCCGTCCCGCTAAATCTTCCTCGATGTCCGGCAAGCCTTGGTTTAGAAACGCATAGTGCCGCAGATTCGCATGCGGAAAGTTCGAGATGCCCGCAAAGTACACCACCAGCGGCAGTCCTAGCTCATTTGCCACATGCACCGCAATGTCGACCGCGTGGTTATCGACTCCGCGCTCTGCCCGCTGCATCCAGTACACGACACACTTTCCCGCAGGGTCAGCTATACCCTCCCGCCGCACCGTCACGCGCGGGTCAGCCCGCAGCTTTCTCAGCGCCGCCGGCAGGTCATTCCCCTCCAGCATGTCCTTTGTTGCTGACGCATTTGGCATCGATTCCGCTCAGGCCTTTCATCCTCTACGGTACCGGATGCACCCAGCCGATACACTCGCTCCACCACCGTCAAGCCAACGGACTTTGATGTCACTGCACAGCGACCCCCACACGTTCGCCCCACCCCACCTTAAAGACCCACCTCGAAACTGTCATCCTGAACGTAGCCGAAGGACCTGCATTCGCACTTTCCGTCGCCTGTTCTCTCTTAGAACACCACAATGGTGTCATCTTGAACGAAGGCAAAGCCGCAGCCGAAGGACCGCATCTGCATCTGTCTTCATCGACAGCCACAAAATGTCAACCTGAGAAGCCGAATGGGCGAAGGACCTGCGTTAACACTTGGCACTTGCCGTTGCTTGCTTTCCACAAATCACCCAATACACTCTCATCCTGAGCGAAGCGCAGCATCGCCATGTTGAAGCGCGGGACATCAGTCCTGCCTCTAATCGAACCACGGCTACGCAGCCTAGGCCGCCAGGGGAAATGCTGGCCATCTGATCAGACCCCCACTACCGCGCGTGCCGTGGCGACCAGCGCAGACCCCCGCCAAACGTCTGCTTGTAGAACTCCCGCTGGATTGGATAATTTGGGTTGCCGTAGTAGAACCCGAACACTTCATTGTTCAAATTCAACCCATAGGCGATCGCGGTGAAGCCCTTTGGAAGCTGATATCCACCCTGTATGTCCACTTGCGTGTGCGAGTAGAAGTATTGATCGCCGTTCGGTCCTTCAATGCCGCCACCTCCGCCGCCAGGCGTAACCGGTCCGGCGTTTTTGCCGTCGTTATAGGCATAGCTGAAGATGTTGGCCTGGTTATAAGTGATCCCAAGCCGGATCGAAAGCGCCTTCTTGTCATAGGTGGGGCTGACGTTGAAGGTGTTCGGGGACTGGCGCAGCAGCGGCGGCGTCGAGCCGCCAGGACCACGGTTCGGTCCACTGATCTGCCCCGGCTGTAACGCATCCGAAGGGACATATGCCGGTAGCGTCGCCTTCGACCCGGTATACCCATAGTTCGTCGAGATCCCCAACCCGTTCAGCAGGCCCGGCAGATACGTCAGGTGCTGCTGGTACGAGATCTCGAAGCCATAGACGTACGCACTTCCGGCATTGATGGTCTGGTTGTTCAGGTAATTGGGATACAAGGGATCGTTCGAACCCAGCCGCGTCTGTACCGCCAGCAGCGGGTCGTTGATGAACTTGTAAAAGAACCCGGCCTGCAGCAATCCATTCGATCGCAGGTTGTTCTCATACAGCACGTCGATATCGTCCGCATACTCGGTCTTCAGGTTCGGATTTCCCTGCGAGACCGCATTACGCGCGCTGTTGCCATTGCCGTTGGTTACGGTGGCGAACGGCACCAGCGAACCGAAGTCCGGCCGCGACAGTCCGCGCCCATACACCAGCCGTACCCCCGACCCGGGCGTCAACGCGTACCGCACCGATGCACTTGGCAGGAAATTGATATAGGAACTGTTCACGCGCACCGGCATTCCGTTTGTCGACGTGGAGTTGCTCGCCGCCGCCACATACCCCAGCGTGTTCTCGCCCGTCGCCTCGATTCGCAGTCCAAGGACCACGCGAAACCTGCCGATATCGGTCGTGTTCATCACATAGCCGGCCGACACCTTTTCGATCTGGTTGAAGGAGTTGCCGAGGATATCGCTGGTATCGGCCTGGCCCGTGAACTGCTGGATCTTGCTGTACTCCGCCGCGGGACCGAACGTGTACGCGCCGCCGTAATAATTCGGATCGCTGAAGTCGTTGAGGAAGTTCGACAGCGCAAGCGACGCATCCTCCGGGTTACTGGAGGTCGGCGTGTAGTTATGCGTGTCCTGGTTGACGAACTTGTGCTCGTTCCGGAACCGGCCGCCGAACTCGAACGTGCTGGCATGACCCCGAACCGTATACGGAACCGCGAGCGATGCGCCAAACCCTAGATCAACCTCCGGGTTGTAAGAGTTCTGGATCCGCTGTCCCTGGTAGAACGTGTGCGTTGGATCGAATATGTTCACGCCGTTCTGCACATGGAGCTTCGGCTCAAGTGGATTGGCTAGGTCGAGCCCGTACTGGATGTTATTGAGCGGATTGGTTGCGGCGGACGGCCCGAAGTGAGCCGTCGCATACCCGGCATCCCGCGTCCTCGCCACCGAGGTGTCGATGTCGTACGCCAGCAGCGCCTGGTGGATCACGTGCCGGCCGCCAAACTGCAGGCCGCCGATATCCTGCACCGGCCGGCGATTCAACGCCTGGAAGCTGACCGTTCCATCCGGGCCCCCCTGCGTCAGGGAGCTAAAGGTATTGATTGCTGGCGAGTAGATCCAGTCGCTGCCGAAGTTGTTGAAGTGGGCATACAACCCCTTCAAATACAGGTTCGAGGTGTCGCTCAGCCGGTAGTCCACCGTCCCCGCAAACCCCCACCGGCCGCGATAGTATCGGTAATCGCGCAGGTCGTAGGTCCCCGCAAGTGCAGGTCCGGGTTCGAGGTCGTTGATTCCACGCCCGTTCCAGTCATACGATCCGCCCCCCAGCAGGCCCAGCTTCTTGCCTTCGAGGAACCGCTTGCCCACCGTCCCGTCAAACTGATACACCGGCCGCCCACTAATAATCGGGATATACCCACCCGTGCTGTCGAGCGCAATCGTTGGCCGATCCTCCGCGCTCTTCGTCCGCAGATCGACTGATCCGCCGATTCCGTCGCCTTCCATATTCGCCTGTAGCGTCTTGTTGATCTGCACCGACTCCACCAGGTCCGCCGGGATCAGGTCCAGCTTGATCTGGCGCACCGTCTCCGGCGACGCGATCGTCACCCCGTCCAGCGTCGTGTGGGTCAGGCGCGGCTCCGTGCCACGAATCTGCACGTACTTGCCCTCACCCTCGTCGCGCTCGAGCGTCACGCCCGGCAGCCGCCCGATCGCATCTGCGACATTGGCATTTGGAAGACTGGTAATCACATCGGCCGGAAGCACGTTGATGACGTTGTCCGCGTTAAACGTCCGGTTGATCGCCTCCAACTCGCCGCCCTGCCGTGGCGCATACACCTGGACATCCTGCCTGTTCGAGGCGATGGCGAGTACGGCATCCACGCGCGCCCCCTGCCCCGCAACCACCGAGACCGTCTTTGTAAACGGCTCAAAACCGCTATAAGAGGCATTCACCGTGTACTGTCCCGCGACCACCCCAAGCACGGTAAACTGTCCAGTCGAATCCGTGAGCGCCGCCGCGCCACCCGGATCGAGCGTCACCCGGACGCCCTGCAGCGCCGCACCCTGCGAGTCGCTCACCGATCCCGTAAGCGTTCCCCGGCCACCCTGGCCGCTTGCAGGGAGCACAACAAAACAGAACGTCAAAACAAGAAACGTGACTACCCGCTGGAACGACATAGGACTCCCTGGAATCGATACATGCTGCACTAAGGACTTGCGTGCAGAGTGCGGATGATCGCGCACAAGCAAGGCCACGGGGCGCGCATGCTTCTCGGAAGAAAGAACGTAAACGGCACGGTCGCGTGTGGTTAACGATTACCGTAACCACGAGCCGTTAAGCGACGATCAACAGACCGTTACACGCCTGTGAACTGTTAACCCATGTCGTTTCGTGTCAGCGACCTGTCGCGTCTACGTTTGCATAAGAGCTCAAAAAAAGATGTGCTCTTCAGCTTGCCTTAAGGTTTTGTTCAGTGACCTGGAGTGGTGCACGCTAGTGTCTCCACCGAACTAAAAAGCCCTGGCCATCCATCAGGATGGTCAGGGCTACATCTCCGCAGACGGCCCGTAAGCCGAATTTTGTTTTAGACGATCATTCCTCTAGGCGACGCATTACTGCGCCGCTCCAGCAACCTACCCGCAGGTTTTGGCGCTTGGCGGAAGCTGGAAAGCCTCGCCAAATCTCTCCGCCTGGGCGCATCGGGCCAATGCGCATCGTCCGCCTGGAGAGGAGCGGAACGTTCCCTGCCTATTTGGTCTTGCTCCGTGTGGGGTTTACCTTGCCGTCCAACTTACGCCGGACGCGGTGCGCTCTTACCGCACCTTTTCACCCTTACCTCCAAGCCGCGTACCCGAGCCATTTGCATACACAAAAGCCCGACAGCCGGAGGCGGTTCCTTCTCTGTTGCACTTGCCGTCCAGATGGCTTCAACCATCCGTCCCGGACGTTATCCGGCACACTGCCCTGCGGAGTTCGGACTTTCCTCCCCCGTCAAACATTCCGATCGCAATCAAAGATCAAGATCAGCAGATGAAGACGGCAGCGATCATCCAGCCGCCTGCCCCTTCAGTGTATCCCAGCCAACAAAGTGTCATCCTGAGAGGAGCGCCGCGTAGTCGAAGGACCCGCATCGGTCCTTGCTGTTGCCTTTGCTGTTTCTATTTTCTGTTTCGTTTCTGTTCTGTTCTGTGTCTGTTTCTGTTCTGTTTCAAGCCCACCACAAAATACTGTCATCCTGAGCGAAGCCGAAGGACCTGCGTTGGTCCTTACCTTTGCCGGTAGCCGTTGCCGTCGTCTTCTACACCCTATCCCCACCCACCACCTACACCCTCTCGCATTCCCCCCACCCACGCTGCTACTCTCATCACACGCTGCCATGGAATTCAAGGAAGCCCTCAAACTCGCCGTCCAATCGCTCTGGGCCAATAAGCTCCGGTCTGTCCTGACGCTCCTCGGCATCGTCATCGGCGTCGCCAGCGTCATCGCCGTCGTCACCCTCGTCAACGGCGCAAACTCCTTCATCGCCACCAAATTTTCGAGCTACGGCGCCGACGTCTTCACCGTCTCGAAGATGCCCTCGCTCATCACCAGCGCCGAGGACTACGTCCGTTTCCAGAAGCGCAAGAACATTCTCTTCCCCGACTACCGCTACGTCTTCGAGAACTGCAAGCTCTGCACCGGCATGGGAGCCCAGCAGTCCACCATCGGCAAGATCGTTCACGGGACCCAGTCCGTTACCGACTCCCAGATCCGCGGCTACACCTGGCAGATGCCCTCGCTCCAGAACCTCAACATCGTCCAGGGCCGCGACTTCACCGACGCCGACGAGGAGCACGCCTCGCACGTCGCCATCATCGGCACCGACATCGTCGACCATCTCCTCCCCGGCCTCGATCCCATCGGCCAGGAGCTCCGCGTCGACGGCGTCCCCTACACCGTCGTCGGCGTCAGCGAGAAGCAGGGGAGCACCTTCGGCAACAGCCAGGACAACTGGGTCGGTGTCCCGCTCACTGCCTATCAGAGGAATTACGGCACCGCCAAGTCCGTCATCATCTACATCAAAGCCACCTCCGCCGGGCCTCCACTCGAAGCGGCAGCCGACGAGGTCCGCGTCCTCATGCGTTCCCGCCGCCACGACGCTCCTGATGCGCCCCAGTCCTTCGAACTCGACACCAACAACACTCTCGTCGGCTTCGCCACCACCCTCACCAAATCCTTCGGCGTCGTCGCCGGTGCCATCGCCCTCATCTCGCTCGTTGTCGGCGGCATCGTCATCATGAACATCATGCTCGTCTCCGTCACTGAACGCACCCGCGAGATCGGCATTCGCAAGGCTCTCGGCGCGCGCCCCCGCGACATCCTCACCCAGTTCCTCATCGAATCCGGCACTATGGCCCTCATCGGCGGCGGCTTCGGCGTCATCGCCGGCGTAGGCGTCGCCGAAGTGGTCACCCTGCTCATCGGTTTCCCCTCCTCCATCGCCCTCTGGAGCGTCCTTATGGGCCTTTTCATGGCTACCGCCACCGGCGTCTTCTTCGGCGTCTATCCCGCCCGCAAAGCCGCCCAGCTCGACCCCATCGTCGCCCTCCGCGCCGAGATGTAATCTCTGAAAGATGTACATTGAGTACATGTAGACGTGTACGTCGTGATAGGATGTTCCAATGGAAGTCTCGATTACACAGTTCCGGCGAGAGATCTTCGACTTAGTCAATCAGGCTTTAGACGGGAGTGAAGTCTGGGTCAAGCATAAGGGGCGTCGTTTCAGAATTGCTCCGGACACTCAGCCAGGAAGCCGCCTCAGTCGAATCACACCGCTCGAAATTGTCAATCCCGATGTGCCAGAACTTGAGAGTAGGCTCTTGCAGGAAGAGATGGTGCGGGCTTGGGAGAGTGACTGGTCCACCCTGTGATCGCTTACCTCGATACAAACATCGTCGTCTGGCTGGCTCAAGGTAACCTGGCTCAAGGCAACATAAACCGCCTCAGTGGTAAGGCTCAGGATCTTTTGGAGGAAGCCGAGCTCCTCATCTCGCCTATGGTGCTCATCGAACTGGAATACCTCTATGAGGTGAACCGAATCAAGCTACCAGCGCGGGACGTGCAATTAAAGATCGAGCATGAAATCGGTGTTCGTGTCTGCGATCTATCCTTCAGTTCGGTTGCGAACGTCACGCTCGATGAGAAGTGGACCCGCGATCCCTTCGACCGGATGATCGTCGCACAGGCCAAGGCAAACGGACTCGCCTTTCTGGTATCCGCCGACGAAGAAATTCGAAAGCATTACCCCAGGACAGTCTGGTAGCCATGGCAGTCAAGATTCCTGCCTACTGCGGCCGAGCCAAATTCCGCAGTTGCGCGCATCCGTCTAGTATCGTAGAAGTATTCCAAGCAGCAGCATTGACCGTAGAAGTGAGCCGGACCCATGCGCATAGGCGACTTGAAAGAAACCATCCGGATGGCTCTCGACACCCTGCGCGCCAACAAGCTCCGCAGCGGCCTCACTATTCTTGGGATCGTGATCGGCGTCATGACCGTCATCACCATCTCCTCCGTCATCAACGGCCTCAACGCCCAGGTCTCCAATCTCGTCGAATCCCTCGGCTCAAACGTTCTCTTCGTCTTCCGCTTTCCCGTCTTCGGCCACCGGCAGACGACCGAGGAGCTCACCCGCAAGCAGATGACCTACGAGGACGCGATGGCTATCGCCACCCTCCCCCACGTCCTCGCCGTCTCGCCCACCCTCCAATATGTCGACAACACCGCCCCCGGCCGCGTCGGCACCACCGCCGTCAAAGCCAACGGCCACGCCATGCAAAGCACCAAGCTCGAAGGCGACACCCCGTCCCTCAAAGAGGTCAGCGACCTCAACCTCGCCGAAGGCCGCTTCTTCAACGAAGGCGACCAGGAGCGCTCCTCCGACGTCACCGTCCTCGGCAGCGACACCGCCGCCGAACTCTTTCCCGGCATCGATCCCCTCGGCCGCGAGATCGAAGCCGGCGGCATGCTCTTCACCGTCATCGGCGTCCTCGACAAGCAGAAGACAGCCTTCGGCGGCGGCAAGAACCCCGAAGATAATAAGGCTATCTTCCCCATCACCACCTATCACAAGCTCCACCCCGAGAGTCTCGACTACTGGATCACGCTCAAGTACGACGACCCCAAGAACCGCCCCGTCGTCGAAGACGAGATTACCGAACTCCTCCGCCGTCGCCGCAAGGTCTTGAACGCCGCGCCCGACAACTTCGCCATCTTCGGAACCGACTCCCTTACCCGGCTTTGGAACCAGGTCACCGGCGGCCTCTTCCTCTTGCTCTTCGCCCTGTCTACAGTAGCCCTGCTCGTCGGCGGTGTCGGCGTCATGAACATCATGCTCGTCTCGGTCACCGAGCGCACCCGCGAGATCGGCATCCGCAAGGCCATCGGCGCCACCAAACGCACCATCCTCACCCAGTTCACCCTGGAAGCCATCACCCTCTGTGCCGTAGGCGGCATCGTTGGCGTCCTTGTAGGCAGCGCCATCTCGCTTGGCCTCACCTTCCTCCTGCCCACCATCCTCTCCTCCCTCTGGGTCGGAACCGCCTTCGTCTGCTCCTGCGCCATCGGCCTCATCTTCGGCATCTACCCCGCCTGGAAGGCCGCCAACCTCAACCCCATCGAAGCCCTCCGGTACGAGTAGTCAGTCAACTTCTCACTTCACTACAAATTTCTGTCATCCTGAGCGAAGGCACAGCCATAGCCGACGTACCTGCGTTGACAGTGCCCTTGCTTGTCGACGCTGTGCCGAACAAGGAATCAGCCGCATCATCTCACGCCGGGTGCCCCATTCTAACGACGGCTTTATCGCCGTTAGGGTGGGGGGTACGTGCGCAGCACGGCCGCCCTCCCCGAATCCACCCAGCAGACCGTCCTCGTGCCAGGTCAGAGTCACCCCCGCCATTGCCTGCCAAATACCCTTAAGTAATCTCCTTTCGCTAAACTAGGCAGATGGCGATCATCATCGAGGGCATCACTACCCTGCTGACCCTCTGCGGTCTCGCCTACCTGCTGCTCGCCCTCTGGTCCGCCCGCGCCTTCAACCACCACGCGCGGAAAGCAGCCCCACTCCCCGGCACGCCAAGCCCCGACGTCTCCATCCTCAAGCCCGTCAAGGGCATCGATCCCCGCATGTACGCCGGCTTCGTCAGCCACTGTCAGCAGCACTACACAGGCGCCTTCGAGATCCTCTTCGGCGTCAGCAGCCTTGAAGATCCCGCCGTCCAGGAGATCCACCGCCTTCAGGCAGAGTTTCCCGGCCTCAGCATCCGCCTCGTCGAGTGCCCCGAGCGCCTCGGCACCAGCGGCAAGGTCTCGAACCTCGTCCAGCTGCTCCGCACCGCCCGCTACCCCCACATCCTCATCAACGACAGCGATATCCGCGTCGCCCCGCTCTATCTCGCCCGCGTCATGGCTCCCTTTACCGACGCGCAGGTAGGCATGGTGACCGCCCCTTACATCGGCCGCGCCGTCCCCAGCGCAAACACGAACCGCATCGTCCTCTGGTCCAAGCTCGAGGCGCTCGGCATCGCAACCGACTTCATGCCCGGCGTTCTCACCGCCCGCACGCTCGAGGGCGGCCTCCGCTTCGGCCTCGGCTCCACCCTCGCCTTCAGCCGGGCTGCCCTCGCCAAAGCCGGCGGCCTCGATCCCCTCGCCGACTTCCTCGCCGACGACTACGAACTCGGCCGCCGCATCGCCGTCGCCGGCTACCGCGTCGAACTCGCCGCCGAAGTCGTCGAGACCACCGTCCCCCCCTACACCCTCCGCGGCTTCTGGGAGCACCAGATCCGCTGGGCCCGCTCCACCCGCGACTCCCGCAAGCTCGGCTACGTCGGCCTCGGCATCACCTACGCCCTCCCCTGGGCGATCGTCACCTGCATCGCCAGCGGCCTCGCCCTCTGGAGCTTTACCCTGCTCAGTGTCGTTCTCCTCGCCCGCGTCGCCGTCGCCCTTACCGTCGGCGTCGGCATCCTCCGCGACGAGCAGGTCCTCCGCGACCTCTGGCTCCTCCCCCTCCGCGACCTCGCAGGCCTCCTCTTCTGGATCTGGAGCTTCGCCGGCGACACCGTCCTCTGGCGCGGAGAACGCTTCCGCCTCCACAACGGCCGCATCACCCCCGCCTGAACTCCTGAACACGCTCTCGCAAAATCCCTTGAAACAAGCCGTCATCCTGAGCGAAGGCTCGCGCGGTCTTCTCGCGAGTGCCGCAGCCGAAGGGACCTGCATCAGCACTTGCAGTTGCTTGTTCTCCGTCACCACCCACAACAAAATTTGTCATCCTGAGCACAGCCGAAGGACCTGCATCTGCACTTGCCGCTGCTTCTTCTCCGTCACCACCCACAACAAAATCTGTCATCCTGAGCGCAGCCGAAGGACCTGCGTTAGCACTGGCCGCTGCTTGTTCTCCGTCACCACCCACCACAAAATCTGTCGTCCTGAGCGCAGCCGAAGGGACCTGCATCAGCACTTGCCGCTGCTTGTTCTCCGTCACCACCCACAACAAAATCTGTCATCCTGAGCGCAGCCGAAGGACCTGCATCTGCACTTGCAGTTGCTTGTTCTCCGTCACCACCCACAACAAAATCTGTCATCCTGAGCGCAGCCGAAGGACCTGCATCAGCACTGGCCGCTGCTTGTTCTCCGTCACCACCCACAACAAAATCTGTCATCCTGAGCGCAGCCGAAGGACCTGCATCTGCACTTGCAGTTGCTTGTTCTCCGTCACCACCCACAACAAAATCTGTCATCCTGAGCGCAGCCGAAGGACCTGCGTCAGCACTTGCCGTTGCTCATTCTCCGTCACCACCCACAACAAAAGCTGTCATCCTGAGCGCAGCCGAAGGACCTGCATCTGCACTTGCCGTTGCTTGTTCTCCGTCACCACCCACAACAAAATCTGTCATCCTGAGCGCAGCCGAAGGACCTGCATCTGCACTTGCAGTTGCTTGTTCTCCGTCACCACCCACAACAAAATCTGTCATCCTGAGCGCAGCCGAAGGACCTGCATCTGCACTTGCAGTTGCTTGTTCTCCGTCACCACCCACAAAAGCTGTCATCACCGATTGCTCAAAATCTCTTTTCCCCCGCCTGTTGCCACCACAAACACCCGCCCCGGCAAAAGCGGCACCGGCCCCGGATCCCCCTTCAAATCCTGCCAGAGAAAGACCCGCCCCGGTCCCGCCCACCGCGCCGCCAGGCTCGCCGGCGTCTCGAAGATCTTCGGCGCATCGGAAAAAAAACTCCCGTACCAGAGGTTCGAGCTGCGCCCCTCCAGGATATGCACCGGCTCCGTCCCGGCAGAGGGCCGCCGCAGATAAAATCCCAGCGTGCTCGCCGCTTCGTACTCGCCATGGATGACGATCACATCCCCCGGCTCGAGCATCGGCGCGATCGCCGCCGCCAGCTGCCGCGAGCTCAGCACCGGCGAAAAGATCTGCAACCCGAGATGCGCCGCCAATAGAAAGCCGAAGGCTCCCGCCGCCAGCGCCAGATTCGCCCTATGCCGCAGCCCTCGTCGCAGCAGCAGAAAATTCGCCAGCGTACCTCCCAGCAGCGCCGCCGCCGTCAGCAGCAGCGGCACCCGGAACGCCCCCATAGCCGCCCGGTTCAGATCGAGAAAATGCCCGAACGACAACGCATAGTCGCCAGGATGCTGCTGCAGCACGCTCGCCAGATCCACGCCGCCCATGCTCCTGCCATTGCCGGGCGTACTCCCGGCAAACGCGAAGAAGAGCGCCGCGGCCGACGCGATCCCGCCAAAAATCAGCAGCACCAGCGGCCCGCTAAGCCACGCCCGCCGTCCCCCATGCCGCCCCGACCGCCGCCCTGACCTTCGCTTTTGGGACGTCAGCCCGGTTGACGCCCGCCGCCCTGACATCTCCCCGGCCACCTCACCAGCTACCGGCTCTGCCGCCCGGCTCTCTCCCCCGGCCACATCCTTCTCGAGCCACCCGGCAACCAGCAGCACCAGCGCCGGGATCGCCGGCAGTACGTAGTACTCCTGCCGTGTCGAGAAGCTGAAGAACAGCATCGGGATCGCCGCCCAAAGCCCCAGCAGCAGCTGCGTCCGCTCCCGCGCCGTGAGCGCCGCATGGGACGCCCCGGCCGATGCTGATGACGATGACGATGTCGATGTCGCTCGCCGGAATCCCGCGCGCCACGGCACCGCTCGCAGCCCTTGGTACACGTACGCGCTCCACGGCAGCAGCCACACCACCAGCAGCCCCCAGAACAGCGCCAGCGGCACCGTGTCGTAGTCCCGCGGAACCCGCAGGTCCAGATAGCGCAGCACCTGCTCGTTCACGAAATAAAACCACGTCCAGCCATGGACATTCCCATCCGTCGGCAGCGGTACGCTCCAATGCCCCCGCGCAAACTGAAGCCCTCCCGGATGCCCCTGCGTAGGATTCGCCAGCCCGATCAAGACATGCCACGGCCCCGCGATCGCCAGGAAGACCGCCCCGCTCGACACCGGATACAGTTTGCCGAGTCGCGCCACCAGCCGATGCGAAAACCCTCTGGTCGCCACCAGATAGAGCAGCACGATCGCCACCGGAAACACGATCCCGATCAGCCCCTTCGTCAGCACATTCAGCGCGCAGCAGGCAGCAAAACCGTAACAAAGCCACCGCCCCGGCTGCTCCTGCTGTGTCGTTCGCCAGAAGCACAGCATCGCCAGCGTCAGCCACAGGCAGACGGCCACATCTGGAATCAGGATCCGCGTAAAGATGAAGATCCCGAAGCTCGAGAGCAGGATCACCCCTGCATAGAGCCCAGCCCGCGCACTCTGAAACGCACGCCGCCCGAACGCTTCCATCGCCAGCGCCAGTCCCAGCACCGTAAGCGCCAGCGGCAATCGCGCCGCCGCCGTGCTCACCCCAAAGACCCGAAAGCTCGCCGCCATCGACCAGTACAGCAGCGGCGCCTTCTCCAGGTACCGTATGCCATTCGCATACAGCGTCACCCAGTCATGACGCAGCAGCATCTCCCGCGCCACCTCCGCATGCACTGAATCCGCGTCATCGAGCAGCGGCGGTACAAACAGCGCAAAGCTCCCGTAGAACACCACCCACAGCACCACCATCACCAGCCGAGTACGGACCGCGAAGCCGGTGACAGATGTTCGTAGACGCTCAGTCATGAGATGTTTCAGTCTACGCGACCCCCTCTACCGGCCTCTTTCGCATCTGTTTAGAATTGGCCGTACGCCCTGCGCGGGCAGCGGTCACTTCGTGACGTGTATACCGGTTCTGGCGGGAATGAGCTTCGTAGCCCTCCCGCTGGTCGGCACAAACATTATTTGCGACCAGCGGGAGCACCATGCAAAGCCATCACACGTCACGAAGTGACCGCGTCACGCGCAGTGAGCCCGTCCGGCAGAACTGCCTTGAAAGTGTTTAGACAGGTTCTAAGAAGGAGGCTGTCATGAATCGAAGGCAGTTTGGAACGGGGATCGCTGCCCTTGGACTTACACAAGCCGCGGGAGCCGCGTCGAAGATGCACGTGGAACGGCTGCAGCTCTCGCCGAATGGATGGATGCCGAACAACGCCCGGCTGCCTGTCCTGCTCTATCGCAGGGCCTACGACGATTCGGCCGACATGGCCGCGCGCATGGAGACCGGCTTTGGACAAAATGCCTGGCCGGCGCAGTGGCGTAACGGCGTCTACAGCTTCCATCACTTCCACTCCACCGCCCACGAGGTACTCGGATTCGCAGGCGGCACGGCACGCCTGGTGCTTGGTGGAGAGGGCGGCCATGAAGTGACCGTCGAAGCCGGAGATGTCGTCGTGCTTCCCGCCGGAACGGGGCATTGCCAGATCGATCGAAGCCACGATTTCCTGGTTATTGGAGCCTATCCGCAAGGGCAGCACTGGGACATCTGCCGCAGCGCACCGGATGCGGCAGCAATCGAGCGCATGCGGCAGCTTGGCTTCCCGCACAGCGACCCCGTAACCGGTTCCGAGGGAGAACTTGTCTCCACGTGGAAGGCATAATTCGGATCCAGGAAGCGCGCCGTGAGACAGTAGGAGCGATACAGGGAAGCCAGGTAAACCATGAGGCACGATCGATGATGAAGCACACGATAAAACCGGCAGTGGCGGTTCCTGAGATCGCCCCGCAGCTTCCATCCACCAGGCCGCGCACTCACGCCGTCACCCGGACCCTGGCAGCCATCGGCGGGGGTGCGTTGCTGCTCTACGGCTCTCGCATCCTGCTCGCCTTTCTTGGTCCCGTCATCCCCTATTCCATCCAGGAGGATCCCGACTGTACCCTCGACTCCGAGGAGTTCCTCCAGTTCCTCAGCATCGTCACCGACGGCACCCTCCGCCGCGCGCGCATCACCCGGCTCAAGAACGGCGGAGAGTTCTACCCGGCAGAGATCGAGGCGATTCGCAGCGCCCGGCACGCTATAAATCTCGAGTTCTACGAGTTCAAGGAAGGCAGCGTCGGTGACGGACTGCTCGAGGCGCTCATCGAGCGAGCGCGCGCAGGCGTCGAGGTGCGCGTCATCGTTGATGCCATCGGCAGCTTCGGCACCCCCGAGGCGTACTTCGCCCCGCTCAAGGCTGTCGGCGGCCGGATGCACTGGTACCATCCCATCCGCTGGGACACCTGGCAGCGCATCAACAATCGCACCCACCGCAAGCTGCTCCTGGTCGACGGCAAGGTAGGCTTCATCGGCGGCGCGGGGATCGCCGATCACTGGTTGCACCAGACCGCGAAAGGGCCGGAGTGGCGGGATACCGTCTTCCGGGTCGAGGGCGAAGCGGTAGCAGGAATGATCTCGACCTTCTCAGAAAATTGGCTGGAGGCGTCGGGCGAGATTCTCTCCGGCCACGCGCAGTTCGGCTTTCAGGCCCAACCGGAGGGCGCGCAGGCCTTTGTGGTCTCGAGCACACCCCACGGCGGAGGCACCCAGGCCCGCATCCTCTTCCAAGTCCTACTCAAGCGCGCGCGCAAGACCATCCGCATCACAACGCCTTACTTCCTGCCCGACCGAAGCGCCCGCATGGCCTTGATCGAAGCCGTCCAGCAGCGCGGCGTCAAGGTGCAGATCCTCACCGCCGGCCCGCGCATCGATCATCCCACCATCAGAAAGATCAGCCGGCACAGCATGCGGCATCTGCTCGAAGCAGGCGCGGAGATCTTCGAATACCAGCCTTCGATGATCCACGCGAAACTCCTCACCGTCGACGAACAATGGTGCGTCGTCGGATCCACCAACTTCGATCACCGGTCCTTTGCGTTGAACGATGAGGTCAATCTGGCCGTCATCGATCAGGCGCTCGCGCAGGTCATCGAATCCGACTTCGACGACGACCTGAAACACAGCCGCCGGCTCACACTCGATATGCTGAAGAGCAGGACCCTGCTCGGCAAAACGGAGGAGGTGCTCGACCCGGTGTTGAAGTGGGAGAGCTGACAAGCGGCGACCGACAAACTGGCAAGCCGCAACGACAAGCATTTGCCCTCGCCCTTGACTGCCCTCCTTCAACACAGAAAAAACTGTCATCCTAGGCGCAGCCGAAGGTCCGCGTTTGCCCTTGCACTTGCCGATCCTCTTCAATCCCCTAAAATCAAGAGTTGAGAGCAAGCGCAGCCCAGGCATGGACACCCTCATCCAACTCGCAGCCCCACCCGGCCCCCCGACCGAACTCCTCTTCGGCGACTGGTACCCCGCTCTCCGTACCGGCCATCTCGCCCCCGGCAAACTTCTCACCACCACCCTGCTCGGCATTCCCATCCTGCTCGGCCGCAAAGCCGACACCCGCCTCTTTGCCATGCGCGACCTCTGCCCCCACCGCGGCATTCCCCTCTCCGCCGGCTGGTTCGACGGCGAGACCGTCCAGTGCAAATACCACGGCTGGCGCTTCGAACCCTGCACCGGCCAATGCACCGAAATTCCCTCGCTCACCGCGCAACAACGCGAGAGCCTCGACCCCACGAAGATCTACGCCGCCGCCTTCCCCTGCGAAGAGCGCGACGGCTACGCCTGGGTCTTCCTCCCCGCCGCCGGTGCAGGCCGCCAGCCTTCCCCGCTTCCCCCCATACCCGAGCTGCCAAAGTTCTCCGCCCGTTATAAAACTGCACATCTCACCGCCGACCTCCCGTGCAACGTCGACCACGGCATCATCGGCCTCATGGACCCCGCGCACGGCCCCTTCGTCCACCAGGCCTGGTGGTGGCGCTCGAAGGCTAGCATCCACGAGAAGACCAAGCACTTCGAGCCCATCGACGATCGCGAACACCTTGGCAGAAACGCCGGCTTCCGCATGTCCGCCCACACCCCTTCCGGCAACAGCGCCCCGTATAAACTCCTCGGCGTCTACGGCAAACCCATCACCACCACCATCGACTTCGTTCTCCCCAATCGCCGCTACGAGACCATCCGCTGCGGGGAAAAATGGTTCTCGAGCCTGACGACCGTAACTCCGGTGACCCCCTCCACCTGCCGCATCGATGTAGCCGCCGCCTGGAACATCTTCTATCACGTCCCTTTTGTCACCACCATCGCTACATTCTTCGGCGCGCGCTTCGTCCGGCAGGATCAGGCGACCATGACCGAGCAAGCGCAAGGCCTCCGTTCCAATCCTTCGCTCATGCTCATCGACGATGCCGACAAACCCGCCAAGTGGTACTTCGCCCTCAAGCAGGCCCGCCTCAAAGGAACCCGCGACCATCCCCTCAGCGGCCCCGTCACCCTCCACTGGCGCAGCTAGCGGCGATAGTACGAGGGGTGGACTGCTTTGAAGGGGCCGTTACTCAAGTTGCGCCAAATGCAGAGTCACTTCCATGGGCCTTAGCCCTGGGGAATTCTTACTTGGGGATACCTCTTAGAACCTAGCGAAAAATTCGCAAAGCAGTCCTGCCGACAAGCCCACTGCGCGTGACACGGTCACTTCGTGACGAGTGATCGCGCTGCCTGGTGCTCCCGTCGACCGCAAGCAATCGTTTGTGCCGACCAACGGGAGGACCCAAGGGACTTGCCTTGCCAGGACACACGTCACGAAGTGACCGCCGCCCGCGCAGGGCGTCCGTCTAGTTTTTTAACAGGTTTTTAGATCGGTACCTTCACTATAAGAGGCAGGCTCTTACAGCCCCAGCTCCGTCAGCCCTGGATGCTCATCCGGCCGCCGCCCTGGCGGCCAATGAAACAGCCGCGCAGTCTCCGCAATTGCCAAGTCGTTGATTGACGCATGCCGAACCGCCATCAATCCCTGCGCGTCGAACTCCCAGTTCTCATTCCCATACGCCCGAAACCATTGCCCGGAAACATCCCGGCACTCATAGGCAAACCGGACGGCGATGCGTGCCTCGCCAAACGTCCAAAGCTCCTTGATCAGCCGATACTCCAGCTCACGTTCCCACTTTCCACGGAGAAATTCCACGATCTGCTCCCGCCCACTGACAAACTCCGTCCGGTTCCGCCACCGGCTATCCTGCGTGTACGCCATCGCTACGCGTTCAGGATCCCGCGTATTCCAGCCATCCTCCGCAGCCCGCACCTTCGCGCGAGCAGTCTCAAGCGTAAACGGCGGTGCAAGTAGCGTCGTCACAAAATTCTCCCGAAGAAAGACTACATCGCGCGATGTGGAATACCGCAAAAACTGTGACCCTGAGCGAAAGCCGCCGCAGCTTCCTCGCAACGACAGCGGTCGAAGCTTGCACAGCAAGCCGAAGCGGCGCTCGCCTCCTGTGCGGCCATCTTTTTTTGGGTTTAGCCTGGCCGCCAGCAAACGTGGTGCTCAACTCACACCCAATTCCTGCTATCTTCGTTGAACCGAAGCGGGAGGCACACACCATGCAGCGAAGAGAGTTTCTAGCCCTCGCAGGAGCAGCCGCCCTGGCCCCCGCCGGCGCCCGTGCCGTCCCCATTCCCGGTCCTCCAAGCCCCGCAAGAGAGATCCGCCCGATGGAGCTCGGCCTCCTCATCTCCCCCTTCCACGCCCCCGAGCAGACCATCCGCCGCGTCCACGATCTCGGCTTCAAGAACTGTTTCCTCTCGCTCGACAGCTATCTCGGCAACTTCACCCCCGCCGCCGCAACCCAGTTGCGCGAGCTCCTCGCCAGGTACGAAGTTCGTGCCACCACCGTAGAGGTCGTCGGGCCGCCGCCCCTCGTGTGGAACTTCCTGCGCGGCCCCGCCACGATCGGCCTCGTTCCCCGCACCACCCGTGCCGCCCGCATGAACGCGCTCCGCCAGGTATCGGACTTCGCCAGGCTCCTCGACGTCGACCTCGTCCAGACCCACTGCGGCTTCATCCCCGAAGATCCCGCCAATCCGCTTTACGCTGAAGCGGTCGAGGCCATTCGGACGGTCGCCAGGCACTGCGCCGGCAACGGCCAGGGCTTCCTCATGGAGACCGGCCAGGAGACCCCCACCACCATGGCCCGCATGCTCCGCGATGTCGCCCTGCCCAACCTCGGCGTCGGTCTCGACACTGCGAACTTGATCCTCTACGGCAAAGCTAACCCGGTCGACGCCATCGACATTCTTGGCCCCTATATCCGCGCCATGCATGCGAAGGATGGCCGCTGGCCCACCGACCCCAGCAAGCTCGGCGAGGAAGTGCTCATCGGCAAAGGCCTCGTCGACTTCAAACAGGTCCTCACCAAACTGCACCGCCTCGGCTACACCGGCGTCGTCACCATCGAACGCGAGACCGAAGGGCCGCAGCAGGTCGAAGACGTGCGCCAGGAAAAACGCTACCTCGAAGCTATCCTGCAACAGGTCACCGCCTGATGGAGAAAACAAGCATGGAACCTACGGAACAACAGACAATCGACAGAAGGAAATTTGTAACCATGACCGGCGCAGCCTCGGGCCTCCTGCTCCTGAAGTCGAAGACCGCCTTCGGCTACCAGGCCAACTCCGCCGTGCGTCTCGGTCTGCTCGGCTGCGGCGGTCGCGGCACCGCCGTCGCCACGTCCTTCGCCAGGAACACCACCGCCCACGTCATCGCCCTCGCCGACATCTTTCCGAATCAGGCAGCAACCGCAAGAACCCACTTCGACGAACTGAACGCCAGCCTCGGCAAACCGCCCATCGATCCACAGCTCATCTTCCACGGCCCCGATGCCTTTCAGGAGCTCGCCCACACGCACGGTATCGATATGGTGCAGATCTCGACGCCACCCTGGTTCCACGTCGAGCACCTCGCCGCGGCCGTAGCCGGCGGCAAGCACGTCTATTGCGAAAAACCCATGGGCGTCGACATCGCCCAGACCCGCCAGGCGATGGAGATCGCACGCCGCGTCGCACGTGACGGCAAGCTCAGCGTCGACGTCGGCTTCCAGGTCCGCAGCGCACCGCCCATCGCCGCCATCATGGAGCGCATCAAGGCCGGAGCCATCGGCCAGATCGCCTCCATCACCGCCTACTACAACGCACCCGCCTCGAAGGAACACGTCCCCCCCGGCATCACCCCCGGCGAGCACCGCCTCCGCAACTGGCTCTGGGACCGTGCCCTCTCCGGCGACATCCTCGTCGAGCAGAACATCCACATCATCGACCTCTGCAACCTGGCGCTCGGTGCTCATCCCCTTAAAGCAATGGCCACCGGCGGCCGCACCATCGTCCACCACGCCGGAAACTGCTGGGACAACTACCAGGTCAATTACACGTACCCTGGCGTCCGTGGCATCAAGGAGCAGGGCATCAAGGAGCAGGCAGCCGACGGACAGCGGGCCGAGGACCATAGAGCGAACGGACAGCGAGGCAGCGCACGGGGAAGCGAGGTCCACGTCAGCTTCTCCTCCACCCAGTTCGGCGAATCCAGCTTCGATGCCGGCCTCAGCCTCTTCGGCTCCGAAGGCCGCGCCGACGCACCCTACACCGGTGCCATCAAGATCACAGGAAGCCAGCCCTGGGCCTGGACAGAGCCCGCCGTTCGCGGCGCATCCAGCAGCGGTTCGGCCGCCCCACGCAGTGGTTTCGCCGCGAACGGCGACTTTGAGGACAACCTCGCCCTCGCCGATCGTGAAAAAGATCGCAGCTTTATCGAGAGCATCACCTCCGGCCGCTTCCACAATCAGATTGCGACCGGCGTCGAGACCGCGCAAAGCTGCATGCTCGGCCGCATGGCCGGCCTCCTCGGCCGCATGGCCGGCCTCACCGGCCGCACCGTCACCTGGGAAGACCTCCTCGCCCACGGCGAAACCTATCCGCTCGGCATGAACCTCAACCAATTCAAAACCTAGCCCCACCCAAGACCTAGCCCCACCCAAAACCCAACCCGAAAACTCAGGACTGTCATCCTGACCCTGAGTAGCCGAATGGGCGAAGGACCTGCATTGGCACGCCCTTGCGTGTCCTCTTCAACACCCACCCAAACATCTGTCATCCTGAGCGTAGGTTGTCGCAGCCTCATCGCGACAACCGCAGCCGAAGGACCTGCGTTAGCCCTTGCACTTGCCCTTGTGGCCTCTTCACCATCCAAAGCGCTCCCATCCTCAGCGCAACCGAAGGGCCCGCACTTGCATGGGCCCTCGCCTCTCCCATCCTCAACAAATTCGCTTTCCCCTCACTTTTTCGTACACTCGGTTCCAACGATCTCTATGAACATCAAAGCTGTCGCAAAGCGAGCAGGCGTCTCGACGGCAACCGTGTCGCGGACCATCAATGAGTCCGACAAGGTCAACCCGAAGACGGCGGAGAAGGTTCGCAAGGCCATCGCCGCCCTGCACTTCTATCCCAACACCAACGCGCGCACGCTCGGCTCCGGTCGCAGCAATCTCTATGGACTGATCATCTCGGATATCACAAATCCTTTCTTTCCCGAGCTCGTGAAAGCCTTCGAAGACATCGCCGTCGAGCACGGCAAAGAAGTCCTCGTCGCCAACACCAACTACGATCCCGCGCGCATGGAGATGTGCGTCACGCGCATGCTGCAGCGTAAGGTCGACGGCCTCGCCATCATGACCTCCGAGATGGACGACCGGCTCCTCGACATCGTCAGCCGTCGCCACATCCCCATCGTCTCCATGGATACTCTCGCTCCCATACCCGGGTGCAGTCGCGTCCAGATGGACTACGCCGAAGGCATCCGCAGCGGCCTGAAACACCTCACCGGCCTCGGCCACCGCCGAATCGCCTTCCTGAGCGGCCCCATGCGGCTCAACTCCGCCGTCGTGCGCCTGCGTGCCTTTACCGATTTCATGCGTAGCAGAGATCTGCCCATCGAGCCCGAGCTGCTCCAGGAAGGGAACCATCGCGTGGAAGGCGGACGCAATGCCATGCAGCGCATCCTGGACTGGATCGCTCGAGGACATCCTCGGCCCACCGCCGTCATGGCTTCAAACGACCTCACCGCCATCGGTGCCCTGGGCGCGATGCACGACGCGGGCCTTCGCGTTCCCGACGATATCTCCCTCATCGGATACGACGATATCCAGCTGAGCGAGTACACCCAGCCCGCCCTCACCACCCTGCGGCTCGCCCGCCCCGAGATCGCCACCGCAGCCTTCCGTGCTCTCTTCAACGCACGCCTCAGCGGTCCCGCCGATCCAGCCACAGGAAGCGATGGCGAAGACCACATCATCCAGCCAGTCTTAATCGTCCGCAGATCGACAGGCCCCGCAGCCTAATCACCCTCCCCCGAAGCCGCTACCCCCGCCCTCTACCCACCAAAAACGAAACTGTCATCCTGAGCGCAACCGAAGGCCCGCGTTTGCACCTACCGTTGTTTGTTCTTTCCCACCCCACCCTAAATCTGTCATCCTGAGCGAAGTCTCGCGCGGTTTCATCGCGAGAGACGGAGTCGAAGGACCTGCATTTGTACCTGCACTTGCTGTTGCCGCTTGCACGTGCAGTTGCAGTTGCCACCTCTTCACCCACCACAAACCTCTCACCCCACGTTCAGCGCCCAGCCAAAAATGCAAGGTCCACATTTCACTCTCGCCAACACCGTCGCGCCGCTGTCACAACTTTCCGCATCTGATCCCTCGTGCCGCGTACCTCCAAGCAAACCCTCAAAGACCCCGAGCCGCCACTGGAAGCCCAGATCGATCCAGTAGCATCCGCGAAGGCCGCTGGGCTTCGCTACGTCTCCGACACCCGTCCCGGCATCCAGCGCAAACGTTGGCGCACCGGCTTCCGCTACATCGGCCTCGACGGCACCCCCATGCGCGATCCTGACACCCTTGGCCGGATCAGGTCGCTCGCAATCCCGCCCGCCTGGAATGATGTCTGGATCTGTTCGATCGCAAGCGGCCACCTGCAAGCGACTGGTCGGGATGCAAAGGGCCGGAAGCAGAGCCGCTATCACCCGCGCTGGCGCGAAGTCCGAGACGAGAACAAGTACGAGCGCATGTTGCTCTTCGGTGACGCGCTCCCCATCATTCGCGAACGCGTGGAGCGGGATCTCGCCACGCCCGGCCTCCCCCGTCACAAAGTGCTCGCGACCATCATCCGCCTCATGGAAACGACGTTCATCCGCGTCGGCAACGCCGAATACGCGCGCGATAACCAGTCCTACGGGCTCACGACCATGCGCACCAAACATGTCGATATCGACGGCTCGACAGTGAAGTTCAAGTTCAAGGGAAAGAGTGGCGTCCAGCACACCATCGACGTCAGCGATCGGCGCCTGGCGAAGATCGTCAAGCGCTGTCTGGAGATCCCCGGCTACGAACTCTTTCAATACCTCGACCCCGACGGCGAACCCCATACGATCGATTCGGCGGATGTGAACGAATATCTGCGCGAGATTGCCAACCAGCACTTCACCGCGAAAGACTTCCGCACCTGGGGCGGAACCGTCCTGGCCTGCATGACCCTGCGCGAGCTCGAGCCCTTCGAATCGGACTCGCAGGCAAAAAAGAATGTCATCCGCGCCATCGGGGAGGTCGCAGCCCGCCTCGGCAACACACCCTCCGTCTGCCGGAAATGCTACGTCCATCCCGCGGTGCTTGAGTGCTACTTCAGCGGTGCCATGATTGAGACCATCACGCAGCGCGCAGAACAGGAGCTCGCCTCCGCACATGCATTGCGCCACGAAGAATCGGCGTTGATGCACCTCCTCCAGCAACGCCTCGCCACACTTGCCTCCTGACCCTGAGACGCAGCCCGACATCCGTCATCTCGACCGGAGGCGGAGCACTTGCCGCCGCAGCGGAGAGACCCCCGCATTGCGTCTTTGCAGTTGCACTTGCACTTGCACTCTCACCGCACCCACAAAGACACTGTCATCCTGAGCGAAGTGCGCAGCACGAGCCGAAGGACCTGCGTTTGCACCTGCACTTGCCTCTCCACCCCACCCACAAACTCTGTCATCCTGAGCGCAACCGAAGGTTCCGCGTTTGCACTTACACTGCCTGTCTCCTTGTCCGTCCAAATCAACCACTCTACATCCAACCGAAAGCCGGAAATCGGACTCATGTAACCGGTTCCACGCTCTGGTGTATCGTGGAACTCGATTCCCATATCAACGGGCCGCGCTCCCGCACCACGAGGACCTCATGAAACTCCGCCTCCTTCTTGCCCTTCCGCTCCTGGCGGCACAGTTCGCCTCTGCCGCAGCCGCACCCGATGGAACGGAGCATCGCTGGTCCGAGGCAAAGGCCAACGCCTGGTATCAGCAGCAGCCCTGGCTCGTTGGCGCCAACTACATCCCGTCCGACGCCATCAACGAGCTCGAGATGTTTCAGGCAACCACCTTCAACCCGGGTCTGAACGACAAAGAGCTCGGCATGGCCGAGAGCATCGGCATGAACACCATGCGCGTCTTCCTGCAGGACCAGCTCTGGCAGCAGGATCCCGAGGGCTTCAAAAGGCGTCTCGACACCTTCCTCACCATCGCCGCGAAGCACCACATCAAACCCTTGCTGGTCCTCTTCGACTCCTGCTGGGAGACCAATCCGCACCTCGGTCCGCAGCATCCGCCCATCCCCGGCGTCCACAACTCCGGCTGGGTCCAGAGTCCTGGCAAGGAACGCCTGCTCAACCACGCCGATGAGCCTCAGCTTGAGGCCTACGTCAAAGGCATCGTTGGAGCCTTCGCCACGGACGACCGCATCCTCGGCTGGGACATCTGGAACGAGCCCGACAACAAGGGCGGGGACGACATCAAGGATGAGCCTGCCAAGGTCCGCCGCATGGACGAGCTTCTCCCCAAAGCCTTCGCCTGGGCCCGCTCCGTCCATCCCATCCAGCCCCTCACCAGCGGCGTCTGGACCGGCAACTGGAGCGATCCCGCCAGGGAGAGTGCCACCACTAAGATCCAGCTCGCCGAGTCCGACGTCATCTCCTTCCATAACTACAGCTGGCCCGAGGAGTTCGAAGCCAAGATCCAATCGCTCCAGTCCCAGCACCGCCCCATCATCTGCACCGAGTACATGGCGCGCGGCGCAGGCAGCACCTTCGACGGCAGTCTTCCCATCGCTAAGAAATACAACGTCGCCGCCATCAACTGGGGCTTCGTGGCCGGCAAGACTCAAACCTATTTCCCTTGGGACTCCTGGCAGAAACCGTATGTCCTCACCCCGCCGACCGTCTGGTTCCACGAGGTCTTCCGCCAGGACGACACCCCCTACCGTCAGCACGAGGTCGACCTGATCCGCGAACTTACCGGCCGCGGCACCCCGACAGGCACCGCCAAATCGGGAGAATAGCTATTTGAAGTTGCGCCAACTAAACGTTGCTGTCATCCGGTGCAATCCGTGAGTCGAGTTCTGGTCCTTAGCTGAACAAGACATGACGACCACGCCAGCAACTTCCATTGTCGTGGGCTATTCTAATGGCTCAGCATGTAGGGGTCCATAACATCCACACTGTACAAACTCACCTTCTTTGAACAGGGCATCTTCCGCGATAATACCTTTCGGTTGATATTGTCTTCTCCCACATACGCAGCGATAGAGGCCCATTTGGGAGAGTATGTTAAATTCTGAATGAAGAAAACATCTACACCATAGCGATGCCAACTCAAAATACGTTGTGTCCCAGATTGAACTGATTTCGACGTATCAGAAGTTGGAGGGCCACAGACTTTGATCAATTCTGCAGCTTCATCTCTGTTTGGGTCGGACTTAGGGCCAGGAAGATCGACCTTACCTTCCTGTGCCGCTACAACAGGTTGGTTAGGAGACGCAGCGGGCGCATCGCATCCGCTCATAGGCAATAATCCAGAAAAACACAACACAATTGTGACCTGCTTTAGGGAGGACGTCATCATAAGTGGTCACCAGTGACCTTTGTAGCACGTTCTTATTGCTTGCTACTCTGAAACGTTCGTTACCTATGGCAGCGTAGCACTCTGGACGCATTCATTCCCTGTCATCGTGAGCGAAGGCGCAGCCCGCAGTCGAAGGACCTGTATCTCGCTTGGGCCGGTATCAAGACTTCCTGATCGGAGTGGTTAAGTAAGCCTCAGAATCGGGGCCAGAGATCGTCAACTAAATTCTCGATCACCTGCAAGTCTGTCGTATGACTGAAAGCACTCGTAGGTCCAGTGTGTAAGCGCTGGTTCATAGCTCGTCACGCTCTTGGGGCGGCCGCTGGTCACTATCGGCAAGAAAGCCGTTCGGGACGCCCGCTCCGTCCAGAACGGCGAAGATCTCGGCTAATGAAGGCTTGAGAGGTCTTTCAGAAAGGATGAGATCTCCACTCTGCGCATCGCGGCGGATGTACAGCTCATCCGTCGTGAAACGATAGGGGTCTGGAATCTCGACAGCCTGACCTTCGCCATCCAGAAAAATGCGTGCCGTTTCAGTGTGGGTCACGCGGATGCACCTCCGACGAGCCAGCATGATCGAGGGCAGCTTGCGTGTCAACGTTCCAAGATGACGCGCCCCGCCTCGTTGAGTAGAGTTGAAAGCGACCTGGAGATATCTCTGTATATGCATCCCCGTATCCACCGTCTGTTACTCGCGGTAGCCATCCTGATACCTGTCTGCGTCGAGCTCCCAGCCCAGGCCCCAAAGCCGCCATCCCCTCCCGACACCGCCGCCCTTCCCGGCAACTTCGTCGACACTACCGCCGCCAGCGGCATCACCTTCAAGGGCGTGGCCTACCACACCGCCCGCAAGTATCTCCTCGAGACCATGGGCTCCGGCGTCGCCCTCTTCGACTATGACAACGATGGCCTTCTCGACATGTTCTTTGCCAACGGCGCCCCTGTCGCCGACCCGACCCTCAAAGGAACCATCCCGCAGAAGAAATCCGAGCAGGACTGGAACCGCCTCTACCACCAGAAGAAAGACGGAACCTTCGAGGATGTCACCGCAAAAGCCGGGCTTCAGGGCGTCGGTTACGGCATGGGCGTGGCCGTCGGCGACTTCGACAACGACGGCAACGAGGACCTCTACGTCACCGCATATGGCGGCAATAAGCTCTACCGCAACAACGGCAACGGAACATTCACGGACGTGACCGAGGCCTCAGGAACGGGCGGCACCGGCTGGTCGACAAGCGCCGCCTGGGTCGACCTCGACAATGATGGTCTGTTGGACCTGATAGTTCTGCGTTACGTCCAGTGGGACTTCGACGACGTCTGGTGCGGCGAGCATCGCGAGGGCTACCGCGCCTACTGCCATCCCGACATCTTCCCCGCCATCCCCGCCCTCGTCTACCACAACGACGGCCACGGTCACTTTACTGAAGTTGCTCAAAAGATGGGTCTGGCACAACCCGGCAAGGGCCTCGGCATCGCCTTCGCCGACTTCGACCGCGACGGCAAAATCGACATCGCCGTCGCCAACGACTCCATGCTCGAGTTCCTCTACCGCAACAAGGGCAACGGCTCCTTCGAAGAGATCGGCCTGACCGCCGAGATCGCGGTCGATGGCGACGGCCGCACCTACGCTGGCATGGGCCTCGACTTTCAGGACTACAACAACGACGGGCTGCCCGATCTGGTCATTACGAACCTGGCGAACCAAAAGTACGCCCTCTACCGCAACAACGGCGACGGCAGCTTCACCTACGACACCTACGTCTCCGGCATGGCCAGGATGACCCTCCTCCACTCCGGCTGGGGCATCCACTTCCTCGACTACGACAACGACGGATTGAAGGACCTCCTCGTCGCGCAAGGCCACGATCTCGACACCGTCGAGCTCACCTACCCGCAGCTCCACTACAAAGAGCCGATGCTCCTCGCGCGCAATACCGGCAAGGGCTTTGTCGATGTCTCAAAGCAGTCCGGGGCCGTCTTCGAGCAGCCCTGGGTCGGCCGTGGGATGGCCGTCGGCGACCTTGACAACGACGGCCGGCTCGATGCCATCGTCAGCACCAACAACGGTCCAGCCCACATCCTGCACAACGAGACCGCCACCACCAACCACTGGCTGCTGCTCGCGCTTACCGGCCACAAGAGCAACCGCGACGCGATCGGCGCAGAGATCAAGGTAACTACCTCGAAGGGAACCCAGTGGCTCACCGTGTCGACGGCGGGCAGCTATCTCTCTTCAAACGACAAACGCGCCCACTTCGGCCTCGGTGCCGATACGTCCGCGAAAGAGGTTGAGATCCATTGGCCAAGCGGCATCATCCAGAAGCTTGCGGACGTAAAAGGCGATCGCGTGCTGAAGATCGACGAACCCGCAAGCTGACCCTTACGCCACTTGGATCGGGTTCACCGTCCGGCTCGGCTCGACCAGCCTCAGCTCCGAAGTCGGATGCTTGGTCTTGCCCCCGGCCCGCGGCACCAGACGCCGGCCTTCCCAATCGATGGTAAAGAAAGCCATGATCAGAATGACGATAATCGCGATGCCCGCCAGAATGACGATCAGCAGAAAATTCGGACCTTTGTTGGGTGCAGTTCCCGAGTTATCGATCGGCGTCATAAGCTGTTCAGATGCGATGCGCCGAACCGAAGTAGCCTGCTGTCCAACACCTTGCAAACACGCGTTGCAAAGAACTGTCATCCTGAGCGAAGCCGAAGGTCCTGCATAAGCAGTTGCAGCTGCACCTGCTCTCACCTACCTCCACCAACCCAAAAACTGTCATCCTGAGCGAAGCGCAGCGCAGCCGAAGGTCCGCGTTGGCCTTTGCACTTGCTTTGCTTATGTCCTCAACCAACCACAAACCCTGTCATCCTGAGCGAAGCCGAAGGTCCTGCATCTTGCCTCTTGCTTTGCAGTTGCAGGCTCTCACAAACCTAAACACCCACCACGAAATTATCGATCAGCCGCGTCGTCCCCACCTTCGCCGCAATCGCAACCAGAACCCCTCGCACGGCCTCGTCAACCGGAAGCAGCGTCTCCCCATCGACGATCGCGAGATAGTCAAGCACCACCCCGGGCGTATCCGCAAACAACGCACGAGCCTCCGCCAGCAGCGGCCCGGCGCTCCGCTGACCCTCCGCAATCCGCCTTTCGATCCACCCCAGCGTCCGTGAAAGAACAAGCGCTCGCCCCCGCTCCTCGCGACTGAGATATCGGTTCCGCGAACTCATCGCCAGTCTATCCGGATCGCGAACGATCGGGCATCCCACGAGCAGCACATTGAAGTTCAGGTCGCGGACCATCCGCCGCAGCACCGCAAGCTGTGCTGCATCTTTCTGCCCGAAGTACGCCCGGTCCGGCGCAACAATCTGAAACAACTTGGCCACCACCGTCGCCACACCCGCGAAGTGACCAGGCCGCGACGCGCCATCCAGCCGATCCTCTATCCCTTCCACATGGATCACCGTGCTCGCTCCCACCGGATACATCTCCTCCACACCGGGCATGAAGAGCACATCCACCTCCTCCGCTTCGAGCATCGCGCAGTCCGCCTCAAGCGTACGCGGATACCGATCGAGATCCTCGCCCGCGGCAAACTGCAGCGGATTCACAAAGATCGAAACGGCCACCACGTCCGTCTCCTCGCCAGCCCGCACGATCAACGACCGATGCCCCTCGTGCAGCGCCCCCATTGTCGGCACAAAGCCCAGCACCCGCCTCTTCCCGAACAGAAGACCGTCACGAATCCTGCGAAGTTCCGCGACCGTCCGGACAATTTCCATCCACGCATCCCTCGAAGCACTCAGCTCCAACATCACTGTCTACTCAACTAATTAAACTGAATCTGTCATCCTGAGCGAAGCCGAAGGACCTGCATGGGCACTTGCCTTTGCGGGTCCTTCATCCACCAACCCGAGCCCTCGTCCTCTCGACCGGAGCGGAGCGCAGTGGAGAGACCCCCGCACTGCGCCCTTGCCCCGTGCACTCATCCCATCATCCACTGGGTCTATCGTCCTGAGCGAGCATCGCTAACCGAAGGGCGCAGCCGAAGGTCCGTATTGGCCTTCCTCTTGCTGCTGGTATGCCGGCACTGCTGCTGCAGGAATCGTCGCTACGACTCCCTGAGACCTGTCCAGGAACGCACATCCGCGAAGCGCCTACGCGCCACCGGCGACAGCAGCCTCATCCCGCTCACGCACCCCGGCCAGCAGCAGCTTCGCCTCCTGCGACAGATGATAGCTCTCGCTCTCCGAAGGAAACGTTCGCCCTTCCACATCGTGCTTGTACGCCTGAAGCGCCTCGCGCAACACCGCGCCGACGTCCGCATACCGCCGCACGAACTTAGCCGGCGGCGAGAACGTCATCGTCATCATGTCGTGCAGCACCAGGATCTGCCCGTCGCAGTCCGGCCCCGCGCCGATCCCGATCGTCGGAATCTTCAGCTCATCCGTAATCAGCCGTGCCGCCTCCCGGGGAATCCCTTCGAGCACCAGCGAGAAGCATCCCGCCCGCTCCAGCGCCAGCGCGTCCTCGCGCAGCAGCTCGACCGCCGCCAGCGTCTTCGCCTGTACCTTGAAGCCGCCCATGCGGTGCACCGACTGCGGCGTCAAGCCGATGTGTCCCATCACCGGGATCTCCGCCCCAACCAGCCGCTCCACCAGCTCCACCCGCGTCCCTTCGATCTTTACCGCCTCCGCGCCCGCTTCTTTCAAAAACCGGATCGCGTTGGCCACACCATCGGCAGCTCCCGTGTGATAACTCCCAAAAGGCATATCCGCAACCAGCAGCGCCCGCCGCACCGCCCGCCGAACCCCCCGCGTATACAGCAGCATCTCGTCGAGCGTGATGCTCAACGTGTTCTCCTGCCCCTGCATCACCATCGCCAGCGAGTCGCCCACCAGCACCACATCGAGCCCCGCCTCATCGACGATCCGCGCCGTGGCATAGTCATACGCCGTGACCGCCACAATCGGCTGGCCAAGCTTCTTCTTTTCTTGCAGCGAGACTGCAGTGACTTTGGCCGGCGCATCCGGCGTTGAACCCGCCGGCATCGCTTCTTTCTGTATCGTCCGCTCCACGCTACGCGGAAGAAAGGTCGTAAGACTCATCGGTAGACTCCAGTGCCGTTCCGCCGCGCGCCACTCCTTTCACCAGAGCAGCTTTGGCCGGATACCGCCTTTATCTTCGAAAAGAGTACGCGTCAGGCAACGCCCTACGCAAGCCAGCCATACCCGACAAGACACGCACCCTCACAGTCCCGCCCCCAAAATCTGTCATCCTGAGCATTAGTTTTTGCTCTTGCCGTTGCTAATGCTCCTACCGTTGCTCTTGCACTTGCCGCCGCTCTTGCCTTTACACCCCCCAGCCCACTCCAAAACTGTCATCCTGAGCGAAGGCGCAGCCGCAGCCGAAGGACCTGCATTAGCTCTTGCTCTTGCTCTCTCCAACGCCACCACAAAATCTATCACCCCCAGGCGTGCGCAGCACCAGCCGAAGGTCCGCGTCAGCCCTCGCAGTTCTCCAACAATCACCTCTACCTAAAACAAACTCGGCCCAGCCTCTTCCCGCAAACCCTCAAGAAACCCCGCATGAAGCCGCACCCGAGCCTCCGCAAGCGTCCTCGCCCGCGGCAGACGTAGCTTCCCCGGCAACTCCGCCAGCGCCCCTGCCAACGCTTCGGCAGCCGCGGTAAACGTGCTGAACCGCGTATCACGGCCGATCTTGCATACCGTTCGCAAAATCCCGATAGCCCCAAGCTGCTCCAGGATATCCGCGTCCCGCAACAGCGTCGCCTCGAGCGTCATCGGCTCGAACGCAGGCTGATGCGTCCGGATGCATTCGAGAACCCCCGCCACCTTGGTCTCCGGGAACCCGAAGCCCGCCAGCAGCGCAGGCGCGCGCTCAAGCGCATAGGCGACATTGTCCCAGCGCACCAGCAGCTCAGGCGCCTCCGGCCGATGCCCGTAGAACACCCCTAGATCGTGCAGCCACGCCGCCGCATAGACAACGTCATCGTCGTACACCAGGCCCTCACCGATAGCCCGCGTCAGCTGGTACAGCCGAGGCTGGTGCCCGAACTTTTCAACCGGCTTCGCCTCCCGGCCAATGTACTCCGCAAGTTCCCTGCGCCACTCAGATTGCATGGGGATAGAGTAGCTCTTCAGAGCATTTCTCCTGTTGTTGGGAACTGGAGAAGGCATGCGAGTACCGTTTTTCCTGAGAAAAAACGGCGTGGTTGATGGGCATGCCTTCAGCCGAGCGCCTTCGACCAAGGCCCGGCAATCACCGATCCGCTCCTAAAACTCGAAAGAGCAGTCCTGCCGGACGGGCCCACTTCGCGTGATGCGGTCACTTCATGACGTGTGATTGCGTTGCGTGGTTGCTCCCGCTGGTCGCAAACAAGGTTTATGCCGACCAAGGGCGGCCCTAAGAAGCTCATCCCTGCCACGACCGGTAGACACGTCACGAAGTGACCGCCGCCCGCGCAGGGCGTCCGTCTAGCCTTTAGACAGATTCCTAGAGGCCACCCGGCCCCAGCACCGCGTCCGCCGTCCCGATCCGTCCCGTCGCCGTCACCCGCACCACAAACCGCGCGCGCACCGCCTTCGGGTTGTGGTCCACCTTCGTCATAATGTCGAGCCCGCGTTCGAGCCGTCCCGTCGGCGGCATCGTCGACGGTGCCGTCGCGCGGATGCTCTGGGCCGTGCGCTTCAACTCCTTGCCCTTGCGATCGAACGTGGTCGCCATCAGGATCACCTCCGCATGCCGCGGCTCCGTTGCCGTCGCATAGCTCCACGCCAGCCCGCGCGCCTCCACATGCAGCGTAAACGCGTCCGGATCGCTCGCCGAAGGCGTCACCGTCACCGGCACCCCGTCATACGCCATCGTGCTGCTCTCGGCCGAGATCAGGTCGAACGCCAGCCGCCGCGAGGGATTCTGCGGATTCACCCGCGGCGGTCCATACTGCAGATAGTACCCCTCACGCGTCGTTGCCTTCAGCCCGGGCCGATCAAGCGTCACCTGGATCTTGCGAAACTTGCGCGGGTCCAGCGATGTGTTCGAAGGCCGATACGTCAGCGTGTAAAAGTTCGAGCCATCCCGCACGCTCGTCCCGATCTCCGTATCCACATCGTTGCGCCCATACAGCGCCCGGCCGCCCGTAGCCTGCGCCAGCTTGCTGAACTGGTAGTTCCCACCGAACGGATCGTCGAACGCCGCATCCGCCCCGTACACCCCGGGGTCAACCAGCACCCCCGCCGGATCGATCGAGTAGAGCGTCACCCGCGCATCCCGCAGCATGTTCACGCACTCCTGCACCGCGCTGTCCACACGCGACTGCGCATCCACCGGAACGTTGGCAAAGTTCAGCGCCGGGAACCCCCGCCCGATCCAGATCATGTTCTTGTGCCCGGGATGCCCCACCGTCGCCTGCGCCACCCGCATCAGCGTCCCGAACGCCGTTCCGAACCGCTCCGGGATCCATGCCCGCTGCTGCATCTGCCACGGAAACGCCACGAAGTGATGATCGAGCGCCCGCAGGATCGCCTGCTTGTCCTGCGTATAGTCATGCAGCATCGTGAAGTGCTGCAGATCGACCGCGAGCAGCATCGTGGGCGTCGCCAGCTTATCCGGCTGCCGCTCCAGGAACTTCTTCAGCGAGTACCGCGCAAACGCCATGTCCTCAAAGCGCGTGTTGAATTCGTCCAGCAGCACAATGTTTACCGGCGCCCGCGGCGCAAGCCGGTCCAGATCCGCGGTCGAGTCGATCGTCATCTCCGGCGCCAGCACATGCGCACCCGCCGCCTCGAAGTTCAGAATCGCCTGCGGCTCCCGCGCCTCCGTCACGCTGAAGTTCTCTCGCTTTAAATCGGTGACCAGGTTCCCCTTCGCGTCCGTCACGACTACATCGAGCACCACAATCCGCGACGACTGGCGAATCGTGTAAACCCCGTTCGCATCCTTTCCCACCGCCGGCGATGACGTCGGAGACGGTGCCTGCGCTGCCGTTCCCGCCGCGGGTGACGATGATGTAGTGGGGGCAGGCGCGGCAGGCTCCTGGCCAGCCACACTACCGTCCGCGACGGCAACCAGGCAGACAAGCACCACAACCCAAACAGCCGATCGTTTCATAGGTCCCCATTCCAGAGCATCCCTGATCCGGTATGAACACCCTGCACCGCCCCAATGTTGCGCCTGGGCCGATTCTTAAGAGCACAGGCCATCACCCGCGCCCGAAAGCTGTCATCCTGACCCTGAGCGTAGTCGAATGGACGAAGGACCTGCATCAGCTCTTGTCGTTGCATCTGCTCTTGCACCTGCTCATGCTCTTGCACGCTCCACCCACCTCAGAACTGTCATCCTGAGCGCAGCCGAAGGACCTGCATTAGCTTTGTACTTGCACTTGCAAGCCACTACAAAACGGTCATCCCGACCCTGAGCGTAGTTGAATGGGCGAAGGACCTGCGTGCGATCGGAGAAGACCTCTTCGCAGGAGGTAGGCCTTACCCGATATCCTCTGCCCAATTCTCCAGGTACGCCTTGAAGTCCGACATGAACTTGCCCGCATCCGCGCCATCGACGATCCGGTGATCGAATCCAAGCGTAAACCGCTGGATCGAGCGAATCGCAATCGAATCATTTCCGTCCTTGTCCGTCAAAACCTCGGCCTCTTTGTTTAGCCCCCCAATACCAAGGATCGCCGCCTGCGGCTGGTTGATGATCGGCGTCCCGAACTGCTCGCCGAAGATTCCCGCGTTGGTCAATGTAAATGTTCCGCCCGAGATCTCGTCCGGTGCCAGCTTCTTGCCCCGCGCCCGCTCCGCCACATCCACAATCGCTCGTGCGATTCCGAGGAAGTTCCGCTCCTCCGTCTGCTTGATCACCGGCACGATCAGACCCCAATCGAGTGCAACCGCAATCCCGATATTGATGTTCTTGTTGTACCGGATCGCGTCGCCCTCAATTGCTCCATTGACGATCGGGTGCTTGCGCAGCGCCACCACGGCAGCCCGCGCGATGAATGGCATGTACGTCAGCTTCACGCCATTCCGCTGCTCGTATTTGCTCTTCTCTTTCTCCCGCAGCCGCACGATCCGCGTCATGTCCACCTTGAAGATCGTATGGACATGCGGGCTCGTCCGCTTCGACTCCACCATGCGCGTCGCAATGATCGACCGCATCTTCGTCATCGGCACCAGCTCACCCGGTGCAGGAGCCGCCGCTACCGGCTTGGCCGGCGCAGAAGCTGCAGGTGCACTCGTAACCGGAGCACTCGCAGGCGCGCCCGTAGCCGTGACCAGCCCCGCCGGAACCGTGCTCGCCAGAGACGCCGGTGCCGGTGTAGCGGATGCCGTCGCACCGCCCTCCATATGCCCCTGGATGTCCGTCTTCGTAATCCGGCCCGCTGCTCCCGAACCCGGAACCTGCGTCAGGTCGACGCCATTATCCTTCGCAATCTTCCGCACCAGCGGCGACGACTTCGGGCGCTCCCCAGCCTCGCTCGACGCCGCGACCGGTGCCGCCGTTCCCGGCCCGGCAGGAGTCGCGGCCTTCGACGACGGGGAGGCCGCTGCCGATGCCGCAGGTGCAGCCGCCGGCGCTGCCGCCTTCGCCGATCCCCCGCCAATCACCGCAACCACCGTGTTGATCTGGACCGTCGATCCCTCCGGAACCTTGATCTCGGTCAGGACCCCCGCCGCCAGCGAAGGAATCTCCGCATCCACCTTATCGGTCGAGATCTCAAACAGCGGCTCATCCCGGGTAACCGTATCCCCCACCCGCTTCAGCCACTTCGTAATTGTCCCCTCGGTGATCGACTCGCCCATCTGCGGCATCACGATCTCCGTCCCTGGGCCCGATCCCGGCCCTGTACCCGATCCAGCCGCAGCCTCGGCAGCCTCCTCCACCGCGGGCGTATCTACCGCCGCCGGAGTCGCCGTATCCGCCGGCGCAGCAGCCGTCTCGGCCGTTGCTGCAGCAGATGCAGCAGCTGGAGCAGATGCAACTGGAGCAGCAGCAGCCCCCTCCTCCGCAATCGTGCACACCACCGTATTAATTTCGACCGTCGTCCCCTCTGCGATCTTGATCTCCGCAAGCGTTCCCGCAGCCGGCGAAGGAATCTCCGCATCCACCTTGTCCGTCGAAATCTCAAACAGCGGCTCGTCACGAGCGACCGTCTCCCCCGGCTTCTTCAACCACTTCGTGATAGTGCCTTCGGTGATGGACTCGCCCATCTGGGGCATGACAACTTCGGTCGGCATAGCATTTCCTTCCAGAATTCGTGGTGCGCCCGAGACAAACAGGCACGCAACTGTGGATTATAAAGCCGCACCCGTCACCCACGCATCATCGCACCCACGCCCGCCATCCATAACAATTCGATCAGACCCGCTATCGAGCATGATCGAGATCCAAAGAGGCATGAAGAGACATAAGGATCGCTGATCAAGTCGTGGCCCGAAGGGCGCCCTGCGCGGGCAGCGGTCACTTCGTGACGTGTCTACCGGTCGTGGCATGGATGACCTTCTTAGGACCGCCCGATGGTTGGCACAAACATCGCTTGCGACCAGCGGGAGCACCACGCAACGCCATCACACGTCACGAAGTGACCGCGTCACGCGCAGTGAGCCCGTCCGGCAGGACAGTGGTTCAAGTTTCTGGACAGGTCCTAAGGAATGTCTCAACCCCGGCCAGCCCCGAACTCGCCGCAAGCATCTGCCGCCCGAACACATGCCCGAAGCCCCGGGCCACCGCATGCGCAGCCAGCTCCATCGTTAGCGCCACACCCGGCCCAATCTCCAGCTCCAGGCTCGTCACCTCCCGGTCGGCAATCCCGCACGGCACGATCCACTGATAATCGCGCAGATCCGGCATCACATTCAGCGCAAACCCGTGCGACGTCACCCCCTGCGACACATGTACCCCGATCGCCGCCACCTTCTTTTCGAGCACCGTGCCCCCGGCCAGCGTCCACACCCCGGTCCGCTTGCAGACCCGCCCCGTCATCACGCCAAAGTCCGCGCATGCCCGGACCAGCGCCTCTTCCACCAGCCGGACAAAATCGACCGGTCCTAAATGGGGACCCTTCTTTCCCGGCAGGTCGCCCCGCAGATCGAAGATCGGATACCCCACCAGCTGCCCCGGCCCGTGATACGTCACATCCCCGCCCCGGTTCACCTCATGAAGCTCCACGCCGCGCGCCGCCAGCACCTCATCGGACGCCAGCACATTCCCGCGCTGCGCATTCCGCCCCAGCGTCAACACCGGCGGATGCTCCATCAGCAGCAGCACATCCCCAACCGTCCCCGCCTTCCGCGCCGCCACCACCCGCGCCTGCACACCCAGCCCTTCCGCATACGAGACCCGCCCGAGATGGAGAAGATGGATATACATCTACAGCAGATCTCGGAACTGCTCTACAGTCAGCCCCGCACCTTGAACAATCTTATACATCGTGAAGGCGTTGATTGGATCGTTCCGTGGAATGACGATCGTTCTAGAACCATCCGACATGAGGATGTGTCCGCTCTGACGAACGATCTCAAACCCGGCTCTCTGAAACGCCTTCACTGCCTGGAGGTGATTGATGCCGGGAAACTTCCCCATCAGGAGGCTTGAACCTCAACATAGCGAACTTGCCTGCGCTGCTCCATCTCTGCCGCGACCTCCAGATAGTCCTTAATCGCAGATTGAATGTTGCTCAAAGCCTCTTCCTCGGTTCTACCCTGCGACCAACACCCTGGCAGCTCCGGACAACCTACTGCAAATCCTTCTTCGGAATGAATCAACTCAACTTCATATCGCATTGATCCTCCTTGATCAGAGCGATCGCCTGCGAAAGGCTTTCCCGGCACTCCTCTACAGAGTACCCTTGACCATTTGCACCGGGAATCTCAGGCGACCAGCCAACAAACCACTCGCCATCGCGCTCGATCACGGCAGTGAACTCATTGCTCATAGGCATAGTATAAACTCCTCAGAACCTGTCCAGAAACTTCAACCACTGTCCTGCCGGACGGTCCCACTGCGCGTGGCGCGGCCCCCATAAACAGGTCTTCGTTCATGGGATGGCAAGCGCAGTGGGACCGTCCGCTGAACAGGCCCGCTACACATTCACCGCCATCCCCTCCACACTCGAGAACCCATCCAGCAGCGCCTCCGCCACCGTAGGATGCGCATGCATCGTGAACATCATCGACTCCACCGTCCCCTCGAGCTCGATCGCCGTCACCGCCTCCGCAATAATCTCCGTCGCGTACGGCCCGATAACATGCACGCCGAGGATCTCCCCGTACTTCGCGTCCGACACCACCTTGACAAACCCATCATGCGCATCGAGAATCGTCGCCTTCGAGTTCCCCACAAACGGGAACTTGCCCACCTTCACCTGGTAGCCCTTCTCCCTTGCCTGCACCTCCGTGAAACCCACACTCGCGATCTGCGGATCGCAGTACGTGCAGCCCGGAATCTTGTTGCGATGCACCGGCTTCGCATATTTGCCTGCCATCCGCGCCGCCACCACGAGCCCGCTCATCGATCCCACATGCGCCAGCTGCGGCAGCCCAGCCACAATATCGCCGATCGCATAGATCCCCGGCGCCGTCGTCTCCATCCATTCATTCGTCAGGATAAATCCACGGTCCGGCGTGATCCCCACCTTATCCAGTCCAACGTCATACGTCCGGGGAGCCCGACCGACCGCAACCAGCACCTTCTCCGCCTGCTTGGTCTCGGACTTTCCAGCCGCGGTCGTAAAGTGCACCAGCGCCCCGTCTTTATTCTTCTCGATCTTGTCGACCTTCGCGCCCACATGCACATCGATGCCGCGCTTCTTGTAGAGCCGCAGCAGCTCCTTCGAGATGTCTTCATCCTCCGCATTCACGATCCGCGGCAGCGCTTCGAGAATCGTCACCTCCGCACCAAAGCTCTTGAAGATCGACGCAAACTCCACCCCCACCGCGCCCGACCCAACCACCACCAGCGACTTCAGCATCGCCGGCGTCTTCAGGATTTCGATGTTCGTCAGGATCGTCTCGTCCGGCGTGTATCCCGGCAGCATCCGCGCATCGGACCCCATCGCCAGCACAACCTTCTTCGCCTTCACCTGAGTCGATTTGCCGTCGGCCGTCTTTACCTCGATCGTATGCACGCCCGCAGCATCCGCCGGTCCGGTCAGCCGGCCATAGCCTTTGATAGCGTTGATCTTGTTCTTCTTCATCAGAAAATCAAGGCCCTTGGTGTGCCGCATAATCACATCATCCTTGCGCGCCAGCACGTTCTTCCAGTTCACCGTGCGCCCATCGACCCCATCAATCCCGTACTTGCCGGCGTCCTTCAGGTGGTCCCAAAGCTCGGCCGAAAACAGCATCGCCTTCGTCGGGATGCAGCCCCACAGCAGACACGTCCCGCCCAGCCGCTCGTTCGCATCGATCAACGCCGCCTTCAACCCATATTGAGACGCCCGAATCGCGCATGTATATCCAGCCGGCCCACCGCCCACCACCACCACATCGAAGATCGTATCCGCCAAAGCAAGCTCCATTCCCATCATGAATTCCAGCCTTCTGATTTTACGCCGCCTTCAACCCCCCACTCCCAAACCGCTCCACCACGAACACCTGTCCTCCTGTGCGGACTCCGCAACATGCAGCCGCCGAAGGTCCGCGTCGGCCCTTGCCGTTGTCTGCCCTTGCCGTTGTCTGCCCTTTCTCACCCGCCTCAAAAATCTGTCATCCTGAGCGGAGCCGAAGGACCTGCATTGGCCCTCGTCGTTGCCCTTGCTCTCCTCAACCCACCCACAGAATCTGTCATCCTGAGCGCAGCGTAGCCGAAGGACCTGCGTTGGCCCTTGCCGTTGCCCTTGCTCTCCTCAACCCACCCACAAAATCTGTCATCCTGAGCGCAGCGCAGCGCAGCCGAAGGACCTGCATTGGCCCTTGCCTTCCTACCCCCTTACAAACACCCTTCACCTGTGTAAGGCGCGCGACGTGCACAGCCGAAACCTGCACATTCGCGGTCGGAGTTACCTGGCGCGAACTCCGGTAATCAGCACACAATTAACTTGACCCAGCCCGACCCAGCCGCATCTGATCGTGCCAAGGCCTGCACGCGACCATCTGGCCCAGTTCCCCGAGGAAATCCCATGCCCCCCACCCGCAGCACCCAGGCCACTCTCTCGCTTGTCGCCCTCACCCTCCTTGTCGCCGCACCCTGGGCCCATACCCAGGCGGCTTCCCCGCAGACTCCGCCCGCCCCGCTCACCCGCGCACAACTCCTCCGTAATCTCGACCCCGACATGGCCGAAGTCATCCTGCTCTACGACGCCATCAAGGGAACCCCCGCCGTCAACCTCACCCCGCAGGACGCCCGCCAGCAGTTCTCCCCGCAGGATGCAGCGAAGATCATCGCCCGCGGCGTAGGCTCCGCTCAGGCCCCCACCCCGGTGGGTCAGGTAAACGACAGCCTCTATGTGGAAGGCCGTATCGGCAATCACATCCCGATCCGTGTCTACACCCCCGCCGGCACCGGCCCCTTCCCCGTCATCGTCTACTATCACGGCGGCGGCTTCGTCATCGCGACGATCGACACCTATGACGCAAGCGCCCGCGCCCTCTCGAATAACGCGCAGGCCATCGTCATCTCGGTCGAGTACCGCAAGGCCCCCGAGTTCCCCTATCCCGCCGCCCTCGAGGATGCCATTGACTCCTATAAGTGGGCGATCAACAACGTCGGCTTCTACAACGGCATTCGCACCAGGATCGCCGTCGCTGGCGAAAGCGCAGGCGGCAATCTAGCTACCGAGGTCGCGATCGCTGCCCGCGATCAGAACCTCCAGCGTCCCACGCACGAACTCCTCGTCTACCCGGTCACCAGCAGCAACGTCATGCAGACGTCCGACTATCTCTACACCAATAGCTCCCTCCCGCTCACCACCGCCCTGCTCAAGTACTTCTTCCAGTTCTACGTCACCGATCCCTCCCAGGCGAATGATCCCGGCGTCGCGCCTATCAACGCCAACCTGAAGGATCTGCCCCCCACCACCATCATCGCCGCCGAGGAAGATCCTCTCCAGAGCGACGGTCAAGCCTATGCAGCAAAGCTTTCCGCCGCCGGCAACAAGGTCACCTATCGTCTCTTCACCGGCACCACGCACGAGTTCTTCGGCATGGGCGACGTCGTCGCCAAAGCCAAAGCCGCCGAGTCCTTCGGCGCCGCTCAGATCGCCGCATCCTTCAAATAACCCACTTAGCCAGATCAAGCACACCGGGGGCCGCTCAAGCGAGCTGCCCCCGGTGTGCTTGATCTGTCGCTGCTTGATCTGTCGCTGCCTTGATTTGTCGCTGCCTCTCCTCCCCACCTCCACCAAAGATCTGTCATCCTGAGCGCAGCCGAAGGACCTGCATTAAGCTCTTGCTCTTGTTCTTCCATCCTTCAATCACCCACAAAAATTTGTCATCCTGAGCGCAGCCGAAGGACCTGCATTAAGCTCTTGCTCTTGTTCTTCCATCCTTCAATCACCCACAAAAATTTGTCATCCTGAGCGAAGCCGAAGGGCCTGCGTTAGGCTCTTGCTCTTGTTCCCGCCATCAATCCCCGACACACATCGTCATCCTGAGCGAAGCCGTAAGCACGCAATATCCGCGCTCGGTTCCCATCCCGATCCAGTATCATCAGCCAGCGCACCGCACACCTAGAAATGAGGGCACCCATGCATCTGAGCCACATCGCCTCCCTCCTGCTGGCCGCTGCCCTCATGCCGCTCTCGAGCCTCGGAGCCGCAGGCCAGATCCCCTCCAGGCCCACTCCAATGAGCCCGGCAACGATCATCCCCAACACCACAACCGATACCACAACCGACACAATCATCGACACCGACATCGGTGACGATATCGACGACGCCTTCGCTCTCGGCCTGGTCCTCGCCAGCCCCGAGATCAAGATTCTTGGCATCTCCTCCGCCTGGGGCGACACCGCGCTCCGCACCCGTCTGATCGACCGCCTCCTCTGCGAGACCGGACGCGAAGACATCCCGTCGCTCACGGGCATCGCCAGAACAAAACACGGCGCCGGCGCATTTTCCCAGCAGCCCTGGGCTTCAGCCGAAATGGAACACCCCCGCAAGGATGCCGTCGCCTTTCTCCTCGATCAGGCCAGCCAGCACCCCGGCCAGATCACCCTGCTCGCCATCGCCCCCCTCACCAACATAGGAGCCGCCATTGATCGCGACCCCGCCGCCTTCCGCAAACTGAAGCGCGTCGTCCTCATGGGGGGTTCCATCCACAAAGGCTACGATGAAAGCCTCGGTATCAAACCCGCCGCCCCCGCCGCCGAGTACAACCTCGCCATGGATCCCGCCGCCGCCCAAAAGCTCTTCCACTCCGGCGTCCCCCTCTTCATGATGCCGCTCGACTCCACCCAGTTGAAGTTCGACGAGACCAAACGTTCCCTGCTCGCCTCCATCAGCACACCCCTCACCGACTCTCTCCAGGTCCTCACCGCCGAGTACACCCGCGCCACCCACCTCCAGACCCCGACCCTGTTCGATGTCGTTGCCGCCGCCACCCTCATCGATCCCTCGATCTGCCCCACCACCCCACTCCACATCGAGATCGACGCCACTGGCTTTACCCGCGCCACCCCCGGCACACCGAACGCCAACGTCTGTCTCCAGGCGAACGAACCTGCCTTCTTCCACCTCCTCCTCGGCCGCCTCCTCACCCAGCGCCTCACCGGAACCCACGCCTGCACCGCACCCAGCCATCCCTGAACAAAGTTCCGAACGAGCAAAGCAAGCCGGAGATTCCGCATCAGCCCTCGCCGGTGCCTGTCCTCTCTCCAAACTCTCTCAGAGTCCGCGACCTCGACCCGAAGGCGCTCTTGCCGCCGAAGTGGAGACCCCCGCATCGCGTACTTACACTGTAGTTGCGCTTATCCACTCACTACAAAAACATCTGTCATCCTGAGCGACGCGCAACGCGCGGAGTCGAAGGACCTGCGTTGGTCCTTGCCTGTCCTCCATCCGTCAGCCTGAGCGGCCATCCTCTCTCCTACCGGTCTCCATCGAAAGCGCGACACTCCACCTCAAACATCTCGTTTTGTACCTCGATCCGTAATTTGCTTCGATGGCGATTACTCATTAGTACCCGCAGATTACTTAATAATCGTCAGCATTGCTTGACAAAGGCCTCATACTACATTGGAGGTATCGCATGGTCAGCAACGTAGCCCGTCTCACCCGGTCCTTGCGCGAAGCCGTCACCGAAGACGAGCCGGCGACGCCCGCATCCTCTGCCAGGGCCGCCGCATCGTCCGCCGCTTACCTCGCGGAGAAGCTACGCGTCGTACGCCGGGAGCTCTCGCAAAAAGGTCAGTCCATCTTCGTCGATGAACGCGGAAATCGCTTTCGCATCGAGCAAAAGCCCGTCCAGCAGCCTGCCCAGATGCCCGCCCGCAAACCTGCCTGAGCCACAGTTTCTGGCTATACTCACATCGTGAGTAACCTGTCATGAGCGCCCTCGTCGCGAGCTTCCTGCTGATCGGTTACCTGCTCGCCCCCGGCATCATCTATCGTCTCGCCTTCTCCGCCTACATCCCCGCCAAACGCTATCAGCGCTCCCGCACCGAAGAGATCGTCTTCTCCCTCCTCGTCACCCTCCTCCCCTTTCTGCTCGCCTGGCTGCTCCTCCACACTCCGCTCGGGCATCTCAATCCACTCGTCAATGGACCTCCCAAACAGGAGGCCTACCAGACCATCTTCCGTTCCCTCCTCCCCGGCCCCGACCTCGCCAAAGACCGGCTCGCCCCCGCCTACCTCCGCGGCTTCTACGAGCAGGTCCGTTTTCTCGGCGTCCTCTGGGCGCTCTGCGGCATCGAAGGCTGGCTCTGCGGCCGCCTCGTCTTCTTCTACGGCGACTACGACCCCCACTCCCCGCGCAAATGGTTCTGCGATCGCTTTCTGCTCACCTATGTCTCCGAGTGGGAGATCCTCTTCACCTCGCTCGCCCTCCCCACAAGCCAATCCGATGTCGAGATTGAAGTCGATGCCCTCTCGCTCGACACCCTCTACCGCGGCAAGCTCGTCGATTGGTTTCTCGACGCCGACGGCAAGCTTGAAGGCATCTTCCTCGAAGCCGCCGCCCGCTACCAGAAGGCTGACCTGATCCGCGACCGCATCGCCGGCATCGACAAGCCCAAGGAGAGCTACTGGCGCGCCATCCCCGGCGCCAAGCTCTACCTCGTCGCCAGCACCATCGCCAACTACAACATCCGCTACGTACGCCCACTCAAGCCCCATGAGCTTTCGGAAGCCGATACGTTAGAACAGCTCCGCGCCGGTCTCGGCGACGACGCCATCATCACCGCCCTTCCCCCCGAAGCCCTCGAAGCCCTCGAAGCCCTCGAAGACGAGTCCACGTCCTTTCCCAGCCACCACCCCAGGAAACAGTAAGTCCGGGAAACGGTAAACCCAGAAGCAGTAAAGATTCCAGCCACAGCGCCGCCATCTGCGCGATACTGTCTCCATGGCCCACGCCACCCTCATCCCCGTCAGCGAGTACCTCAACACCACCTACCGCCCCGACTGCGACTACATTGACGGCGAGCTCCAGGAGCGCAACGTGGGAGAACGGCCGCACGGCATGTTGCAGGGCATCCTCTTTGCCATCTTCTACGCGAATCGCCGGGAATGGGGTGTTGTCGCAGGAACCGAGCTGCGGATGCACGTCTCAGCAAAGCGGTATCGTATTCCGGACGTAACCGTGATGCGCCGCACCGATCCTGCGGACGCCATCGTGCAGGTCGCCCCCCTGATCTGCATCGAGGTGCTCTCGCCACGGGACACCCTGAGCCGGATGCAACAGCGCATCGACGACTACACCCGCATGGGCGTCGAGCACATCTGGCTCGTCGACCCGATCAGCCGGCACGCCTACGTGGCCACCGGCGGTGGGCTGCCAAAACCCCTGGATAATGAATTTGCCATTCCAGGCACACCCATCCGTATCCCCCTGACGGATCTTTTCGCTGCATTGGACGAGATGCTGACGCAGGGCTAGTCATTCGAGGCTGAATCTCCTAAGAACCTTTCGAAAAACTGGACGGACGTCCTGCGCGGCCGCGGACACTTCACGAACATCACCCCAGCACCCGCGCCGCATCCTTCGCAAAATACGTCACAATAAAATCCGCACCCGCCCGCCGAATCCCCACGAGCGACTCCATCATCGCCCGCTCCGGCTCGAGCCACCCCCGCGCGAACGCCGCCTGCAGCATCGCATACTCCCCCGACACCTGGTAGGCGCCCATCGGCAGATCGTACCGCTCGCGTGCCGCGTGGATCACATCGAGATACGGCATCGCCGGCTTCATCAGCAGCATATCCGCGCCCTCGGCAATATCCTGGTCGATCTCCCGCATGGCCTCGCGAACGTTCGCCCCATCCATCTGGTAGCTGCGCCGGTCGCCAAACTGCGGCGCCGAATCCGCCGCCTCCCGGAACGGCCCATAAAACGCCGACGCGAACTTCGACGCATAGCTCATCACCGGCGTGTTGGAGTAGCCCTGCTCATCCAGCTGCGTTCGAATCGCCTCCACCCGCCCATCCATCATGTCGCTGGGGGCGACAACATCCGCTCCCGCGGCCGCCAGCGAGGCAGCCGTCTTCGCCAGCAGCTTCACGCTCGCATCGTTCTCGATCGAAAACTCTTCCCCATCCCGCGCCGCGGCATCGGGCGCTCCCCGAGCCACCACGCCGCAATGCCCATGCGCCGTGTACTCGCACAGACACACATCCGCAATCGTCACCAGTGAGTCAAGCCGCCGGTTCCGCTTGATCGCCCCGAGCGCCGTCTGCACCATCCCGTCCGCAGCCCAGGCCCCCGTACCCTGCTCATCCTTCTCCGCCGGAAGCCCAAACAGCAGCAGACCCCCAAGCCCCAGCGCCGCGCACGCCTCCGCCTCCTTCACCGCCTCATCAACCGACACGTTGAAGACTCCCGGCATCGACGAGATCGCTCGCCGCACCCCCTCACCTGGACAAATAAAGAGCGGATAGATCAGCGCCCCCGGGTGCAACCGCGTCTCCCGCACCAGCGACCGCATCGCCTCTGTCCGCCGTAACCGCCGCATCCGCACCACAGGAAAATTCATACCTCCAGTCTACGAGATCCCCTCTTGACGCCTGTTCTCCTCAACCCGCTCCAAAAACTGTCATCCTGAGCGAAGGCGCAGCCGCAGTCGAACGACCTGCGGTTGCAGTGTTTATTCTTTCTGACCCTTCCTAACTTCCTGCTCATCCTGAGCGAAGCCTCCTGCAGCTTCATCGCGAGAGGCGCAGCCGAAGGACCTGCGGTTGCCCTTGCCCGTTCCCTACAACTCCAACTCAGAACTAGAATCGCGCTATCAGCCAGACCCCCGCAATCAGCAGCCCGCACCCTACCAGCCGCCCCGGCGACGCCGTATGCTGCTTGAACCCAACCCATCCAAACTGGTCCAGCACCACCGACATAACCAGCGCAGCCGTGATGCTCAACCCGGTAAACACCCCCGACCCCATCCTCTGCGCAAGCATCAATCCAGCCATCGTCGACGCAATGCTGATCAGCCCACCCATCCAGGCCCACCAGCTCACCTCCACCACCTTTCCCGCCACAGGCCACGCCTCGCGCAGACAAAGTTGCAACACCAGCAGCCCCGCAAACCCGCTCGCATACACCACCAGCCCCGCCCAGACCGGCTGCCCCAGGTGCTTGTTCAGCTCCGCATTCGCCCCAGACTGAAACGGATTCGCCGCGCCCCCTAGAAGCGCCAGAAGATACACCAGCCAGAGCATAAACACCCTCCGATCCTTCGATGCACCCGCAACCATCCCCGCACGTCTGCAGGCACATCCAAGACCTGCCACCTGCCATCGCTCCAGCCGTATCCCACCTTCGCCAACTCCGGACACCGGGGTGCCCATTCTTACAGCGGCCCTATTGCCGTAAGGCCGGGGTCTCCGACGAGCGCATCTGCTCGTTGGGGTGGAACGTGGGGTATCCTGCGCGGTAGCGCACGACCGCTCTCCGCCCACGGGACACACCGCACGCACGAACTCCGCCAACCCGCCTCCATCCGGAGCCCACCCCGACCACACCCAGAGAGCAACTCAATCCCCCGGCAGCACATCTGCAACAATGGTCCCCGATGCCGATCCCCAGAATGCAGCCAATCCCCTCCATCGCCACGCAGATGCTCACCCTCGGCCTCCTTCTCTCTCCGTTTCTGAACCGAACGACCGCAGCCCAACCCACTCCGGCCTCGCTTCCGGCCCCACCTCCAGCAAAGACCTTTCTCGGCCGCACCCTCCAGTTCTACCGTGAAGACTGGACGCAAAGTGATCCAGCCAACACCGCTCCCGCTGCTCCCGCCCCACCCCGCCGCGGCCTTCCCTCGCCCCTCGACTCCCCTCCCTTCCCCAGCTCCGACTGGAGCTACGGCGGCTCTCCCGTCCTCGGCGAGCCTGACACCCAGAGCTATCCCCTCATGACCGTCCTGAACCGGAGACACGATGGGGCTCTCCCCCGCACCAAGCTCTACGGCTGGATCGAGCCCACCGTCAACGGCAGCACCTCGAGCGCGTCCAACCTCCCCGAAGCCAACGACTACATCCCCAACCGCCTCGAACTCAACCAGGCCGTCATCTATGTGGAACGGCTCCCCGATACCGTCCAGCGCACCCGCTTCGACTACGGCTTCCACCTCACCGCCCTCTACGGCACCGACTACCACTTCACCAGCGCCAAGGGCTATCTCTCCAGCCAGCTCATCGACCACAACCGCCGCTACGGCTTTGACCCCGCCATGGAATATGTCGACCTCTACCTTCCGCGCCTCGCCCAGGGCTTGAACATCCGCATCGGCCGCTTCATCTCCGTGCCCGGCATCGAGGCCCAGCTCGCGCCCAATAACTACACCTTCTCGCACTCCGTCCTCTATGCGATCGACCCGTTCACCGACACCGGCATCCTCGCCACGCTCAAACTGTCCGACCAGTGGCTCGTCCAGCTCGGCCTGACGGGCGGTCACGACGTCGCCCTCTGGACCAGTGACGCCAAACCCTCCGGCACCGCTTGCCTCAACTACACCACCCGCACCGTCAACGACAACGTCTACATCTGCGCCAACGGCATCAACGACGCCAGCTACGCCTACAACAACCTGCAGCAATACGACGCCACCTGGTATCACCGCTTTTCGAAGAAGATCCACAGCGCTACCGAGGTCTACTTCATGTACGAGCGAGGCGTCCCCGCCATCCTTCCCACCGGAGCCTCCGGCCGCATCGAACCCGAGCCCAACGCCAACCCCGCCTTCTGTCATCCCGGCCAGCTCCGCTGCACTGCGCCCGAGTACGCCGCCGTCAACTTCCTCCAGGACGAGCTGAACACCCACAACTTCCTCTCCCTCCGCACCGACTTCCTCAACGACAAGAAAGGTCAGCGCACCGGCACCCAGACCCGCTACTTCGAAGAGACCCTCTCCTGGACCCACTGGATCGGCACCACACTCCAACTCCGCCCCGAGATCCGCTTCGACCACGCCCTCGATCGCTCCGCCTACGGCAACGGCCAGCACCAGAACCAGTTCACCGCCGCCTCCGACCTCATCCTCCATTTCTAACCAGCCGCCAGCCCTAAGACCAGCACCAGCACCCGCTCTTGCTCGTGCTCTCATAACTCACGGAACTCTGTCATCCTGAGCGAGCGCAAGGTAGCCGAAGGACCTGCATTCGCACCTGCCCTTGGCACCTTCACCTGCTCTCGTCACCCAACTAAAACTCTGTCATCCTGAGCGAGCGCAGCGTAGCCGAAGGACCTGCATTCGCACCTGCCCTTGGCACCTGCTCCAGCTCTTACCCACAAACCCCTACCATCCTGAAGCGAAAGCCAGCACGCACCACGTTCACCCCCGCTTGCATCACAATCACCCACCCGCACGCCTCTTACGTTATGCGCCCTCCGCCATCTCCGCATACTCCACCCCCGACTCCCCTGGAGCCAGCACCCACAGCGTATAGATCCCCAGCGCCGTCCCCAGCGGAGGCTTGATCAGCGTCAGCACCCCCACCACGATCGCCAGCGTTCGCCCCCAGGGCTGCCGCGTCAAGAGCGCATATCCCGTCAGCAGCGCGAGCACCGTGGCCAGCAGCGTGATCCCTGCAAACACCGGCAGAATCCCGCCCAGCCACATCGGTGACAGCCGGAAGGAAAGGTGTGGATCCCGCCTCCGAACGGCCAGCCCCCAGCGCCGAAGCCGCGCATCGTCAGCCTGCGCAGAACCAGCACCCCGATCAGCGCCGTCCCAAGCCGCAGCGCCCCATACACGCACCACAGAATCCCCAGCGTCTGCACGTGGCGGCTGACCCGCGCACCGCTGCCAGCCACATAGGGCGCCCCAGGTACATAGGAATCTCCCGACGTCCCCGGCACACCCGCTGGAATCGCCGAAACCCGCGTCCCGCACACCGAACAAAACCGCTGCCCCGCCATCACCGCACCTCGATCCTCGATCCTGACGCTCTATACGCAGGTCCTCCACCAGGGGTTCCAGCCCCGAGTGAACATCCCTCCACCCCAGGCCTCTGTCATCCTGAGCGAAGTCCTGAGCAAGCAAAGCGAGCCGAAGGACCCGCATTGCCCCGTGCACATGTCGCTGCCAGTTCTCTCCTCCATCCACCCCGCCACAGCATCTAGTTAAAATAGATCCTGTGCCCGAGCTCTCCCTCCTCCCCGTTATCCCCGCTCCGCTCGTCGAATCGAGCGCCCTCGCCCTCGAGTGGCCCCGCCTCCGCAACCACATCGCTGCGAAGACCCACTCCCCCCTCGGCCGCGCCTGGCTCCTCGCCCTCGAGCCCACAGCAGACCGCGCGTGGCTCGATCAGCAACATCAACGCACCGCCGAGATCCTCGCCTTCCTCACCGCCGGCGGCAGCTTCACCTTCCACGGCCTCTTCGACCCCACCACCCTGCTCGACAAAGCCCGCATCGAAGGCGCAGCGTTGGAAGGCCTCGAGGTCGCGCGCCTCCTCACCCTCGCCGAACGCGTCGCCGCCTGGGCTACCCTCCTCGACCCGGCCCCGAACGCAACCCACTATGCGACTCCAGAGTCCTGGCCCTCCATCCTCTCCCTCTCCGAGCCCCTCCGCGGCTACGACCTCGCACCGCTCCTCCGCCTCCTGCGCGGCAAGATCGAACCCGACGGCACGCTCTCGGACGACGCCAGCCCTGAACTACGCCGCATCCGCCGGGCGTTGGAAAGACAGCACCGCGCCATCGAAGAGAGCCTTCGCCGCGCCGCCCGCCACCTCCGCGAAGAAGGCGCAGCCCAATCCAGTACCCAGTCCGAAGACTTCATCACCATTCGCGGCGACCGCTTCGTCATCCCCGTAAAGGTCGAGTTCAAGCGCCGCGTCCCCGGCGTCATCCACGGGACTTCCTCCTCCGGACAGACGGTCTTCGTGGAACCCCTCGAAACCATCGAGCAGAATAACGAACTCGTCCGCCTCCTCGACGAAGAGCAATCCGAGATCCACCGCATCCTCATCGTCATGACCCACGCCCTCGGCCAGAACGCTCCCGCCCTCCACCGCGGCTGCGCCATCCTCGCCGAGGTCGAAGCCCACACCGCCCGTGCCCGCTTCTCGCTCGAACTCCACTGCATCCGCCCGGTCTTCACCGAATCATCCAATCAAGATAAAACTGTCATCCTGAGCGACGCGCAACCACCCCAACACCCTGTCATCCTGAGCGAAGGCGCAGCCGAGCCGAAGGACCTGCATCTGCCGTTGCCTTTGCCTGTTCTCCCGCGACCCAACCCAAACCACTCTTGGAACGATCAACGAAAATCTGTCATCCTGAGCAAAGCCGAAGGACCTGCATTGTCCTTGCCATCGCCTGCCCACCCTGCAATCACCCCAAACCCTGTCATCCTGAGCGAAGGCGCAGCCGAGTCGAAGGTCCTGCATTGGCCCTCCTCTAGGCTTCCCCAGCTCTCCCTCATCGCCGCCCGCCATCCCTTGCTCGAGCTCCGCATGCGCACGGAGCACCGCGAAGCAGCCGCATCAGGCGATCCCACCACCCCCGTCCCCCTCACCATCACCCTCCCCGCCGACACCCGGCAGCTCATCATCTCCGGCCCCAACACCGGCGGCAAGACCGTCGCCCTCAAGACCCTCGGCCTGCTCAGCGTCATGGCCCAGGCCGGCATCCCGATCCCCGCCGAAGAGGCCCGCCTCCCCCTCTTCGACGCCATCTACGCCGACATCGGCGACGCCCAGTCCATCGAGCGCAATCTTTCGAGCTTCTCCGCCCACGTCGTCAACGTCGACCGCATCGCACGGAACGCCGGCGCGGACGCACTGGTGTTACTGGACGAACTCGGCTCCGCCACCGACCCCGAGGAAGGCGCCCCCCTCGCCGTTGCGGTCGCGGCCCACTTCCTCGCCCTCCACAGCTGGACCGCCATCACCACCCACCTCACCTCGCTCAAGGTCTACGCCGCCAGCCGCGCAGGTGTCCTGAATGCCGCCGTAGGCTTCGATCCCCAGACCCTCTCCCCCACTTACGAGCTCCGCCTCGGCGTCCCCGGAGCCTCCGCCGGCCTCAACATCGCCGAGCGGCTCGGCATGAGCGCAGACATCATCACCGCCGCCCGCGCCCAGATGTCTACCCAGACTGCCGACATCGGCGCCTTCCTCGACCAGCTCCACGACCAGCTCACCGCCGCCACCAGCGAGCGCGAGCACCTGCGCGCCCAGGAGACCGCCTTGAGCCGCGAGCGCGCCCGCCTCGAAGTCGAAGGCCGCGCCGAGCAAAAGCTCCGCACCCGCGAGCTCGAACTCAAACTCGACGCCCTCATCGCCGACGTCGACGCCCAACTCCGGGATACCGTCAAAGCCATCGACGACAAGACCCTCTCGCAGAAGATCGCCCGCGACGCAGCATCCCGGATGTCCCGCGCAAAGCGCGAGTTTTCAGACCAGTTCAAGTCCACCATCGTCGCCCACAACACTCGCGCCGACCGGGACGATCCCGCCGCTCCCGTCCGCAGCCAGTCCCCCAGCCTCCCCCGTCCCATCAAGCCCGGCGACCTCGTCACGCTCAAGTCCCTCGGCTGCCAGGCACACGTCGAGCGCGTCGTCGATGAAAAGACCTACGAAGTCGCCATCGGTCCCATGAAGATGCGCGTCGACCGCACTGACATCACCAATATCGAGACCGTTAAAGCCGTCACCCCTCTCGAAGCCGCCCGCCGCCGCGGTGGCATCACCATCCAGACCACCTCCAGCTCCGACGCCGAGTACATGCCATCCGAGATCAACGTCATCGGCCGCACTGCCGACGACGCACAGGCCGAAGTTGAGCGCTTCCTCGACCGCGCCTTCCTCGCCGGTCTGCCTCGCATTCGAATCGTCCATGGAACGGGCATGGGCATCCTCCGCCGCACCCTCCGCGACTTCCTCAAGTCCCACCCACACGTCACTACCGTCACCGAACCCCCACAGAACCAGGGGGGCCAGGGCGCGACCGAGGTAGAGCTACGAATGTGAGTCCTCTCACACCCACCCGGATTCTGTCATCCTGAGCGTAGTCGAAGGACCTGCATGAGCACTTGCCGTTGCCTGTCCTTCTCCACCACTCGCAACTTCTGTCATCTAAACCAAGACAGCGTTTCAACTCCCCGCCAGATCCCGAGGCTCCAGTTCATCCTCCTCATCCATCTCATCAGAGTCCTCATCCGAACCGTCGTCCTCACTCAGAATAGGCTCGACCTCCGTATCAAGCGCGCTCACCGGCTCGCCCTCACCGGCATTGTCCGTGGCTGACCGCAGCGCCTCGCTGCTGGCGTGCTCCGTCGGATTGCTGGGCCCTCCATCGAACGTAGCTGTGGCATCCGCCCCGATCGTGCGGATCGGATCATCGAAATCTTCACTCGGCTGGGTCATCGTTCCTCCTTGAGTAGTTCTGATCCCTTGGATGCCGGATCCATCGAAAAAAGTCACCGACTTCGCCGGACGGTGTGCATCCAAGAAAGCAGATGCGATCCCGCAGTAGGCGCATCCTCACGAAAGGAAACAACAGATGCGAAGACTAATTGTATGGGCAACCGTCCTCTCCGGAGCCGCAGCGGCCTACCTGATGTACCGTCGCGGAGAGTCCCTTGGAACAATCGCGAAAAACACAATCTCCAACCCCATCGGCACCTTCGCGTCGGAAGTCCGAAACGCAATGTAGCTCTGCGTTCCCGTATAAGCTTGCGCTCACACAAACGGGGCCACGGTTCGATATCGTGAAAACGCGATAGGCGCCATAGGGCGCGTACCGTCTTCCGCGCATCCCATACGCAAGAGGGAAATTATGGATAAGAAACAGTTCCACTGTAAGGACGTAGGCTACGACTGCGAGTGGCATCTTGAAGGCAATAGCGAAGAAGAGATGCTCCCCATCATTGAAGACCACGCCGCGAAGGTCCACAATCTCACCCACTTCAAAGGGGAAGCTGTTGAGCATGTAAAAGCCGCCATTCGCCACAACAGCGAGCAAACTGCTTAGCCCTCACCTATTACTCAATAATCCATCTCTTTACGCTTCTTCATAAACCGGCATGCTGAGCAGGGGTGCGGCTGCATTCGAAGTCCGCTGTTGCTCTTGCACATGCATCCGTCTGACCTCCCACCAGAAACTGTCATCCTGAGCGCATCCTAAGCATTTGAAGAACCTGCGTTTAGCGCTTGCTATTGCCTGTACTCTTCCACCCTAGAACCTGTCATCCTGAGCGAAGGGCGCACCCGGACCTACGTTTGTAGGTGCCATGTGCACCTGCACTACCGCTCCGCCAACTCCTGCTCCATCGCCTGCCTGGTATCTGGCTGAGCCGCAACAGCGCACCCCCGCGCTTCAGTTCGTCGGCGGACCCGGGCAACGCGAAGGGTCCCTATGACCCGAAGAGCTCCACCCCCGCGGAGCAAACCTGTCATCCTGAGCTGCACATGCCACCCATCTCTACGGAATCGGAATCTTCACCGGCAGCCGAATTACAATCCCGGTGCTGAAATTCAACAGCCGCGAAGCCGGAAACGTGCTCGAAGCCCCCGTCACCGCGGGCGTATTGATCGTCTGCAGAGAGCTATACCCGATCTCGATCACGCGAAAGTCCACCAGCTTGCCCAGCGGATAGTCCAGCCCCGCCACCGCCCCGTACTCGACCTTATTCTGATACACCGGATTGGTCGCCGCCCTGGTCCCGCCGACCCCCGCCAGCACTTCCGCATACGGCCTCACCGGAATAGCCACCGGATGGAAGCTCACCCGGCCGCCCACCATGAAGCTGTTCAAATGAGCGTTTCCGCCCTTCTGAATACTGCCGCGCACATCCACCCCCACATCCACCAGCGACGCATGCACGAGATCGTCGTAGACCCCGATCCCCACCCCGGAAAACAGCCGTGAGGTCGAGTTCGCGCCATAAAACGTAAACACGCCCTGATCCGACCTCGAATTACTCGCATACGTGAAGACCGGCGTCGCATAGATGCCGATCTGGGCGGAGGCCGCGCCGGTAACGAAAAGAAGACCGGCAACAAGGACAAGCAGACGCAATTTCATGAAGGAATCCTGCATTCTTGATCAAGCTGAAAAAGGGATAAACGGAGATGCCGAAGCCAGGCTGGCGAAGCGAACGAATCGAGCGCTCCCTTGGCATGGCGAAACAGAGGACCCGGCCGCGAAAGACGAACATGCAACTGCATCCCCCTATGATAAACGCCGATAAACTCCATGAGCCCTGCCATTTCACCCCTCACCGCGAACACCGTCATCTCAGCCGGAGCCCTAAGCGAAGTCGAATGGGCGCAGTGAAGAGCCCCGCATGCGCCCTTACCCTTGCCTGCCCTCCATCTATCCACCCCAAACATCTGTCATCCTGACCCTGAGCGTAGCCGAATGGGCGAAGGACATGCGCACTTGACTATGCCGTTGCTCCCTCCTCCCACCCGTACAAACCTTCGTCATCTCTACCGGAGCGCAGCGCAGTGGAGACCCCCGCATTCCCCGCCGTTGCCCTTGCTTTTACCTCTTCTCCCCCGCCTCCCACACACCACACCCAGACCGCCCGTCTACAGAAAAAGCATCGCCATCCCCCAAAACTCAATCTGAATACGAACAGGAGCTTGAATGGCTGGAGAGCCCGCGCACGACGAGCGGTGGAGACCGATTGCAAATCCGTGGTTCATCGCCGCTACGGTCGCGCTCGCCGCGTTCATGGAGGTCCTCGACACCTCCATCGCCAACGTTGCCCTTCCCCACATCGCCGGCAATCTCGGTGCCTCGACCGACCAGGGAACCTGGGTCCTCACCAGCTACCTCGTCTCGAACGCCATCATCCTTCCCGTCGGCGCCTGGGCGTCGTCCGTCATCGGCCGGCGCAACTTCTTCATGCTTTGCATCGTCATCTTCACGGTCTCGAGCTTTCTCTGCGGCATCGCGCCCACGCTTCCCATCCTGCTCGTCTGCCGCGTCTTCCAGGGCATCGGCGGCGGCGGCCTTCAGCCCATGGCCCAGGCCATCATGGCCGACTCCTTTGAAGAGAAGAAACGCGGCCAGGCCTTCGCCCTCTACGGTCTCGTCGCCGTCCTCGCCCCCTCCATCGGCCCCACCATCGGCGGCTGGATCACAGACAACTACTCCTGGCGCTGGATCTTCTACATCAACATTCCCGTAGGCATCCTCGCCCTCGCCCTCACCTCGCGTCTGGTGCAGGACCCGCCCTGGATCAAGGCCGACCGCAAGAACCTCCTCAACCTCGACTACATCGGCCTCGGCCTGCTCACCGTCGCCATGGGCGGTCTCCAGATCGCGCTCGACAAGGGCGAAGAGAACGACTGGTTCGCCTCAAACTTCATCCGCTTCTTCGCATTCCTGTTCGTCGTTGGCATCATCGGCCTTATCTGGTGGGAGCTCCGGACCAAAGCCCCCATCATGAACCTGCGCCTCTTCAAGTTCAAGAACTTCGCCATCTGCTGCCTGCTCATGATGCTCGTCGGCGGTGTCCTCAACGCCGCCACCGTGCTCCAGCCGCAGTTCCTCCAGCAGCTCCTCGGCTACACCGCGACCAACGCCGGCATGGCCCTCACCGCCGGCGGCATCGCCCTCGTCATCGTCATGCCGCTCGCCGGCATCGCCACCGGCAAATTTGCCGCGCGCAATCTCGCCGCCCTCGGCTTCGCCTTCTTCGCCGTCGCCTACTACTACGTCTCCACCCACATCACGCTCGACATGAGCTTCGGCGAAGCGTCCTTCCTCCGCGTCCTCCAGATGGTCCCGATCCCCTTCTGCTTCATCGCCATCACCAACGCCGCGTACGTCGGCCTCCCCCGCGAGGCGTCGAATCAGGTCTCCGGCCTCATCAACTTCGTCCGCAACGTCGGCGGCAGCATCTTCATCGCCGTCACCGGTGCCCTCGTCACCAATCGCTCCCTCTTCCACCAGGCCCGCCTCGCCGACCACATGCAGCCCGTCAATCCCAACTACGCCGGCACCATCCACTCGCTCAGCAGCATGTTCGGAGGCGGAGTCCAGGGCTCCACCATGGCCAACGCCACCCTCTACCAGCAACTCAACCAGCAAGCCTCTGCCATGGGCTACCAGGACGTCTACCGCATGCTCTGCTGGATGTCGATCTTCATGGTCGGCTGTGCCTTCCTGCTCAGCAAGAACCGCCCCGGCCAGGGCGCCCCCGCCGGCGAAGCCGCCCACTAGCGCACTCGCTGCCTTTCCGCGAATTCACTCCTGCAGCTCCACCCTCCGGAGCAAAGCCGGACCCAGGGAACGTCAGAACCTTCCCGTTCATCGAGAGATGCAGCGCAAACTCGGACTTCGAGGAAAAGCTAATCACCAGGTGCTGAATAGACGACAGGTTCTTCTCGTCGCTGTTCGGCACCTCAATCCAGTGACCATCACTCGAGCTCAGCCGCTGCAGCTGCTGTTGCAGCAATCCACCCACCACAAACCTGTAATCCTGAGCGAAGGCACAGCAAACATCTGTCATCCTGAGGAAGCCGAGGGACCTGCATTGACCCTTGCGCTTGCTCTTGCTTTGCCGGCACAGCAAACATCTGTCATCCTGAGCACAGCCGAAGGACCTGCATTGGCCCTTGCGCTTGCTTTCCCGGCGCCGAACCCTGTCATCCCGAGCGAAGGGCGCAGCCGCAGCCGGAGGGACCTGCACGGCCCTTGCTCCTGGGCGCACCCACAAGCACCCCAGACGCAATAAACCCCGCCACCAGGACGGGGTCTCTGCCACAGCCACATCTACTTCTTGCGCTTCTGCAACTCCGGAGCAGCCTCCGCCTCATCTTCCTCACTCTTCCGCTTCGACTCAGCCTCTTCCGCGTCCTCCGGCTCATCTGAATCTTCTTCCTCATCAGCATCATCTTCAGATCCCGCCTGCTTCAGCAGCGTCTTCGAGCTCGTCAGCAGCGTCTTGCCCGCAGTCTGCTCCTCATTCAAAGTCTGCGTCAACAGGCCGGCGATCTCCTTCTGGCCAAGCTCCTTCGCGATCCCGATCGCCGCCGTATAACCCGCAATCTCGTAGTGCTCCACACGCAGCGCCGCCCCGATCAATTGCACATCCTTCACCGCGCCCTCTTCATCGCTCTCGATCGCTTCCTTGCCTTCTGCGACCACGCCCTCCATGCCATTGCAGTGCTGTCCCGTAGGCTTCTTCCCCAGGATCTGGAACGCTTGCTTCAACCGCTCCACCTGGCCCTTGGTCTCCTCCAGGTGCTTCACGATCGCCGCCTTCAGCTCGGCGTCCGAGCAGGCCTTCGCCATCTTTGGCAACGCCTTCACCAGTTGATTCTCCGCGCTATAAAGATCCCGCATCTCTTCGATGAACACATCCTGCAGACTCATAAACTCTCCTTGAAGTGGCAAACTTGTTCCATCCAAGTCAGAGTAGGAGATCAGTGCGCCAGTTGGCTAGGGCATGCGGAATAAGCGACACCTCTCACGACTCCCTCACCCAGGCCACACGCAACCCTCGTCATCTCGACCCTGAGCGGAGTCGAACGTGCGGCGCAACCTGCCGCACCACACACCCGCTCTCTGAGGGACTCAATCTCCAGTAAGAGCCTGGGCCTAAATCTGTTCTGAATCTGATGATCTCGCTTTATCTGGACTGTCATGCGATAGTGCATCGTACGAGGGCTGTGTTGTCGGCCAAACCTCCGCTTTACTAAAGCTATGGCGAGAGCAGCACCTAACGGAGCCGATCCCGGCTACCACCGAAAGGATTTCTGGAATTCGATTGCAGCAGGTAAGTTCCCGGAGTGGGGGTTCTATATTCAGGCTTTCGATGAAGACTTCGCGAAAAGGTTTGACTTCGATGTGCTCGATGCAACCAAGTTGATTCCAGAAGAGATCCTGCCTCTTCGTCCCGTTGGCAGGATGGTTCTTGACCGTAATCCCGACAACTTCTTTGCTGAAACGGAACAGGTCGCCTACTGTCCCACCCATATCGTTCCCGGTATCGATTTCACGAACGACCCAACCATCCGCGCTAAAGCGCATCCTCTACCGGGCGCAACTGAAACCCGTTCGTCTCCGGCCCAAAGTACCGAGTTCGCATCCAGAACGCCACATTGACCAAACCAATCAGCGCAGGAACCTCAATGAGCGGACCAACCACGCCAACGAAGGCCTCTCCCGAGTTCAAGCCGAAGACCGCGACGGCGACAGCAATTGCCAGCTCGAAATTGTTCCCTGCGGCGGTAAAGGAGAGCGTTGCAGACTGAGCGTAGTTCGCGCCCAGCCGCTTGCCCATCCAGAAGCTGACCAGGAACATGATGAGGAAGTAGATGACCAGCGGAACGGCAATCTTCACCACATCGAGCGGAAGGCGCACGATCAGATCGCCCTTGAGCGAGAACATGACCAGGATTGTGAACAGCAAGGCGCCGAGGGTAAGAGGGCTGATGCGCGGGATGAAACGCGTCCGATACCACTCTTCTCCCTTGAGCCGGATGAGAACGAAGCGAGTCAGGAATCCAGCGACAAACGGAACGCCGAGGTAAAGGCCCACGCTCTTAGCGATCTGGCCGATGCCGATCTGGACGACACTTCCTTCCAGACCGAACCACTTGGGCAGTACCGTCAGGAACGCCCACGCATAAAGGCTGTAAAAGAGCACCTGAAAGACGCTGTTGATAGCCACCAGACCCGCAACGTAGTCCGTATCGCCCTCCGCCAGTTCGTTCCAGACCAGCACCATCGCAATGCAGCGGGCGATGCCGATCAGGATCAGGCCGCGCATGTAGGCCGGTTCGCCACGCAGGAAGACGATGGCGAGTAGGAACATCAGAACCGGGCCGATGAGCCAGTTCTGCACGAGCGACAGGCCGAGGACGCGCTTGTTGCGAAAAACCTCGCCCAGCTTTTCGTAGCGCACTTTAGCCAGGGGCGGAAACATCATGATGATGAGACCGATGGCGATAGGGATATTCGTCGTGCCGGTCTGAAAGCGGTTGACGAAGCTAGCCGACGATGGAACGAAGTGGCCAATTGCAACGCCAATCGCCATGGCGAGAAAGATCCAAAGAGTCAGGAACCGGTCAAGAAACGAGAGCTTCTTGCGGGCGGCGGGAGCGCAAATCTGCCCTTGCGTGTAAGGAGCGGTGGACATTAGCTGACCTCATAAAAGTCTTCTTGACTCGTTGTAGGGACGGGTGCGCCGTCAAGCAGCGCGTACTTCGAAGGCGAGCAGCACGCTTTGGTGAGCCGCGTCCGGTCGGCCTGCATCGACTTTTCCTCTTTCAGCCAGCCAAGCGTCTGTTTCAGGATTTGCGCCGCTCCGATGTGTGGCGGCATGACGATGCGGTAATGCATCCACTTTCCTTCCCGTCGCGCCGCGACGATCCCCGCACTGCGGAGATAAGCCAGATGCCTTGAAATCTTGGGTTGAGGACCGCCCAGAATCTCTACGAAATAGCAGACACAAATCTCCTGTTCTCCCATAAGGTTCAGGAGCCGCAGCCGTGTGTTATCCCCAAGAGCCTGGAAGAACCGTTCGACGTTGAACGTCTGTTTAGCCATGCCTTATGTATACGCATTGACGAATGCATACGCAAGCCATATAGTCGCCTAAGCAGATGTGAGGAGGCAGTTATGACAGAGCAGCTACTAGAGTCAGTAAAGTCGAAGTATGGGGCAGTCGCAGAGAGCACCTTGTCGAACAACCATGCAGGAGTGCAGGCCGTCGCGGAAGCGTTCGGCTATACCGCCGAGGAACTAACCTCAATTCCAGCCGAGGCGAACATGGGCCTCTCCTGCGGCAATCCCACAGCGACCGCGCATTTGAGGCCGGGTGAGGTGGTAGTCGATCTTGGCTCGGGTGGTGGTTTAGACGTGTTCCTGGCGGCGAAGATGGTTGGGCCGAAGGGCCGTGCCATCGGCATCGATATGACCATGGCCATGATTGAGCGCGCGCAGGCGAATGCTCAGGCTGGCGGCTACACCAATGTCGAGTTCTACCAGTCCACCATCGACCACATCCCGCTCCCCGCCGCATCGGTCGATTGCGTTATCTCAAATTGCGTTCTTAACCTCGCACCCGATAAACCAGCAGTTTTTCGTGAGATCGCCCGCGTTCTCAAGCCGGGCGGACGTGTCGCCGTCAGCGACATCGCCCTCAAACACGAGCTTCCCGAAGCTGTCGCGCAAAGCATGGCCGCCTACGTCGGATGCATCGCTGGAGCCATCAAGATTGATGACTACAAGGGCGGGCTGCTTGCCGCCGGATTCGAGCACGTCGAGATCGTAGACAGCGGTGCGGACCTGAACGCCTACGCCAAGGTGGAGAACCAGGCCGGTTGCTGCTCTCCGTCCATGGGCGAGGTCGAACCGAACCCCGCGAACCCGCTCCAGGTGATCGAAGCGGCCTGCTGCACTCCCCCCTCCCTGCACGAAGAGCTGACCATGCTGCTTTCGCAGCACGACATCAACGCAGCCGCAGCCAGCGTAAAGGTCTACGCGATCAAGCCTCACACAACCGAGCCAAAAACCTGCTGCGGCCCAACCTGCTGCGCGTAACAGCGTCCACCGCACCCGACCTGAAGCCAAGGAGATGTCATGCCGCACTACAACGTCCTTTTTCTTTGCACCGGCAACTCAGCGCGTTCGATCATGGCCGAAGCACTGATGAACCGTAAATCAAGAGGGAACTTCACCGCGTACAGTGCGGGCAGTCATCCCACCGGAGAGGTTCGGCCCGAAGCTCTCCGGTTGCTTGAAAAGGCTGGCTTGGATGCCGCGAATGCACGGAGCAAATCGTGGGACGAGTTCTCTAAAGCGGACTCGCCCCACCTCAGCTTCGTGTTTACCGTCTGCGACAATGCCGCACAGGAGGTTTGCCCCTTCTGGCCAGGGCAGCCGATGACGGCGCATTGGGGCATCCCGGACCCAGCCGTCGTGCAAGGAACACCCGAAGAAATTGACCGAGCCTTCAGCCAGGCATTCCAGGCCCTCGACCGGCGTATCGGCCTATTCCTCTGTCTGCCGTTCGCTACGCTCGACACGGTTGCGCTACAGAAAAAGCTCGACGACATTGGAAAGACTTAGGCCGCGCCATGCAGTTCTCATCATCGGTGGAAGCAACGCACGGATCAGCACAGCCCCTCCGCCCGTGGAAACCAATCCAGATGGCAAGCCAGGCACGAACCTCGCACTGACCACATGAAAGGAACACGATGCTTAAGGTGATTTTCGCCTGTGTCCACAACGCGGGTCGCTCTCAGATGGCCGCCGCTTTCTTCAACAAGCTTGCCGATCAGACGCAGGCAAAAGCGATCTCCGCAGGAACAGAGCCGGGGTTGCGTGTGCATCCCGAGGTTCTGGCCGTGATGCAGGAGGTTGGAATCGACCTCACCAACGCCAAACCTCAGAAGTTGACCCAGGAGCTTGCGAGTGATGCTGCATTGCTCATCACCATGGGGTGCGGCGATAAATGCCCCTACGTCCCCGGCCTGCGTCGGGATGACTGGCCACTTAACGATCCGAAAGGATTGCCTACGGAAGAGGTACGGAGGATTCGCGACGACATCAGAAGCCGTGTTGAGACGCTAGTCAACAGCGAAGGGTTGTTCGCTTCTCTAATCGAGCGATCCACTTCCGCTAGCTGCTTTCCTTTGTCTGAGATCGCGCGCATTGCTTACCAGATCGGCTTCTAACGTCGTTGTACTCGCGCATCGCTTGTCCTCGCTTAAGTGAGGCATAACTTAGCCCTTTAGCCACCTTATGACCTATTTGACAAGCCTAAGCGGCAGATCGTCGTCAGATGCGCATGGGCATCAGGATGTACCGGTACTTCACGTCCTCATTGCCATCCTCGGGCCGCATCTGCCCCGCACTCTGCGCATCCTTGAACTCAAGCCGCACCTCGCCCGCGTTCCCGATCGCCTTCAGAAAATCGATCAGGTACTGGCTGTTAAACCCCACCACCAGCGGATCGTAGTTATACGGTGTCTCGATCGTATCTTCTGATTCGCCCGCATCGGTCGAGGACGAAGACAGCTTCAGTTCATTCTGCTCCAGCCGGATCTTGATCGCCCCCGACCGCTCGTCCGCAAACTGCGCCACCCGCTGGATCGCCGCCATCAGGTCCTCCGAGCGGACGATCACGAACTTGGTGTTGTCCCGCGGCAGCACCGCCTCATAGTTCGGGAACTGACCCGTCAGCTTGCGGCTCGTCAGCACCCGCCCGCCCACCCGGAAGAAAAGCGTCTGCTCGTCGTCCGCGAATTCGAGCGTCTCCGCATCCGTCGATCCCAGCAGCGAACTCAGCTCGCTCAGCGCCTTTCGCGGAATCAGCGTCTTCTTCTCACCCGAGATCCCGTCCAGCGTCTCGCCCAGCTTCTCAATGTGAGCGAGCCGATGCCCATCCGTCGCCACCATCGCCATCGACTCGGCCTTCAGGACCAGCAGCGCCCCGTTCAGCGTGTACCGGCTCTCTTCATTCGAGATGGAAAAGATTGTCTTCGACACCATGTTCTTCAGCGCCGAGACCGAGATCTTTACCCCGCCCGTCGCCGGGAACTCCGCCACCTGCGGAAAGTTCGCCCGCGCCATCCCCACCATCTTCGTATTCGACCGCCCCGCCCGGATCTGCACCCAGTGGTTGTCCATCAGCTTGATCGAGATATCGCCCTCAGGCAGCAGCTTGATGTAGTCGTACAGCTTCCGCGCCGGGATCGTGCACGCCCCCGGCTTCTTCACCTTCGCCGCGCAGCTCGTCCTGAGGCTCTGGTCCAGATCGGTCGCCGTGATCGTCAGCTTGTCCGTATCGCCAGAACCCGTACCAGAACCCGACGCCATTGTCGCTTCAAACAAAAAATTCGACAGGATCGGAATCGTCGTCTTCCGCTCAACCACACTCTGTGCCGCCGTCAGCTCCCGCAGCAGCTCCGCGCGGGAGACGGTGATCTCGAGATTGCCGGTCGGATTCCCCGTCGTTGTGCCAGTCGCGCTGTCCCTGAGTGCTGCCGGTGTGCTCATGTCGGATTCCTCAATAGCAGTTATCACGGTCGGTTCTTTCCAGATCGTAAGATCGTTCTTCAGCCCCAGATCGTAAGATCGTTTTCAGCCGGATCGTAAGATCGTTCTTCAGCAAGCTCGTTCTCAAACGGATGGAGGGAATCGCTGGCAAGGACTCTACACCGGATCCGGCCAGATATCCACGCCCCTCACTTCCCGATTCTAGTGACGAATCCCCATCCTCGCACCAGCTTTCTTTGTGGGAAACCAAGTCCGCTCTGTGCACCCCAGGTACGTCTGCTCGTTCCCCATTCTCACCCGCCATCACCCTCGTCATTTCGACCGTAGCGGAGAGATCCCGGCATTCCGCACCTGTCCTTGCCTGCCCTCCTCCACCTGCCCCCAAAAACTGTCATCCTGAGCGCAGCCGAAGGTCCGCTTTGCCATTGCTGTTCTTAACGCCAAACTCACCACCGAGACTGTTCCTAAGAAAACTCTTAAAAGAAGAGAAAGTACTAGTAGCCGTAGTCGTTGTGACTGGAAATGTGGATATCCCCGCAACTCCAACCCCTTACCCACTTACCTGGTCTTCCCGTTTTAGAAATCAGGCATCGCAAAGACGAACACTGCGGATTCCCCGCCGCTACTCCTCGGATCTGTCCCTATTTCTCCCACTTCTCCACACCCAGACCATCCGCGCCGTGAGAAGACTCCTCCACAGACCTTCAAATCGCATCCAACAATCAAGAAATCAGCAGCTTACCGCCGCCTCTTTTTCCACCACGCGCCGCTTGCGGAGAGGATAGTCGGGCTGAATTCCCTCTGGTCCTCCAGGAGCCCTCATCATGCGAATCGCTATCCTCGGTGCCAGCGGCGCCACCGGCCAGCTTCTCACCGGCCACTGTCTCAGCGCCGGATACGAGGTCACGGCCCTCCTCCGCACCCCCGCCACCTTCGCCTTCAAAGACCGCGTCCGCATCGTCACCGGCAGTGCCTTTGATCCCTCCACCCTCGCCGATACCCTTGCCGGGGCCGATGCCGTCCTCTCCGCCCTCGGTGCCCGTTCCCTCAAAAAAGAAGATGTCCTCGAGCGTGCCGTCCCTCTCCTGGTCGCCGCCATGGAAGCGACCGGCCCCAGGCGTCTCATCGTCCTGGGATCGGCAGGCGCGCTCTCCACCGCGCTCGACAAGCAACCCCCCTGGCGCCGTTGGATCGTCCGGAGGATCGTCTACAACACCTTCCTCAAATACCCCGTAGCCTCGCAGATCGCCCAGTACGCGGCGTTAGCCTCAAGTAACCTGGAGTGGACGATGGTCATGCCGCCCATGCTCACCAACACCCCCGCCCACGGCACCTTCCGGATCGACGGCGACGCCCTCCCCTCGAACGGCTCCCGCATCAGCCGCGCCGACGTCGCCGCCTTCATGATGGCCCAGCTCACCACCCGCGAGTGGCTCCGCAAAGGCGTCTACCTGAGCTGGTAATCACCGACGTTCCACCCCGAAACTGTCATCCTGACCCTGAGCGGAGCCGAATGGGGCGAAGAGACCCGCATTTAGCCCTTGCCGTTGCCTGTTCTCCAATCATCATTCGAAGAAGCTTTCGCCCAAAGCCGCGCATTCACTCCCCCTCATCGCTCCGTCATCCGCAACCGCATCCAACCGCACAGAGGAGATCGCATGAGCCAGGAAACCAACATCGCCACAACCAAGAAGATGGGTGAAGCCATCAACAAAGGAAATCTCGACGTCCTCAACGAAGTCTTTGCTCCCGGCGTCGTCGACCACGATCCCGCGCCCGACCAGGGCAAGGGGCCCGAAGGGTTCATCCAGTTCTTCACCCAGCTCCGTACCGCCTTCCCCGACCTCAAGATTGCCGTCGAGGAGATGGTCGCGGCCGACGATAAAGTTGCCTTCGCCTACACCATGACCGGCACCCAGGAAGGCCCATTCGAGGGCATCCCCGCCACCGGCAAAAAGGTCAAGGCCCGCGGCCTGCAGCTCGCGAAGTACAACAGCGAAGGCAGAATCACTGAGCGCTGGGGCAGCTCCGACCAGGCCGGTATCCTCCAGCAGATCGGCGCCACCAAACCCACCAGCACCATGAACGAGCCTCCCGTCATCACCGCGCCAGCCTCCAGCAACAAAATCTAGAGAGATGTATCGGCCTGCGCCTCCACCCAGACTGTCATCCTGAGCGGAGGCGCTGCCACAACCGATGCTCCCTCTCCGCCCTGCCCTGCATTCTCCCCAATCCCACTAACTCTGTCATCCTGAGCGCAGCCGAAGGACCTGCATTCTGCCTGGCACTTTCCTTCCAGCAGCAAATCAGGACTCGCGGCCCACACTCCGCTCCACCCACGCCGTCCACTCCGCCTCATCAATCTCGCTCCCCGCCGCCCGCGGCACTATCGCCGTCTCCTCCACCTCAGTACAGGTAAGGGCGTAGCCATTGAGGTCGAGAAAGAGACCGAGTCCAGCGAAGGCTGCTCGTTTGTCCCCATCGGCGAAGGGGTGATTCCGAAGAATAGCCCACGCAAGCGCAGCCGCAAGTCCACTCCAAACCCAGCGACCGTTTACCCTAGAGAGCGTGATGCCCAAGCCGGAATCCAAGAAGTTCTCCCGCCGCCGCTCCGATCGTGCCGCCGCCCCCGCCGTCGAGCGTGCCGCAGCCGCCCCCGATCCAGCTCCCCGCTATGTCTGCGTCCACGGCCACTTCTACCAGCCACCCCGCGAGAACCCCTGGCTCGAGACCGTCGAAGTCCAGGACTCCGCCGCCCCCTACCACGACTGGAACGACCGCATCACCGCCGAGTGCTACGCCCCCAACGGCGCCTCCCGCATCACGAATCTCCAGAACGAGATCATCCGCATCGTCAACAACTACGCCCGGATAAGCTTCAACTTCGGCCCAACGCTCCTCAGCTGGCTCAACGATAAAGCGCCCCGCACCTACCGGATGATCCTCGACGCAGACCGCGCCAGCGCCCATCGCTACAGCGGTCACGGCTCCGCCCTCGCCCAGGTCTACAACCACATCATCATGCCGCTCGCCTCCGAGCGCGACGCTCTTACCCAGATCCGCTGGGGCATCGCCGACTTCGAGTTCCGCTTCGGCCGCAGGCCCGAAGGCATGTGGCTCGCCGAGACCGCCGTCAACCGCCAAGTCCTCGACCTCATGGCCCGCGAAGGCATCACGTTCACCATCCTCGCCCCCAACCAGTGCGCCCGCGTCCGCCGCCTCCCCGCCGCCTCCCCGCAGGAGACCGGCCCCACCCAGCAATCTGCCACTCTGAGCGAAAGCCCGGGTGCCCCATCCGTTGCGGCCTCATCGCAAAGGGGTGGTTCTCCACCTTCCAATCCGGGCACCGAGCCTGAATCACCTCACACCGAACCCCCGCCGCCACCCCTTCCCTGGACCGAAACCCCCAACGCCAGCGTCGACCCCACTCACCCCTACCGCATCCCGCTCGACGAGGGCCGCAGCATCGCCGTCTTCTTCTACGACGGCTCCAACTCCCGCGCCATCGCCTTTGAAGGCCTGCTCAACAGCGGCGAGCAATTCGGCCAGCGGCTCCTCAGCGGCTTCCATCCCTCCACCCCGGACGATCCCGAAAAGGCACAACTCTCGCACGTCGCCACCGACGGCGAAAGCTACGGCCACCACCACAAGCACGGGGAGATGGCCCTCTCCTACGCCATGCACTGGATCGAGGACGAACACCACGCCAGGCTCACCAACTATGCCGAGTTCCTCGAAAAGTTTCCCCCCAAGTGGGAGGCCGAGGTCGCCGAGAACACCTCCTGGTCCTGTGCCCACGGCGTCGAACGCTGGCGCTCTAACTGCGGCTGCAACGGCGGCAAGCCCGGTTGGAACCAGGAGTGGCGCAAGCCGCTCCGTGACGCTCTCGACTTCCTCCGCGACACCACCGCGCCCATGGCGGAAAAGCTGGCCGCGGGTCTCCTGAAGGACCTCTGGGCCGCCCGCGACGCCTACATCCAGATCGTGCTCGACCGCTCCACATCCGCCATCGACCAGTTCTTCAGCGATCACCAGACCCACGTCCTCACTCCCGAAGAGCGCATCACCGTTCTCGAACTCATGGAGCTCGAGCGCCACACCCAGCTCATGTACACCTCTTGCGGCTGGTTCTTCGATGAGATCTCCGGCATCGAAACCGTCCAGATCATCGCCTACGCCGGCCGCGTCCTCCAACTCGCCGCCAAGCTCTTCCAACCCGTCAACCCCAGCGAAGCCACCCCAAACTCTGTCATCCTGAGCGAAGCCGAAGGACCTGCGTCTGCCGTTGCTGTTGCTGGTTCTCTCCCACCCACCCCGAACCCTGCCATCCCGAGCGAAGCCACCCCAAACCCTGTCATCCTGAGCGAAGCCGAAGGACCTGCATCTGCTGTTGCTGTTGCTGGTTCTCTCCCACCCGCCCCAAACCCCGCCATCCAGAGCGGAGCCACCCCAAACTCTGTCATCCTGAGCGAAGCCGAAGGACCTGCATCTGCACTGAATGCAGCCGCAAATCTCGAACCCGAGTTTCTCCGCCTCCTCGCCCTCGCCAAATCCAACATCCCCGACATTGGCGACGGCGCCGAGATCTACCGCCGCTACGTCACCGGCATGAAGATCGGCCTCGAGCAGGTCGGCGCCCACTACGCCATCAGCTCCATCTTCCGCAGCTACCCCGAAGACGGTGAGCTCTTCTGCTTTAACCTCCACCGCGACTCCTATGAGGTCTTCGCCTCCGGCCGCGGCCGCGTCGCCCTCGGCCGCGCCCACATCCGCTCCCAGATCACCGAAGAGACCGAGGAGATCGCCTTCGCCGTCCTCCACCTCGGCGATCAGAACCTCTCCGCCGCTGTCAAACGCTACATCCTCGCCGACCAGGCAGCCTTTGAGACCTTCTCCGCCGACGTCCGCACCGCCATCCGCCGCGCCAACCTCCCCGAGGTCATCCGCCTCATCGATCGCTTCTTTACTCCGCCCCAGGCCGATCTGGCCGCGTCTGCCGGCGGCCTGATCACACCGCCAGCCCCGCACGTTGTTCTCGATCCCCACGACCCCCAGCCCGGCCAGCCCGCCTCCGCCCCAGGCGCGGCCGCCGCGGGCATCGCCCATACCCTCGCTCCCCCGCCTCCACCCACCCCGGCCCAAATTCCCATCGCCTACTCGCTCACCTCGCTCTTCGCCGACGAGCAGCACCGCATCCTCCGCACCATCCTTGATCGCACCGTCTCCGAGATGGAGGACTCCCTCCGCAAGATCTACGAAGACCACGCCTCCCTCCTCCACTACCTCACCGAATCCGGCATGGCCGCTCCGCCCGCCCTCGCCCTCGCCGCCGGCTTCGCCATCAACGCCAGCCTGCGCCGCGGCCTCGAAGCCGAGATCTTCGATCCCATCGAGATCGAATCCCTCTTCAGCCGCGCCACCGCTGACCAGGTCCTGCTCGACATCCACCTGCTCAACTACGTCGCCAGCATGAGGATGAAGCGCGCCATGATCCGCCTCGAAGCCGCCTTCGCCGGCGAGTCCTCCGCCTCCTCCACGGCCGCGCTCCACCATGCCCTCACCCTCGCCATCGCCATCCGCACCATGCCCCTCGACGTCAATCTCTGGCAGTCCCAGAACATCTGGAACGACCTCCTCCGCCGCTCCGACAGCAACTACTGGGAGCTCGCATGGAAGGAAGGTTTCAAAAAACTCGGTCAGGCCATGAACATCGCCGTAGACCGCCTCGTCGTCGAAGAAGGCGTCACCGCCTTCTAACACCCCATCTATCGCCTTCATACACCCCATCACCCAAACTGTCGTCCTGAGCGCAGCCAAAGGACCCGCGTTTGTCCTTTGCCGTTGCCCTTGCCGGTCCTCTTCCAACACCACCCCAAAAACTGTCATCCTGAGCGCAGCCGAAGGACCTGCATTTGCCCTTGCTTTGCCGTTGCCCTTGCCTGTCCCTCCAACACCACCCAAAAACTGTCATCCTGAGCGCAGCCGAAGGACCTGCGTTTGCCCTTTGCCGTTGCCGTTGCCTGTCCTCCTCCAACACCACCCCAAAAACTGTCATCCTGAGCGCAGCCGAAGGACCTGCATTTGCCTTTGCCCTTGCCGTTGCCTGTCCTCCTCCAACACCACCCCAAAAACTGTCACCCTGAGCGCAGTCGAAGGACCCGCGTTTGCCCTTTGCCCTTGCCGTGCCTATCCTCCTCCAACACCCACCCGCATCTGCATTGGCGCGTTACCGTTTGCTCCCTTCCAGATCCCCCCAACCCGCATCCAATCCGATCAGGTTGGAGCCGCTCCGCATGAAGATGACCCGCATCACCGATACGCTCGTCCAGTTCACCCGCTACGGTCTCGTCAACTGCTACGGCGTCCTTGAAAGCGACGGCATCACCCTCGTCGACACCAATCTCCCGGGCTCCGCCGACGACCTCCTCGAAGCCTCCCGCAATCTGGGCGGCGAGATCCACCGCATCCTCCTCACCCACGCCCACTTCGATCACGTCGGCTCGCTCGACGATCTCGCCATGAAGCTCGACAAAGTCGACGTGGCCATCAGCGCTCGCGACGCCCGCCTTCTCAGGAAGGACACCTCACTCGATCCCACCGAGCCCCAGACCAACATCAAGGGCGGCGTCCCCACCATCAGGACCCAGCCCACCCACTTCGTCGAAGACGGCGAGCTCTTCGGCTCTCTGCGCGTCATCGCAACCCCCGGCCACACTCCTGGCCATTGCTCGTTTCTCGACGAGCGCGACGGCTCCCTCCTCGCCGGCGACGCCCTCACCACCGTCAGCGAGCTCCGCGTCGTCGGCGATAGCCCCTGGACCTTTCCCTTTCCCAACCTCGCCACCTGGCACAAACCCACCGCCTACGCCAGCGCCAACCGCTTCACCGAACTTCCGATTCGCCGCTTCGCCTGCGGTCACGGCCCCGTCCGTAATGCCTCCCCCATCACCCTCCAGAAAGCCCTCACCCACGCCGCCCGGTAGCAAGCCGCGCCACCCGCCCACCCATAACCCCGGCCATAAGCCCGATCACGCCGCACCCCAATCTCCGCAACTCCTGCATCCTGCCCTCCCTCCGCTCCATCTATTGCTGCAGCCCCATCCAGCAGCCTTCGAAGGAGATTCATGCCTACACTTCTCAAAATCGACGTCAGCCCTCGCGGCGACTACTCCGTCTCCCGCCGCCTCTCCCAGCAGTTCGCCCAGGAGTGGCAGAAGACCCATTCCGGTCAGGTCGTCACCCGCGACCTCGCCAAGACTGACCTCCCCTTCGTCGACCTCCCCTGGATCGCCGGCGCCTACTCCACCCCCGACCAGCACACCCCCGAGCAGCAGGCCGCCCTCAAGATCTCCGACGAGCTCATCGCCGAGATCTTCGCCGCCGACCACATCCTCCTCGCCACCCCGATGTACAACTTCTCGATCCCCGCCAGCCTCAAGGCCTACATCGACCACGTCGTTCGCATTGGCAAGACCTTTACCAGCAGCTACGAAGGTCTCATCAAGGGCAAGAAGGTCACCGTCCTCATCGCCAGCGGTGGCGTCTACAGCGCCGGCTCTCCGACCGAATCCTATAACTCCGAGTCCTCCTACCTCAAGCAGATCCTCGGCTTCATCGGCCTCACCGACGTGACGATCGTCCTCGCCGGCGGCTCCGGCACTGTCTCCCAGGGCAAAGTCTCCTTCGACGACTTCATCGCCCCCTTCGAGCAACCCGTCCTCGCCGCCGCCCGGTAACCTCACCCGCATCCACAGAGAGGTACATCCCAATCCGGCGGACAGGCTTGAAACCTGCCCGCCCTCCCGCATCCAGCACAAACTAGAAACTCGACGGACGCCGTGCGCGGGCAGCGGTCACTTCGTGACATGTATACCGGTCATGGCAGGATGATCCTCTTAGAACCGCCCGATTGTCGGCACAAACGTTTGCTTGCGACCAGCGGGAGCACCACGCGACGCAATCACCTGTCACGAAGTGACCGCGTCACGCGCAGTGGGCCCGTCCGGCAGGACGACCCGAAGCCGATACGCGCTGCAGGGGTCCTCAAGCTCTGAAAGTTCATCCGCCCCCACATCCTCCCCGGCTATCCGCATCCCCTCCCGCCAGAGCAGCTCAAACCGGGGAAACTCGGCAAACACCCCCTCCTCTTTGGGATACAGATACAGCACATCTACGACCGCCCGGCGCCGCTGCAGCCGCTCCAGCAGAGCCCGCAGCACCGGCGCAAGGAACGGATTGTAGAGATACACCACCAGCGGTCCGTCAGGCAATTCCACCTCCGTCGCATCCCCGTAGACCACCGTGATCGGACACCGGGAGCGGCCCGCACTCCGCCAGCGTTCGGCATTCTCGATGGCGGCGCCGGCCAGCCTTCCGTCGAGTTCAACGCCCAGCGCCTCGCGAAATGGTCGCTCCGACGCCAGCAGCACCGCCCGCCCCTTGCCACAGCCCACATCGACGAACGCATACGCCTCGATCGGCAGGACGTCCGGCGTCGTCTCCCAGCGATCGAGAACACACCGCATCCGTGACGGCGGTACCCCCAGGTACGCCGTCGAAAACTCGGCATGGCGATGTCCCACCCCGAGCATCCCGCCTTCGATCCATCCACTCGTCTCGATCCCATGCGCCCGGTCGAACGGATGCACCATCATCGCCCGCCGCCTGCGCCTCCGCAGCCGCCCTACAGCCATCCGAAGCGATCCCAGCACTCCCTGCTGCCGGTACGCCCACCGTGCCCACCCAACCCATCTGCTCACCAGCCGCATCGCGTTCCCCCGTCTACCATGCTCGAAAACCTCCACCCCCTCGCGTCACCTCTCATCTTTCAACTGTCATCTTCAACTTCCAACTTTCATCCGAAAGAGCGAAACTGGAGCCGCGCTCCGCAATGCCGCCTCAATGCCGCTGCGACACCATCACCAGCTTGGCCGGATCGAACCCCTCCGCCCCGGCCTTTGCTTCAACCTCCGCCAGCACCTCCGGCTTCATCACCGCCGTTCGCGAGAGCACCCACAGCGTCTTGTGGTTCGGGCTGCCCACCAGCGCCCACTCATACGCAGGCCCTACCGCCAGCACCCAGTACTTGGCATAAAACGGCCAGAGAAAACTCTCCGTCAGCCGTCCATCGCCGCTCTTGTCCATCTTGCCGCTGGCGTTCCACGCATCCGGATTGTCGCCCTGGATCCGGCACGAGGTCACGACGCTGAACCGATGCGGCTTGTCCCCCGGCGCATACAGCACCGCCGCATCGCTCACGCACCGCTTCTCCCGCTTGTCCGGATAGCGCGCCACCTCGTACCACGCGCCCATATACCGGTTCAGGTCGAGCCGCGGCACCGCGCTCACCACCTGTCCCGCCGCCATGCCCGCTGCAGGCAGCAGCAATCCCAGCATCATCATCCCGGCAGCCATCCTCATCCTCATCCTCAGCACCCACTTCACCATCGTTCCTCCCGACCTTGCCTCACTGCCCGTATCTCATTCGATGCCATCGGTCCCACAACACCGCAAGCACTTCAGGAGATGGTACGTCCTCGGCGAACCCGCCAGGTGCCCCGCCCACTCAACTCCAATCTGTCATCCTGAGCGAGCGCGCAGCACACAGCCGAAGCTCTGCATTCGCACTTGCCTCCGCTCTTTGCAACCCATCCCAAATATCTGTCATCCTGAGCGCAGCCGAAGGACCTGCATTTGCACTCGCTCTTGCTCTTGCTCTTGTTGCTGCTGCTCTTGCAACCATTCCACCCGCCACAACTCTGTCCTGATCGAGAAGCGCAAAGCACGCACCCCAGGCTCCGCATATGCCTGCTCTCCCCACCCCATCCCTATAATGTCTTTATGCCCTCCACACCTTACGCTGCCGCGGTCGACCATCTCTACGCCCTCGGCCTGGAGCTGGCTCCGCCGAAGGAAGGAGCTGTCCGTCGCAAGTGGGATCTTGCCTCCATGCGCACCCTCGCCGAGGCCCTCGGCAACCCGCAAACTGCGTTCCCCTCCATCCTCATCGCCGGAACCAACGGCAAAGGCAGCACCGCCGCCACCCTCGCAAGCATCCTTACCGCCGCCGGCTATCGGACCGCCCTCTACACCTCCCCGCATCTGGTCCGCGTCAACGAGCGAATCCAGATCGACGGCCTCCAGATCGACGACGAGGACTTCGCCCGCCTCTACTTCCGCGTGGACGAGACCGCTTCCCGCCTCGTCGCCGAAGCAAAACTGCCCCAGCCTCCCAGCTTCTTCGAAGTTCTCACCGCCGTGGCCTTTACCTACTTCGCCGATAAAAAGATGGATGGAACAGAGGAACGGCCGGTCGACATCGCCATCCTCGAAGTAGGCCTGGGCGGCCGGCTCGATGCCACCAACATCGTCGATCCCCTCCTTTCCATCATTACGGACATCGCCCTTGACCACCAGGACTACCTCGGCACCACCATCGCCGAGATCACCCGCGAAAAGTGCGGCATCCTCCGCCTCAACGGCACCCTCATCACCCTCCCCCAGCACCCCGAAGCCAACCAGGCCATCGGCGAAGCCGCCGCCACCCTCCACCTCCACGCCATCAGCGCAGCCGAGTTCATTCCCCCCATTGCCATCCGAAACTCTGTCATCTCGACCGGAGCGCAGCGCAGTGGAGAGACCCCCGCATTCCGTCCTTGCCTGTCCTCCTCTATTCACCCCCAAGAATCTGCCATCCTGAGCGCAGCCGAAGGACCTGCATTGGCCGCTGCGGTTGCTCCTTCTTCTCACCCCCTCATCGAAAACCGCTACACCCTCACCCTCGACAACCAGCCCCTCCAAGTAGACTCGCCCCTGCCCGGTCACCACCAGCAGCGCAACCTGGCTCTCGCCATCGCCGCCGCCGCCGCATTACGTAACCCGAGTAGTTACACAGTAAGTGGAGAAAAAAACAAATACAGTTACAAGATCCCAAACTCAGCCATCGAAGCGGGAATCCGCGCAACCCACTGGCCCGGCCGTTTGGAGCTGTTGCACAATGCGGATGGTCCGGACCTCCTTCTCGACGTAGCCCATAATCCCGCCGGTGCCTGGACCCTCCGTGCTGCCATCGCCCAGCTGCCTGAAGATCGGCCCCGCACCCTCATCTTCTCCTGCCTCCGCGACAAGAACCTCGACGAGATGTCCCGCATCCTCTTTCCCCTCTTCGACTCAAGCACCGGCGCGGACCCCCTGCGCCGTCACGATCACCTCATCTTTGCCCCGATTGCCAATCCCCGGGCCTCTACGGTCGAAGATCTCCTCGCCGCTGCTCACGCCCTCGCAGTTCCCGCCCACGCCGCCCCCCACGTCGCCGCCGCCCTCGCCCAGGCCCGCCAGATTACCCCACCTGACGGCCTCATCCTCGCTACCGGCTCCGTCTACCTCATCGGCGAACTCCTCCATCTCGCAGGACACGCATGAACGAAGATCTCACGCCAAAGACCTCCCAGGATGCGGGCCTTCTCAGTGAAGGGCAAGGTTCGCAGCCGAAGGATTCCTCAAACAACCGTTATCCTGATCCTGAACGAAGTCGAATGGGGTCAGCGCAGCCGAAGGACCCCTCAAAACACTGTCATCCTGAGCGGAGCGCAGCGCAGTCGAAGGACCTGCATCTGCCCTTGCCCGCATCACCCCAGCCGCCTTTGGACAATCAATCTCAACCCCCCTCAAAAAACTGTCATCCTGAGCGCAGCGCAGCGCAGCCGAAGGACCTGCATCTGCCCTCGCCCGCATCACCCCCGCCGCTTTTGGACAATCAATCGCAACCCCTCCCACAAAACTGTCATCCTGAGCGCAGCGCAGCGCAGCCGAAGGACCTGCGTTTGCCCTCGCCCGAATCACCACCGCTGCCGCCGTTCCTTCTCCGCTGGCTCACCTATCTGGTCTTCATCCCGCTGATGGCCGCCAGCACCATCGGCTTCGGCTGCCTCTCCCTCCTCTGCGGCCTGTGGGACAAAACCGGCAGGCAGCAGCATGCCATCGCCAGCGCATGGGGCAAGAGTCTCCTTATGATAACGTTATCGCCAGTAACTCTCATAGGCGAACAAAAGCTGTTCCATCTCCCATCTGCGGTCTATGCTTCAAATCACCTCAGCTACATGGACACCCCGGTCCTCTTCGCAAAACTTCCCTTCCAGTTTCGCATCTTCGCTAAATCTTCGCTCTGGAAGATTCCTTTTATCGGGTGGTATCTCAATCGTTCCGGGCAAGTTCCTATAGACCAGAAAAGCTCCCGCACCGCCATCGCTGGTCTGCTTCGTGGCGTCACCACGATCAAGTCCGGTCTCCCCCTGGTTCTGTTTCCAGAGGGCGGCCGCGCCGCTGATGGCCAGCTTCAGTCCATGATGTCCGGCTGCGCCTTCATGGCCATCCGCGCCGGTGTCCCCCTCATCCCCATTGCGCTCATCGGAACGTACGAACTGCTCCCAATTCACACGTACCACCTCACCCCCCGCCCCTTGAAGCTTGTTGTAGGCGATCCTATCCCAACCGAATTTCTCACCACACGCGATGCCGACGCCCTTACCGAGCGACTCCGCGAAGCAATCGCAGCCCTCTACGCCGAACACTCTCCCCGCGAGATGTTCCACGTGGAACATCAGCTCTAATCTCGCTCGCATTCGGACGATAGTTCGATGGTTGATGTTCCACGTGGAACACTCCGAAGGCACTATCATCAGGATCAGCCATGACCAGACCTCGCATCGCTATTCCCGTTCCCACAAGCAGAGACCTGGACTATAACCACCGGTCTTGGACCATGTACGCCAAGGCTGTCGAACAGGCCGGAGGCAATCCAGTCCAGATCCGCCTGACAGCAACGCCGTCCGAGGTTGCCGAGGAGGCAAACTCCTGCAGCGCCATACTGCTTCCAGGCAGTCCTGCCGACGTTAACCCTCATAAATACGGTCAGGATCCCGAGCCTGAGACATCGCCGGCCGATCTTCCCCGCGAGAACGTCGACGAGCTCCTGCTCCAGGACGCACATAACCTGCACAAACCCATCCTCGGTATCTGCTACGGAGCGCAATCCCTGAACGTCTGGCGGAGTGGGACGTTGGTTCAGGATCTAACCGTTCTCCCTGTCAATCACAGCGCTAGCGGCTCTGTGGCAGTGGCCCATATCGCAGTGATTGCATCCGATTCAATCCTCAGCAGCCTTCTCGCACCCTCCGAAGCGGCTGCCACAGATGACCAGCTCCGTCTGCCGGTGAACTCCAGTCACCACCAGGCGATCGGGATCGCGGGAGATGGTCTCAGAATCACCGCGCGCTGCCCGCAGGATGGCGTTATCGAAGCCATTGAAGGTGGCCAGACCGAAGGGCACTTCGTCCTGGGGGTGCAGTGGCACCCGGAACGCAGTTGCGACCAGAGCGAGACGAGCAGACTCCTCTTCTCCCGCTTCGTCAAGGAAGCGGCGTGCTGGATACCGCGCGCGATCCGCACCTCAGTCGCCTGATCGATGTTCCACGTGAAACATCGCGTAAGGTTCCACGTGGAACAATTTGCCTGATGTTCCACGTGGAACAATCCTGCTATCGTCCACTGGATGTCACATCTCGATTCCATCCAGATTGCCCACCTGCTCGAACCCTACATTCAGGCTTCGCCCGTACCTGAAGAACTCTATGTGCAACTCTCCACCTACCTGGAGTTGCTCCTGAAGTGGAACGCACGGACAAACCTCACTGCGATTCGTGAGCCGGAAGAGATCGTCCGACGACACTTTGGGGAGAGCCTGTTTACCGGGTTAAATCTTCCTGTCGTCGAGACGGTGCTGGATTTTGGCAGCGGTGCGGGCTTTCCCGGGCTCCCGATTCAGCTCCTACGCCCTGATCTTCACGTCACCCTGGCTGAATCGCAGAATAAGAAGGCCAGTTTTCTCCGGGAGGTCGTACGCACGCTGGGTCTCCCGACCGAGATCTGGGCAGGGCGCGTAGAGGCGATGCCCACGACTCGGAGGTTCGACCTTGTCATGTTGAGAGCTGTAGATGACATGGCGACTGCGGTCTACGCGGCTTTACCACGGGCAAAGATCTACCTTGCAGTCCTCGCGACCGATCGCCTGGCGCCTCCGGCCCTTCCTAAGTTCAGTTCTTTCGAAGGGATGGCCTTACCGAATGCTGCCAGTCAGCAGCTGCTTATCGCCCGCAGAGTCGATGATTGAGTAGTCAGATGTTCCACGTGGAACATCCCGCAGCCAGTGAACTTGGCGGGGGCTTGTCAATCTCAGAGGCAGCAACCTTTGTCTCCATGGGTTGAGATTGAATGTTCCACGTGGAACATCTTCGGCCAATCCGCGCAAAATCTGGTGGGGTTGCCAGTCGCCTATTCGGACGGATAGTCTTCAACTCTCATGCACTCTGCGCACGAAGTGAAACCAGCCCTGTCGAAGGTTCTTGCGATCGTCAATCAGAAGGGCGGGGTCGGCAAGACGACTACGGCCATCAATCTTGCCGCTTCGCTGGCCCTTGAAGGTGTCAATACGCTACTAATAGATTGCGATCCCCAGGCAAACACTACGGGTGGGCTTGGAGTCTCTCGTTCGGTACTTGATGCAGAGGGTAAGCCGACCATCTACGACTTGCTGATGGGAACGGCTACGGCAGCGGAGTGTGCGCTGAGTACGGAGATCGGCGGATTGAAGCTGATTCCGGGAAGCAAGAACCTGATTGGCGCCAACCTTGAATTGGTCAGCCAGGATCGCCGCGAGTTCCGGCTGCGGGATGGGCTTGAATCAGTACGGAATGAATACTCATTCATTTTACTGGACTGTCCGCCTGCTCTGGACCTCTTGACGTTGAATTCGCTGGTTGCCGCGGACGGGCTGCTGGTGCCGATGCAGGCGGAGTACTTTGCGCTCGAGGGGATCTCAGAGTTGATGAGCACGCTCGACCGGGTGGCGCAGGCGTTCAACAACGGGCTGGCGCTTGAGGGTGTGGTGCTGACGATGTATGACGACCGGACCAATTTATCGCAGCAGGTGACGGAGAACCTGCGCGGGTTCTTTGGCGAGAAGCTGTTCAAGACGACGATTCCGCGGAACATTCGCCTGGCGGAGGCACCGAGCCATGGCAAGCCGGTGGCACTGTACGATCCGCGGTCGCGCGGGGCAGAGGCGTACCTGGCCCTGGCGACGGAGCTGCTGTTGCGGAACAAGATCGAGAGCCCGGAGGCGACGAAGCGGGCGGCTGCGCAGGCGGAAGAGGCGAAGGTCAAGCGGCCCAAGCGGGAGGTGAAGTTCTGGCCGTATACGAAGTGAGGGTGTACGGAATTACAAGAGCAAGAGCGAGGTGTTAACGCGGGCCTTCGGCTTTGTGCTCCGCACTTTGGCCGGGACGACAGTTTTGGTGGATTGGAGAGTGCAAGTGCAAGTACAAATGCAGGTCCTTCGGCTGCGCTCAGGATGACAGAATTTTTGTTGGGTTGGCGAGAGTAAGTGCAAGAGCAAGAGCAAGTACAAATGCAGGTCCTTCGACTGCGCTCAGGATGACAGAATTTTGTTGGGTTGGCGAGAGAAAGAGAAAGAGAAAGAGAAAGAGAAAGAGAAAGAGCAAGTGCATATGCAGGTCCTTCGACTGCGCTCAGGATGACAGAGTTTTTGTTGGGTTGGCGAGAGAAAGAGCAAGTGCAGGTTCTTCGACTTCGCTCAGCATGAAAGATGCTTGGAGAGATGTCATGTATTACACCTATATCGTTGCGAGTCGGAGCCGGAACTTCTACGTAGGGGTGACTTCTGACTTGATGAAGCGCGTTTGGCAGCACAAGGGAGGGATCTTTGAAGGGTACTCGAAGCAGTACAAGTGCAACCGGCTGGTGTGGTTTGAGCGGTGTCCGTCTGTGCTGAGTGCTATTGCGCGCGAGAAGCAGTTGAAGGGTTGGCGACGGGCTAAGAAGATTTGTTTGATTGAGCTTGAGAATGCCACGTGGCTCGATTTGAGTGAAGGCTGGGGCGAGATGATGGAAACGCTTCAAAGTAAATGAGCAAGGAGGAAGAGCGAATGCCAACGCAGGTCCTTCGTCTACGGCTGCGCCTTCGCTCAGGATGACAGAGTCTTTTGTTGGAGTGAGATTGAAGAACAAGAGCAGATCCAAATGCAGGTCCTTCGTCTACGGCTGCGCCTTCGCTCAGGATGACAGATTTGTTGTAGTGGTTTAGGAGTGTGAGTGCGAGTGCCAACGCAGGTCCTTCGGCTACGCTCAGGATGACAGATTTGTTGTAGTGGTTTGAGAGTGCGAGTGCGAGTGCGAGTGCGAGTGCAAGTGCAAATGAGAATGATGATTTGAGTTGCGGTTGAGATTACGTGACAGTAGAGGTTACATATATTATGGCGGCTCCATTTGATCCGAAACGTCGTGCTCTTGGGAAGGGGTTGGAGTCGCTGCTTCCTCCTGTCCGTGTGGCTGCCTTGCCGGTGGCCGAGGCTCCGGTGCAGCAGCAGATGATGTGGGGTAAGCCGCTCGAGATTGCGCTTGAGAATATCGACCGCAACCCGCTGCAGACGCGAACGCACTTCGACCCGGCGAAGCTGAAGGAGCTGGCGCTGTCGATCGCGGCGAGCGGTGTGGTGCAGCCGGTGGTGGTGAAGGCGCTGGCTAATGGGCGCTACCAGTTGATCATGGGCGAGCGGCGATGGCTGGCGTCGTTTGAGGCGGGTAAGGCGACGATCCCGGCGATCGTGCGTGAGGCGTCCGACGTGCAGGCGATGGAGATGACGATCGTCGAGAACCTGCAGCGCGCGGACCTGAACCCGATCGAGCAGGCGCGCGCGTATCAGAAGCTGGGCCAGGACTTCAAGATGAGCCATGAGCAAATGGCTGTCCGGACGGGCAAGGACCGGGCGAGTGTCACGAACTTTCTCCGTTTGCTAAAACTCCCTCAACATATTCAGGACAAGGTCGAGATGGGCGAGCTGACGTACGGTCATGCGCGGGCGCTGCTGGCGCTTGAGGATGCGGACCGGATACGGGCAGCGTCCGAGAAGGTGGTGGCGCTGGCGATGTCGGTGCGCCAGGCGGAGAGCTATGTGCAGGGATTGCTGAACCCGGAGGCGCGGGCGCAGCGTGAGGCGCGGCCGGCGCAGGCGGAGGACCCGAATGTCCGGGAGGCCGAGAGCCGGCTGCGGCGGCGGCTGGGCATGAAGGTGTCGATCGAGGACCGCAAGGGGCGAGGGCGGGTGATCATCGAATACGCGGGGCTCGATGACTTTGAGACGATCCTGGATGCGCTGGGCCGGGAGATATAGGGTGTCGTGCGATGCAGGTCTTCGCTTGTTCGATTTCGCTCTGGGGGAGGATGACAGAGTTTTGTTGGAGTGGAGCAGGGCAGGCGTGAGTGCAAGTGCAAGTGCAAGAGCAAATGCAGGTCCTTCGGCTGCGCTCAGGATGACAGAGTGTTTGTTGGGTTGGAGAGGGCGAGTGCAAGAGCAAGTGCAAGTGCAAGAGCAGGTGCGAGTGCAAATGCAGGTCCTTCGACTGCGCTCAGGATGACAGAGTGTTTGTTGGGTTGGAAAGGGCGAGAGCAAGAGCGAAATGCAGGTCCTTCGACTGCGCTCAGGATGACAGGTTTGGTTTGTGGAGGACGGCGCGATGAAGGCGAGTGCACTGGAGTTTCGGTTTCGATTTTTGATTCATGCGGTGATCTATGTGCTGGGGTTTACGGCGCCGTGGAACTATGCGTTGCATCTGGATACGGGGAGTTCGTGGCTGCTCCTGGCGGTGTACCTGGCGCGCGCCGGTTCTACGCAGGGATTGTTGTCGCTGGGGGGCGCGACGGTCGCGCTGCTTGGGGCGGGGATCGGGTGTGCGGTGCTGGGTGCGTGGCTGCGGACGTGGGGCGCGACGTATCTTGGGCCTGGTGTGGTGGCTGACGGACGGATGCAGGGCGCGGGGGTGGTGGCGGACGGGCCGTACCGACGGCTGCGGAATCCGCTGTACCTGGGGACGTTTGTGCATACGTTTGCGCTGGCGCTGCTGATGCCGGCGTCGGGCGCGGTGTTTTCGATTGTAGCGATCGGGGTCTTCCAGATCCGGCTGATCCTGGCGGAGGAGGAGTTTCTGGCGGCGCGGCTGGGGGCGCCGTATCTGACGTACTGCTCGCTGGTGCCGCGGGTGGTGCCGGCGCCCAGGGTGCGCGTGGCGGCCTCCGGCGGGCGGGCGGCGTGGGGCCAGGCGGTGCTGGGGGAGATCTACTTCTGGGGGGTTGCGGGATCGTTCGCGATCGCAGGATGGCGATATAACGCAGCGCTGCTGATGCAGTGCGTGGTGGTGTCGCTAGGGGTGAGCCTGGTGGCACGCGCGTTTGTGGTGAAGACCGTGGAGTAGGGCGAGTCGACAGGCAAGAGCAAGAGGCGCAATGCGAGGTCTTTCCGCTGGGTCTCTCCACTGCGCCGGCAGGTGCGCCGCCCGTTCGACTACGCTCAGGGCCGAGGTGACGAGGTTTTGGGGTTGGTCGGAGGAGAGGACACGCAAGTGCCAATGCAGGTCCTTCGACTGCGCTTAGGATAACAGTTTTTGTGTTGGGCTGGAGAGAGCAAGAGCAAACGCAGGTCCTTCGGCTGCGCTCAGGATGACAGTTCTTTTGTGGGTAGAGGAGGATGGGCTACGGCAAGGCAATCGTGAAAAGAGCCCGTGGCGCTCCCTTGATGAGCGCTGGCCACGGGCTTCTTTGTGCGCCGCTTACTTCTTGACGGGCGCGATGGTGTCCTTGGCGACTTTGGCGACGCGGAACTTGACGACGGTCTTGGCCTTGATCTTGATGGTCTCGCCGGTTTGCGGGTTGCGGCCGAGACGGGCCTTACGCTCCGCCTTGACGAGCTTGCCGATGCCGGGGATGGTGAACTCGCCGTTCTTCTTGGTCTCCTTAACGGCGGTCTCGGCGAGTGAATCGAGGAAGGCGGAGACCTGCTTGTTGGTCAGTTCGAGCTTCTCAGCCATGGTGCGGACCAGGACTGTCTTTGTCATACCCTTTGCCATGTTCGTTACTCCTTTGTGCTGGATTGATGTGCTTCCCGGAGCACTCAAGGACCGGTGCCAGAGGTTGATTGCGGCTCAATCGCCAGTGTTCATGCGGGTTCCGGGAACGGTACCGACCTTCACCATCGACCTTTCAATCCGCTTTGTCAACCTGTTTCACTGGGTTTCACAGGTTTTCTACGGTATTTGATCCCTTTCTGGTCCATTTTGTGGGAATTTGCCGGGGCTGGACGAAGGCTTCCGTTAGAAGAGCGGCTTTTTCGGCCTGGGACGGAGTGGCGTGTTGAGGAAGTCGACGAAGGGCGCGGCGGCCTGGAAGCGGCTGAGGATGTCCTCGATGAGGGCGGGCCGGGTTGCGCGGTCGGCGGGGAGCGTGGCGGAGAGACCCCATTGGCGGTGGAGGAGGAGATCGATGGCGGGATGATCGGGCGGGAAACCTTTGGGGGCGCGGGTGAGCTTGAGGCCGTCGGACTCGCTCAGGAGGGCGCGGAGTTTTCTGTTTGCGAGGAGCTTGCGGAGCTCGGCGTGATGTTCGGCGATATGGCGGCGCATGGCGAGGAGCTGGTCGCGCTCGGGCATGAAGACGCCGGCGGCGATGGTGAGGCCGGTGCCGCTGATGGAGAGATAGAAGCCAGCGCCGGAGGTCTTGGCGAGGCCTTCGCGGGCCCACCAGGCGGCGACGTGGATCTTGTACGGGCGCTTGTCTTTGGCGAAGCGGATGTCGCGGTAGATGCGCATGAGGGCCTTCTGCGGCGGGCGGACGTGGAGGGGGGCGAAGGTGGCGAGATGTTCGTTGAGCTCGGCGACGAGGGCGAGCATGGGAAGTTTGAGTTCGCGCTCGTAGAGGGGCCTGCGGGCTTCAAACCAGGTGCGGTCGTTGTTGCGTTTGAGGGCGCGGAGGAATTTCAGCGCTTCGGGGGAGAGATGCGCGGGCATGGTTCAAGGGTATATCGGCGTGGGTTGGGAGAGGCCGGTGCTGTGGGCCCGGTGCTGTGTAGCCCGATGCTTTTGGCGACGCTTAGGATGGATTTCATGGATGACGGGATGGGTGACGGGATCGACCAGCGGGAGACGATCGTGGCGGTGGCCACACCAGCGGGGCGGGGCGGGATCGGGGTGGTTCGGTTGTCCGGGCCGGCGGCGCTGCGGATTGTGGGCCCGCTGTTGCGGCTTGGACGGCCACTGGCTGCGGGGCGGGCACGGTTTGCGGAGATTCTGGATGTCGGCATGGAGGTTCGACCGAGGGCGGGGTTGGAGCCGGGGTCTGATGTAGGTTCTGATGCGGGGTCTGATGCGGAGTCCGGCCAGGTGCTGGATGAGGCGGTTGTGACCTACTTTCAAGCGCCGCGCTCGTATACGGGCGAGGATGTGGTGGAGATTGCGGCGCATGGAGCGCCGGTGCTGCTCGCGTACCTGTTGCGGCAGTGCTGCGCGGGGGGCGCGCGGCTGGCGCAGGCGGGGGAGTTTACGGAGCGGGCGTTTCTGGCGGGGCGGATCGACCTGATGCAGGCGGAGGCGGTGGGGGATCTGATCGAAGCCGGGACGCTCGAACAGGCGCGGGTGGCGGCCCGGCAGCTGGGGGGTGGACTGTCGCGGGCAGTGGCGCCTGTGAAAGAGGGGCTGGTGCTGCTAATTGCCGGGCTCGAGGCGGGGATCGATTTTGCGGAGGACGATATCTCGATTCTTCCCGATGACCAGATACTGTTACGCATTGCAGATGTTGAAGCACCGCTCAAGAAGCTGGAGCGCAGCTTTGCCTATGGGCGGGTGGTGCGGGAGGGATTTCAGCTGGCGCTGGTGGGGCGGCCGAATGCGGGGAAGTCGAGCCTGTTCAACCGGCTGCTGGAGCGGGAGCGGGCGATTGTGACGGCGGCCCCGGGAACGACGCGGGATCCGATTGCGGAGTGGATATCGCTGGGCGGGATTCCGGTGGAGCTGGTGGATACGGCGGGGCTGCGGGGGAGTTCCGCGGGCGCTTCAGGCGGGCTGGATGAAGCGGAGCTGATGGGGATTGCCAAGTCGCGGGAGGCGATGGCGGAGGCGGCGGTGGTGCTGCTGGTGGTGGATGCGACGGTGCCGCTGGATGAAGAGGACATCGCGGTGCTGCGGGGCGCGGATCGGCGGACGCTGCTGGTGGTGCTGAACAAGGTAGACCTGGTGGCGGAGGATGCTGATTCGGCGGCAGCGCTGTCGCTGCAGGCAATGGGACCAATGGGTTTGCCGGAGGGGGCTGCAGCGGTGTTCGGAATGGAACGGACCTCGGCGCTGACGGGCGAGGGCGTGGGCGAGCTGCGGCAGAGGATCCTCGGGTTGCTCGAAGGCTCCGGGCAGGAGAACAGCTCCGCGATGGTTACAAATCTGCGGCAGCACCAGGCGATTGTGGAGGCGCTTCGCGCACTTGCGGCGGGCGGAGGCGCGATCATGGCCCGGATCCCGCATGAGATGGTGTTGCTGGATCTTTACGAGGCGTTGCGCGCGTTGGATTCGTTGACGGGAGTGACGACGAGCGAGGATATTCTGCGATTGATCTTTGGGCGGTTTTGTATTGGCAAGTAGGCGCGATTGAATGCGACAGCGCCGCAGTCCGCCACTCCGTGGAGGAGGTGGAGCGACTTGGCTCTCCAGAACCGAGCAACCGGAAGAGGTACCTCTGTAACATGTCTCGCACAAAAGATAGCATTACAGCGTAAAAAATATGATACTTAAGTAATACATATGAGTGACTGCGTCGAAGTACCGCCATGGGCTGTCTCTTCCTTGATTGCAGCGTTGGAACAGAACGATGATGTAAAGACGAGGGTGGAGGCGTGTGCTGAAGACCTCGGCTCGATCCATGAGCTAGCAACGAAGAACATGGGTAGCCTCGGCATTGAGGACGGAGATTCGCCGGTACTGGATACGCTGGCTACGACGGGCAGGGTCAAAGAAGAGGTCCAGCAATGCGCGGAGGAGTTGATCCAGGTCAATGAGAATCTTACGCAGGGGATCGACGAGCTAAAGCGGGTGGAGGTCGCCCTGCAACGATCCCGTAAGGCGTTGGCGAAGAGTCAAGCTGCCCTGGCGATCTCCGAAGAGGACGAGAAGCTCGCGAAGATGCGGGCGTTGCACGATTCACTCACCAAGCTGCCGAACCGGGAGCTCTTCGAGGACAGACTTGCCCAAGGAATCTCTCTGGCGGAGCGACACGACTGGCTGCTGGTCGTGATGTTTCTCGATCTGGATTCTTTCAAGAGCATCAACGACACGCTGGGACACGGGGTTGGGGACCGAGTGATTACGGAGGTGGCCAAGCGCCTCTCGAACTATTCGCGCGACGAAGACACAGTTTGTCGCACCGGCGGTGATGAATTCCTGTATTTACTAGTGAATCCGCCGGACAGAGAGACGATCGAGCAGATTGTTGACCGCGTCGCAACGAGCATCGCCCGTCCTATCGATATTGGCACTCGGCAACTTATCGTCACATCGAGCATCGGCATCGCTGTTTATCCGGACGACGGCGTGACCGGAGAAGAGCTGATCCGACATGCTGACATCGCGATGTATCACGCCCGAAGACATAAGATGCCCTGGTCTTTTTTCAACGCCGTGGAGGAAAGAAGGACAGCCTGATCTCTCATATCCGGTCGGAAGAAAGATCTGCACTGGCCACGACCAGGCGCACCTACGACTTTGTTTAGAAACTCTCAAGGCAGTCCTGCCGGACGGGCTCACTTCGCGTGACCACCCCACAAACGAAGACCTATTTGTGGGGACCCCGGGTTCACGCGGTCACTTCGTGACGTGTGATCGCGTTGCGTGGTGCTCCCGCTGGTCGCAAACAATTGTTCGTGCCCGACCAGCGGGAGGTCCCAAGAAGCTCATTCTGGCACGACCGGTATACACGTCACGAAGTGACCGCTGCCCGCGCAGGGCATACGTCTAGTTTTCTGACAGGTTCTTAGGAAATGCAGACCTTCGGCTCCGCCGCGCTTCGCTCAGGGCAATTTTGGGCGGGTGCAGGTGCGGTTCGTGCGTGGGGCTGCGGTTATCCGGCTTTGCGGCGGGAGAAGCGGGATGCGCTTTCGATGAGGATGATGGCCAGGCCGGCGAACAGGATGAGGCCGCCGGGAATGGGCAGGTGAAGGCGTGGCAGGATGAGCCTGACCAGGCCGATCCAGAGAAGGATCGCTAGGGCGAAGCTGCCGTCGTCGACGAAGAGACCGATGATTTCGCGAAGGATATTGCTGATCCAGTGCATGTGTCCTTTGGCTCCGTCTCTCGAGACTCTCTCGAAGACCATTCTCAAGATTTAAAAGGCAGGCTACTCAGGATGAATCCGGTTCCGCTTGTACTGCAGGCCTGCTTCAGGAAGTTGCGGGTGCAGGGGTTGCCAGGCGGCGCGCGAGGGGCACCGCTATGAGGGCGAGGATGAGGTAGGCGGCGACGAGGACGGGGATGGACCAGTCCGCTCCGGGCCAGCCGAGGTGCATGCCTTCGCCAACCCAGAAGGTTCCGAAGGCGGAGAGCAGGATTCCGACGATGAACTTGAGCGTGTTTTCAGGGACCTTTGCAAGTGGCTTGTGCAGGATGAGACCAAGCGCGATGACGACGAGGAGGGCAGCTATCGCACCGATTCCGGCGGGAAGCAGCATTCCGGTTCCTCCGGCGCCGATGGCGATGACGATGAAGACGACTTCGGTGCCTTCGAGCATGGTGATGTTGAAGGCGGCGGCGAAGGCGACCTTATCCCATGGGGATGCGTTTAATGCGGGGCGCTCCTGGCCGGCAGTCGGTTGAAGCTGAGCGGTGTTCTTGGCGTAGGCGGCGGCTTCGTCGTGCAGGGGGATGAGGCCGGCGGAGCGAAGGATGGCTTTGCGGAGCCAGCGCAGGCCGAAGAGCACAAGCAGGATGCCGACGAAGAGCTGGATGAGCGGGAGCGGCACGCGGGTGAGTGCGCGTCCGGCAGCGAGCAGGATGACGACCAGGAGAGCGATGGCGGCGGCGGTTCCGCTGAGAGCCGAGCGCCAGCCGCGGACGCTGCCCACGGCGAGCACGACGGTGAGGGCCTCGACGCATTCGACGAGCGACGCCAGGAACGATGCGAGGATTGAAGTGCCAAGATGTGCCCAGCCTGCGCCCATGCGTCCGATCTCTCCGTGTGGTGCCTGGTGGTTGGATGCGGGGATGGGATGAATGGCTTGGCGGCGGGTGGTGCGGGGGCGGTAAAGGAAATAGAGTGAGCTATACACCTTAATAACTCTTGATGTGGGTTGATGGCTTCCAAGGACGAGATGATGATTCGGATACAGCTTCCAGATGGTTCGGTGCGTGAGGTCGAGCGGGGTACGACGGCGTATGACGTGGCGATGAGTATATCGCCGCGGCTGGCGGCGGCGGCGGTGGTGGCGCGGGTGCGGCCGCTCGGGGCGAGCGAGGGATCAACGGCTGAGGATACGGACGTGGGGCGCACGGATCTGGCTGAGTCGGAGGCGGCGATGTATGCGGGGGACGGGGGCGGACACGCTGCGGGCGAGCGGATTGTGGACCTGGCGGCGCCGCTCGAGGAGGATGTGGCGCTCGAGCTGCTGAAGGAGAACGACGAAGCCTCCTTGAAGGTGGTGCGGCATTCGGCGGCGCATGTGATGGCGACGGCGATCCTGGAGCTGTTTCCGGAGACCAAGCTGGGGCATGGGCCGGCGACGGATGCGGGATTCTTCTACGACGTGTACCGGGAGACACCGTTTACGGAGGCGGACCTGGCGGCGATCGAGGCGCGGATGGCGGAGGTCGTGGCGCGGGATGAGAAGTTTGTCCGCGAGGAGGAGTCGCGGGAGAAGGGGCTGACGGACTATAGTGCGCAGGGCGAGTTCATGAAGGTCCACTTCATTGAAAAGTTTACGAGACCAGGGGATGCGATCTCGCTCTATCGCAATGGAGGGTTTACGGACTTCTGCCGGGGACCGCATGTGCCGTCGACGGGGCGGGTGAAGGCGTTCAAGGTGATGAGCGTGGCGGGGGCGTACTGGCTGGGAGATGAGAAGAACCAGCAGTTGCAGCGGATCTATGGAACGGCCTTCTTCTCGGACAAGGAACTGAAGGCGCACTTTGCACGGCTGGAGGAGATCAAGGCGCGCGACCATCGTGTACTGGGGAAGCAGCTCGACCTGTTTTCGATCCAGGAGGTCGCCGGGGCGGGACTGATCTTCTGGCATCCGAAGGGCGGCCTGATCCGGCGGACGATGGAGGAGTGGATGCGCGACGAGTGTATCCGTCGCGGTTACGATCTTGTATACACGCCGCACATCATGCGGCGGGAGCTGTGGAAGATCTCGGGGCATGAGGGGTTCTATGGCGAGAATATGTATCCGCCGATGGAGCTTGACGATGCGGAGTACCGGCTGAAGCCGATGAACTGCCCGGGGCACATCCTGATCTACAAGAGCTCGCCGAAGAGCTATCGGGATCTGCCGGTGCGGTATGCCGAGCTTGGCAATGTGTATCGCTATGAGCGGTCGGGAACGATGCATGGACTCTTACGCGTTCGTGGATTTACGCAGGATGATGCGCACATCTTCTGCATGCCTTCGCAGATTGAAGATGAGGTGGATGCGTGTATCGACTTTGCGCAGAGCGTGCTTGAGACGTTCGGATTCGCCGACTTCAAGGTGGAGTTGTCGACGTGGGACCCGAAGGACCGGAAGAGCTATGTGGGCTCGGACGAAAACTGGGAGCTGGCTGTGGGATCGTTGCGGCGGGTGCTGGAGCGGAAGGGGATTCCGTTCAAGACGATTCCGGGTGAGGCGGCATTCTATGGGCCGAAGATCGACATCAAACTGGTGGACGTGCTGGGACGGCTGTGGCAGTTGTCGACGGTGCAGTTCGACTTTAATTTGCCTGCGCGATTCGAGCTGGAGTATACGGGCGAGGATGGGGAGAAGCACCGGCCGGTGATGGTGCATCGGGCGCTGTTCGGGTCGGTGGAGCGGTTCTTCGGGGTGCTGATCGAACACTATGCGGGAGCGTTCCCGGTGTGGCTGGCGCCGGTGCAGGTGGGGCTAGTGCCGATCTCGTCGATCAAGCATCTGGACTACGCGCGGGCGGTGAAAGCGCGCTTAGAGGCCGCGGGCGTGCGCGTCGATTTAGACGAGCGGAACGATGAGATGAAGGCGAAGATCCGGGATTTCGCGCTGCAGAAGGTGCCGTTCGTGCTGGTGATGGGGGATAAGGAGATGGCGGCGGACGCGGTGAGCGTGCGGGTCCGGGGGAAGGGGGATGAGGGGCGTGTCGGGGTGGAGGCGTTTGTGGAGCGGGTGCGGGGGTTGGTGGCGGGGAAGGGTGTGGAGCTGTGACGAGGTTCAACTACTTTGATTTGAACAGGCTGGCTTTGCAATTGTGCCGGACGTTCTTACCGCACAGCTCGTGTTATTCCGAAGACGCATGAAGCTGGGAAGCTGAGCCAGGAAGAGATCGCTGAGCTGGTGGCAGGGCGGACTTCGAAGATTTGCGAGGTTGCAGCAGGCGGCGTGCTGATGATGCAGCCGCTCCTACTGCATGCTTCTTCGGCTTCAGCTGTGCCGCGTCATCGTAGGGTGGCTCACTTTGGCTATGCTTGCATTGAACGTGCTGATGGGTTGGAGTGGGTTGAGCGGCGATAGGTGGTCGGATGACCCCGCACTTGGCGTTGTGTAAAGAAGGTTTACTAATTTCGACTCTGTGTAAAGGAAACAGGCCTTTTCTTTACACAAAGTTTCAGACGATTCCAGTTTGCCGAGCAAATGCACCTCTACGGGTGAGGCATAGACTTTTCTTATGTTTCAGGTAAAGGATAGTATCCACATCGAGGCGCCGGTGGAGCGGGTTTTTCGGTTGTCGACGCATGTGGAGCTGGTGCGGCAGACGCTCCAAATGCGGCCGGTGGCGGGGCGGACATCGGGCAGGGTAGTGGCGGGCGATACGGTCGAGTGGCGGGGGTGGAAGTTCGGGTTCCCGCAGATGCATACGAGTGTGATCTCGGGGTATGAGGCGCCGGTGTTCTTTCAGGACACGCAACTGCGGGGGCGCTTTCGGCAGTTCCAGCATGATCACCACCTGCAGGCCGAGGATGCGGGGACGGTGGCGTCCGATGAGGTGCGGTTTTCGCTGCCCTTTGGTGGGGTGGGGCAAGTGGTAGCCAAGCGGGTGATGGTTCCGCTGATTGCACGGTTGCTGCGGCAGCGGTTCGGGTTGTTGAAGCGGCTGGCGGAGGGGGAGGGATGGCGGGAGTATGTGGAGGATTGAGATGGTAATGGGCGGTAAGACGCAGAGCTGTGGCAGCGGCTGCGTTTGGAGGAGAGGCGTCCTGGGTGGTGAAATCGTCGTGGACCCCGCTCTCGCGACGGTGAAATTGTCGCGAGCATGGGCACCCACCGGTGGCGGGATGATCAGGATGACGGGTCGAAGCTGATTGTGTGGCGGGGCTTGTGTGGCGGGGCGACCGAGGGGCGGGTGCGGCGCATCGGAGGGTGTGAGGTGATGCGATGAAAGCTGTGGTGCTCCATGAGTATGGCGGGCCGGACAAGCTGAAGTATGAAGATTTTGAGGATCCGAAGCCGGGCGAGGGTGAGGTCCTGGTGCGGGTGGCGGCGACGAGCGTGAATCCGGTGGACTGGAAGATGCGGTCGGGCGAGGCGAAGGCGATGTTTCCGGTAGAGTTTCCGGGGATCCTGGGGCGGGATGTCTCAGGGATCGTGCGGGAGCTGGGGCCGAAGGTGACGGGCTTCGAGCCGGGCGACAAGGTGATGGCCATGACCTTGAAGACGTACGCCGAACTGGTTGTGGTGAAGGCCACAGACCTGCTCCATGTGCCGGAAGGGCTGGACCTGGTGGAGGCGGCGGCGCTGCCCCTGGTGACATTGACGGGCGAACAGTTGATCACGCGCGGAACGAAAATACAGTCAGGGCAGACGGTGCTGGTGACGGGAGCCGTGGGCGGGGTAGGACGGTCTGCGGTGTGGACGGCGAAGCAGGCGGGCGCGATGGTGATTGCAGGGGTGCGGAAGCATCAGCTCAAACAAGCGTCGGGGCTGGGAGCCGATGAAGTGCTGGCGCTCGATGACAAGGACGCGGTTGCGAAGCTGGGGTTTGTGGATGCGGTCGCCGACGCGGTAGGGCATGAGACGGCGGAGATGCTGCTGGGGAAGGTAAAACAGGGCGGCGTGTTCGCGTCGGTGCTTGGGCCGCCGGCGAATGCGAAGATGCATCCGACGGTGACGGTTGTTCCCGTGAAGGCGGAGCCGGATGGGGCGGCGCTCAAAAAGCTGGCGGAAGCGGTGAAGGCAAAGAAGCTGATGATTCCGATCGATCGCATGATCCCGCTGGAGGATGCGGGTGCGGGACAGGCGGCAGCGGAGAAGGGCGGAATTGGGAAGGTTTTGTTGCTGGCTTGATGTTTGGCGGATGGTCATGGCAGGGCGACCTCAGATATAGATCCCTTCGGCTCCGCTCAGGATGACAGATGTTTGGGATGGATGAAGGAGGACAGGCAACGGCAAGTGCAGGTGCCAATGCAGGTGCCGATGCAGGTCCTTCGGCTCCGCTGCGCTCCGCTCAGGATGACAGATGTTCTGGGTTGGATGGAGGAGGACAGGCAACGGCAAGTGCAGGTGCCAATGCAGGTCCTTCGGCTTCGCTGCGCTTCGCTCAGGATGACAGATGTTTGGGTTGGATGGAGGAGGGCGGGCAACGGCAAGTGCAGGTGCCAATGCAGGTCCTTCGGCTTCGCTCAGGATGACAGATGGTTGGGTTGGATGGAGGAGGACAGGCAACGGCACGTGCAGGTGCCGATGCTTCGGCTCCGCTGCGCTTCGCTCAGGATGACAGATGTTCGCTGACTGGGATAGCCCAGTCAGGATGGTGATGGTACGGTAACAGAAACTAACGCGGGTCGGCGAGATTAAGCGGCGGGCGAGATTAGCGGCGGGCCTGGATGACCTTGCCGCCATTGCCGGTGTTCTTGCGGCGGGCGCGTTTGGCGGCGATCTCGCGCATCTCCCGGCCGAGGGAGGTCCGGTTCATAACGGCCTGCTGAGCGATGCCGATCAGGTTGCCGATGGCCCAGTAGAGGGCAAGGCCAGAGGCGTAGTTCCAGCAGATGTAGCCGGAGAAGAGGGGCATCATGAAGGCCATCATCTTCTGCTGCTGCGGGTCGACGCCAGGCGATGGTGTGTAGAACTGAACGAGGAACTGGCTGACCACCATGAGGATGGGGAGGACGTGCCAGGGATCGGCGGCGGAGAGGTCGGGGAGCCAGAGCCAGTGAGCGTGGCGGAGCTCGACGACCTTGGGGAGCATGTATAAGAACGCAAATAATAAAGGCATCTGGACGAGTGACGGGATGCAGCCGCCAAACATGTTGACGCCGTTGGCCTTCTGGAGGGCCATGATCTCGGCGTTCATCTCGTTGCGTTTGGGGTCGGTGGCCTTGAGGCCCTTGTAGCGGGCCTTGATGACGTCCATCTGGGGCTGGATGCGCTGCATCTTGAGACCGGACTTCATGGTCTTGACGCGGAGCGGCAGAAGGATGAGGTTGATGATGATGGTGAGGATGACGATCGACCAGCCCCAGTTGGAGGCGATGTGGGACTGGATGAACTGAAGGGCGAGGAAGAGGATCTTGGCGATAGGTCCGAAGAAGCCGAAGTCGAGGACGGGCTCGAGCGTGACGGCGGGGTTGGCGGCGTGGATGACTTTGAGGATATTGGCGGCCTTGGGACCGGCATAGATGCGAGCCTCGGTGTGGCCGGTGGTGTCGCCTACGGCAGCGCCGAGGACGGGAACCATCATGGCGCCTTTGGCCGGTGTGCCCTGGCCGAGGCCGTTATTGCGCTTTGCCTTGGCGACGTCGATGTCGTTGTGGAAGCTGACGAGGGTGGCGGTGCCGGGTTGCTCGGGGATGAAGATGGCGGCAAAGTAGAGGTCGCTGACGCCGGCCCAGTCGAAGGGACCGGGGTGGGTGGCGCCGCCGGTGACCTTTTTGATGGCGAGGTGGTCGGGCTTGCCGTTGGCGCTGAGGTCGACCTGGGCGCTCGCGTAGGAGCGGGCGTCCTCTTCATCGCCGAAGCCGCCGGGCCAGGAGAGCAGGGCTTGGACGGGAGCGCCGTTGCGGGTGACCTGGGTGTCGGCATGGAGGACATAGGTCTCGTCAAAGGTGAAGGTCTTGGTGACGTCGAGGCCATTGGCGGTGTACTTGAAGGTCAAGGAAGCAGGACTGGCGAGGGTGCCGGTGGCGGAGGCGACATAGAGGGCCTGAGTGAGTGCGGTGGTGGTCGCGGGATCGTAGGTATAGAGCGAAAGCGGGTAGCCGAACTTCTTCGCGGCCTGGTCGTGGACGAGGTCGAGCGGTTTGCCGTAGTTGTCGTTGTATTTCTTGAGCTGCCAGGAGAGGACCTGGGCGCCGCGGTTGGTGAACTGGATGCGGTAGAGCTCGTTTTCGACGGTGGTGGTGGTCTCGGCGGTGGCGAGGACGGCGGGGGTCGTCGCGGGTTGGCCGGCGGCAGCGGACATGTGCGTGGGGCCCGGTGCGGTGGCGCTGGGGCTGCTGGCCGGGGCCGCGAGCTGATTTTGGGAGGCGGCCTGGCTGGGCGATGCAGCCTGGTTCGGCGATGCGGTCTGGTTCGGTGACGCGGTCTGGTTGGGTGACGCGGTCTGGGGATTGTGCTTCGTCCTGAAGAACTGGAGGCCGAAGAAGACCGCGACCATGACAAGCATCATGACGAGGAGAGACTTGTTGTCCTGCCCTCCGCCCTGCTGTGTTGGATTTTTGAACTCTGCCAAGAGACTTCCTATTCTGTGTGGAGCGTGTTCGGTCTGGGGCGTCGGTCTGGCGCTGCGCGGACGCAGACAACGTTCATGATAAATGGTCTGGATGGATTGAGGTCGATCGCGGAAGCTTTGGGTTTGTCGAGCGGGGCGATGCCGGGCATGACAATGGCAGGAGTAAAGGCGTGATGCGGGTCCTTTGGCTTCGCTCAGGATGACAGGGTTCTTGGTGGGTTTGGGAGGGTGCACGTGCACGTACGAGTGCAAGAGCAAGTGCAGGAGGCAAACGCAGGTCCTTCGGCTGCGGCTGCGCCTTCGCTCAGGATGACCGGGTCTTGGACGGGTTGAGGAGGGCAGGCAACGGCAACGGCCAGCGCGGACCTTCGCCGATTCGACTTCGCTCAGGGTCAGGGTGGCGAAGACCTAATGCTTGGTCTGTGGGAGATCGGGATCGGGAACGGGGTCGAGGCCGCCTGCGGCAAAGGGATGGCAGCGCGCGAGGCGGCGGAGAGCAAGCCAGGTGCCGCGGAGTGTGCCGAAGCGGGCGATGGCGATGTAGGCGTATGCGGAGCAGGTGGGGAGGTACTTGCACTGTGTGGGACTGAGAGCGTGAAGAGCAGGAGAGAGGGCGGCTTTGTAGAAGCGAAAGAGGAGGCGGAGGGGGAGGCTGGGTTCGGGCGTCATGGCAGCATGGCGTGATTGGCGAGAGAGAACTGCAAAACAGATGCGGGGCGTCGGCATTGGGCGTCGGCGTCGGTGTCGGTGTCGGTCAGGACGACAGATGTCTGGGATTGGGGGGTTGGCTGGGCCGCTGCATTTCGGCGGATTTGGAGGAGCTGGCGGATCGCTGGATGAGCCGGAAGATGGTGGCGATCTCGCGTTCAAGCAGGGGGAAGTCGAGATCGAGGACGGTGCGGCGGGGGTGGAGAATGACGTCGACCGGGGTGCGAAGCAGGTTGAGATGTCTGCGGACCGCCTCGCGCATGCGGCGCTTGATCCGGTTGCGGTCGACTGCCTTGCCCAGAACCTTGCCCACGGTGAGGCCGATGCGTGATGTCGCAGCTGCACCGGACCCGTGCACCGGGGTTCCGTCGGGGCCGAGGCCAGACCGAAGGGTAAAGAAGTAGCTCATCTGCTTGCTGAACTGCTTGCGGCTCGCCTTGTAGACGCTCTGGTACTCGGCGTGTTTGCGAAGACGAAAGTGGGTGGCGATCATGGCGGTGTACTCGGTGACTGGGCTGGTGTGCTCGGTGCCAGAGGCGGGTTGATGTTCTCGCTGCTTCGAGTTTACTTCGCCTCTACATTTTCTTCTGGCGGCCGGTCTTGAGATGGGGTTTTGGACCGGACGATTGCCAGCCTTGCTTTCTGATCGGATTGCCAACAACCCGCTGCGTACTGCTTGCTATCGTGTGTCGATTAGAGGCGTAAGGATTGCCCTGGTCGGGTTCGGGCGTAGATCCCGGTAGATCCCGGTAGGCTACCTAGTGACGGAGCGAGAGCAGCCCACCGTTCGCGAGTGAGACTGCAAAGAATGGGGCACCGGGCTTTGATTGCGGGGCGTGAAGCATCATGAGCGCACGTCGAGCTGTCAAGCAACTCGGTGGGCCACGTTATCATCTGTAATTACATGGGCTTGCGTTCTGCGACCCGCCCCGACGACTTCGAATTCCATAGAGCCATGGGCACTTCGCAGAGTGCGGATCGAGGTGCTTTATGGCTGTCGCTTCTAAGATCACAATAGCCGATATTAACCGCGTGGCCGATGGCGATGTACTCATCACATTTTCCGATGACACGGTCGTTCTGTTCCATGCCCAATTTCTTTACGAGAATCGCAATCAGGACCATAATCTTGAGGTCGTCGATCCGTTTAGAAGATGACCTGGCTAGAAGTGGGCTTGGTCACGGTGTGCCTCCGGCTATGAACTATGAAGACGGCTGTCACAAAGACGGTGGCGACTCCTGCTGATCTGCCACGCCACGTTGCCCTGCTGCGCGGGATCAACGTAGGCGGAACGAACAAGCTGCCGATGAGCGCGTTGGCTACGATCTTACCGATGCAGGATGCAGTTCGGTGCGGACCTATATCCAGAGCGGGAACGTGGTCTTCAGCGCAGAGACGATCGATGATCTGGGGCCGCATATCTCGGCGGAGATTCGCGCGCAGTTCGGGATACATGTGCCGGTGATCCTGCGGAGCGCGGCGGAGATGGATGGACTTCTTCATGACAATCCCTTTGTGAAGGCTGGGGTAGCGGCGGAGGTACTCCATGTGTACTTCCTGGCGGACGCGCCTTCAGCGCGCGACGCGAAGACGCTCGACCCTGAACGTTCGCCGGGTGATTCGTTTGTAGTCTCGGGGCGGGAGATCTATCTGCATCTGCCGGGCGGGGTAGCACGGACGAAGCTGACCAATGTGTACTTCGATAAGGCGCTGGGAACGGTGAGCACCATGCGGAACTGGCGGACTGTGGGGACTTTGAGGGAGTGGCTGGGGTTCTTCCCTGACGATGATCCCAGCACGAAGCGGGTTCGTAACTCCTAGCCCGGTGCTGCGGTTGCGATTGCCACGGCAATCACGCAGGTGTGTTCTTTCGTCTTCGATCAGCTATGCTTGCCGGTCTTCCCGGGCACCGCAATGATCCATGGAGCATTGCGCGCCTTATCCCTGGGCCTTTTTACTCCGGAGATAACACTATCGGGGATTCCTCGTCTTTCGCTTTCGCAAACGCTCTCTCCTGATAGCTGGCTGCGTCGCCGCGATTGTGGCTTTATGCGCGTCTCTCTGGATGGGACGCAGCGTCCTCCTGCCCGTGCTTGCCGGCATGCATCAGAGCGACGGCTTCTTGAGCGTGAGTACAAGGGACGGTGCATGACAACCGCCCACACGCGCGGGAGTCTGGCTACGCGGGTGGGGTACCCCAAATCAGGTTGCGAAATTACCGAGTGTCCGGCCGTCGGCGAAGAACAGAATTAGTCGCGGAAACCGGCGCTCACGGCTATTTTGTGGCGACCCTTGGCGCGGCGGCGGTTGAGGACAGCGGCACCGGCCTTAGTCTTCATGCGGGTAAGAAAGCCATGGGTCTTGGCGCGGTGGCGGCGGTTTGGCTGAAAGGTACGCTTGGGCATGAGACGGACTCCTGTTCAGGGCTGCTCCTGTGGCTCTGCGGATGATGGCGCGCAGACATTTCGGGTGGCAGTGCTGATCAAACTTTTGTGTTGCTCCTGCAGTCTCCGAGTATACCTGAGGCGGCAGGAGTTTCCCAATGCGAGATCGCTTGCATTCGGGTTGAATTGCCCCGTGCGAACTCGAGCGCCGGTATACCTCGCGGCGTGTAGCCAAGCAGTTTGTTGATCCAGGACTGGCTATGGTGGTCTTCGCCGGGAGTGATGGCAGTCCCCTCTGATGCGGCGTAGCGTCGGTGGCAAGCGTAACGTATTTTGTGAATCATTTACGTGGAATGCAGGTACCGAGAGGAGAAATAAGTAGCACGAAAGCGCGTTAAGAGTACGTATTTCGACGGGGAAAACGGATTTTCGGGTGCCGGCTCCGTCTGCGGATGTGGTTCTTCACCATGGATGGTGCAACCCGATTTTTATCGTCGCATGCTTCAGAAATCGGCTTGTCTTCCGTGCTACGCTGGAATCCGTTTCGTAGATCGGTTCACCGCTTCACGGATTGTCGAGTCGCTTCAAACATTGTTTTGCAAGGCTGCATCGGGTACCGCTTTTGTTACTGCTTCACTATTAGCGTTTGCCGCTTTGAGATTGGTTTATCGCACGTCCAGCTGTATCGCACCTTGCCGTATGTTGCATTGACTCTTCTCTCCTGGACCTCTCGAGTGAGGTTGCCAGACGGAGATCTTCCTGCAAAGAGAATTGCTTTTCCACCCGGCCTCTTTCAGGTCGGAGGGATTCCTTTGCTTTGACCGCGCCACGTTGAGGGCGGCTGTATCGCACGTGCCTGCAGCTGAATATGGGACAGGGAAAACATCGATGTCATTCGTTCCAACAGCGACCGCCGTTTTAAATTCGTGGACCCTCATCCTTGGGGCCCTGGAAAAGAAGATCAATCGCCAGTCGTTCGAGACGTGGCTGAAACCAACACGGCACTCGCATATCGCGGGAAAGACGCTGTTTGTGCGGATTCCGTCGGGCGAGTTTCAGCATGTGGGCGACCGGTATGCCGATCTGATCCAGGAGGCGATCGATAACCTGGGGCTTGGCGGCGAGATCGAGGCGGTGACGTTTCAGACGCCCGAGCAGGAGCAGCCGAAGCGACGGGAGGATGGCGGATTTCCGCCGGCCCCGACGCATGGGGTGCAGACACCGGGAGCCGGGCCGGGTGTGCAGCGGAGTGGATTGGGCTCGAACCGGCAAAGTGCAGCATCAGCATCGACACCGGTGGTCGAGCAGGCGCGGTTCGACTGGAATTCGGCGTCGCAGTTGAACCCGCGCTATCAGTTCGACGCGTTCGTGGTGGGGAGCGGGAACCAGTTTGCGATGGCGGCATCGCAGGCGGTGGGCGAGCGGCCGTCGAAGGCATACAACCCGCTGTTCCTATATGGCGGCGTGGGCATGGGCAAGACGCACCTGATGCATGCGATCGGCCATGATGTGAAGCGGCGCCAGCCCCATACGTCGATCAGCTATGTGAGCGGCGAGAAGTTTACCAACGAGATGATTAACTCGGTCCGGTACGACAAGATGACGAGCTTCCGGGACAAGTTCCGGAATGTTGATGTGCTCCTGATCGACGATATCCAGTTTCTGGCAGGGAAGGAACGGACCCAGGAGGAGTTCTTCCATACCTTCAATACGCTGCACGAGAGCATGAAGCAGATTGTGATTGCGAGCGATCGGCCGCCGAAGGAGCTGGCGGACTTTGAAGACCGGCTGCGGTCGCGCTTCGAGTGGGGGTTGATTGCCGACATCCAGCCGCCGGATCTCGAGACGAAGGTGGCGATCCTACAGAAGAAGGCCGAGAGCGAGCATACGCAGCTGCCGACCGATGTGGCGCTGTTTATCGCGTCGAATGTTCGTACGAATGTGCGCGAGCTCGAAGGCGCGCTGGTCCGGCTGATTGCGTGGTGTGGGATGCACGGTGTCGAGATTACGCTGGCGGTGACGCAGCAGTGCCTGAAGCAGTTTATCGACACACAGGTGCGAAAGATCTCGATTGAAGCAATTCAACGCGCGGTAGCAGAGCAGTTCGGGATGCGGGTGATGGAGCTGAAGCAGAAGAGCAACTCGCGGCAGATTGTGGTTCCGCGGCAAATTGCGATGTACCTGGCGAAGCAGCTGACGGAGGCCTCGTTGCCGGAGATTGGACGGCAGTTCGGGGGCAAGCACCATACGACGGTGATGCACTCGATTGCGAAGATCGATGAGCATCGTCGGACGGACAAGGATATGAACCGGACGATCAACAAGCTGATGGAGACGTTGGGGTAGGGATCGCAGGCTCAAGGGTGCCAGGATGTATCGACCTATTCGGGCTGCCTGATCGCCAGAGACGTGGGCTTGCGAGCCCCAAGATGCGGTGGCACCTTGAAGCAAAACGCAGGTCCTTCGACTCCGCAGATCACGATGAAGCTGTGATCTGCTCCGCTCAGGATGACACTTTCTACGAGATTTCAACTACGTACGCCTGAGGATAGGTCGATATAACAGGAGTCGCGTGCCCGGGAGGGTACCCGCTTTACAAGCTTTTGGAATCAGTTGGACCATGGTGAATGAATTTATGCACCTTGACTGAAGGGAAGGCGCGTCGTGCCCGTGGCGATCCGGTGTTGAAGTAGTCCACGACTTCTCTCCATTCAGCGGCGCGGGCTCCGCCGTTGTAGTCCGGGTCGCCAATCATCATCGCAACGCGTGCTCGGAGCAGCAACTCACCGGCTACCTCTGCGATCACACCATTCTTCTTATCGATATGATCGAGGCTCTTCAGCCAGGCGTTGCAGTGCATCAGGAAATCATGGGAGTACAGCCCAAGCAGGCATCGCCCCATGGGCGCTGCGGGAAGATGATCCCACGCAACGTAACCGTTGATGCTTTCCACGCTCCGGCGAAATCCTGGAAAGACGACACTTGTGTCGTGAATGAGAAAACAGTAGTCGAAGCTCCAGCGAAGTGGGGCTTCGTACAGCGCGCTCCACTCCCAGGCGTTATGAATGCTGAAGGCGTACTCGATACCGTTGATCGTGCTGTTGGAATCATGGGAACAGCCATTGACGACCACTTTGATCCGGTGAGGCTCGATACCCTCAGCGAACAACTGTTGCAGGAGCACGGGAACCGTACGCTCATAGAATGCCAGACACGATGCGATCACGTAGAAGATGACGGTCCGGCTCGGAAGGGGAGTGTCGGGGATGAGACACAATCGTTGTACCGATTCAAGCATGTCGCCGTCATTACAGAAGTAGCCGATGGGGATACCACCCCTAGACTGTGTCCAGGTTGAGCTCGGGATCCAATTATTGTGGCGGCTGATGAATGCAAACGCTTCATCCCCACTCACTGATCCATGAATATAGGGAATCCAGCTGCCTTCATTCGGATGGCCGTAGCCGGTTACCCTGCCATCAGGCTGTAACGTCAGGACGCCGATCGGCTCGACGAGCAGGCCTTCTCGAAGGTTTTTCAACCGGCCAAATAGATGAGGTCTTCCAATGAGCCGGTTCATCTCGATGCCAGCGGTGGGGGCCGGAAGGCTCTTCAAAGGGGTGGTTTCGCTGTCCTGAGCAACACTGGCCCTTCTTTCTCCGTTGAGCAGCAACTCAGTGTTCGTGTAATTCATCTTCGTCAATCGCCCTCATCGCTTGTATGTCATTCGTGGTCGACGGAATGAGCACACACGTGTCGCCTCTCTGTGAATCTTTCCTCTGGTCTTTGCTTTGGGATGCGGGCATCTATGGTTTGGGTGTTCGAGGGAGTTTGATGGCCGCGAGGTCTGCGGCGCGCCAGAGATACCAGCTGGCGACGGAGCGCCATGGTTTCCAGCGTTCGGCGCGTTTGTGCATGAGGTCGGGTTTGGGGAGGAGGCCGGGGGTGACCTTCTGGGTGGGTTTGAGGCCGGTGAAGGTGAGGGCGAAGCCTTTGCGGATGCCGTAATCGTCGACTGGGAGGACGTCGGGGCGGCCGAGGCGGAAGATGAGCAGCATCTCGACGGTCCAACGACCGATTCCTCTTACCTGCGTCAGGTGCTCGATGATGTCTTCATCGGACATACGGCGGATGCGGGCGAGGGTGGGGACGGTGCCGTCGAGGGTCTTGGCGGCGAGGTCTCTCAAGGCGAGCGATTTGTTGTGGGAGAGCCCGGCCGCGCGGAGCTGCTCGTTGGGGCAGTCGATGAGGTGCTGAGGGTCGGGATGGAGGCCTTGGCCGCTGGCATCGAGGCCGCAGAGGGGATGGAAGCTTTCGATGAGGCGGCGATGGATGGCGGCGGCGGCTTTGCCGTGGAGCTGCTGATAGATGATGCTTTCGACGAGCGCCTGGAAGGGTGATTGCGTGCTGGCGACACGAAGCGTGAAGGGGCCGGCGCGGGCGATGAGCTTCGCGAGCCTGGGATCGGACTCGGCGAGGGCACCGCACGCGAGAGCGGCATCGTAGCGTGGAGGCCGAGGGCTGGTGAGGGGTCGCGGCATGGTTTAGACAGTAGCAGGATCGGCATAGGGAGAGCAGCGGCAACAGCAAGTACCCATGCAAACCTGCGGCCACGGCTCAAGATAATGGATTTTGCCGCTCAAGATGAAAGAGACTGCGGGGTGGGTAAGAGGGGCAGGCAACGGCACGTGCCAATGCAGGTCCCCTTCGGCTGCGCTCAGGATGACAGATTTCTGAGGGATGGATGAGAACAGGCGACGGCAAAGGCACAATGCGGGGATCTCTCCACCGCGGCGGCAGGTGCGCCGCTGCCTCCGGTCGAGATGACGAGGTGGTGAGTGGATGGAGGAGGGGACAGACACCGGGCCAGTGCTGATACGGGTCTTTCACTCATTCGGCTACGCTCAGGTCAGGATGATATGGGTTCGGATTGGCAAAGGTGCGGGCGCGGAGCGAGGACGTTGGTTCTCGAATATCGCACATTTTACTGACAGGTTATAGCCTTCGTTGATTCGCATACCACGGGGTTCTCGGCATAGGGAATGTGACTTGTGATGCAGGAGATACGAGATGTTGTGGATGCGATAGAACGGTGACACGATTATCGGCTGACGGGCTGGGAGAAACGATCCGGGGATTCCGGTTGAACTTGGAAAGTTATTCCGACTGCTATACTCTGGGTTTCTCAGGCGTGGCTTACAGGGAGCAGATGATTGAGCGCTCTCTTCGAGGACCGGCGCGACGCGCGTGGCCGGGAAACTTAGTGGCTTCATCACCTTTGCAAGGATCTTCTCACCCTTTATCGGTAAGCGAGAGGAAGCAGGAACGCACTCATGGCGCAAGTTTTTGACCGTAGTTCGAACGCGTTGGCTCGGATGAGCCTGGTCTTGACGGGTGTGATCGTCATCGCGCTCGGCGTTGCGCTGGACTCATTGCAGCGATCCCCGTGGGTGACGCGGCAGGGTCAGCGGCCGGACCAGCCTGTTCCGTTCAGCCATAAGCATCACGTCGAAGGGCTTGGCCTGCAGTGTCAGTACTGCCACACGTCGGTCGAGAAGTCGAGCTATGCCGGAATTCCACCAACCAAGACCTGCATTAACTGCCACGCGCAGATCTGGACGAATGCGGAGCTGCTTGAACCGGTTCGGCAGAGCTGGGCGACGGGCGCGTCAATTCAGTGGATTAAGGTGCATGACCTGCCCGACTATGTGTATTTCAACCATTCGATTCACGTGAACAAAGGCATTGGCTGCGCGAGTTGTCATGGACGGGTGGACGAGATGCCGTTGATGTACATGCAGAACTCGCTCCAGATGGAATGGTGCCTGAACTGCCATCGGAACCCGGCTGTGAATCTCCGGCCGACGAGCGAGATCTACAACATGGCGTGGGCGGGCGCGTCGTCCGACCGTCCGGTGTGGTGCACACAGACCGGCAAGACCGGACCGACCGCACAATCCGTAAATTGCACAACGAAGGATCCGGGCAGCAACGGACCTGAGGTGGCGATGCTGCAGGTTGCGCCGGGCAGCAGCCGGGGGGAGCCGAAGCCCTCGCTGGGATCGGGAACGCATCTGCAACCGCTGCCAACATCCGGTGAAGGCCAGACGGTCAGTGACGGATCGCCGAACGGGCTCCTTATTCCAGCGAGCTACCAGAAGTTCACCAGCCAGTTGGAGTTGGGCAGGTATCTGACGACGCAGTATCACATCCGCGGGGCGAACGAGCTTTCGAGTTGCGAGACGTGCCACCGATGACGGCGAAGATCACCACGATGAAGACAGCAGACCGCGTTGCAGTACGAGACCGGATGGAAGTACAGGACAGCAGAGAAGAGACGGGAAACGAAGACGCCATGGCCATCACAACGGGATCGAACAAGAGCGAGCAGGCGATACCGGCGACGGTGGGAGCGGGTCCCGTTGTGGTGACACAGATTGCGCGCGCGAAGCTGACGCTGGCCGAGGTCCAGACGAAGCTTCAGGGCAAAACCGGACGACGCTTCTGGAAGAATCTCGATGAGCTGTCGGAAGATCCGGAGTTCCACGAGATGATGGCGGAGGAGTTTCCCAGGCAGGCAATGGGATCGGGCGAGTGGGTCGATCCAATTACCCGTCGCGGCTTCATGAAGGTAATGGGCGCGTCGCTTGCGCTGGCGGGGCTGGCGGGATGCACGAAGCAGCCGGACGAGCCGATATTTCCTTATATCAAGCAGCCGGAAGACCTGGTGCTGGGCAGGCCGATGTTTTTTGCGACTGCGTTCCCCTTCCCTACAGGCGCGATTCCGGTGCTGGTGAAGTCGGATGCGTTCCGCCCAATCAAGGTGGATGGCAACCCCGATCATCCCATGTCGAAGGGCAAATCCGATGTATTCACGCAGGGCACGCTGCTGGATCTGTACGATCCGGACCGGTCGCAGCATGTGCTCTATCGCGGGAGTAATGATAGCTGGGGCCACTTTCAGCAGGAGTTTGCGACGGCGGCGAAGAAGACCGCGGGTGGCCAGGGGATTGTCTTCCTGAGCGAGACGATCACGTCACCTACGCTCGCGATGCAATGGAAGCAGGTGCAGCAGCGGTATCCGCAGGCGAAGCTGGTGCAATGGGAGCCGGTGAACCAGGATGGCTCGCGCGCGGCATCGAAGGCGGCGTTCGGCACGTATGTGGACGCGCAGTATAAGCTCGAGAACGCGGATGTGATCGTCTCGCTTGACGCGGACTTTCTGGGGGGCATTGCGCATCCGGGCTTTCTGCCGTTGTCGGCTGCCTATGCGGCGGGCCATCACTATGAAGCGAAGACTCCAAACGGGGAAGAGGGCAAGACGCCGAACCGGCTATACGTGATCGAGACGATGCCGACGGTGACGGGGTTCAAGGCAGAGCATCGGCTAGGGTTGAGGCCGAGCGAGATTCCGGCGTTTGCGGCGGCGCTGGCCGGCGGGGCTGGCGGAGGAGTGACCGACCCGGCGCAGCAGAAGTTCATGGCCGCGCTGCTTGAGGATCTAAAGAAGAGCTCGGGGCGGGTGGTGGTGATCCCGGGCGAACAGGCCGATGCTTCGGTCCATGCGGCGGCGTATGCGCTAAACGCGGCGTTGGGTGCGGTGGGTAAGACGGTGATCTACACCGAGACGGTAAATCCACTGCCCTCCGAGCAGGTTGCGGATCTAAAGGCACTGGTCCAGGACATGAACGCGGGCAAGGTGGAGTGGCTGGTGATGCTGGGCGTCAACCCGCTTTACTCGGCGCCGTCCGACCTGAACTTTCCTGAGGCGTTCAATCGGGTTCCGAATACGGTGCATCTCGGATCGCATGTGGACGAGACGGGATCGCTGGCGACGTGGCATGTGAACAAGGCGCACTATCTCGAGAGCTGGTCGGATGCGCGGGCGTATAACGGCACGATCTCGATCGTTCAGCCGATGATCGATCCGCTCTACCAGGGCAAGAGCGGGCACGATGTGATGCAGGCGCTGCTCGATGCACCGCAGTTGAGCGGGTACGATGTGGTGCAGGCAAACGCGAAGACGTATATCAAGGGTGATTTTGGCGCAGGCTGGCGTAAGGCGCTGCATGATGGCTGGGTCGAGGGCACGGCGTTTACGGCCAGGACTGGTGGAGCGGCGAAGGGCAATCTGGCTCCAGTGGCCATGCCGGTCGTCGACAAGAATGCGATTGAGATTGCATTCCGTCCTGATCCTTCGCTCTACGACGGCAGGTTTGCGAATGTGGGCTGGTTGCAGGAGCTGCCGAAGCAGGTCACGAGCATGAGCTGGGACAATGCCGCGTTGATGAGCCTGGACATGATGGAACGGCTCAAGATCGACGAGAACCAGCCGCTTGAGATCGAGTTGAACGGCCGCAAGGTGATTGCGCCGGTGTTGATGGTTCCGGGTCATCCGGATGGCGTGGTTACAGTCCACCTGGGATTCGGACGGCGGGTGGAGGCGGGGCGCGTGGCGGCTGGCGTCGGGTTCGACGCATACCACCTACGCATGGCGGATCAGCCACGGTTCTCTGCGGGCGTCACGTTGAAGAAGGTGCCGGGCACGTATGATCTCTGCGTGACGAAGGTCCACTCGATCGAGCATCGCGGCAACTTCGCGCAGCACGATCTCGAGAACAAGCTGTCGGATAAGAGCGGCACCTATTCGCTGCCGGGCCACGAGGCGGAAGAGCGCGGGATTATCCGCTACGCGACGCTCGAGGAAGTGAAGAAGAATCCGAATTTCGCGCACGAGGGCGGACCGGACACGCTGGTGAATAAGGTGGGCTACTCGCCCGAGGGCGAGACGCCGGGCCACGATGAGAGCTTCTTCCCGGATGCATGGCGCTACGATCATCAAGATGCATCTTCCCTGAAAAAGCAGAATGCCTGGGGGATGTCGATCGATCTAGCTTCCTGCATCGGGTGCAATGCGTGCATCGTGAGCTGCTATGCGGAGAACAACATTCCCGTGGTCGGGCGCGAGCAGGTGAAGGTCGGGCGCAACATGCAGTGGCTGCGCATCGATACGTACTTCGAAGGCGATCTGCATACGCCGCGCGCGCACTTTCAGCCGATGGCCTGCCAGCACTGCGAAAATGCGGGCTGCGAGCAGGTCTGCCCGGTGGGCGCAACGGTCCATACGCCCGAAGGCCTGAATACGATGGTTTATAACCGGTGCGTCGGGACACGATACTGCTCGAATAACTGCCCGTACAAGGTGCGCCGCTTCAACTTCCTGCTGTATTCGGACTATGACACGGAGAGCTTGAAGTTCATGCGCAATCCGGACGTAACGGTCCGTTCGCGCGGCGTGATGGAGAAATGCACGTACTGCGTGCAGCGGATCGAATGGGCGAAGATCGAAGCTGATAAAGAGAATCGCGCGGTCCGGGATGGCGAGATCGTGACGGCGTGCCAGCAGGCGTGTCCGACGGACGCGATCATCTTCGGCAATGTGAACGATCCGACGAGCCGAGTTGGGAAGCGTAAGGCAGAAGAGCGCAACTACCAGGTGCTGGCGGATCTGAACTTCCGGCCGCGCACCACATACACGGCTGGTGTGATCAACCCGAATCCGGAGCTGGGATAAGCATGGCGACCAAAGGACCTCTCTACGATCAACGGAATCCGCGCAACCAGGTGCTTGACCCGATGATCGACCCGCGAACGGGCGAGTACGCGGTGATTGCGCCGGGCCACACCTTCAAGTCGGTCACGCAGAAGATTGCCGGCATCGTGCTGACATCGAACACGCCGCTGGGCTGGTTCTTTGGTCTGATGGTAGGCGCGGGCGTGGCGACTGGTGTCGTGATCGGCTGCACGTGGCTGTTTCTGAAGGGTGTCGGGATCTGGGGCGTGACGATTCCGGGTGCATGGGGCTTTGCGATCATCAACTTCGTGTGGTGGATCGGTATCGGCCATGCGGGGACGCTGATCTCGGCAATTCTGCTGCTCTTCAAACAGACGTGGCGCAACTCGATCAACCGGTTTGCGGAGGCGATGACGATCTTCGCGGTGGTCTGCGCGGGAACGTTTCCGCTGATCCACGTAGGACGGCCGTGGCTGGCGTACTGGCTCTTTCCTTATCCGAATACGATGAATGTCTGGCCGCAGTTCCGCAGTCCGCTAGCGTGGGACGTGTTTGCAGTCTCGACCTACGCGACGATATCGATCGTGTTCTGGTACGTGGGCATGATTCCCGACTTCGGGACGCTGCGCGACCGGGCGACGATGCCGTTTGCGAAGTATATGTATGGAATGCTATCGCTCGGCTGGCGCGGGTCGACGAGGCACTGGATCCGCTATGAGACGGCCTCGCTGCTGCTGGCCGGGCTTTCGACACCGCTGGTGCTCTCAGTGCACACGGTCATCAGCTTCGACTTCGCGGTCGCAGCGCTGGCGGGCTGGCACACGACGATCTTCCCGCCGTACTTCGTCGCGGGCGCTGTGTATTCGGGCTTTGCGATGGTACTGACGCTGGCGATTCCGCTGCGCAAGTTCTATCACCTGGAAGATCTAGTGACGCTTCGCCATCTGGATAACATGGCGAAGGTGATGATCGGGACGGGCGGCATCGTGGCGTACGGCTACAGCATGGAGGTATTCATGTCGTGGTATTCGGCGAGCCACTGGGAGTTCTTCATGATGTGGAACCGGATGTTCGGGCCAATGGGCTGGGCGTACTGGATTCTGATCCTGACGAACATCGCGATTCCACTGACGACGCTGTGGTCGCGCAAGCTGCGGGTGAACGTGACGTACCTGTTTATCCTTTCGCTGATCGTGAATACGGGTATGTGGTTCGAGCGGTTTGTGATCGTTGTAACGAGCCTCTACCGTGATTACCTGCCGTCGAGCTGGGGAACCTACCGGGCGACCAAGTGGGACTACATGATCTACGTTGGGACGATGGGCCTGTTTACCTGCCTGTTCCTGCTGTTTGTGCGCTTTCTTCCGATGATTCCAATGTCGGAGATCCGGATGATGCTGCCGCAGACCAAGGTGCGGCCGGGCGGCGCGGACGCGGAGACTGTAATTGAGGAGACCGTCTGATGCCACCGCGTGAAGGAATCTACGGTCTGATGGCCGAGTTCAATACCCCGAGCGAACTGGTCCACGCGACCCAGCAGGCGCGCACGGCCGGATACCGCCGGATGGAGTGCTACACGCCGTACCCGGTCGAGGAGGCCGCAGAGGCGCTGCACTTTCACAAGAACCGGGTTCCGCTGATCACCCTGCTGGGCGGCGTAATGGGATTGGCAGTCGCGTTTCTGATGCAGATGTGGATCAACGTCTGGGGCTATCCGCTGAACATCGCGGGCCGGCCGCTGTTCTCGTGGCCGGCGTTTATTATTCCAGCGTACGAGTGGACGATCCTGTTTTCCGGCCTGTCGGCGGCATTCGGGATGCTGGGCTTGAATGGCCTGCCGCAGCTGTATCATCCAGTCTTCAATGCGCCGAACTTCCGAAACGGCGCGTCGACAGACAAGTTTTTCCTGTGTCTCGAAGCAATGGACCCGAAGTTCTCATTGAAAGATACGCGGGATTTTCTGGAACAGTTTCCCGCGATCTCCGTGGTGGAGGTAGAGCATTGAGACAGGGGAGAGGGATAAGGGATAAGGGAAGAGACGGCATGATGGGTAAGGGACTAGCAGCAGCGGGGCTGATGGGCGTCATGCTGTTGGCGGGTTGCCGGCAGGATATGCATGACCAGCCGAAGTTCACCCCGCAGCGGGGCACGGAGTTCTATGCCGATGGGCGGTCGGCGAGGCCGCAGGTGGAGGACACTGTGGCGCGTGGCCAACTGCGCGAGAACAGCTATCTATACACAGGTTTCATTGGCGGGAAGGAGGGCGAGCCGATGCCCTTCCCGGTGACGATGCAGGTTCTCGAACGCGGGCAGGAGCGCTACAACATCTACTGCACGCCGTGCCACTCGCGTGTGGGCAATGGGGCCGGCATGATCGTGCAGCGCGGGTATTCGAAGGCGGGCAACTTCCACACGGCACGCTTGCAGGCGGTGCCACTGGGCCATTTCTTTAATGTGATCAGCAATGGATATGGATCGATGCCGGACTATGCGGCACAGATAACGCCAGCGGACCGCTGGGCGATTGTCGCCTATATCAAGGCGCTGCAGTTGAGCCAGAATGCAACGGCGGCAGATGTTCCGGCGGGAGCCCACCTGGAGCCGCTAGCGTCGATCGCCGAGCAGGAAGGCTTGCCAGCTACGTTTGCGGATGAGTGGACGCTTCCTCCAACAGCCGTCTCTGGAACGCCCGACAATGGACCTTTTGTTTTACCGGGAGCGGGTTCAGCGACGCCGGGCGATGTGACCGGCCCTCCCTCGGGGCAACGACCGGCGCAGCCGACGGCAACCAAGGCACCAACGCCGGAGACGGTACCGTCGCTCACAACGGAACGGTCGTTATCGAAGCAATAGGATCCAGACACTGAGCTTATGCAGTGATGAGGCAGCAGGTCGAGGCAGTAGATAGAGGAAGTAAACCAGGCAGGAACACCGGAAGCTTCCGGACAAAGGCTTGAAACGCATGTCATCTGGACACGAACAATACGGGGCAGGCTCCCACCACCTGGTTGGGTATCACGGGCCGCAGGTGCTTCCGTCGACGCTGAACTCGCCGGAACTGCTGGCGGTGTGGCGGAGGCGGATGCTGGTTATCTGCGGCGTCTTCACCCTGATCTCGCTCCTTTTCCTGTTGACGGCGAACGGCGCGAACCATCTGCTGCGCGCGTATCTGATGGGATTCATGAGCTGCTTCGGCTTTGCGGGCGGCGGTCTGGTGATGCTGATGCTGCAATATGTGACGGGCGGCAAATGGGGCTTGCTGCTGCGCCGGCCGCTCGAGGCGATGACACGGACGCTGCCGCTCGTGGCGCTGATGTTCGTTCCGATCGGTCTTCTGATGAAGCATCTGTACCTCTGGGCGCGCTATCCGGACCACGCGTCCCTGATGAAGGCCTATTCCGATCGCCTGATCACGCATGAAGAGGAGCTAGTGACGATTGCCAAGCGGACGATGTTGAGCCCGCTGAGCGTCTGGATCCAGACCATCTGTATCTTCGGCATCCTGATGATGTTCATGTATTTCCTGAACAAGTGGTCGCTCGAGCGCGATGCGGATCCGGCGCGGGGAACGGAGCCGAGCTTCGATCGATGGCGCATCAAGTTCGAGAACCTGAGCGGGATCGGCATATTTATCTACGTCGTGCTGCTGACGGTGGGCGCGATCGACTGGATCAAGTCACTCGATGTGACGTGGTACTCGTCGATCTGGGGGCTGCAGTTTCTGGTCGGCCAGGGATACGCGGTGCTGGCGCTGGGGATCCTGACGGTGATCCTGCTCTCGCGCGCTGAGCCGATGAAGACGCTGCTGCGGCAGACGGAGCAGTATGACCTGGGCAAGTTCGCCTTCGCGTTCGTCATGCTCAACATCTATCTGACGTTCGCCGAGTTCCTGATTATCTGGTCGGGCAACATTCCGGATGAGCTGCCCTGGTACCTGAACCGGATTCACGGCGGCTGGTGGACTATCTGCACAGCGGACTTTGTGTGCCACTGGGTGATTCCGTTCTGCCTGCTGCTTTCGCGCGATCTGAAACGCGACAAGCGGCGCATGATCTGGCTCACCTCGTTCATGATCTTTGCGCGTCTGCTGGACATGTTCTGGCTCATCGAGCCGAACTTCCGAGATGCGGCCGGCAACCTGCATATCCGGGGCAACATTAGCATTCTTGCGTATATCACTGTTCCCGTCGCAGTACTCGCACTGTGGGCGGCGTACTACATCACCCAGCTAAATGCGCGTCCGCTGGTGAATGTGAACGATCCGCACCTTGAAGAGATTCTGGAGCCCGAACATGCCAGCTAACGATAATCGACCGAGCAACAGAAACAACGACAGGGATGACCAACTCGAGATCAAGCAGGAGGCGCACAGCCACGGCGGTGCTCGCAATGCCGAGAACCCAGGCTACGAGACGGCCGATGTGAATGTCGGCGGCGTGGTCGTCTTCCTGGCGGGGCTCTCTGGTTTTATTCTGATCTTTTTCATCTTCTGTTTCGGCATGGGCCGTGTGATCAACAACGCGCTTGAGAAGCAGGACGGACCGGTTACGAAGTGGAACCAGATGTCCCAGCTCTCCGGGGCGGCAGCGACGGGTGGAAAGCGGCAGGATCTGGCGAGCGGCCCGGAGATGCAGCAGAAGTCATTGCAGCAGATGACGACCACCTTCCCCAGCCCTCGTCTCGATATTGACGATGGAAACCAGTCGACGGCCGATTTGCATGCGCGTGAGGATCTGCTGCTGGACCACTACAGCTCCGTCCCGAAAGCGCAGCAGGGGGCGATCCGGATCCCTGTAGAGCGGGCAATGGAAGCGATCGCAAAGAAGGGATTACCGGTTGCGGCGCAGGGTTCCGCGGCAGCGACAGAGCTGGCCGGGGATGCGGCGCCAGTGGTGCAGCAACCGTTAACGACGGGATTTGCCCGGACCGGGTATGAGTTGGACGTGATGGAAACGCGGGCACAGAAGATGAGCTACGGCAAAGCCGCGGCTGCGGAACATGCGGAGTTGAAGCCTGTTCGGTAACGGTAGTCATAGAATTGAATGAGTATTCAGAGTTGCAAGGACGGAGTAACGGTATGAAGGACAGGCGCACAGTTCGGGGAGGATGGCTCGCAACGATCGTGTGCTGCGGCGTGCTTGGCCTATCCGCCGGGGCGCAGGTGTCCAGCTACGGCGACAAGCAGGCCGGGGACAACTCCGGCGATCAGCTGCCGAAGGTATTGCAGAAGATCGGCGTGGCGCAGCACCTGAATCAGGCACTGCCGCTGGCTTCAACGTTCGTGGATGATACGGGCAAGACGGTACGGCTCGGCGACTACTTCGGCACGCATCCGGCGATCCTGTCGCTGGTGTACTACAAGTGCCCGATGCTCTGTTCGGAGGAGTTGGACGGTCTGACGAGCGCGCTCGAGATGGTGCGACTGACGCCGGGCAAGGATTTCGAGATTGTGATCATCAGCATCGATCCGAGCGAGACGCCGGCCGATGCGGCGAAGAAGAAGCAGTTCTACCTGAAGCGGTACGGACATCCAGAGACGGCTGCGGGGTGGCATTTTCTTACCGGCCAGCAGCCTGCGATCGACGCGGTGTCAAACGCGGTCGGCTTCGGCTATGTCCGGGTCCCGGGACCGGATGGAAAGCTGACGCAGTTCGCGCATGCAAGCTCGATCGAGGTGGTGACTACGGACGGGAAGCTGGCGCAGTACTATCTTGGGGTTGAGTACTCGCCGAAGGACGTGCTGCTAGGGCTGATCGATGCTTCGGGGAACAAGATTGGATCGCCGGTCGCGAATATTCTGACCTACTGCTATCACTACGATCCGCAGACCAACAAGCACTCACTGATCGTCGCCCGGGTCGTGCAGTTTGGCGGCATGGTGACGGTGGCGGGGCTGGGGGGGTTTATTTTTCTGATGTTTCGACGGGATTTAAAGCTCGGGCGCGAACACGACCTGACCAGACGCGAGCAAGACAACACAGGGCGCGAGCAAGACCCGACCAAGAGAGAGAACGGCTAAAGGGTAACGATGCATATCAGTCCAGTACTGTGGCAATTTCTGGTGAAGTGGCTTCATGCTTCCGCGCTGTTTCCGCGGGAGGCGTCGACCATTGCGCCCTATGCGGATGCACTTTACTTCTTCCTGCTCTTCATCACGCTGATCGGCGTTGTGCTGGTGGGCGGGTTGCTCTTCGGCTTCTCCTTTATGTACCGCCGGGACAAACATCCGGTCGCGACGCAAATCGAGGGCTCGACGCTGCTTGAAGCGACGTGGACGATCATTCCGCTGGGCATCTTTCTGGTGTGCTTTGTCTGGGGCGCGCTGCTGTACTTCCGCATCTACAATCCGCCGACGAACGCGATGAATATCTACGTGGTGGGTAAGCAGTGGATGTGGAAGGCGGAACATCCCGGCGGGCAGCATGAGATCAATGCGCTGCATGTTCCGGTAGGGCGGCCGGTGCAACTCACGATGATCTCGCAGGACGTGTTCCACAGCTTCTCGATTCCGGACTTCCGGGTGAAGCGCGAGGTAATTCCGGGCCGGTACAGCACGGTGTGGTTTGAGGCGACGACGCCGGGAACGTACCACATCTTCTGCACGCAATACTGCGGGACGAAGCACTCGGCGATGATCGGCGAGGTGACGGCGCTGACGCCTGAGGACTACCAGAAGTGGACGCAGGAGTCGACGAGCGGCATGTCGCTGGCGCAGAATGGCGAACGGCTGTTTGCAAGCATGGGCTGCAATGCGTGCCACTCGGGGACGGCAGCAGCACGGGGACCGAGTCTGGCCGGGGTCTATGGCGCGAAGCTACAGCTGGCGAATGGATCGCAGGTGCTGGTGAACGACGCCTATCTGCGGGATTCGATCCTGAATCCGTCGCAGCATGTGACCGCGGGCTACGCGCCGATCATGCCGACGTACCAGGGACAGATTAGTGAAGACGGCCTGATCGATCTTGTCGAATATGTCAAGACTCTACAAACTAACTACCGTGTGCAACAGACACTGACCACATCGCAGTCCAATCAAGAGGCGCCGACCACGCCGGGGATGGTGAAGCCATGAGCTCCTCAAGTACAACGATTTTGAACCTGCCGGATCAGACGACCGCCACGCTGCCGAAGAAGAACTACATCAACGCGGAGCACGGGCTGCTAAGCTGGCTGCTGACGGGGGATCACAAACGGATCGCGATGCTGTACCTGATCTCGATCACCTTCTTCTTCTTCATCGGCGGTGCCTTTGCGGGTATGATCCGGCTGGAGCTGCTGACCCCGCAGCCTGACCTGGTGGCTTCAGATACGTATAACAAGTTCTTCACGATGCATGGCATTATCATGATCTTCCTGTTCCTGGTGCCTTCGGTGCCGGCGACGCTGGGGAACTTCCTGATTCCGATCATGCTGGGCGCGAAGGATCTGGCGTTCCCGAAGATCAACCTGTTGAGCTGGTATCTCTATGTTGTCGGCGGGACCCTGACGCTGGCTGCGCTGGTGCTGGGTGGAGTGGATACCGGCTGGACGTTCACGACGCCGCTCTCGACTCATTACCTGAACACGCATGTAATCACGGCGGCGACGGCCATCTTTATTGCGGGTTTCAGTTCGATCTTTACAGGGCTGAACTTCATCGTGACGATCCACCGGATGCGGGCGCCGGGCATGACGTGGTTCCGGATGCCGCTATTCGTATGGTCGAACTACGCGGCCTCGCTGCTGATGGTTCTGGGGACGCCGGTGCTAGCGATCTCGCTGGTACTGGTGGCGCTCGAGCGGACGTTCGGAATCGGCGTCTTCGATCCGACCAAGGGCGGAGATCCGCTACTGTTTCAGCACCTCTTCTGGTTTTACTCGCATCCCGCGGTGTACATCATGATCCTGCCTGGGATGGGCGTGATCTCGGAGGTGATCAGCACGTTCAGCCGGAAGCGAGTCTTCGGGTACACGGCGGTGGCGTTCTCGTCGGTGGCGATCGCGCTCTTCGGCTTCTTCGTGTGGGAGCACCACATGTTCATCATGGGCGTGTCGAACTACTCGGCGCTGGTCTTCTCGCTGCTGACAATGCTGGTCGCGGTTCCTTCGGCGATCAAAATATTCAACTGGACATTTACGCTGCAGCAGGGCTCGATCACGTTTGAGACGCCGATGCTGTATGCGTTCGGGTTCATCGGGCTGTTCACGATCGGCGGTCTGACGGGCGTTTTCCTGGGTTCGTTGGGCATGGATATTCACCTTACGGAGACGTACTTCATCGTGGCGCACTTCCACTTTGTGATGGTGGGGGGGATGCTAATGGCCTTCCTCTCGGGCGTGCATTTCTGGTGGCCGAAGATGACGGGCCGGATGTATCCGGAGTCGCTCTCGAAGCTGTCCGCCGTGGTGACGTTTATCGGGTTCAACCTGACGTTCCTGCCGCAGTTCATTCTGGGCTACCTGGGGATGCCGCGCCGGTATCATGCGTATCCGCCAGAGTTCCAGGTCCTGAATGTGCTCTCGACCGCGGGCGCAACGGTGCTGGGCGTAGGCTATCTGCTGCCCATGTTGTATCTGGCGTGGTCGTTGAAGTACGGCGCGATTGCCGGCAACAATCCATGGCAGGCAACGGGTCTCGAGTGGCAGATTCAGTCGCCGCCGCTTACCGAGAACTTCATCGAGGTGCCGATCGTAGATCATGAGGCGTATGACTATGACTGGCTGGCGCACAAGACGCAGCACGAGGTGACGACCGTTGGATAACGTGATGACGCATCCCCATACCCATGAGACGGCTGTAGCGACCGTGCATGAACATGCCGTGCTGCCGCAGCATCGTCACCATTTCGAGACCGAGGATCAGCAGCGGGAGGCGGCGAGCTTCGGCATGTGGCTCTTCCTGCTGACGGAGATCATGTTCTTCGGGGGAATGTTCTTCGCGTATCTGCTGTATCGCAACTGGTACTACGATGCGTTCGTAGTGGCGTCGAACCAGTTGAGCATACCGCTAGGCGCGGCGAATACGGCGGTGCTAATCGGGTCGGGCTTTTTCATGGCGCTCGGCGTGTGGGCGGCGGAGGTGCGGAAGAAGAATCTGCTGGTGATCTTCCTGGTGATTACAACGCTGCTCGGCGGGGTATTCCTGGGGATCAAGACGGACGAATATCACGAGAAATGGGAGAAGCACCATATCCCGGGCGCACACTTCGATGTTTCGGAGTTCGTCAACCCGCATGCGTACGGGCTGAAGGAGACGCCGCTTGCGCCGGATATGGCGCAACGAACGCAGATCTTCTTCTTCCTTTATTTCGCTATGACGGGCATGCATGCGCTGCACATGATCATCGGCATCGGGATTCTCTTCTGGCTGCTGTGGCGGGCGCACTTTGGGGAGTTTACGAATGGGTATGTCGCTCCCATAGAAAACTTTGGGCTGTACTGGCATTTTGTCGATATTGTCTGGTTGTTCCTATTTCCGTTGCTGTATCTGATCAATCGTCATCCGGTGTAGCGATTCTCCTCCGGAAGCTGTGTAGCACCTATCTCAAGATTTTGAAGTTTTTAGGAGCAGGCTGTGACCGATACGCATGACGAGCTTAACGTAACGAATCCTGAGCACGGGGAACATCACATCGTCAGCCCGCTGATCTATGCGATTGTATTCGGGACGCTGCTGCTGTTTACCGGACTGACGGTAGGTGCGGCGTACATCGATCTCGGTGTTTTGAATCCGATTATCGCGCTGGGGATTGCGAGCTTTAAGGCCGTGGTTGTGATTCTGTTTTTCATGCATGTGAAGTACCAGTCGCGATTGATCAAGATGACCATTGGGGCGGGGTTTTTTACGTTCCTGGTACTGATCACGATGACCTTGAGCGACTACATGAGCAGAGCGTGGGGGCTCTGGTAGAGCGTTGCAGACTGGTGAAGCGTTGTGCCGCTGTGGAGCCTCGGCTTTGCTCAACACGAGATAGTTTGGTTGAGTTATGGCGGGGAGTGCAGACGCAGGTCTTTCGGCTGCGACTCTCGCGATGAGATTGCGACAGGCTTCGCTCAGGGTTAGGTAACAAATTTGTGGGTGTGGATGCGGAAGAACCAGTAACAGCAAGTGCCAATGCCGGCCCTTCAGCAGAACTTAGTTGAAGCCCAGGGTTTGGTGAGGGATGTAGGGAGCTTCGAGGGCGGCGATCTCTTCCGGGGTTAGCTGGAGAGAGAGGGCGGCGACGGCATCTTCGAGGTGGCCGGGCTTGCTGGCGCCGATGATGGGGGCGGTGATGACCGGTTTGGCGAGCATCCAGGCGAGAGCTACCTGGGCGGGGGGAACGCTGCGGCGGGTTGCGACTTCGCCAAGGCGATCGACGACGGCACGGTCGGCTTCTTCGGTGGGGCCGTACATGGTGTTGCCGAACTTGTCGGTCTCGGCCCGTTTTGTAACAGCCTGCCCGGTGCTCTCGGTCTGCCAAGCGCGGGTGAGGCGGCCGCGAGCGAGGGGCGACCACGGGATGACGCCGATCCCTTCCGCTTCGCAGAGGTCCATCATCTCGCGCTCTTCTTCGCGGTAGAGTAGGTTGTAGTGGTTCTGCATGGAGATGAAGCGCGTCCAGCCGTGCTTGTCCGCGAGGTAAAGGGCCTTGGCGAACTGCCAGGCGTACATGGAGGACGCGCCGATGTAACGGACTTTCCCGGCCTTGACGACGTCGTGGAGCGCTTCGAGCGTCTCTTCGATAGGGGTGTCGTAGTCCCAGCGATGGATCTGGTAGAGGTCGACGTAGTCGGTCCCGAGGCGGCGGAGGCTCTGGTCGAGTTCATAGAGGATCTCTTTGCGGGAGAGGCCCTTGCCGTTGGGCTCGTCGCGCATGAGGCTGTGGACCTTAGTAGCGATGACGACGGCCTCGCGGCGGACGTTGGCGTTGAGGAAGCGGCCGAGGACTTCTTCGCTGGCGCCGCTTGAGTAGACGTTGGCGGTATCGAAGAAGTTGATGCCAAGGTCGAGCGCCTGTTTGAGGAAGGGCTGGCTCTGCTGCTCGTCGAGTGTCCAGGCGTGGCGGCCGGGCATCGGTATGCCGGTTGCGGGGGCACCGTAGGTCATGCAGCCGAGGCAGATGCGCGAGACTTTGAGGCCTGTCCGGCCGAGGTTCACACAGTTCATCGAGATGCTCCTGCTATGTGATGCATGAGGGCGGGCTGCGTAGCTTCTGAGAAATTCAGGACCTTCGGCTTCGCTCAGGATGACAGTGTTTTTGGGGTGGGGAAGAAGGAGCAACAGCAAGTGCAAACGCAGATCGTTCGACTTCGCTCAGGATGACAGATGGTTGGCGATACCGCCTTCTCAGGAGACGAGGCGTGGCTGGTTGTGGCTCTGGTGTACACCTACAGAGAAATACTCTAGCCGGTGATGATGCCCATGGCGAAGATGGAGGTCAGGATGGCGATGCCGTCTTCGGTGATGGCGGGGATCCAGTCGGGCCAGCCAGTGCCTTCGACGATGCTATGCCGGATGTGGTAGCCGCCGAAGGCACCGAGGACGGCACCGAGTGCGCCGAGAACGATGCCTTCCAGGATGGATCCCTGGAGCGCGGTTGCGGCGATGGCGCCGACGAGGCCACCGAAGACGACGCGTGCGGCGAGTGGGCCGGGAGCGATACGGCTTGGCGTCTTTGGCAATTTGTCGCCGATGAGTTCACCGAGGGCGAGCAGCGTGAAGATAATGGCTGCGGCGAGCTTTGTGGTCCAGAAAGCCCAATCGTGCTGGACCGGCAGATAGCCGAGATAGCCGAACCAGCAAAGGACGGCGATGGGGGTCATGGTTCGCAGTCCGTTCGCGAAGCCGAGAAGAGGGATCGCCACGAGCCACGTTATCATCGTGATCGCCATTCGGTTTACCTTCCTGTTCGCGGAATGCTGTTCTCGTTTTCTGTTCGGAGCATTTTGTACTCAGATCTCTGTTCGGAGCCAGCTGTATAACGGGAAAGCCTCCGCCAGATCGAGTACCTCGCTTCGGATGCGGGCGAGCTGCACGACGTCTCCTCGGTGCTCGAGTGCCTGAGCGATCCAGCCGGCGATCGTGCGCATTTCGGGCTCCTTCATACCGCGGGTGGTAAGGGCGGGGGTGCCGATGCGGATGCCGCTGGGCTTCATGGGCGGGTTGGTGTCGTAGGGGATGGCGTTCTTGTTGACGGTGATGCCGGCCTCGCCGAGTGCGTGCTCGGCCTCGCTGCCGAGAATGCCTTTCTGGAAGACATCGACGAGGATGAGATGCGTGTCGGTGCCGCCGGAGATGACGCGATAGCCCTCAGCGGCCATGGCTTCGGCGAGGACCTTCGCATTAGCGACGATCTGGTTGGCGTAGACGCTGAAGTCCGGCTGGAGGGCTTCGCGGAAGGCGACGGCCTTGGCGGCGATGACGTGGACGAGCGGGCCGCCCTGCTGGCCGGGGAAGACGCTGCGGTCGATACCGGCTGCGAACTGCTGTTGGCAGAGAATCAAGCCGGAGCGCGGGCCGCGGAGCGTTTTGTGTGTGGTGGTGGTGACGACGTGAGCGTGCGGGATGGGCGAGGGATGGGCGCCGCCAGCGACGAGGCCGGCAAAGTGCGCCATGTCGACGAGGAGACAGGCGCCTACCTTGTCGGCGATCGCGCGCATGCGTGGAAAGTCGAACGTTCTCGGGTAGGCACTGCCGCCGCCGATGATCATCTTCGGGCGTTCGCGCTCGGCGATGGCTTCGAGTTCGTCGTAGTCGATGACCTCGGTATCTTTGCGGACCTGATAGCCGACGACGCGGTAGAGCTTGCCGGAAAAGTTGAGTTTGTGGCCATGGGTAAGGTGGCCGCCGTGCGCGAGATCGAGGCCGAGGATGGTGTCGCCGGGGGTGAGCAGGGTCATGAAGGCGGCGGCGTTAGCCTGCGACCCGGAGTGAGGCTGCACGTTGGCATGGTCGGCGCCGAAGAGCAGCTTTGCGCGATCGCGGGCGAGGTTCTCGACGACGTCGGCGAACTCGCAGCCACCGTAGTAGCGCTTGCCGGGATAGCCTTCAGCGTACTTGTTGGTGAAGACGGTGCCTGCCGCTTCGAGGACGGCGCGGCTGACGAAGTTCTCGGAGGCGATCATCTCGAGCCCCTGCTGCTGGCGGGCGATCTCGTTGTCTATCTGGGCGGCGATCTCCGGATCGGACACGGCGAGGGGAGCGTTGAGGTGAATCGGCATAGAGCGATTTTACCCTTTGCTCGGAGTGGTCCTTGTTATGACGAACAATCAGGTAGAGGTACGTTCGCCTCAGGAAAGCGGTAAAGCCGCTATGCCTGTCATCCGAGCGCAAGGAGCAAGAGTGTCCAGCATGGCCGAGGACTGAAGATCTTGGACGCTGCCTTGATTCGGTATTCCGTAAGCCGGCGCGTGCAATCCAAGCTGTTATGGATGCAGCGCTCATGGTGTCATGGGAGTGAGTATCTCGCCAAGCACATCGGGCGTGTCTGGAGATCGTTCGAGTGCAGGATACTTATTGCCATCGTGATAGTCGATCAGCACCTCACGGTCTGCATCTCCACTCCGAACAGTCATGTGGATGGGCACACTCGAGTTCTTGGAGCCTCTTCGCGTTTCCAAGAGTGCGCTATGGAGTGACTCAGCGGAAAAATCACGGCCGTTGATGGAGACGATCTTTTCGTCTGGAGCGAGCCTGGCCGTAAATGCTGGCGAGAAAAAACGCACTTCGAGAACGGTCCCATCGTTGGCCAAGAGCAGACCAAGCGAAAAGTAGGCGTCGATCGCTTTGAATCTTCCAAAGAACGCCTGTTCATAGAGGCCGGGCTCGTCCTTGTACACCAGGTGCCACCCGGCTTGATCGATGCCGTCGAGGTTCGCGTGGGGTGTAAGCGCCGTTATGCGGTATCGCAGGAACGCTGCCCAGTCATTGGGGGCGACCTGGTTCAGATCCGAGACGATCTCGTTGAGATCGTAGGGAACTGTGATGGGCCCCGTTGCGCCTCCTTTGGCGAGGAAAAGCAAGCTGAAGTCGTGAAGGGATTTCCTGTTGCCGGTAAGTTTGCGGATCGTTGTATCGACGTCGGGCCAGAGCAACTCGCCTTCAGCGTAGTAATCCTGGCTGCCACGCCAATCAATATAGGCTATGCTGCCGCCCTGAACGGAAGCGGCGATGGCAGTATCTTCGGTATTGCGCCAGATCCGCCTCGGATTGACGTCCTGCCAAGCCGCCCAGAATGCAAGAGAATTGCGATAGTGGACGTTCGTCTCAAAGCCTGATCGTGCTGCGAGAACATCGCCAAGATACCGTGTCATTCCTTCGTACACCCAAAGCAGTTCGCCTTTCATGGGAGTCGCGAAGTCGGGCGTGTTGAGGCCGATGGGGCGGCGGTATTTTCCATTCCAGGAATGGGTGAACTCGTGCGGCAGCAGTTCTGCGTTCAGTTCGGCCTGTGCCGGGTTGGCGTATCCATCCCGAGAGCAGCCGTCGTTGCTGGATTGCTGGTGCTCTTGCCCGTGCCGTCCTGCGTACTCACTCAAGGTAAGAAGGAAGTGATAGGAGTCGTAGTGTGGCGGACCATACATGGCGCCCGCCTCCAACACCAGTTTGTTGAGCGCGGCCAGGAAGTGCGGGCTGAGATTCTGCTCCAGATCTGCAGGTGAATCCGCGGCGACATCGAGGAAGTGCTGCGGATGGATAGCGGGCGTCAGCGGAATCTCCCTGAAATATCGTCCGGCGAGAACAGGCGAATCTTCAAGCTGACCGATGTTGGTCCTGGCGAAGGTGGTGCGATTGCCGCTGGACGTTATGCGGGTGAGCGCGGTACCCAGCTGCCAGTTCGGAGACACGATAACGCTGGGCTGAACAACGATCTGTTGTACTGGAACGCCCGCTGGATAGAGCATGAGGCGCTCCCACTCGAGTTCCACGAGATTGGGCGCAACGTCGATGCCCTGGCCTACGGCGAGAAAGTCGTCGTGAATGTGCAAGCGGGTTACGCCCGCAGGAACCTGGACGTGGAAGGCATACATGTCGATGTCATCCCGCCGCCACGGAATGGTGTGACCATTCGCCGTGACGGCAATCCCTGTCAAATCACCGATTGGCCCGCTTGGACTATGGTTACCCGGAATCCACCTGGCTGCAGTGAAGGTGAACGGGCCAGTCCGGACCGGAATCTCAATCTCGGCGTGGAGCAGCTTGCGGGAGGCGTCGCTCAAGTCAGCGACAATTGTCATGGGGTGATCCTTGCTGGTGGCGTTGTTGGCTGGCGATAGGGAAGCCATGGTCGCTACCCTTCCAGCATCGTGCTCCGATTGCGCCAGCAAAGGCGTTATCAGTGCAGCAGTGACGATGGACATGCAGATTTGGCGGAAGGGCTTTGGCATGATTTCTCCTAAGCCATTTACGGCAGCAGCGCTCGATCTGTTCCCTTTCTCGATCCGTTCCCTTGTTGTGAGCACGATGGAATGTGATCGATCTACGGTGCACACGTGATCCGCGCAGGCACACGCGACAGGATTGAGCGTGCAAGGACGAATGCGGACCTTCAGCTGTGTATGTCGCTAGGAGACTGCGACAGGCTGCGCTCAGGATGACGGGTTCCTTGGTGGGTGGACTGCAATCGAGAGGTGAACTGGACGTGGTGGGTGGATTGCGGGAGAGGTGGTTCGAGGTGAGAGAGAAGAGGCGCGAGATTAGACGGCTTGGCCTGCGCTGGCGCCGGAGGCCCAGGCCCATTGGAAGTTGTAGCCGCCGAGCCAGCCGGTGACGTCGACGACTTCGCCGATGAAGAAGAGACCTGGAACGGTGCGGCTCTGCATGGTCCTGGCGTCGAGGTCCGCGGTGTGGACGCCGCCGGCGGTGACTTCGGCCTTTGCGTAGCCCTCGGTTCCGGCGGGAATGATGTGCCATGTATGGATCTGGCGTTCGAGTGCGGCCAGTGCGGGGTTGGTCCAGCTGGCGGGGCGGTTGAGGTCGAACCAGCGCTCGGCGAGGCGGCTGGGAAAGACGGTGCGGAGGGCTTCGATGGCTGCTCCGGGGTCGCGGCGGGCATTCGGTTCGAGGAGAGGCGCGGTGACGGCGCGGCCGGGTGCGAGGTCGAGGGTGACGGGTTGGCCAGGCTCGAAGAAGGAGGAGGCCTGGAGGATGGCGGGGCCGCTGAGGCCGCGATGGGTGATCAGCATCTTTTCGCGGAAAGATGTTCTAGGCGTGCGCCTGGAGGTGCTGGTTGCGGTTGCGGTCACCTCGACGGAGAGGCCGGTGAGGTCTGACCAGCGCGCCTGGTCCCCGGGGCCGAAGACGAGAGGGACGAGGCCGGGGCGGCAGGGAACGATACGCAGGCCGAACTGCTCGGCGAGGGTGTAGCCGAGGCTGGTGGCGCCCATCTTGGGGATGGAGAGGCCGCCGGTGGCGACGACGAGCGAGGACGCGTGGAAGGGACCGCGCGTGGTGTCGACGGTGAAGGCAGCCTCTCTGCGGACGGCTGCGATGCGGGTTCCGAGAAAGATCTTGACGTTGGCTTCGGTGCACTCGCGCTCGAGGAGGGTGACGATGTCGAGTGCTGTGCGGTCGCAGAAGAGCTGGCCGAGAGTCTTTTCGTGGTAGGGAATGCCGTGTTTTTCGACGAGGGCGATCATGTCTTCGGGGGTGAAGCGGGCGAGGGCGGATTTGGCGAAGTGTGGGTTTTCGGAGAGGAAGTTTTCGGGGCGGGTGTGGAGGTTGGTGAAGTTGCAGCGGCCTCCACCGGAGATGAGGATCTTCTTGCCGGGGCACTCGGCGTGGTCGAGGAGGGCGACGCGGCGGCCGCGTTTGCCGGCTTCGATGGCACACAGGAGGCCGGCCGCGCCTGCTCCGAGGATGACGACGTCGAAGGTCTGGGCGGGGGGCATTGGATCTAGTTTAGTGGATTGAGGTTGAGCAGAGGGCGGATGTGGGGGTGGACAGCGCGGCTGATCCGGACGTGCGGCTGCACTCAGGATGACAACGTTCAGGTTAGTGGGAAAGATAGCAAGGGCAAATGCAGGTCCTTCGGCTGCGGCGTTGCCTTCGCTCAGGATGACAGAAGTTTGGGGTGGGGTGAGGGGGGCCGGGGGACGGTGGAGACGAGGGTCTATGCGACGATAGGGGATGGCGAAGAGGGTGGAGGAACGGGCTCTGCGCGTGGGTATGCCGCGGGCGAATGGGCCGCTGGTTGTGGTTCAGCGGCGCGCTGCGGATCGGCTGCGGGCGGGGCATCTGTGGGTGTATCGGACGGACGTAGAGGAGTTGGTTCCGGCGCTTACGGGCGGGGGATTGGTAGCGGGTGGGCCGCAGGTTGAGGGGGGCGCGCTGGTGACCGTGGTGGACTCGCGCGGGATTCCGCTGGGGACTGGGCTGTTCAGTGCGGCATCGCAGATTGCGGTGCGGATGGTCTCGGCGGAGGCTTCGGTGACGCGCGAGGGTTATCTGGCTATGGTGCGGGAGCGGCTGGATGCGGCGCTGGCGCTCCGGGAGGAGCTGGCTCCGGAGTCGCTCGAAGAGAATGCCTGCCGGCTGGTGTTTTCGGAGGCGGACGGGTTGCCGGGGATTGTAGCGGATCGGTATCACGACGTGGTGGTGCTGCAGTTGCTGACGCAGGGGACGGCGCGGGATGACATTCGCCGGCTGGTGACCGAGGTTTTAACGGAGCGCTTCGCGCTCGAGACGGTGGTGGAGCGGCCGGATCCGCGGGTGCGAGAGCTGGAGCAGCTGGCGGCAGTGTCGGCCGAGCCTTTGTTTGTGCGGGGTGAAGCAGAACGGGCAGCGACACGTGCCAATGCAGGTCCTGATATCACTACCAATGCAGGTCCTTCGGCTTCGCTCAGGATGACAGATGTTTTGGAGGGTGGGGACCGCGTTGCGAAGCTGGCTACAGTGTTCACGATCAACGGGCTGCGGTTTCACTTCGATGCGGGTGCGGGGCAAAAGACCGGGGCGTTTCTGGATCAGCGGTTGAACTATGCGGCGGCTGCCCGGTATGCACGCGGCGTGGCGCTTGATGTCTGCACGTACCAGGGGGGCTTCGCGCTGCATATGGCCACGCGGTGCGAGCGGGTGACGGGGGTGGATGCGAGCCGGGCGGCGCTCGAGGTGGCGGACCGGAATCGTGAGCTGAATACGGGTGAGCTGAATATGGGTGTTGTGGGGGAGGGAGTGCTGCGGGCGGTGGTGGACTGGATCGAGGCGGATGCGTTCGAGCTGCTGCGGGAGTTCGAGGGGTCGGGCCGGAGGTACGACACGATCGTGCTTGATCCGCCAGCGTTTGCGAAGTCGAAACGAGCGGCCGAGGGCGCCCTCCGGGGATACAAGGAGATGAACCTGCGGGCCATGAAGATGCTGCGGCCAGGAGGAACGCTGGTGACCTGTTCGTGCTCGCATCATGTTCCGCTGGCTGATTTCGCGGAGGTGGTCCGGGCGGCGGCAGTGGATGCGAGCCGGCGGGTGCAGGTGCTTGAGACGCGCGGAGCGGCACCGGATCATCCGGCAGTGCTGACACTACCGGAGACGAGCTATCTGAAGTGTCTCATCTGCCGTGTGGGATGAGCATGGGGCTGCCTCTGCGGGCGAAGGCTCCTGGTTTGCAGTGATGGCAGAAGGCCTGATGGCTGAGCCAGTTCGCAAAAGTTTCGACGTAGTACTGCTTGGCCAGGATGAGTTCTTTGTCGGGCGATGAAGGTGTGTCGGATCTCTCGGTTCTGCGGCTATTTAGATCGAATTTTGCTCTTTCTGCAACTTCATATTGCTGGTGTAATTCGGAGCCAAGTGAACAGCGCATGAGATAACTCCTGAGACTGGGGTGCAAGTTGACGTTTCGCTAGAGCGAAGGCATAGACCTGTTCGCCAACAAGTGGTGGATTGCCGCTACCAACTTGCGGGGACCGTCCATGGCAGGGAAGACTTTTTCAATTGGTTCAAGTGCAGCAGAAAAAAGAATAGGTGTTAGAACGAGGCGTTGAGACAGCGGCCAGCGGTACCGGATCACCTCGAGAGCCTGGAGGCGTAGTTCAGATGAGAGAGAATCGCACAAGATGAACAGATCGATCTGGTGCTGCTCGGCCATCCAATCAAGGTCGGTGAGACTAAGAGCCGTGTGCAGCTGAAAGCCTGCCTTTTCGAGGACCCACCGACGGGTGTCCACGAGGCGAGTGTCCTGACCGAAGAGGAGAATGGAGGCAGAGTCTGCCATCGTGGGGAGTTCTTCCATGAGAGAGATCATCGTACAGTCCCCAAAGACTTACAGTAGTGGTACGGCCGCCTCTTTGTATGTCGGGCAGCTGACAGTGTCAGAAGATACTATGAGCATTTATTGATTTTCAAGTAACTACGGTAACCCGTTCTACAAAGCCGAAATCGTAGATTGCATAACGTCGAGGAGATCAGAAGGTGTTTTAAAGTTCGCTCAACAAGCTCGGAGGCTCGCGGTCAGGAGTTAAGAGTCAGGGACATAGGAACTTAGGAGTAGGAGTCGGAATCAGAGCTATAAGTCGGGAGTCAGGAAAGTTAGAAGCAGGACTTGTGGCACATGACCCTCTGGAATGCGATGTTGAGATGCTTGTGAGGAGGAGGATGCGATGGCGATCAAGTGGGATAAGTTGACGGTGAAGGCACAGGAGGCGGTGCAGGGCGCGAGTGCTCATGCGTCGGAGAATGGCAATCCGGAGGTGCTGCCGGTCCATCTGCTGGCGGCGCTGCTTGAGGATCGGGAGGGAGTGGTACTTCCGGTGCTTGAGAAGATCGGAGTTCCTGTGGAGCAGCTGTTAAGTGGAGTCAATACAGCGATTGCGCGGCTGCCGAAGGTGCAGGGCGGGGGGCAGCCGGGGATGTCGGCGGCGCTCCAGAAGGTGGTTGAGCGCGGGTTCAAGGAGGCGGAGAACTTCAAGGACGACTACTGCTCGACGGAGCATCTGCTGCTGGCGTTGGCTGAGGCCAAAGGCGCCGGCGGCAGTTCAGGAAAAGACCCGGTGCAGACGGCGTTGACGGCGGTAGGTGCGACACATGAGGCGATCCTTCGGGCGTTGAGCGCGGTGCGGGGATCGCAGCGGGTGACGGATCCGAATCCGGAGGGAAAGTTCCAGGCGCTGGAAAAGTATTCGAAGGATCTGACGGAGCTGGCGCGGCGGGGCAAACTCGATCCGGTGATCGGGCGGGACGAGGAGATACGCAGAGTGGTGCAGGTGCTTTCACGGCGCACGAAAAACAATCCGGTGTTGATTGGCGAGCCGGGCGTGGGCAAGACGGCGATTGTCGAGGGGCTGGCGCGGCGGATCTTTCTTGGGGACGTGCCGGAGATCCTCAGGAACAAGCGGGTGTGTTCGCTCGACCTGGGGGCGTTGATTGCAGGAGCCAAATTCCGCGGGGAGTTTGAAGAACGGCTGAAGGCGGTATTGAAGGAGATCGAGGAGTCGCACGGCGAAGTTATTTTGTTCATCGATGAGTTACATACTCTGGTGGGGGCCGGCGCTGCTGAGGGGACGATGGATGCGAGCAACATGTTGAAGCCGGCGCTGGCGCGCGGGGAGCTGCGAGCGATCGGCGCGACCACGTTAAACGAGTACAAGAAGTACATCGAGAAGGATGCGGCGCTCGAGCGGCGGTTCCAGGTGGTGTATGTGGGGGAGCCGAATGTGGAGGATACGGTCGCGATCCTGCGCGGGCTGAAGGAACGGTACGAGGCGCATCACAAGATCCGGATCAAGGACTCGGCGATTGTGGCGGCGGCGGTGCTGTCCCATCGGTATATTTCGGACCGGTTTTTGCCGGATAAGGCCATTGACCTGGTGGATGAAGCGGCGGCGGCGCTGGCGATCCAGATTGGATCGGTGCCGGTCGAGATCGATGACCTGGAACGGCGGGCGACCTCGCTCGAGATCGAGCGGCAGGCGTTGAAGCGGGAGACGGACCCGGGATCGCGCGAGCGCATGGAGGAGGTGGAGCGCGAGCTGGCGGGGGTGAAGGAGACGGCGGCTGGGCTGCGGGCGCGATGGCAGACAGAGCGGGGGGCGATCGGCCGGATCGCGGAGTTGAAGGAGCGGCTGGAGGCGTTGCGGACGCAGGCGGCGGAGGAGACGCGCACGGGCAATCTGCAGCGGGCGGCGGAGCTGCAGTATGGGGAGATACCGAAGCTGGAGGCGGAGCTGAAGGGGTTGACGGATGTGGCGGATGGAGTGACTGCTGCGGAAGCAAGTGCAACGACAAGGGCAAATGCAGGTCCTTCGGCTGCGCCCTCCGCAAAGAACGCGGATGGCTTCGCTCAGGATGACAGAATTGTTGGGAAGGCGAACCAAGGGCGGCCGGCGCGGATGTTGAAGGAGGAGGTGGACGAGGAGGATATTGCGCGGGTGGTGTCGAAGTGGACGGGGATCCCGGTAGCGAAGATGCTCGAAGGGGAGATGCAGAAGCTGGTGCAGATGGAAGACCGGCTGCGGGAGCGGGTGGTCGGGCAGGACGAGGCGCTCGAGGCGGTGGCGAATGCGATTCGTCGCTCGCGGGCGGGGTTATCCGATCCGAAGCGGCCGATCGGGAGCTTCATCTTTCTCGGTCCCACGGGGGTGGGAAAGACGGAGACGGCACGGGCGCTGGCGGAGTTCTTGTTCGACGACGAGGCGGCGATGGTGCGGATCGATATGAGCGAGTACATGGAGAAGCACGCAGTGGCGCGGCTGATCGGTGCGCCGCCGGGGTATGTGGGGTATGACGAGGGTGGGCAGTTAACGGAGGCGGTCCGGCGGCGGCCGTATGCGGTGATCCTGTTCGATGAGATCGAGAAGGCGCATCCGGATGTCTTCAACGTGCTGCTGCAGGTACTCGACGATGGGCGGCTGACGGACTCGAAGGGCCGGACGGTCGACTTTAAGAATACGGTGCTGATCATGACATCGAATTTGGGCGCGAGCCTGCTCTCAGGCGCGTGGGCGGAAGGAGAAGACGGCTTCAAGGAGGCGACGGTCCGGGTGATGGGGGTGCTGCGGGAGCATTTTCGGCCGGAGTTCCTGAACCGCGTGGACGATATTGTGGTCTTTCATCCGCTGGGCGAGGAGCAGCTGGAGCACATCATCGACCTGCGGTTCGCAGAGCTGAAGAATTTGCTGGCCGACCGGAAGATCACACTCGAGATGAGTCCCGAGGCACGGCGAGCGATCTTCAAGGCCGGGTATGACCGGGCGTATGGAGCGCGGCCGTTGAAGCGGGCCATTCAGCGGATGGTACAGGACAAGCTAGCGGTGAAGATTCTGGATGGAAGCGTGCTGCATGGAGATCATGTGCAGGTGACGGCGGGAAGGGATGGGCTGGAGTTTGTCGTGACCGGGCGGGAGGCGGTGGTGGAGAGCTAGCTCGGGATAGAGGCTCGGCTGCGATGTTTGGAGGCATGGCCGAGTCCTGGGTGGCTTCTGTGTCTGCCAGCCAACCTTGATTCTCTCTGCCGCACCCTATACACCGTGAGGTTTGAGGAGAAGCGAATGAACGACGACACGGTGAAGGGTGTACTGCGGAAGATTGGCGGCCATATCGAAGAGGCGGCTGGTGCGCTGGTCGGCGATGAAGGATTGAAGATTGCGGGCCAGGAGGACCAGATCAAGGGTAAGGCCCGGGAGGCGTGGGGCGATGTGAAGGATGCCGGGAATGCCTTGATCGACAACGCTCGCGCTGCCAAGCTCGATGCCGAGGCGAAGACAGAGCGAGCAAAGGATTTTGATCGCGAGCACAAAGTGGAAGTCGTTCGAGAGTGACTAGAACGGTACAGTGAACCGAAGCTGAGAGGCACGCCGATTCGTCTCAGAACGGCGTGACAGGCTCGTATACTCGGGGGTTGGATGTACACAGGACGTTGCGACTAAGTGCTCCTGGCGTACAGAACGCGAGTCGACGAGGCTAGGTTGGGTAAGCGGGCGATCATTATCGGGGCGGGGCCGGCGGGGTTGACGGCAGCGCTGGAGTTGCTGCGGGGCAGCGACATTCAGCCGGTGATTCTTGAAGCGAGTGGAGAGATCGGCGGGATCTCGCGGACCATCCGGTACAAGGGCAACCGGATGGATATCGGCGGGCACCGGTTTTTTTCGAAGAGCGACCGCGTGATGCAGTGGTGGATCGACCTGATGCCGCCGGTAGGCGCAGAGGAGACGGCGGGTGAGAGCGAGATCAGCTATCAGGGGGAGCGGCGCACTGTTGCTGTACCGGCGCGCCTTAAGGAAGAGCCGGTGTTGCGCGGGATCGGGCCGCTGGCGGTCGAGCCGATCCTTGTAGAGACGGAGACGGAGGAGACGGATGCGGATGGGACGGTGCATCCGGCGGAGCATGGACATACAGCGACAATTCTTCCCACGAAAGCCATCACCGTGGCCGCAGCCGCGCCGGTGGACCCAGACCTGGTGATGCTGATTCGGCCGCGTAAGAGCCGGATCTACTATCTCCGGCGTTTCTTTGCATATCCGATCACGCTGACGGCGGAGACGCTGGGGAACCTGGGGATAGCGCGCACGTTGCGGGTGGGGATGAGCTATTTGAAGTCGCGGGTAAGCCAGATTACGCCGGAGAAGAGCCTGGAGGATTTCCTGATCAACCGGTTCGGGCGAGAGCTCTACCTGACCTTCTTCAAGAGTTATACGGAGAAGGTATGGGGGACGCCGTGCGATCAGATCTCGGCGGAGTGGGGGGCGCAGCGGATCAAAGGGCTGAGCTTGACGACGGCGGTGAAGCACTTTGTAAAGAAGACGCTTGTCCGTAAAAAGCCGGCCCCGAACGAGCAAACCGACCTGTCGCAGAAGGGGACGGATACGAGCCTGATCGAGCGGTTCATGTACCCGAAGTTCGGGCCGGGGCAGCTGTGGGAGCACGTGGCGGAGCAGATCGAGGCGAAGGGCGGGGAGATTCACCGGGGCTGGCGGGTGGACCGGATCCATTGCGAGGGGATGTGTGTGACGTCGATTGAGGCGGTGAACGAGGCGGCCGAGCGGCGTACGTTTGTGGGCGAGTATTTCTTCTCGACGATGCCGATGAAGGAGCTGGTGCGGGCGATCGGGGCTGGCGGGGATGCTGGGACACCGGTACCGGAGGCGGTGCGCGAGATCGCGGAGGGGCTCGAATATCGCGACTTCATCACGGTGGGGATTCTGGCTGATCGGTTGCATGTGACAGAGCGCGGGGGCGGGTTGCTTGAAGATACGTGGATCTATATCCAAGAGCCGGATGTGTTACTGGGACGGTTACAGATCTTCAATAATTGGAGTCCGCATATGGTTGCCGATCCGTCGAAGGTGTGGCTTGGACTCGAATATTTCTGTTATGAGACGGACGCGCTATGGGCGATGCCGGATGAGGAATTGAAAGCGTTTGCGGCGGCGGAGCTCGAAAAGATCGGCATTCTGAAGATTGCGGACGTGCTGGATGGGCACGTGGTGCGGGTTCCGAAGACGTATCCCGCGTACTTCGGAACGTATGACCGGTTTGACGAGTTGCGGGCGTGGACGGACAGGTTCGAAAACCTGTTTCTCGTCGGGCGGAACGGGATGCACAAGTACAACAACCAGGACCACAGCATGTTGACGGCGATGACGGCGGTGGACGGAATTATCGCGGGCCACGTCGATAAAGCGGCGCTGTGGGGAATCAATACGGAGCAGGAGTATCACGAGGAGAAGAAGTAGGCGGCGGAGACGGCTCCCGGGGGTCAGGCGGCGCGTGGCCGTATGGTTGGGATATGATTCGGCAGCGATGAGAGCAGCGGCTGAGCCACGGCGAAATCGATTCGGTGAAGTAGAGCATGACGATGCAAACGGGTCGACGGGCCGAGCGGGATGCGGATCTTCGACTACGCTTCTTGAGGAGACGGGCGGCTCCGCTCAGGAGAGAGCTTTGGTGCTGTGGTCATTGCTTCTGATCTCGCTCGATCGGCGTAAGGAGGACAGATGCGAACATTTTTTTTGGTGCTGGCAATTGCGATCGTTGTGTTTGTGGCGGTAAATCGGGAGCGGTTGTATCTGCGTGACCCGCTGGGGACGATGTACAGGAACGGCGTGAAGGTGGAGGGCGCACACGTTTTGATCAACTATTCAAACGATGTGCTGGTGCAGATTGGGAAGGGTCTGCAAGTCGATGAATACCTGGTGCAGGGATGGAGCAGGGCGCCGGGGGTTCCGGTGGAGATCCGCTGCCTGGAGGGACTGGTGTGCCTGGCTGAGGCGGACCATGCGCCGACGGTTCCGGTAGCGGGCGCGACGAAGGCGACGATGACGAACCGGGAGGTCTCCTTTGGGGATGGAACGGGAACGGTGATTCGGATCGTGCTGCGGTAGCTCGGAGTGAGGCTCCATGTGCGTTGCTCGATTCCCGTTATGGGCCCTGTACTGGTCACGCATGCGGAATTTGCTTGGTCTGCCGAGACTTCTCAGGCAGAGTAGAGCAAAGGTCAAACCATGCAAGAAGAATTCCCGAAGATGGCCGCATTGCGTCCGTTGCCAGGGCGGGCGATGGACGAGGGAGACACGCGTGCACTGGCGGCGGATAAATCGGCGGCGGCCAGTCCGGTGGCGGCCAGTCCGGTGGCGGAAGTGGAGCGCGAGCAAAGGCCGACGATTCGGCTGGAGCGGAAGCATCCGCTGGCGATCCGGTGGATGCACTGGATCAATTTTCCTGCGCTCTTCGTCATGATCTGGAGCGGCCTGCTGATCTACTGGAATGATGCGATTCCGACCGAGGGACATGCCCATGAGGTGTACCGGGTAGGAATCGGCTCGGTAACGCTGTTCCGGCTGTTTCCGGATTGGTTCTGGAATGCGATTCACGCGCCGTTCCGGGTGACGACGGGGCTGGGGCTTCACTTCCTGTTCATGTGGCTGTTTGCGGTCAACGGGCTGCTGTATGGGCTGTATCTCGCGATCTCGGGCGAGTGGCGGTTTATGGTGCCGGACCGGCGGTCGGTGCGGGAGGCGATCCAGGTGACGCTTGTGGACCTGCGTCTACGCAAGGGGCTGCCAGCGCAGAAGAAGTACAACGGCGCACAGAAGATCGCGTATACGACGGTATTGCTGATGGGCGTGGGAAGCCTGCTGACGGGGGTTGCGATCTATAAGCCGGCCCAGCTGCACCTGGTTACGACGTGGCTGGGCGGATACGAGATGGCGCGGTGGGAGCATTTCTGGTTGACGATGGGGTTCTGCGGATTCTTTATGATTCACGTGGTGCAGGTAGCGATGGCGGGGTGGAACAACTTGCGGTCGATGGTCAGCGGGTACGAGATCAAGGGTGTGGATGAGCCGTCGCTTGAGCGAGAACGGAGGAGCTGGTGAGCGATGCTGTACGCGAACAGACGGAGCGCGATGAGCAGGTAAAGCGGGAGTCGGGGAGACGGACGCGGCGAAGTTTTCTGGCCGCCGCCGCCGCCGTAGCAGGCGGCTACGGGGTGTACCAGATTCTCGATAAGGCCAATGGCGGACGATTAATGCCGCGGCCGCTGCGCAACGCGGTGTTTCGGTTCGATGCGGAGGTATCGAAGGCGGTATTTCATGATCGCGGATTATCGCCAACGTACCCGGTATCGCGGGCGGTTCCGCTGCGCACGAATGGCGACTACGGCCTGAAGGATGGGATTGCGCCGGAAAACTATCGGCTGCAGGTTGCCGGGGTGGCGGAGGCTCATCACTTCCCGCAGTACATGCGTGATGTGACGGCGTGGGATTACAAATTCGCGGCGATACCGACGGACGAGCCAGGCGTGGAGGCGGGCACGAAAGAGGCTCCGAAGGCACCGATGCCGGCTGCGTTTGCGGCTGCCTTCGCGGCGCTGAAGCAGCAGCAAGGCGATAAGCGGCCTCGCGGGCGGGAGGAGGCCGGCGAGAGCGACACGGCGCTCGATCCTGGAACGCCGGGGCTGCTGCTGACGCTCGAGGATGTCACGAAGCTGCCGCATCATGAACTGGTGACGGAGTTCAAATGCATCGAGGGGTGGAGCCAGATCGTGCAGTGGGGTGGGGTGCGGCTGGCGGACTTCATCGAAGCGTATCCACCGGAGCGAAACGAAAAGGGCGAGCTGCCGAAGTACGTTTCCATGGAGACGCCGGACGGCGACTACTACTGCGGCTTCGACATGCGGGTGTGCCAGCATCCGCAGAGTCTGCTGGTAACGGAGATGGGAGGCCAGCCGTTGACGCGGCTCCATGGAGCTCCGCTGCGGCTGCACATGCCCATCAAGTACGGGTACAAACAGATCAAGCGGATTGGCCGGATCGTGTATACGAACGAGATGCCGGATGATTACTGGGCAAAGCTCGGGTACGACTGGGATGCGGGCTTGTAGCTGATCGAGACCGTCCCGGAGAAGTATCAGGGCAAATGCGTTCGGGGGCTGCTGGAAGACTTCGGGCATCTGAAGCCGAGCGGCAGTTTACAGTCTTTGATGCGCTGGTTCAGCGCGGCTGTGTTCGCGGTTTGTGAGGACAATTTTGGGCACAGGCGGCCTTCGGCTTTGCTCTGGAGAACAGAGGTTTGACGGGGGTTGAACAGAGTAAGCAGGTGCAAGGGCAAACGCAGGTCCTTCAGCTGCGCTTCGCTCAGGATGACAGATGTGTGGGATGGGCGGAAGAGGCGAAGCAATAGCAGGTGCTAAAGGCCAACAGCAAGTGCAAGGGCAAACGCAGGTCCTTCAGCTTCGCTCAGGATGACAGATTATTTTCGCGGGCGTTGAACAGAGTAAGCAGGTGCAAGGGCAAACGCGGGTCCTTCGGCTGCGCTGCGCTTCGCTCAGGATGACAGATCTTTGTGGTGGGTGTTGAAGAGAAGAGGCAAGCGCATGTGCCAATGCGAGCCTTTGGCTGCGCCGCGCTCAGGATGACAGATTTGTGGGTGAGCGGAGAAGGACAGGCAACAGCAAGTGCCAAGAATCAGGAGCTAAGAGCAAACGCAGGTACTTCGATCGCGGCTGCGCCTTCCCAGGGTGATAGAAGTTTGTAACAGTGGTATGGCGATCTCGCGGCGATCATTTGCCTCTGTGTAGAGCCTCTTAACGTTTACGTAACCTGACCGTGTTGTTCTAAGGGAGAACTGGACATCATCTCAGGCCTTGTGTGCAGTCGCAGTCGCCCAGTGTTTCCCGGCGGCCCAGGCGGTGTGTGATCCAGAATTTCTACTAACGATCGAGGCAAGAGTGACGACACGGCTTCTGGGATTCGGACGGATAGTGCGCATGCTTGCGCTGGGCTTAGTTGGATCAATCGGGGCGATCGCGCAGATCAACACGTCGAGCCTGACGGGATTGATCAAGGATCCAACGGGAGCCGATATCGCTCATGCTCATGTAACGGTTACAAATAAGAATACGGGTCTCACGCGCGAGAACGATACGGACGGCGCGGGCTACTACAATTTTCCGAATCTTCCCATCGGTCTCTACACGGTGACGGTGCAGCAGACTGGTTTTTCAAATATTGCGCAGGACGTTCAACTGGATGCGGCGGAGAAGACGCGGCGCGACTTTCGGCTGCAGCTTGGCGGATCACAGGATACTGTAACGGTGAGTGCTACGAATAGCTCGCTCTCGCCGGACGATGCTTCGATCAGCACGGTCATCACGAACGACACGATTCTACAGACACCGCTCTACCAGCGAAACTGGGATGACTTGTTACGGACGGTTCCGGGTGTGCAGATTGCGCGGTATACGCAGCAGAGCGGGGCGACGAGCGCGGGCCGGACGGGAAGCTTTAACGTGCATGGCATCCACTCGCTCCAGAATAATTTTATTCTGGATGGTATCGACAACAATACGATTTCGGAGAATGTGCAGGAGCTCAGCACGCAATCGGCTCATCCTTCGGTGGATACGATTCAGCAGTTCACGATCATCACAAACCCGTATTCGGCCGAGTATGGCCGGGCACCGGGCGCGGCGCTCTCGGTCAACACGATGGGTGGCGGCAATCGCTTTCACGTGCTTGCGTTCGAGTATGTCCGGAATGAGTATTTCGATGCGAATGATTTTTTTTCCAACCGTAACAAGCTCAGGAAGCCAAAGAATAACCAGAACCAGTTTGGCGGCAGCGTGAGCGGACCGATCCGCCACGACAAGCTGTTCTTTTTCTTCAACTACGAGGGGACGCGGATCAAGCAGGGCGTATCGCGCATTTCGACGGTTCCGTTGCCGAATGAGCGGATCGGCGACTTCAGTCCGGCGACAGCGGCTTTGCTGGGCGTGAAGTACCCGACCATCTACGATCCGACAACCAACCAGCCGTTTGCGAACAACCAGATTCCAAAGGGACGGCTCGATACGGCGGTGCAGGGCCTGATGGCGTTGTTTCCTCAGCCTAATCTGCGCGGACAATTGAACAACTACACGCGCAACGCCCTTGCGGTGGATAACAATGACAGCTATGACGGTCGCGTGGACTGGACGGCTTCGAAGGCGGATAACGCGTTCATCCGGTACAGCTATATCAACCGTTTCCGGTTTATCCCAGGCAATTATGGGGGAATCGGCGATGGCACGTCGACCTCGGCGTTTGGGCGGCAGTACATCAAGTCGCACAGTGCGGTGATTGGCTGGACCCACGTCTTCTCACCGAAGGTGGTCAACGATTTTCATTTAGGTTTTATTCGCAATCACTCGGTTGCGCAGCAGGATCCGTTTGGCCTGAATGCGGCGAACCAGTATGTTCCGGGCATTCCGAACAATCCCGCTGTAGCGGGCGGCGTACCGCTGACGCAGTTCGCCAACTTCACCTTCATCGGGTCGCCTGACTTTCTGCCAAAGTCGCAGACGCCGCAGCAGTTCGAGTGGGTGGATGCGGTGTCGATCGCGCTTGGAAGCCACACGTTGAAGGCAGGTGGAACGTTGTATGCGCCGATGCGCAACATCTTTCAGGACGAGCCGGGCACGCGCGGCGATCTTGGCTTCAGTGGTATTTTCAGCTGTCATCGTGGTGGCGTAAGTAATCAGTGCACCGCGCCTGGTCTCTCGTATGCGGATGGCCTGCTTGGGCTGGCGCAGTCGACACAGTTGAGCAACGTGCACTTTGTCGACCAGCGGCTCTGGATGATCTCGGGCTTTGTGCAGGATGACTGGAAGGCGACGCCGACGCTGACGATGAATCTTGGACTGCGCTATGACTTTGCGACACCGGCTCTCGAAGGCTCGAACCAGATGGCGAACTTCGATCCGGCGGCGAACGGCGGGGCGGGTGGACTGGCTTTAGCGAAAAATGGCTCGATCCGGGACCGCTCGCTGGTGCAGCCGAACTACAAGAACTTCGGACCGCGCATTGGGATTGCGTATTCTGTCGATGACAAGACGGTGATTCGCGCGGGCTATGGCTACTATTATTCGATGTTCGAACGCTTCGGCAGTGAGAACCAGCTGTCGCTAAATCCGCCGTTTCTGATCAACAAGGCACCGGCTGTGGCGTCGAACGCGACGACACCGGCGCTGGTTGCGCAGAATGGATTTCCCGCAAACTTCCTGGACCCGTCGACGATCAATCCGTCGCAGCTGCAGGCGTACCATGTGCGCAGCATGAACCCGCATGCACCGGCGCCGAATGTGCAGCAATGGAGCCTGGGCTTTCAGCGGGAGTTGCCGCTCCAGATGACGGCGGAGGTGAACTATGTCGGTACAAAGTCCACGCACCTGGACGTGTTGAACGATCTGAACCAGCCGAGTATTGCGGCAGCGGGATCGCCGAGCAAGGTTCCTTTTCGGAACTTCGGGTATATCGAGTATTCGAACTCAATCGGCTTCGGGAACTATAACGATCTGGAGGCGACACTGTCGCGCCGCTTTACGAACGGGTTCAGTCTGCGGGCGGCGTACACCTATTCGCGCAGTCTCGATAACACGCCGGAGGAGTTGGAGAACAATTCCGGCGCGCCGCCGGATGGGCGCAACTATGCGGCCTGGTATGGCCTGAGCGACTTCGATATTCCGCACCGGTTCTCGTTCAGCTATGTGTACGAGCTGCCGTTTGGCAAGGGGAAGGAGTACCTGAGTCATGGAGCGCTCGGGTACGTGCTTGGTGGCTTCCGGACCTCGGGCGTGTACACCTACTACAGCGGCCATCCGTTCACGGTGAATGGCGGTGGAACACTGGCCACGGCGCTCGATCCATATGGCGCGGCGACGGCAACGTTGAATCTTGTTGGCAAGCCGACCATCGTCCACAGTCCGGACTGCTGGTATTATGCGGCCCAGAACACGGCCTGCCGCGTGAGTGCGCCGACACTGACGAACGCCTTTGCGCTGCCTGCCCCGGGCGTGGTGGGGAACAGCGGCCGGAACACGCTGCGCGGGCCGAATACGAATGTCTTCGATGCGGCGCTGCTGCGGGAGTTCCCGTTCCGCGAGACGGGCAACCTGGAGTTTCGCTGGGAGGTCTTCAACGTGACGAATACGACGGAGTTCGGGCAGCCGAATAATAATTTCAGCAGCGGGGCAGCGGGGTCGATTACGTCGCTCTCGGGAGATCCGCGGGTGATGCAATTGGCGCTGCGGCTGTCGTATTAGGAGGGACGAGATCGGTGTACTTGAAAAGGGTTAGGGAGAGACAACAGCAAAGACGAATGCAGGTCCTTCGACTCCGCGAATCACGATGGAACTGTGATCCGCTCCGCTCAGGATGACAGGGTGTGTGGTTAGGTCCTTCGACTCCGCAGATCACGATAGAACTGTGATCCGCTTCGCTCAGGAGGACAGTTTGCTGGGTACACTAACCCGGGATTTGGTAGAGAGGTTTGTTCTAGTTGTTCTACAGGATAAGGGTGATTGGATGGCGTTAGGGATACCTGCATGGGGGTTTCGTAGATGGGAGTGTCGTAGATGGGAGTGTCGTAGTCGATGGCGCCTGAGTGCGAGCCTTGGTTGCGGCCTGCTGGTCTGCTCGCTTGCGGGGGCGCAGGAGTATGCGGGACAGGCTGCTGCCGCCGCGGAGTCGAGGCCGGATCTTGTTCTGCACGGCACCGTAACCGGCAGCCAGAACAATACCTATGTCAACGCGCCGTTTCAAGTTCCGGCGGGAACGTATCGCGTGACGCTCCAGTTCGACTACACGGGCAAGGAGCAGCGGACGACACTCGATCTGGGGATGGCGGACCCGGACGGCCTGCGCTGCTGGAGTGGCGGCAACAAGTCGGTGCTGACGGTCAGCGCTGCCGATGCGACGCCATCCTGCACCCCCGGACCTGTTGTTCCCGGGACGTGGAATGTCGTGATGGGGGTTCCGAATATCCGGGCAACAGAGACGTCGACGTATACGGCAAAGCTGTACTTCGCGAAGACCGGGCTGGTGGCGGATGAGCCTTCGTTTCTGCGCAAGCCGATCCGCACGGGACCGGCGTGGTATCGCGGCGACCTGCACCTGCATACGGGCCACAGCGATGGATCATGCAACAGCCTGGGTAAGGTAAAGGTACCGTGCCCGGTGTTCCTGATCGTGGATGCGGCGGCACGGCGGGGGCTCGACTTCATTGCGATCACGGACCACATGCGACCTCGCAGTACGATGCGATGCGGGAGCTTGCGCCGTACTTCGATACGCTGCTGCTGATTCCGGGACGGGAGATCACGACCTTTCACGGGCATGCGAATATGTTCGGCACGGAGGAGTTTCTCGACTTTCGGGTAGGGACGGCCGCTGTTCCGGACACGAACGCGCTGCTGCGGCGGGCGGGTCAGCTGGGCGGGCTGGTATCGCTCAATCATCCGAATGCACCTACCGGTGAGATGTGCATGGGTTGCGGCTGGACGCCTCCTGCGGCGGATCTCCGACTGGTGCAGGCGGTCGAGGCGATCAACAGTGGGGCTGAGGAGGGGCGGTACGCGGGGACGGCCTTCTGGGAGCAGCAGCTCGACAGGGGCTTTCGGCTGACAGGAGTGGGCGGGAGCGACAACCACACGGCGCAACGTCCGCTGGCGCAGGTGGGTTCGGTCGGGAGCCCGACGACGGTGGTGTATGCGACGGAGCTGTCGACGGTGGCGGTTCTGGACGGGATTCATGCGGGACACGTCTTTGTCGATCTGACGGCGGCCTACACCGCTGGGAGTAAGGATCGCGTGGATCGGGTGCTTGAGATGACGGCGACCAGCGGAAGTGCTACGGCTCATATGGGCGATGAGCTGATGGTGCCAAAGGAGGGCAAGGTTGGCTTTCTGGTGCATACGTCCGGCAGCGACGGTGCGAGTCTGGCGATCACGGAGGATGGCAAGCCCTTTGTTGATGATGCTGCGTCGCAGAATCTGACCGGGGCGGAGCAGACGACGCGCTTTGAGTGGACCAGCGATGGGCAGCGGCATTGGTTTCGCGTGGATGTGCGAGGGCCGGATAAGAAGCTCTGGCTGCTGGGGAATCCTGTGTATGTGAATTGGACCGTGGCGCATGCGGATGCGGTGGCTCCCTGATAAGAAGCGCCGGGAGAGAGTTTAGAAGGGCGAGCTTCATGCTTTTCACGCTGGAGGGCTAAGTGCAATGGCAAGGGCGAAATGCAGGTCCTTCGGCTGCGCTCAGGATGACAGTTTGTGTGTGGGTTCGGGTTTAGGGCTTGAGGATGGACGGGCAATGACGAGAGGCAGAAGGTCCCGCTCCGGCCTGGGCTGACGATCAGAGATAGAACTGGAGAGTACGCCATGGTGCAACAACGAATCAGGTCCCTCATCGCTTGTCTCGTCTGCATTGCGGGCATGACGGCGATCTGTACACGCGGTGCCTGCGCGCAAAAGATGGCGCAGCAGCGTGGCGATCCGGCGATGCCCGGCGCTCGCGTGCTGATGGATGCGCATAACTGCTATCCATACTTCGAGTGGTGGGGCGACCGGATTACGCGCGCGCTTGCGGCCGGGACGCCGCTCGCGATTGAACAGGACCTGCTCTGGTACACGGACCCGCGCACGCATCAGTCTCGATCGGTCGTCACGCATGGCGCGCCGGCTACGGGGCAGGAACCTATGCTGGAGAGCTACTTCTTCGATACGGTGCGGCCGGTTGTCGAGCAGGCGCTTGCGGCTGGGAATCATGGGAGCTGGCCGGTGATCACGCTGAATCTCGATTTGAAGACCGAAGAGCCTGAACATCTCGCAGCTATCCTGGCGACCCTGCAGTCGCATAAGGAGTGGATTACGACGGCACGGAAGACGGCAAACATTCGCGAGGTGCAGCCGCTGACGGTGCGGCCGATCCTGGTGCTGACGGGGGAGTCGGACGCGCAGCAGAGGGGTTTTTACGAGAGCGTGCCGGTTGGGGGCGACCTGCTCCTCTTTGGCGCGGCCCACACGACCGAGCAGGATGCAATGGCTGCGGCGGATGTCCTTGAACCGGAGCCAGCAGATAACTATCGCCGGTGGTGGAACAATCCGTGGAAGGTGGTGGAGGCAGGAGGCCAGAACAAGGCGGGTAACTGGACAGCCGCGGATGAGAGCCGGCTGCGTGAGCTTGTCGCGCATGCGCATGCCCATCATCTCTGGATCCGCTTTTATACGCTCGATGGGGCGACAACGCCGGAGCTTAGCTCGTTCGGCTGGTTTCGCGGGTATAACTTTGGCTCGCTCGAAGCGGCGAAGGTCCGGTGGCGCGCTGCGTACCTGGCCGGCGTGGACTATGTCGCGTCGGATCAATATGAAGCATTAAGCAGGTATCTCGAGGTTCTCAAGAAGCAGCGATGAGCAGCACGAAGGAGATGAGGGTGAACCGCGCTTTTCGCTGCGTCGAGTCCTCCGTGGTCGAGGCGTTTGTAGTGTTGGGGAACAAATTCACGTGGATCAGAGGCGGGGGCGGACGTCCGGATTGGCGCAGAAGTGGACGGGCGCGCCAGCTATGAAGCGTTCGAGCTCCTCGGCGGCAATGCGCGCGGCTTTTTCGGCGGCCTGCCTGGTTCCACCGGCGATGTGGGGGGACAGGATGAAGTTGGGCAGGGCCAGGAGCGAGGAGCCGGCGGGGATGGGCTCTTCGGGGAAGACGTCGGCGGCGGCAGCGGCGAGATGACCGGACCGGAGGGCGGCTTCGAGGGCGGTGTAATCGAGCAGGGCGCCGCGCGCGCAGTTGACGAGGACTGCGCCGTGCGGCATCTGCTCGATCTGCTGCTTGCCGATGAGGCCGCGGGTCTCGGGGGTCTCGCGCGCATGGAGCGAGACGACCATGGAGCGGCGGAGCAGATCGTCGAGCGGGACCAAGGCGACACCCTCCTCGGAGGACGGCGCGGCGTAGGGGTCGTACACAAGGACGGTGGCGCCGAAGCCGCGCAGGATGCGGGCGACGCGGCTACCGACAGCACCGTAGCCGACCAGACCGCAAGTAGTGCCTTCGAGTTCGAAGCCCGCGGTCTGGAAGGTGTAGTCGCCGGGCCAAGCGCCGGAGCGGATGCCGCGGTCGACGGCGGGTATGCCACGCATTGCGGCAAGGGCCATGGCGACGGCAAACTCCGCAGTGGCTGTGGCATTGCGTCCGGGGGTAAAGCAGACGGTAACCCCGGCGGCAGTTGCGGCTGCGAGATTGACGTTGACCGGACCGCCGCGGCAGACGATGAAGAGCCGAAGATCGGGCGTCGACGCGAGTACGCGTTCGGTCAAGGGGGCGTGGTGGGCGATCGCGAGCTGAACTCCCTGGAGGGCTTCGATCATCTGCTCCTCGGAGCCCGAAGCCTCCCGCACTTCGGCGATGGCGCGGAAGGGCTCGAGCGGGAAGGGCGTCTCGGCCTCGACGATATCGAGAGAGGATGCGAGCGCGGGGGAGAGGCTGGAGCGCATAAGCGCGGGGGCGATGAAGTGATCACCGATGAGAAGCAGTTTTTGTGCGGCCATGAGGGTCTCCTGGGGTTCTAGGGATGCTCTGATCCAGTCTATTGCCTGGACCGAGACCTTCCCTCAGGGGCTGTCTAAAACCTCTCTAAAGACTGGACGGACGCCCTACGCGGGCGGCGGTCACTTCGTGACGTGTATACCGGTTCGGCAAAGAGGAGCTTCTTAGGACCTCCCGCTGGTCGGCACAAACCTTGTTTGCGGCCAGCGGGAGCATCACGCAACGCGATCACCCGTCACCGCCCGATGCGCAGTGGGATCGTTTGGCAGGGCTGCCTTACGAATTTTCGATCGGTGTAATGGAGGCGGGTGCCGGGCGCATGAGCTCCCATGTCGGGCTGATGTGTTTCCGGAGCTGCAGGAAGCGATGGAAGAGGGTGTCGTAGAGCGAGCTGGTGTGGGTCTCGGGAGAGAACGTCTGGCTGGCAACGGGGCAGCGGTCGGCTGCTTCGGCCAGCGATGCTGCCTTGCCGGTGGCGACGAGGGCATGGAAGAAGGCACCGCGGGCTCCGGTCTCGCTGGCCTGGGGCCGGATGACGGCGCATTGGCAGACGTCGGCGATGATCTGGCACCAGAGGTCGCTGCGCGAACCTCCACCCGAGACTGCGAGTCGGTGGGGCTGTGTGGAGGTGGTGGCGGCGAGGCAGTCGCGGATGACGAAGGAGAGACCTTCGAAGACGGCACGGGCGATGTCGGCGCGGGTGTGTTCGAGCGAGAGGCCGAGGAGACTGCCGCGGGCTGATGGGGCGATGAAGGGCGAGCGCTCACCGGCGGGCGAGAGGTAGGGAAGGAAGACGAGATTTCCGGCACCGGGCGACGCCGCTGCGGCGATGCGGGAGAGCTCGTCGAGGGTGTCAATGCCGAGCGTCGAGGCGATCCAGTCGAGGGCTTCGCACCCGGTCAGGGTGGGCATGGCACGCAGGAAGAGCGGCTGGCCATCGGCGGCGGGACGGAGCGCGAGCGTGGTTCCGGCTGGAGTGCCATCGAGCGCGATTTCGTGGACGAGCACTTCAGCGCAGATAGTGGTGCCGAGGATGAGGCAGCCTTCGCCTGCGTGAACGCTGCCGCTGCCGGTGGCGGTCGCAGCGATGTCATAGGGGGCCATGATGACGGGAGTTCCGGCAGGAAGGCAAAGACGGGTTGCAAGCTCGTCGAGCAGGGGATCGGGGAGGGTTTCAGAGACTGGAGGGAGGAGATGCGCGAGAGTTTCGACGCCGAAGAGGTTGAAGAGTTTCGGTGAGTAGGTTCGGGCTGCGATGTCGAGGAAGGGATTGGAGGCGTCGGTGAGATCGGCGTAGATGCTGCCGGTCAGGTTGCGATAGATCCAGCCGCTGGCGGTAAGCGACCAGCGGGATCGAGCGAGACGGGTTTGTTTCTGGTCATTCTTATCATGCTCGTCAGGTTCATTGTGCTCGTCGTGCTCGGCGAGCCATCGCCAGATCGCACAGGGCAGACCGGGGTACGCGACCGAGCCGCTAAGCCGGAAGGCGGCGTCGAGGATGCCTTGATCGTGCCACTGCTCGACGAGGGAGGCGGCGCGGCCATCGTTCCAGAGGATCGCCGGGCCGGTGGGGGATCCGTCGCGATCGACCAGCCAGACACCGTCACCCTGCGCGGTGCAGACGATGCCCTGGATGGCGCTTCTGTCGATTCGATCGAGTGCGAGCACAGCCTCGATTGTGGTCAGCACGGTTTGCCAGACAGCGGTCATATCCTGCTCCGCGTGGCCGGGGAGTGGACGTGTGACGGAGATGCTCTCCCGGGCTACGGCGAGTTCGGCGCCGGTGTCGCCGAAGAGCACGGTCTTAATGACGGAGGTGCCGGCGTCGATGGCGAGCCAGGCCATGCTAGTGGCCCCCGCGGTTTGGGGGCGTGGCGAGGGCCGGAGTGGCGGGGACACCGTAGGCGGGCAGACTGAGAGGCGGTAGACGCAGGGTGAGGGCGAGGACCGCGCTGAGGAGATAGAGCGCGGCGAAGACTTCCATTACGCCGATGGCACCGATCCGGCCGAGCAGCAGGCCGACGATGGCTGGCCCGACCCAGACGCTGGCGCCGGCGCCGAGGTTGAGCAGGGAGAGGGCGGCACCCGGCTCCTCGGGCGCGAGCGAAGGCATCAGGGCGGAGAGGGGGACATAGCCGGCGAGGGTCGCGCCGTAGCAGGCACCGGCGATGACGGCAGCCGTGAAGCTGTGATGGAGCAGCGGGACGTAGACCAGCGCGAGGGTGGTCAGGCAGCTGCCAAGACCGCCGCAGAGCGCGATGGTGCGGCGCCAGCCGAAGCGGTCGCCGAGAAGGCCGAAGAGCAGGTTCCAGACGATGTTGCTGAGGAAGATCGCACTGAGCAGATGCAGCCATTGAAGCAGGGTGAAGCCGATGACGTCGATGAAGAAGGCGGGAAGAAAGATGAGGAAGCCGAACTGGGGTGCGGTATTGATGATGCGAACGATGCAGCCGATAGCGGTCCTGGGCTTGCGCCAGGCGAGGGTGATGCTGCCGAGCAGGGCCTGAACGGGCTTCTCCTGGACGGGGACGAGACGTTGGCGGCCGCGCGGCTCTCTGACTCCGAAGAACATGACGGCTCCTCCCGCGAGGACAAAGGCGGTGGCGACCCAAAGCGTCCCTATAGGGCCGATGCGGGGGAGGTACCAGCCCGCGACCACGGAGCCGAGGGTGGGGAGGCCGCCGGTGAAGGCGAACCAGAACCAGCCCATGGCGGAGCCGAGCCGATGGGTGGGTGTGGCGACCGTGATCCACACCAGGAAGCCGAACGCGAAGAGCGGATAGCCGAGGCCGCGCAGGCCGTAGGTGAGGAGCAGCAAGGGCAGGCTGAGCGTGTGCAGGCCGATGGTCAGGAAGGCAATCTCGAAGAGCACCCAGAGGACGAGTCCGATCAGAATGACGCGGCGCGGCCCCCAGACATCGGAGAGTGCGCCGGAGAACCAGCCCGCAAGCGCGACGGCCAGACCATAGACGGTGAAGACGAGGGCGATGTGGCTGGCGGAGACGCCACGCGAGGCGAAGAAGGGTGCGAGATATCCAGACTCGACGCCATCGCCCACCATGAAGAGGAGAACGCCGAGGAATCCCCAGGCCAGTGAGGGCGGGATGCCGATCCATGCAAGCAGGGATGGAGAGTGCTCGCTTTGCGAAACAGGATCATCTTCACGGACGAGCATCGTTTTTCCCGGGTCTGGCGATACTTCGCATCCCGGTGGTGAGAGATGCTTTCTCGAAATGTTGTATCACGAAGCAGCGCTGGAAGCCCGGTGATTGTCTGTCTGCTGTATAGAGGTGCTCTGATCAAGTGGCCTGCCTGCCCCTCAGCAGCTAAAGCCGCGTTGCCGTCGTCAGACTTACGGTGGGACTGAAGTCCCGCCCCTTCAAAACAGCGATTTGTTCAGAGTGTTCCAAGAGGTCGCGTGGGTGCGCAAGGGCGCTCTTCTGGGAGTGGAGGTTTAGCGTCATGCTCGTGTGACGGCGATGCCAAGTTGTTCAAAGGGAGCGATGGCCTCGTCGGTCGCGCCCGAGTCTGTAATGAGTCGATCGATCTCGTGCGTGGGGCAGAGCAGCCATTTGCTGACAGCACCAATCTTGCTGCGGTCGGCGACAACCACCTTCAACTTCGAGTGGTGGGCCATCTTGCGGAGCAGTTCGGCTTCGGCGGAGTCGGTGCAGGTGAGGCCGTGGTGGGCGTCGATGCCGTCGACGCCGAGGAACATGATATCCGCGAAGAGCATGTCGATGGAGTTGTTGGCGATCGCTCCAATCAAGGTGAACCAGCTTCCGCGGAGATGACCGCCGGTGACGATCACTTCAATATCCTTGCGGTTGCTGAGCTCCATGGCGACGTTGACAGTGTTGGTGATGATGGAGATGCCGGTGAGCATCTTCAAGCTGCGAACGACTTCCGTGGTGGTGGTGCCGCCGCTGAGCGCGACGGTGTGACCGGTCTGGACGAGCAGGGCGGCGGCGCGGGCGATGCGGCGCTTCTCATCGCCAAAGCTGCTGACCCGCTCCTGAAAGGAGGAGTCATCGCGAAACGGCTCATAGAACAGGGGACCAATCGGAACCGCGCCACCGCGCACACGCTTGAGCAGCGAGCGAGCTTCCAGGTCTTCGAGATCCCGCCGGATGGTGGCAATCGAAGCTCCAAGCTCGGCACAGAGCTCATCGACAGAGACGCAGCCCGCCTCCTGGAGACGATGGAGGATCGACTGCTGACGCACAAGAAGATTTTCTGCCTTCGCGGACATTGTAGAGGGAGGATAGCAAACTGCACGATTACGAAGGTGTACGGTCGATGCTGGAGACGCCGGAAACGATCGCGAGCGATGATTGTTTGCAGGGTTCGTGCGATTGTATGTGAGCGATTCTGGGGCTAAGATGTTGGTCGACGGAATCGACGGCGGAGTGAGGGCAGGGGACGCGTGAAGCGGAGAGAGTTTCTTAGATCGGCAGTGTTGACGGGGGTGGGCTCGGTGGCGGCGGCGCAACTGGCTCGCGCGGGTATAGCGGGGCAAGCGGCCGGCGATGCGGCGGATGAAGCGGTCAGGCGGGTGCTCGTCGTCTTCAAGTGCCATCTCGATGTGGGATTCACGGATACACAGGCGAACGTGATGACTACCTACTTCACAAAGTACTATCCGCTGGCGATCGAGACGGCGGCGCGACGGCGGCAGGAGGGCAAGAGCCGGTATGTGTGGACGACGGGATCGTGGCTGCTGTATGAGTACCTGGAACAGGCGAGCGGCGAGGATCGGCGGCGCATGGAAGAGGCTGTCGGCTCTGGAGATATTGCATGGCATGCGCTGCCATTCAGCTGGCAGACGGAGATGCTGGACCGGTCTACTATCGAAGGGTGTCTCGGCTTCGCCTCGGCGCTCGATGCGCGCTTCGGCCGGAAGACGATCGCGGGCAAGATGACGGATGTTCCCGGGCACTCGCGCGGCCTGGTGGCGCCGCTGGCGGCCGGCGGGATCCGGCTGCTGGATATCGGGGTGAATTCGGCGAGCACACCACCGGAGGTTCCGGACCTCTTTCTGTGGAAGGAGCCCGGCGGGGCATCGATTGCGGTGCTGTATCACCGGCATGATTATGGAAGCGTGGTGCGGGTGCCTGGCTCCGACCTGGCGGTTGCGGTCGAGGTGCGGACAGACAACTCCGGCCCGCACACGCCGGAGGAGATCGACCAGATGCATGCGAAGCTGCAGCGGCAGTTTCCACGGGCACAGGTGTCGGCTGCGACTCTGAGCGAGGTGGCGACTGCCATGGAACCGGCGCGGGCGGCGCTGCCCGTGGTGACGGGAGAGATCGGCGACACGTGGATCTATGGCGCGGCGAGCGACCCGCCGAAGATCGCGCGCTACCGCGAGATGGCGCGGCTGCGCGGCGAGTGGCTGGCCAGCAAACGCTTTCAGACGGGCGATGCGACGGACCGGCAATTGCTGCGGCGGCTGGTGCTGGCGGTGGAGCATACGTGGGGGACGGACACCAAGCGGTACATCGATCATGAACACTACGCTCCGAAGGACCTGGCGCTGTACCTGGACAAGCCGAACTACCAGGTGATGGAGCGAAGCTGGCAGGAGAAGCGCGACGACATCGATGCCGGCGTTCGAAACCTGCCGGGGTCTCTGCGCACCGAGGCGGAGGAGCGGCTCCGCCGGCTGCGGGTGACGGCACCCAATTCGATCGGGATGCATGCTGTGGATGCGAAGAAGGCGATCCGGACGGCGCATTTCGAGCTGGCGTTCGATGCGAAGACCGGGTGTTTGCACGGCTTCCGGAACAGCAGGACGGGACACGCGTGGGCCTCTCCCGAGCATCCGCTTGCTCTTTTCAGTTACCAGACGCTCTCGCAGGCTGACTATACGGCGTTTCTTGCGGCGTATGTGCGGAGCAAGGAGTCGTGGGCTCCGCAGGATTTCGGCAAGCCAAACATCGACTCGCTGCAGGCCGAGTCCAGAAGCTGGCAGCCTGCGTTGCGGCATCTCTGGATGGAGGAGACGCCGGACCGCCATCGACTGCTTGCGGAGCTTGGAATCGACGACGCAGCAAGCCGGCAGCGAGGGCTTGTGGCGTGGCCCGAAACGATGTACCTCGAGCTGATTCTGCCAAAGGCCGAGGCTGTGGCGCAGCTTACGTTCTACGCGCTTGGCAAGACGGCGAACCGGATGCCGGAGGCTATGTGGCTGAGCTTTGTGCCGCAGATGGAGAGCGGGGCTACGTGGCGACTCGACAAAGTGAACGAGGCGATCGATCCCATGGATGTGGTGCGGGGTGGCGGACGCAGGATGCATGCGGTCACGAACGCGGTGACCTGCCGGGCTGGAAAGACAAGGCTGGAGATTGCCACGCTCGATGCGCCGGTAGTGGCCTTTGCCGCGATGTCGCCCTTGAACTTCAGCGAAGATCCGCCGGAGGTGCAGCGCGGCGTGCACGTGAGCTTGTTCAACAATGCGTGGGGCACGAACTATCCGCAATGGGCGAGTGGTGACTGGCGGTATCGCTTTGTGCTGAAGGGCTGATGCGCCCTGCGCGGGCGGCGGTCACTTCGTGACGCGTGTACCGGTCTTGGCAGGGAATCAACCTCTTGGGACCGCCCGATGGTCGGCACGAACATTTGTCTGCGACCAGCAGGCGCACCACGCAACGCGATTACACGTCACGCGCAGTGAGCCCGTCCGGCAGGTCTGCTCTTTCAAAGGCCGGTAGTGATTGCAGGAGAGTGGACTCGTGACGCGATTTGCTGGAAACATTCACAGTCTGTGATTGACAGTCGCATCATGACTGGCTTACCGTACGGGCTTCACTGAATATTCACCACGTGTGCGATCTCAGATCGCAGATCTGGTTTAGGGGGCTTTATGAACATGTCACATTTTCTCCAGGAACTGACCCTGACACTCGGCCGGAGGGTGCAGATGCGTTCCTTGTCACGGAGCGCAGCGATCGCGGCCCTGCTTGCGAGTACGGCTGCTGTATGCCTGGCGCAGGCTTCGAGCGGCATCACGGGTACGATCTTCGACAACACAGGCGCCATTGTGCCGGGCGCGGCAGTCGTGATCACCAATGTCGGCACACAGACGAGCGTGAACACCGTAAGCAGTTCGGCGGGCACCTACACGTCGACCGGCCTGCTGCCTGGACGGTACTCGGTGACGGTGACGGCGAATGGCTTCAGCAAGACGGTGAAGGACCAGGTCAATGTTGAAGTCAGCACCCAGTCCACGATCGACTTCACGCTCACGGCCGGCGGAAGCGACACGACGGTCGAGGTCACCTCGCCGCTGATCTCGTTGAACACCACGCAGCCGGAGCTTGGGACGACGATTGAGCCCGAGGTGGTGCAGGCGCTTCCGACGCAGGTGAGCAACGGGCGTGGGCGGCAGATCGACAGCTTCATCTTTCTCGCACCGGGCGTGCAGGGGACGTCGTTCTCCCATCGCATTAACGGCGGCGTGGACTTTCAGAACGAGATTGTCTTCAACGGAATTCCTGTGGCGCAAGCGGAGACCGCGGGCTACCAGACGGGCATCAACCCACCGTTCGAGCTGGTGAACCAGTTCCGCGTGGAGCGGTCCACCTTCTCTGCCCAATATGGCCTGGCGCAAGGCGCGACGACGTACCAGATGGCCTCCGGATCGAATGCTTTCCATGGCGATGCGTTCTACGTCAACCGGAACGAGTTCTTCGACGCGAAGGGCTATTTCAATGCGGTTACCCCTGTGAGCAGAGAGAACAACTACGGGTTCACGGTTGGCGGCCCAGTGATTATTCCGCACCTGTACAACGGCAAGGACCGCACCTTCTTCCACTTCTCACTCGACTTTGGGAAGACAGTGCTGACGGACACGCGGATCGGCAACGTTCCGACAGCGCTCGAAAAGACGGGCGACTTCTCCGATTTCGTGGATGGAAGCGGCAAGCTGATCCCGATCTACGACCCGCTTACGCGCAACCCGTTTCCGAATAACAAGATTCCTGTATCGCGATTCAGCGCGCTCTCGACATCGATCCTGCCCGCAATTCCGAATCCGGATCTTCCCGGCCTTTCGGGTAACAAAGCGCATGCTCCCAATGCAGAACCTGAGATCGCGCATGTTTTTGGATTTGTGGTCGATCACAATATCACGCCGACGCAGTCGATCCACTACACGCAGTGGCGCAATTCGTACAGCACGACGGGCTTTGACTTCAACCCGATCGTTCCCACGACAAGCATCCTGCAGAGCGCAAAGTTCAATCCGGCGCTGGGTTCGGTCTTTCTGCTCAACTACGTCAATGCGGTCACGCCCAAGCTCGTTGCCACTGCCGGGCTCGGCTGGGTGGGGGAGATTGGCAACCAATTCAATGTGAAACGGGGTGTTCCTTTCGCTGGCGTTACGCCCAATCCTCTCAGCGACGTCTTCCCAAACATTACGTTTAACGGCCAGTATGCACCGACGTCGTGGGGAACGCAGCAGGGCTGGCCGCAGGCGATCAACCGCAAGCTGGGCATCTCTGTCGTGAACAACTGGCTTTGGTCCAAGGGACGTCACACACTGAATATCGGAGGCGAGTTCCGCCGGACCTACCAGGATGATAATGAGTGCCAGGCGTGCGCTGCGCAGATCAACTTCAGCCAGGCCACGACGGCCGCCCCGTCTGGAAGCAGTACGTTCGCTTCAACGGGAAGCTCGTTCGCCAGCTTCCTCCTGGGGCAGGTCGATTCGACGGATCGTATCTTCGCCAATGAGTTGAAGCTGCGGAATCTTTCGATATCGCCGTACATCCAGGACGATGTCAAGATTACGCCGAAGCTGACGGTCAACCTTGGACTTCGCTGGGACATCATGCGACCGTTCACGGAGAGCAAGAATCAGATTATCTACCTGAACCAGACGGGGCAGAATGCAGCGGCGGGAAACCTGCCCGGTGTGGCGACGCAGTTTGGGAGCTGCCCGGCCTGCGCCGGCGTCACCCATGCGGACATTCACTACAAACACTTTGGACCGCGGGTCGGCTTTGCGTATGCGATCAACAACAAGACGGTCGTACAGGCCGGGTATAGCCTGGCCTTCCTGAACGGCGGCGCCTACGAGTACGGCACAAGCAAGGTGGCGACCAGCTACGGCAATCTGCTGCAGGGCTCGTACTATCGCAACAGCACGGGGAACAACACACCGGCGTATGGGCAGTGGGACGGCAACCCGATCCCGGCGCCGGCGAACGGCGTACTGAGCCCCAGCCTTGGGCTTGGGTCTACGATTCGTGCCTTCGATCCCAAGCAGAGTGGCGCGGCGCCGTACGTTCAGCAGTGGAACATCAATGTCCAGCGCCAACTGCCCTGGAACACGTTCGTTCAGGTAGCCTATCTTGGCAATCGGTCGGTGCACCTGAACGGGCAGTTGAATCCCATCAGCCAGCCGAATCCTTCGATTCTTGCCTTGGGCGGGACGCTCCTGAAGGCGAACATCAACGATCCTGTCGCTGTGGCGGCGGGGGTCCGGTCGCCGTATCCAAACTATGCGAATGACCTTGGCGGGTCCGCGACCGTCGCCCATACGCTTTCGCCCTTCCCGCAGTACTCGAACGTTTATAACAACTTCGACCTGAGCGGCGCGGCGAACTACAGTGGTCTGCAGGCCAGCCTCGAGAAGCGATTCTCGAACGGACTCTCGTTCCTCACGTCGTACACCCTGTCGAAGACCATGGCGAATGTAGACAGCGGCTTTACGACCTTTGCCACGCTGCCTGAGAACAAGTACAACCAAAAAGCGGAGTGGACGGTTGCCGGCAATGATATTCGTAACAATACGAAGATCAGCGGCACGTATGAACTGCCGATCGGTCCGGGCAAGAGCTTCGTCAACAACAGGGGGATTGTGGGTGACCTTATTGGTGGCCTGCAGGTCGGCTTTATCACCTCCTACCAGACGGGATCGCCGTTCGGTATTGGAGAGAACGATAACCCGCTTGGATGTGCCGGCTGCTTCAATCGCCCGAATGAGGTGAAGGGCGTAGCCCGGAAGACAAACGGCTACAAGAACCTGACCTTTGTCAACGGTCAAAGCACGCAGCAGGTGTTTTCTACGAACGCTTTTGCAAGCACAAGCCAGACGTACACGCTGGGCAACGCAGTGCGCAACTACAGTGAGTTGCGTAATCCAGGGACCTATGACGAAGACATCAATGCACGGAAGAAGTTCGCCTTTGGAGAGAAGGTCACCTTCATTCTGCAGATGGACTACTTCAACGTGCTGAATCGCACGCAGTTCGAAAACCCGAATAACAACAACAACAGCAGCACCAACACGGGGGACAACAACAACATCGACAACGTGGGGAACTTTGGTTTTGTCCACGCCGGCCAGCAGAACAATCCGCGACATGGCCAGCTTAGCGGGAGGCTCACCTTCTAGATCTTCTGCTTTCCTGCTCCGGGCCACGACACCATCGTGGCCCGGATACTTTTTGCCTCCGCGATCCTCATACGGCTGACCGACCGTTCCCTGTTCGATCCGGATAAACGTTGTACGTCGATGGAAGACGATGAGGTGTCTCGGTGCAGCGACGGGAGCTCTTGAGAGGTCTGGGAGTGGCGGCGGGTGGCGTGTTCTACGGCGGTCCTGCATGGGCCTATGCCCAGGCGAAGAAGGAGACCGCGGCTGCGACGAGCATAGCGACGCCGGTGCGCGCGCTGATGCGGAAAGATGGAGCGCTCTTCCAGCCGGTGACGATCACGCTGCACCGGACAACATCGGGTTCGTCCGAGGTTGTGACCAGCTTTGATGGTGCGGTTGTGGATCGCCGCACGATTCCAGAAGGGGCACTCACGACGGGCGTGACGACTTCGTTTGATGTGATGATGAAGCCCGTCGATACGGCTCGGCAGATGTCGGTCTCCGTGGAGAGTGGAGGAGCGACGCACACCGCGGTTGTGACGGTGAGGCCGGTTCGCCGGCTGCTGACGTACATTCTTCCTCACTCGCATCATGATCTCGGCTATACCGATCTGCAGGCGGATGTCGAAGAGAAGCAGATGCGCAACATCACGCGCGGGATCGAACTGGCACGGAAGACGGCGGGCTATCCGGAGGGGTCGCGCTTCGTGTGGAACCTCGAGGTGCTGTGGGGCGCTGATCTGTTTATGCGCCAGCGGTCGGAGGCCGAAAAAGCGGAGCTGCTCGAAGCGATCCGCAAAGGCTGGATCTCGCCGAACGGTTCTTATGCCAACGAACTTACAGGGCTATGCCGCCCCGAGGAGCTGCTGGAGCTGTTTCGCTATGGGACCAGACTGGCGAAGCAGACGGGCGTGAAGATCGACTCCGCGATGATGAGCGATGTTCCGGGGTATTCGTGGGGCACGGTCTCGGCGATGGCGCAGGCCGGCATTCGTTACTTTTCCGCCGCGCCGAACTTCTTCGATCGCATCGGGACGTTCATGGTGACGTGGCAGGATAAGCCGTTCTGGTGGGTGTCGCCGTCGGGTAAGGAGAAAGTGCTGGTGTGGGTGCCGTGGACGGGATATGCGATGTCGCACGTGATGAAGATCGGCTCCGAGTTTGTGGGGCGCTACCAGGAGCGGCTGGATGACGTGCAGTATCCATATGAGATCTCCTGTATTCGATGGTCGGGGCATGGCGACAACGCCGAGCCGGACCCGGAGATCAGCGAGTTTGCCCGGTCATGGAACGAGACGTACGAATGGCCCAAGTTCGCCATTGCCTCGACGAGTACGGCGTTCACCGCGATGGAGCAGCGGTACGGATCGCAGTTGCCGTCGTTCCGCGGAGATCTGACGCCCTATTGGGAGGATGGCGCGGGCTCGTCGGCGCTCGAGACGGCGATGAGCCGCAATGCGGCGGATCGGATTACGCAGGCTACGGCATTGAGCGCGATGATCGCTCCGGCGGGCTATGCTGAACCGGCGTATACGGCAGCCTGGCGGGATGTGCTGCTGTACTCCGAGCATACGTGGGGCGCGTGGTCGAGTGTCTCCGACTCGGAGAATCCTTTTACGACGAAGCAGTGGGCGTTCAAGCGTGAGTTTGCCGTCGACGCATCGAAGCGATCCGAGGAGCTGATCGCGAGCGCTCTTGGTTCGCACACGGCGGCAACAGGAACGGGGAGCACCGACGTCCAGAACACAACGGCTATCGAGATCCACAACACAACGGCTATCGAGATCCACAACACAACATCGTGGAGCCGCACGGAGGTGGTGCTCGTGCCGCAGGATCTATCTTCGGCGGGAGATCATGTCGCCGATGGCCATGGCCGTGCGGTTTCCTCGCAGCGACTCTCGACAGGGGAGCTGGCGGTGCTGGTGACGGCTCTACCGGCATTCGCGAGTGCACGGTATACGTTTTCGGCCAGGCCCGCCCACCATGCGGGAGCCACGGTACATGTTCGCAACGGTGTGCTTCAGAATGGATTGCTGCGGGCTGGTCTCGACCCGCAGACCGGTGATCTGATCGACCTCACGCTGCATGGCGTTTCGCAGAGTCTGGTCGATCGTGAAAAGGGTGCGCTCAACCAGTATCTATTTCTGGCGGGCAAGGATGTTTCCCAGGTGCAGCACAGTGGAGCGGCGACGATCGTGGTCGAGGACAGCGGGCCGCTGGTCGCGTCGGTTCGCGTTGAGAGCTCTGCTCCCGGGTGTAAGAGCCTGGTGAGGCGGGTGCGGCTGGCGGCGGGAGCGGGTCATCTCGAACTCAGCAACACAGTTGATAAGAAGCAGGCGGCGCTCAATCCTCACCCGGGCAAGGCAGACCAGGGGGGATCCTTCGCGCAGAGTGGATCGAAGGAGAGCATCCAGTTCGCGTTTCCATTCCAGGTTGCGCAAGGGACGATGACGATGGATGTTCCGCTGGCCACGATGCGGCCGGAGGCCGATCAACTGCCTGGCTCGTGCAAGAACTGGCTGCCCGTAGGCCGCTGGATCGACGTCTCGAATGAGGATCATGGAGTCACCTGGGCGACGCTCGATGCGCCGCTGGTGGAGCTGGGCGGTATCACGGCAACCATGCTTGGATCGCAGCGAGATCCTTCTGTCTGGCTGAAGACGATCGAGCCGACACAGACGGTCTATTCCTGGGTGATGAACAATCACTGGGGAACGAACTATCGTGCGTATCAGGAAGGGCCGGTGACCTTCCGATATGCGCTGCGGCCGCATCGGGGTGCGGAGATGGCGGCGGCACACCGGTTTGCGATTGGCCTGTCGCAGCCCCTGGTAGTCGCTCGGGCTTCGAAGCAGCATGCGGAGCGTGCAATGGGTGCGGCGTCCCTGCTGCGTGTAGAGCCGGCAAATGTTCTGGTGCAGACACTGAAGCCAAGTGACGATGGCCGTGCGTGGATCGTACGGCTCTTCGGCACCGCCAGCGAGGCGCAGAGAGCGAAGCTGTTCTGGCGGGAGCCGCCAGCGGGCAAGAGCTGGATGAGTAATCTTGCAGAAGAGCAGGTAAGTCCGATGGGCGATGATATTCCGATTGCACGGTCGGAGCTGGTGACGGTACGGGTGGAGCGCGCGTGAGCCCTCGTCCATCTTTCGGCTTTCAACATTTCGCTTCGTGGAGGGCCGCGGGTGTGACTGGCTGCAGCCATTCCTGTTCAGCGGAATGCGCGGGGCCTAGAACCACGGAGCAGCATCATGGCTGACCTGAGAGCTGGTGGGGTGCTTGTGCTGCTGGCGGGGATCGTCAATGCCTGCTTCGCGCTCCCGATGAAGGGGATGCCACGCTGGGCATGGGAGAATGTGTGGCTGATCTGGTCGGTGTTCGCCTTGATGACCCTGCCGGCGCTGGCGGCGTTTGCAACGACTCCAGGCCTCGCTGCCGGCTACGGGGAGGTGGATCGTGCAACGCTTCTGCGCGTGATGGTCTTTGGTGCAGCATGGGGCGTGGCGCAGGTGCTGTTTGGGCTGTCAGTCGTGCGGATCGGGATGGCGCTTACGTTCTCGCTGATCCTGGGGATCTCGGCGGCAGTAGGGACGGTCGTTCCGTTCGTGTGGCTGCACCCGGAGCTCCTGTTGACGACAACTGGCGCCTTTGTCTGGGGCGGTGTGGTCCTGGTGATGCTGGGGATGACGCTCTGCGCGATGGCGGGGCGGCAGCGCGAACGAGAGCTGTCGCCAGACAAGCCGGAGGTGGATAGACCGCGTACTGGATCGTTCAAGATTGGTCTGCTGATCGCGGTCGTTGCAGGGTTATGTGCCGCGTTCATGAATCTCGGCATCTCGTTTGCGGGGCCACTGCTCGCGATGGCGGCTCGTCACGGCAGCCGGCCCTACTGGCAGCTCAATGCGGTGTGGCTGCCGCTGCTGGTTGGTGGAGCGCTGCCGAATGTTGCGTACTCGATCTTTCTTCTGAGGCAGCGGCATACGGCAGGAAACTTTGCGCGAGGCGGCACGGGAGTGTACTGGCTGCTCTGCCTGGTGATGGCGCTGTGCTGGTTTGGCAGCAGCCTGATGTATGGTGCCGCAAGCTTCTACCTGGGAGTGCTCGGTCCGGTTGTAGGGTGGCCGGTGTTTATGTCGCTGGTCGTCATCGCTGCAAGCTTTCTGGGCTGGCTCACGGGGGAGTGGCGGACAGCGACGAGCCGACCGCTGCGGCTGCAGGTAAGTGGGATCGCGATGCTGACGGTGGCGCTGTTTCTCTTTTCCCGGACAGGTAGCTAGGAATGGACAGGGTGCCAGGGAGCGCATGACCAGAGCTATCGCGATCGATCTTGGCGGAACACACTGCTCAATTGGCCTGGCTGAGGATCGGATGTTGCTGGCCGTGCGGGACATCGAACTGGAGGCGACGAACGGACTGGCCCGGATGCTTCCTGAGCTTCGGGCACAGGCGCTGGAGCTACTGGCTGCCCACTCGCTTGGCCCGCAGGATTGCCTTGGGGTTGCGGTGAGTCTGCCCAGCCTGGTCGAGTTTCGGTCGGGCCGCATCGTCTCAACGAATGACAAGTACCCGGATGCGACCACGCTCGCTCTTGGAGACTGGTGCCGGGAGAGCTTTGGGCTTCCGCTGGCTGTCGAGAACGATGCGCGGGCGGCGCTGATGGGAGAGTACACGTGCGGCGCGGCCGAGGGTGCGTCGGACGTTCTGATGCTGACGCTCGGGACCGGCATCGGCTCGGCCGTGCTGGTGGGAGGAAGGCCGTTTCGCACCGGGCAGGCGCAGGGCGGGAACCTAGGCGGACATATTCCGGTTGCGCTCGATGGGCGTGCGTGCACGTGCGGGGCGATCGGGTGCATGGAGGCGGAGGCCTCGTCGTGGGCGCTGCCGCTGATCGTCGCGGGGTGGGAAGGAGTGGCAACAAGTTCCCTGGCGAAGATTGCTGTGGTGAACTTCCAGATACTTTTTGAACATGCACGATCGGGCGATCTGATTGCGCAAGCGATTGCCCGGCACTGCATGCACGTCTGGTCGGTCGGCCTGGTCGGCCTGATCCATGCTTATGGGCCAGAGCTCGTCGTTCTGGGCGGGGGCATCATGCGCAACGCCGCGGAGATCTTGCCGCCGCTTGAAGAGTACGTTCAGGCACATGCATGGACGCCCTCTGGGCGGGTGCGGATTACGCCGGCCCTGCTGGGCAATCACGCTTCGCTGTATGGAGCGATTCCGCTGCTTCATGAGTTTTTACACGGGGCGCTATGAAGACAAACTACGACAAGGCACCCTATATCGACTCCAGGCTGCCTGCGGAGGTGTGCGACGCGGGATGGGACATGATCGGGGCGCGGCTGCTCTCAAAGCAGGCCGGGCAGCGCAGCATCTGCTGCGTGGAATGCTATCCGGGGGTCTTCGAATCGGAGATCGAGATCGAGCTTGTGAGGCGGTTGAAGCCAGACGTTGTGCTGCGTGCACGGGATGCGTACCGCAGCCCCGACGAACTGCGGGAGCGATTCGCAGGCGAGCTGACGGACGATTCTGTCTTCGGGCGGATCAGTGAAGCAGAGATGATCGACTGGTTCGATCCGGTTTTGCTGAAGGAGCATCGTTCGCGGGTCGAGGACAGCCAGGGACATGTGCTCCTCATCGGTGCGGGCGCGATTCTTCTTGCGGGTGCGGTCGATTTCCTGAGCTCTCTGGTGTATGCGGACATGGCGCGGTGGGAGCTGCAGCGCAGGCAGCGCAGGAACCTGATCGGGAATGTTGGTCACGAGAATCACGATGCGCGCGCGAACGAGAAGTACAAGCGGGCGTTCTTTCTCGACTGGCGTGTAGCGGATCGGCTGAAGCGCTCTGTGCTGCCGCGAGCGGACTTCCTTCTCGACACAAACTGCATGTCGTCTCCGAAGCTCATCTCGGGCGAGGTCTTCCGTGCGGCACTGGCACGGGCGGTGCGTGGCCCGCTTCGAGTGGTTCCCTTCTTCGATCCTGGACCGTGGGGCGGCGAGTGGATGCGCGAACACTTCGACCTGCCGTCAGATGCGCCGAACTATGCGTGGTGCTTCGACTGTGTTCCAGAGGAGAACAGCCTGCTGCTCGGCTTCGGCGATCTGCGCTTCGAAGTTCCCGCCCAGGATCTAGTCCTGTTCGAGCCGGAGGCATTGATGGGTGAGGCGGTGCATGCGCGCTTCGGTTTCGACTTTCCGATTCGCTTCGATCTGCTGGATACGATGGGCGGGGGGAACCTGTCGTTCCAGGTTCATCCGTTGACGGCGTATATCCGAGACCACTTCAACATGGCGTACACGCAGGACGAGAGCTACTACATGCTCGACGCGGCGGAGGCAGCGACGGTCTACCTGGGGCTGGTGGACGGCGTCGAACCGCAGCAGATGGAGGCCGATCTGCGCCGGGCGAACACCGGGGACGGCCACTTTGCGATCGACCGCTATGTCAATCAAGTTCCCGCGAAGAAGCACGATCATTTTCTGATTCCAGCAGGCACACCGCACTGCTCGGGACGCGACTGCATGGTGCTCGAGATCAGTGCGACGCCGTACATCTTCACCTTCAAGCTGTGGGACTGGGGACGGCTGGGTCTCGATGGACGCCCGCGTCCGGTTCACCTCGAAGACGGGATGCGGAACATTCAGTGGGATCGAACGACAGAGTTCGTTCGGCGCGAGCTGGTGAATGCGGTGACGCCTGTCGGCTCCGGCCCGGGCTGGATCGAAGAGCGGACGGGGCTGCATGCGCTTGAGTTCATCGAGACGCGGCGGCACTGGTTCACGGCGATCGTCGATCACGAGACAGGGGGCGGGGTGAACGTGTTGAATCTCGTGGAGGGATCTGAGGCGATCGTCGAGAGCCCGACGGACAGCTTTGCTGCTTTCGTCGTTCATTATGCAGAGACCTTTATCGTTCCGGCGCTGGTCGGGTCGTATACGATTCGGCCGGGGCGGGTGGGGGAGCGCTGTGCCACGCTGAAGGCCTCTATACGGACGGAAGAACAAGCCTGAAGACTGGACGTACGCCCTGCGCGGGCGGCGGTCACTTCGTGACGTGTATACCGGTTTTGGCAGGATGAGCTCCTTGGGCCCTCTCGCTGGTCGGCACAGACGATTGCTTGCGGTCGACGGGAGCACCACGCAACACGCGATCACTCGTCATGAAGTGACCGCGCGAACCGGAGTCCCCACAAACAGGTCTTCGTTTGTGGGGTGGCCGAGCGCAGTGGGCCCGTCCGGCAGGACTGCCTTGCGAGTTTTCGCACATCCTATACTGAGGCTCGATGACCAGATTCTGTCTCCTTCTGCCTGTGCTGTACAGCTTTCTCGGTAGCCAGCCCGCTTCTATGGGAGCGCAGGCGGCGGTCTCGCCGGAGGTGCAGGCGCTCTACGAGCGGGCGCGGGCGGCGCAGGCGGCGGAGCGCACGGACGAGGCTGTCGCCGACTACCAGAAGATTCTTCGGCTGGCTCCCGGGCTGGCTGCCGCGTACAACAATCTGGGGCGGCTTTTTTATAATCTCGGGCGCTATCCCGAAGCGGTGACCACGCTGAAGAAGGGACTTGCAATTGATGCGGGGATGCATCCTGCGGAGGTGATGCTGGGGGCGAGCTACTTCCAGCTCGGCCAGATGAGGGATGCGGTGGCACCACTCGAGGCGGGGGTGCAGGCGCTGCCGGAGGACCGCTTCGCACGCATGACGCTGGCACGGGCGCTGCTGGGTCTCGATCGTACCGACGATGCGATGGTGCAGCTGAACGCGATCCTGACGACGAACCCGAAGGATCAGGAGGCGTGGTACACCGTGGGCAAGCTCCATCTGCGGCTCTCGGAAGAGGCGTTCACCGAGGTGCAGAAGATCGACCCGGCTACGCCACTGGCCCATGAACTGGCCGGCGAGATCATGGAAAGCATGCAGAATACTTCGGGAGCGGTGGCCGCGTACAAGCAGGCGATCGCTGCCGGGCCCGAGAATCCGGGCGCGCTCGAACATCTGGCCGACCTCTACTGGCATACGGGCGACTGGGCGCATGCGCAGCAGGGTTATCGCGATCTCCTCAGCAAGCAGCCGGCGAACTGCGCGGCACGATGGAAGCTGGCGAACGCGTCCGATGAGCTGGGGGAGGCGCCGGCCGTAGGATTGAAGGAGCTTGACACGGCGTTGGCACAGTGTCCAGCGTTAGCGCAGGCACATGCGGAGCGGGCACGGCTGCTGATCCGGACGGGCAAGCCGGCGGATGCGGTAATCGATCTGCAGGCGGCGGAACAGGCTGCTCCCGACGAAGCATCTCTGCAGCAGCTCTTCGCACAGGCGTACCGCGCGATGGGCGACCGGGTTCGCGCGGACGCGGCGATCCTGCGTTTTCAGCAGCTCGAGGCGGCCCAGCATGCGGAGAAAGAGCGGCATGCGGCGAGCGTGATCCAGGCGAACCACTAGCGGATGCGGCGACGCCGGAGTCGGCCACGGGTCGCGGGTTGGTTCGTATGAGTTGAGGTAGTTCATGGCGTGGGCTACGTGGCAGATGGAGGTCTTCAATTGCAGCAGCGGCTTTGCTCCAGAAGACAGGTTATGGCTGACGTTGGCCTTGAAGGATTGGTACGACAGCCGGCTTCGATCCTGCATCTGAATCCCGTATGTTCGTTGGGGCGTGCGTATGTTGAACGACACGGGTCAGGCTGCCGATGCCTCTCAGATCGGAGAGGCCTGCTCTGACCGCGGTTATCTCTTCTGGCCGCGATGAACAGTCTTTGCCTTCCGTTGTGAAGGTCTGTCTCAGGTCGCGACGCATCACGTCACAACCAATTACTTAAGTCCCGGAGGACGGTCGAGGCGCGATTGAACCCATCAACGATGAGAGTGAACACGCCGGGTGCGCGCCATCCGACACAGCGACGCAGTCAGCCGCAACTTCAAACCTGAAATAAGGAGTACTCATGAAAGCGCTTGTCTATCACGGTCCAAAGAAAGTCTCTGTCGACAGCGTTCCCGATCCGAAGATCGAGAAGCAGACCGACGTCGTCATCAAGCTCACGACGACCAATATCTGTGGCTCCGACCTGCATATGTACGAAGGCCGGACGGACGTGGCCAAAGGCAAGATTCTCGGCCATGAAAATCTTGGCGAAGTGGTCGAAGTGGGCACGGCGGTGGACACGGTAAAGAAGGGAGACAAGGTCGTACTGCCGTTCAATATCGGCTGCGGCTTCTGCGCCAACTGCGAGCGCGGTCTCTCAGGCTATTGTCTTACCTGCTCCGACAAATCGGTGATGCCCGGCATGGCGGGCGCGGCGTACGGCTTTGCAGGTATGGGACCCTACCAGGGTGGTCAGGCGCAGTTCCTGCGCGTTCCCTATGCCGATTACAACTGTCTTCAGCTTCCTGAGGACGCTACGGCGAAGGAGAAGGATTATGTCATGCTGTCAGATATCTTCCCGACGGGCTGGCACTCGACGCGGCTAGCGAATCTTATACCGGGCGACTCGATCGTCATCTATGGTGCGGGTCCTGTGGGCCTGATGGCTGCGATGTCGGCACGCATCCAGGGGGCGAGTCAGATCTTTGTCGTCGACGGCAAGGCCGATCGGCTGGCTCTGGCGAAGGAGATTGGAGCGACGCCCATCAATACCCTGGACGGCGAAGTGGGCGACCAGATTCGCGAGCTTACCCACGGGCTCGGCGCGGACTGCGGCTCGGAGTGCATCGGGTATCAGTGCCACAACGCCAAAGGCAAGGAGGTTCCGAACCTGGTGATGAACTCGCTGGTGGATGCGGTGAAGGCTACGGGCAGTATCGGTGTGATCGGGGTGTTCATACCGAAGGATCCGAGCGCCGACGATGCACTCGCGAAGAAGGGGCAGATTGCCTTCGACTTCGGCAAGTTCTGGTTCAAGGGGCAGAAGATGGGCACCGGCCAGTGCAATGTGAAGGCCTACAACCGCAAGCTGCGCGACCTGATTCATCACGGCAAAGCTCATCCATCGATCATCATCTCGCACGAGCTCCCGCTCGAGCAGGCTCCGGACGCGTATAAGCACTTCGACGATCGGGACGCGGGCTGGACGAAGGTGATTCTGCACCCGAACGGCTAGGGCGGGTTTGTACCCGGAGCCATTTGATCCGGAGCTTTGAAGAGGCACGGCAGAGGGCGCTTCGCTGGAGGCGCTCTTTGTCCATGCCGGGCGTAGTCTGCCGCTACACTGAATACTTATGCCAGGAACTGTGAAGAGTGTGATCAAGGCGGTTCGGGGTACGCGCGATCTGCTGCCGCCTGAGACGGAGTTGTGGAACCGGGTGGAGGCTGTTGCCCGGGGAGTGTTCCGGCGATACGGTTTTGGGGAGATCCGGACGCCGGTGTTTGAGGCGACGGAACTGTTTGTGCGCGGGGTGGGTGAAGAGACGGATGTCGTCTCGAAGGAGATGTACACCTGGAAGGACCGGGCGCGGGCGGCGAGCGAGAAGCCGCAGCAGCTGACGCTGCGGCCGGAGAATACGGCGGGCGTGGTGCGGGCGTATATCGAGCACAAGCTGGGCGATACGGGGCAGTTGCAGAAGCTGTTCTATATCGGGCCGCAGTTCCGGCGGGAGCGGCCGCAGCGGGGACGCTACCGACAGTTTTGGCAGATCGGGGCGGAGGTGCTGGGGCCGGTGTCATCGGGGGCTGAGAGTGCCATTCGCGATGCCGAGGTGCTGGAGATGCTGGCGAGCCTGCTCGATGAGCTGGGGGTGAGGGGCTGGCGGCTGGAGGTGAATTCGGTGGGGTCGTCGACGGACCGGCCGCGGTATGTGGCGGCGCTGCGCGAGGCGCTCGCTCCCGTGAAGCACTTGATGTGTGAAGACAATCAGCGGCGGGCGGAGACGAATCCGCTGCGGGTGCTGGACTCGAAAGAGGCGAACGATCAGGAGATTATCAACGGCCTGCCGAAGATCGCGGATTTTCTAGACGCTGATTCGACGGAACACTTCAGGCAGGTGCTGGCCGCGCTCGACGCGTGTGGTGTGGCGTATGTGGTGAATCCCCGGCTGGTGCGAGGGCTGGACTACTATACGCGGACGACGTTCGAGTTTACGGTTGCATCGTCCGAGCCGGCGGGGAGCGGGCTGGGGACGCAGAATGCGCTGCTGGGCGGCGGGCGGTATGACGGGCTGTCGGAGATGCTGGGCGGCCCGAAGGCTCCGGGGATTGGATTTGCGATTGGGGAGGACCGGTTGATCCTGACGCTGCAGGCGCAGGCGGCTGCTTCCGTGGAGACGTTGCAGCCGAAGAAGCTCGATGCGTACCTGGCACCGATGGGTGTAGCGCAGAATGCGGCGGCACTTGCGCTGGGGCGGGAGCTGCGGCGGGCAGGGCTATCGGTTGAGGTAGGGGATGGGAGCTTCCGGCTGAAAAAGAGCTTCGAGGCCGCGGAGAAGGTGGCGCGACGGATCGTGATTCTGGGGGAGGATGAAGTCGCGAGTGGAGTGCTGACGGTGAAGACATTTGCGGGCGGGGATCAGGTGAAGATGGAGCGGGGGGAGCTGGAAGAGACATTGCGGAATTAACTTTGATGTACAGCGTAGCGTTACGCTGTACAATTCATCGACATGATTAGGAGCTTTCGACACAAGGGTCTTGAGAGGTTTTTCGCTACGGGATCGAAGGCCGGCATCCAGCCAAAGCACGCCGCAAAGTTGAACGATCAATTGACAGTTTTGAACATTGCAAGACGGCCGGAGGAGATGAATCTGCCGGGTTGGCACTGGCATGAGTTGAAGGCGGATCTGGCGACGCACTGGGCGATCAGCGTCAATGGAAACTGGCGGCTTACTTTTACGTTTGAAGGCGAGGATGCGATTCTCGTCGATTACCAGGATTATCACTAAGGAGGCGGTTCCATGCGTATGTATAACCCGGCACATCCCGGCAGCATCCTGGCTTACTATATGGCGGATCACTCGGTGACGGAGGTTGCCAAGCGGATCGGGGTGACGCGGCCGGCGCTTTCCCGTGTGCTGCATGGGAAGGCGGGTGTTTCGGCGGACATGGCGCTCCGCCTGGGCGAGGCCTTCGGGACGGAGCCAGACCTGTGGCTTCGGCTCCAGATGCAGCGCGATCTATGGGAGGCTTCGCGGAAGAAGCGGCCCCGGGTGCGGCCATTTCCCTCGAGTGCGGCCGCGTAAATGCGATAGGCGATGGCGGCTGGCGCCTCTAATCCGCGGATGTTCGTACAATAGAAAGATTGTGACCTTAGACTTTTTAGGCAGCTTGCAGCGGACGCGGATGTGTGGCGATCTTCGCCCGGAAGATGCGGGCCACGACGTCGTGTTGATGGGGTGGGTGAACCGGCGGCGGGACCATGGGAACCTGATCTTTCTGGATGTGCGGGATCGGTCAGGGATCACGCAGGTGGTGCTCGATAAAGAGGTCAGCGCAGAGGCCCACGCCAAGGCGGAGGCGGCGCGGCCTGAATTTGTTATTGCAGTTACCGGGAATGTCCGGCTGCGCGGGGCGGGGCTCGCGAACCCGAACATGGCGACGGGCGCGATCGAGGTGGTCGCAACGGAGCTGCTGCTGCTGAACGAGGCGAAGACGCCGCCCTTCTCGCCCGCCGAGGAGGCGATTGCGAATGAAGAGGTGCGGCTGAAATACCGCTATCTCGACCTGCGGCGGGTGGAGATGCAGAAGAATTTCAGGATGCGGCACGAGGTGGCGCGGGCGATCCGGAACTATCTCTCGGACGCCGGATTCCTCGAGATCGAGACGCCGTTCATGACGCGGTCGACGCCTGAGGGAGCGCGGGACTACCTGGTGCCGAGCCGGGTGCATGCGGGTCAGTTTTATGCGCTGCCGCAGTCGCCGCAGATCTTCAAGCAGATCCTGATGATCTCGGGGTTCGACAAGTATTTTCAGATTGCGCGGTGCTTCCGCGATGAGGACCTGCGCGCGGACCGGCAGCCGGAGTTTACGCAGATCGACCTGGAGATGACGTTCCCGCAGCAGGAGCTGATCTTCCGGACGGTCGAGGGATTTCTGACGGCGGCGTTTGGGACGGCGGGAATTTCCCTGACGAGCCCGTTTGTGCAGATGACGTATGACGAGGCTATCCGGCGGTACGGGATCGACAAGCCGGATATGCGGCTGCCGGCGATGGTGGACCTTTCTGCCGAACTCACGCCCGAACTGCGTGATCAGCTCAAAATTGAGCGTGACTTACCCGTTCTTGGCTTCTCAATTCCGAAGCTCGGAGAGCTTTCCGGCACACAATGGAAAGCTATTCTCTCGGAAGTCAGAGCGTTCTTCGGAGATACCGGTTTGGATATTCTCGACATAGTTCGCCTCTCAAACCAAGACGGCCCCTTCCGCGATCTCGCTAGAACTATTGGAGGAGAACTCAGCCGGCAGCAGGAGATAAACGGGGGGGAGGGGATAAGTCCCGGAACACTTATTATTGTCGCCACCGCAAAGCTGGGGACGCCGGCAAAGTGGAACCATGATCCACAGTGGATCTACAAACGCGTCGGCGCGCTGCGGCTGGAACTCGCCAAGAAGTTCGCCGACAAGCACAAGCTGTTTGAGCAGACTGGGACGGCGGCGGACTACAAGTTTCTCTGGGTGACGGACTTCCCCATGTATGAGTGGAACGAGGAGGCGAAGCGGTGGGATGCGGCGCATCATCCGTTTACGTCACCGCATGAGGAGGACATCAAGGCGGGGCGGCTGACCAGCGACAAGGGCGCGGTGCGGGCGTTGGCGTACGACATTGTGCTGAATGGGACGGAGCTGGGATCGGGATCGATCCGGATCCATCGCAAGGATGTGCAGGCGGAGATCTTCCGGAGTCTGGGCATGTCCGATGCGGAGGCGAAGGAGCGGTTTGGCTTCTTTCTCGATGCGCTCGAGTATGGGACGCCGCCGCATGGTGGGATTGCGCTCGGGCTGGATCGGATTGTGATGATCCTGGCGGGAGCGACGAGCCTGCGCGAGGTGATCGCGTTCCCGAAGACGGCGAAGGCAATCGACCTGATGGTGGATGCGCCTACGCCGGTGAGTGAGCAGCAGATGCGGGAGCTGAGCCTGCGGACGGTGGTGCGGGGCTAGCTGTGGGAGACTGGCCGGCCGCGGATAAGCTTGTTCTGATTGTGTGCGCTCAGAATCAGGGTGCTCGTGAGTGCGGCGGATGTGGGGTGCAATGGATAGGAGAAGCAAGTAGCCAATGCAGGTCCTTCGGCTACGCTCAGGATGACAGGGTTTGCGAAGGGTGATGGAGAACGGGCAACGGCAAAGTGCCGACGCAGGTCCTTCGGCTGCGCTCAGGATGACAGGATTTTAGGGTGGGTTGAGAAGACGGTCAGAGACACGTGCCAGAGCAAGTGCCAATGCAGGTTCTTCGGCTGCGCTCAGGATGACAGGGTTTGCGAGGGGTGATGGAGAACGGGCAACGGCAAAGTGCCGACGCAGGTCCTTCGGCTGCGCTCAGGATGACAGAGTTTGCGAGGGGTGATGGAGAACGGGTAACGAAATAGCCAATGCGGGCATTCAACTGCGGCTGCACCTCCGCTCGGGATGACAGATTCAAGTGTGGGTAAGGAGAGAATCACCGTAAGGTCGTGCCTGCGCACGATACCCATTCTCGCGGCGATGAAGCTGCTGCGAGAATGGGGCACCCAGGACTCCTTGGAAGGTTCATGGCGTTCCAAGACGGTTGAGACGACCGATCAGGGCATGACGAACGACGACTATGTACAACGAGCCAAGCGAGCCGAGATATCAAGTCTAGCTAGTACGCGCTGGCCTGGGTGAGTTTATCGAGGTCTGCGGGGTCGAGCTTCAGGTCAACGGCAGCAAAGAGGGACTCGAGCTGGGTGATGCTGGTGGCGCTGGCGATGGGCGCGGTGATGGTGGGCTGGGCGAGCAGCCAGGCGAGGGCGATGGTGGCCTGTTTGGCGCCAGTCGGGGTGGCTACTTCGTCGAGGGCCTTCAAGATCTTCTCGCCGCGGGCGTCGAAGTACTTGCTTACCTGGGACTCGCGTTTGGCGCCCTTTGCGTCCTCTTTCGTCTTGTACTTGCCGGTAAGAAAGCCGCTGGCGAGTGAGAAATAGGGAATGACGCCGAGGTGGAACTTGTCGGCTATAGGGGCAAGATGAGTCTCGTAGTCCTCGCGGCGATAGAGGTTGTACTCGGGCTGGAGGGTCTGGTACATGGGCAGGTTCTGCTTTTGCGCGATCTCGATGGCTTCGGTGAGGCGTGGAGCCTTGTAGTTCGACGCACCAATGATGCGAACCTTTCCTTGCTGGATGAGCTGATGATAGGCCTCGAGAGTCTCCTGGAGAGGCGTTGATTCGTCATCCAGATGACTCTGGTAGAGATCGATGTGATCGGTCTGGAGCCGCTTAAGCGAGGCTTCAACTTCTTCGAGGATGTAGCGTTTTGCGAGGCCCTGTTTGCCGTCGCCCATGTCCATGCCGACCTTGGTGGCAAGTACGATCTGGTCGCGCATGCCGCTCTGCTTGAACCACTGGCCGAGGATGGTCTCGGACTCGCCGCCGTGATGGCCGGGCGCCCAGCGGGAGTAGACGTCGGCGGTGTCGATGAAGTTGAAGCCGCGGTCGGCAAAGGCGTCGAGGATGGCGAACGAGGTGGGGGCGTCAATGGTCCAGCCGAAGACGTTGCCGCCGAGCATGAGGGGGACGACCTGGATCTGGGAGGTGCCTAGGGTTCTGGTTTGCATAAGTTCCTCTGGTTGTTGGATGGGCGTGAGGAGGTGGAGTTGCAAAGACAAACGCAAAGGCGAAAGCGGGGTCTCTCTACTGCAGCGGCGAAGAGCGCCGCATCCGTTTGAGATGACGAAGCTTTCGGCGGATGCAGAACAGAGCGGTCGGGCTGCGGACGAGCCCCTTCCTCGCAGCGATGAAGCTGCTGCGAGGAAGGGCACCCGGATTCGTGGCTGAAGGGAGATCTCTAGTTTTAGTTCATCCAGCTTTTGTCGTTGGGATTCTTCTTTGATTCGTCGGGGTCGATGTAGCGGCCGTCCTTATCGAAGCGGACGGTGCGGCCCTGCTTGCCCATATAGACCTCAAACTTGCGGGCAGCGCGGCGGCGCTTCCAGCGGAAGTACTCGTTACGCATGCTGAAGTAGCGTTCGCTGGCGCCGAACGCGAAGCCCTGGCGGGGGGCGAACTGGACGTACAGGAAGCCCGCGCAGGCGCCGGCGAGTTGCAGCAGGGCACCGAAGGCGTTGCCACCCTTGAGCAGGATGGCGATCGCGATGAGGATGTAGATCGCGACCATGTACTTGGCCTTGATGCGGAGCAGGAACCAGAGCAGGAACTCCTGATCGCCGAAGCGCATGGCGATGGCGATGAGGAGGCCGAAGATGCCCGCCCAGGCTCCGGTGGCGACGGCGTCGGGCCTGAGACCGAAGACGTGGGTGAAGGAGATGATGGAGGCGAGGAGCGCGCCGCCGATGACGGAGGTGAAGTAGAGCTCGCCCACCCACTGGGCACCGTAGACGGTTTCGAGCAGCGAGCCGGTGAACCAGAGGGTCAGCATGCCGAAGAGGATGTCGAGGATGCCGTTGTTGACGAAGCTGTAGGTGACAAGCTGCCAGATCTCGCCGCGGACGACGGCGAGCGGCTCAAGCAGCAGATGGATCAGCAGGAAACCGGAGACGGCTGGCGAGACCCAGTGGAGGAGCAGCAGGCCGAAGAAGGCGGCGATATTGGCGAGGATCAGCTTGCGGACGACGCCGGCGAAGGGCGGGAGGTTGAGCGAGATAGGACTGGAGCGGGCCATGGCTGCTTTTACTATTTCACCACAGGTGACGCGACGGTGGAGGAGGCGAGAAAACAAGTGCAAGGACCAAGACAAATGCAGGTCCTTCGACTGCGCCTCTCGCGATGAGGCTGCGAGAGGCTCCGCTCAGGATGACAATTTAGGGGGTGAACCGGTCGAGGCCGCTCAGGATTTGGGTCCGGTTCCTGGGACGGGTGGGGTGGAGCCGCGGAGAGGCATGGGATAGACGGCGATGCTGCGGTGGCCGGTGACGTCGATGGTGCGGATACCGAAGATGGTGTTGTCTTTCGAGATAGGAAGCGTCATGGTGGTGGCGGTTCCGGCGGGGATGACGGTGGTCCAGTCCGGAGCGTCTGTCGCACGATAGACGATCTCGTAGGTGGCAGTGGCGGGCATGCCGGCGGGAGCCTCCCAACGCAGAGTGGTGTTGTTGTCGAGGTTGGCGGTGACGACGCCAACTTTCTGCGGGACACCGGGGGCGGAGGCGAGTGTGGCGAGGGTGGCGGCGTTGAGGCGGGCCACGTTAGCGGTGTAGTTGAAGTCGTCGTACTGGAGCAGGTCGCCGTATTGCACCGGCCCTTTGCTGCCATCGGGCAGGGTGCCGGGCTCGGTGCGGAGGTTCTGGTGCTGGTGGTTGAAGTTCTCCTGCCACTCGGTGAAGCGGACGGCGGTGAAGCCTTCGAGGTTGAAGCTGGTGTGGTCGCCTCCGCGGAGAAAGCGGTCGCGGCGGGAGATGAGGACTGGATGAAAGGCTGGGACGAGGCGCATGGCGTTGCTGTGCGGGCGGCCGGGAATGACGACGGCGCCCTGGCCTGCGGCCTGGAAGTAGGTGCGGCTGATTTCGGCGATGGCGCGTGCGAGTTCGCGCGAGGGCGAGTCATTCTCGGCGCCGATGGTCTGGATGGTGCGGAGTTGCTCGAGCGTGGCGGGGCCGGGGACGCCCTCCGAGAAGACGCGGACGACTGATGTATCGGCTCCTGTAGCGCCCGGGGTCGTATCTCCGCCGACGATGTCGTTGTTGAGGACGGCCTCGAGCTGCCAGCCTTCGGACCTGGCGAGTTTGGCGAGGTGGCGGCTGCCGTTGAGACCCTGCTCCTCGCCGGCGACGGCGACGAAGACGATGGTTGAGGGGAATTTGAGCTTGGAGAGGACGCGGGCGCATTCGAGCGAGACGGCGGTTCCACTGGCGTCGTCGTTGGCGCCGGGTGCTGGATCGTGGGTGTTGAAGTTGTCGGAGTTGCGGGAGTCGTAATGGCCGGTGACGAGGACGCGGCGGGCGGCCTGGGCGGGGTCGGTTCCCTTGAGGACCGCGTAGATGTTCTGGATGCGGGTGTCGCGGACGATGCGGGAGCCGAGGACGGCGGTCTCGACGAAGTCGTCGCGTTTGACTTCGAGGCAACCGCCGCAGGCTGCGGAGGTCCGCTCGAACTCGGTCGCGATCCAGTCGGCGGCGGCGGTGACGCCGGTGCCGGGGGGCAGGTCAGTGTCCATGCTGGAGAGGGTACTGCGGTTCTTGAAGGTGACGAGCTTCGTGATGGTGGCCTTGATGGCGTCGGGCGAGACCTGCTCGAGCGCGGCGGCGATAGCGGGGTCGGCCGGCGCGGGCTGGATCGGCTGACCGGCTTGGGGCGGGGACGGCATCAGGGTTTGCTGCGCAGGCAGACGTGAGGCGGCGAGCAGGAGAGCGGTGAGCGGCAACGCGAAGAGGCGGGTGCGAGAGGTCATGAGATTCATCCTTGTTTTCATCCGGAATTTTGATCCATGGTTTTCATTCATGGTGATGAAACCAATTCTGCCGGTGAGCCGTCGGAGTGGGTTGTATAGGGTCAGCTTACCGCACTTACCGGTAACTTGACGTAGGGATGGCGCGCCGCTAGAAATAGCAAGGTGTACTGCACACACTGGACCTTTTTTTCAAGTGTAGCGCGGTGCGTTTGGAAGAGATGATGTGAGAGTGATGGAGGTTCGATATGGCTGTTGTGTGTCCCGAATGCGATAACCCGATCGTCGTGAATACGGACGATGTGGAGGAGGGCGAGACGGTGCAGTGCGATGAGTGCGGCACGGATCTGGAGATCGTCTCTGTCGATCCGCTGGAGCTGGTGCCCGTGGATGCGGGCGGCTACGACGACGAAGATCATGCCGTGCCTGACGATGAGGACGAAGAGTAGGGAAAGACGAGGAGTAGCGTCGGCTTTATACTGATGCATATGAAGAACTCTGCCGTTCCATTTCGCCGGCTTACCGGAAATCTGTTACTTGCGGGCTGCTCGGTTGTGCTGGGTGCGAGTGCTATGCATGGTGTAATGCTTGTCGCGCAACGTGGTCCTGTGCAGCGCGTGGTTCAGGGTAAGGTGACCGACAAGGGCGACACGGGTTTGAACGGGGCGGTGGTCTATCTGAAGGACGACCATACGATGTCGGTCAAGAGCTTTATCTCGGAGCAGGATGGCGGGTATCGGTTCGGCCAGCTCTCGGAGAATACAGACTACGAGCTGTGGGCGGAGAGCGAAGGAAAGAAGAGTCCGACGAAGACGATCAGCTCCTTCGACAGCAAGAAGTCATTTCAGATTAATCTGAAGATCGATACGGGTAAGTAGAGGAACTGCAGAGCAAGTGGAGGTCCTTCGGCTGCGTGCTTGCACTTTGCTCAGGATGGCAGTTTTGTTGGTGAGTGGAGAAGAACAGGCAGTTCTACAACGGGATGTTGCCGTGTTTCTTAGGCGGATTCTTGTCGCGTTTGGTGCCTAGCATGTCGAGGGCGGCGTTGAGGCGGCGGCGAGTCTCGCTGGGGCGGATGACGGCGTCGATGTAGCCGCGCTCGGCGGCGACGTAGGGGTTGGCGAAGCGCTCGCGGAACTCGTCGACTTTTTCCTTGCGAACCTCGGCGAGGATTTCCAGTTTCTGGTCTTCCGATAAGGTTACGCCCTGGGGCATTACGGCCTCGGCACGGCGGAGGACAGTATCGAACTCGCGCTTGTAGACGATATTGACGGCGCCCTCGGGACCCATAACGGCGATCTCGGCGCTGGGCCACGCCACGTTGAGATCAGCCCGGATGTGTTTCGAATTCATCACGCAGTAGGCGCCGCCATAGGCCTTGCGGGTGATGACGGTGAGCTTGGGGACAGTGGCTTCGGCGAAGGCATAGAGGAGCTTGGCGCCGTGGCGGATGATGCCGCCGTGCTCCTGCTGGACGCCCGGCATGAAGCCGGGGACATCTTCGAAGGTGACGAGCGGGATGTTGAAGCAGTCGCAGAAACGGACGAAGCGCGCGGCCTTGACGCTGGCGTTGATATCGAGAACGCCGGCGAGGAAGGCTGGCTGGTTCGCGACGATGCCGACAGGCCGGCCGTTCATACGGGCGAAGCCGGTGAGGATGTTGCGGGCGAAGTGCTCGTGGATTTGAAAGAAGTAGGCGTCGTCGATGATTTTTGTGATGACATCGACCATATCGTAGGGCTGGTTGCTCTCGGCGGGGATGAGGGTGTCGAGAGCGAGGTCGGCGCGAGTGGGATCGTCTTGCGTTGCTTTGCGCGGTGGCTCGTCGAGGTTGTTTGAAGGCAGAAAGGTGAGGAGCTCGCGGATGGTGGCGAGGCAGTGCTGGTCGTCGTCGGCGAGGAAGTGCGCGACGCCGGAGATCTCGTTGTGGGTGGTAGCGCCGCCGAGTTCATCCTTGGTGACGTCCTCGTGGGTGACGGTCTTGATGACGTCGGGGCCGGTGACGAACATGTAGCTGGTCCTGGCGGTCATGAGGGTGAAGTCGGTGATGGCGGGCGAGTAGACGGCGCCGCCGGCGCAGGGCCCGAGGATGGCGGAGATCTGGGGGATGACGCCCGAGGCAAGGGTGTTGCGGAGGAAGATGTCGGCGTATCCGGCGAGTGAGACGACGCCCTCCTGGATGCGGGCTCCGCCGGAGTCGTTGAGGCCGATCAGAGGAGCGCCGACGCGCATGGCCATGTCCATGATCTTGACGATCTTCGCGGCATTGGCTTCCGACAACGATCCGCCGAAGACGGTGAAGTCCTGTGCGAAGACGAAGACGACGCGGCCGTAAATCCGGCCATAGCCGGTGATGAAGCCGTCGCCAGGAACGCGCTGGGCGTCCATGCCAAAGTCTGTAGCGCGATGGGTTACAAATTTGTCAGTCTCCTCGAAGCTGCCTTCATCGAGGAGGAGGTCGATGCGCTCGCGCGCGGAGAGTTTGCCGGCCCTGTGCTCGCGGGCGCGCCGCTCGGGGCCGCCGCCCTCTTCGGCGATCCTGTGACGGGCGGCGAGTTCAGCGAGCTTGAGTTGATGCAGGGTTGGAGGGGCGGCCATAAGGGGCAATTCTAGCAGCGGGGTTCGACGGCGGCCGCCGCAAGCGCGCCATTCTATCTGGATGCAGCCGGCGGCGTTCCTCTGAAGATCTGTTTAAAAACTCGCAAGCAGTCCTGCCGGACGAGCGCCCTACGCGGGCAGCGGTCACTTCGTGACGTGTGATGGCTTTGCATGGTGCTCCCGCTGGTCGCAATCAAATGTTCGTGCCGACCATCGGGCGGTCCTAAGAGGCTCATTCCTGCCAGGACCGGTAGACACGTCACGAAGTGACCGCTGCCCGCGCAGGGCGTACGTCGAGACACAGCGGATCAGAGATTCTTTAGATATCCCTCTCTTTGAGTAAGGCCTTTGCCGCCGCATCGTCCTGGGCTTCCATCCAACCGCGCAGAATGACCACGGCTGCGATCTGATCGATCACGTACTTGCGCCCTCGTTGATCGTGCCCGGCTTCGTCGAGAATCTCATGGGCCGCAACCGAACTCAGCCGTTCATCCCACAACTGAACCGCCAGCCCGGAGCGCTCGCGCAGCGTTTCGGCGAACGCCTGCACCTTCTTCGCCCACGGACTGATGGCACCCGACAGATGCAGCGGATATCCGACTACGATCTCCACCACCTCATGTTTGCGGATCAACCGCAGGAGGCTGCGCAGATCCTCATGCGGGCTCTTGCGCCAAAGCGTCAGCAGCGGCTGGGCTGTGTAGCCCAGCGGGTCTGAGAGCGCGATGCCTACGCGCACCTTCCCGACATCCAAGGCCATCACCCGCCCGGTCAACATAGACCTAGTTTACTGCCGCACAGGCTGCGGCCGGGCAGCGGGAGCATCTCTGGTTTGGGAGGATGATGGGCCGTCTTGAAAGGCATCGTCAATGGTGCAGAGAGATGCATCTTCGTTCGTACAAGAGAACTATCGAGCACACCATCACGGCACGCGCTCTATTCGAGTGGATGCGTACTCTGTTCAACTGCAGCGAGCTGGATTGCCTGCCGCATTGCCTCCATCATGCTGCGCTCATCTGCTTTGCCCGTGCCCGCGATATCGAAGGCGGTTCCATGATCGACCGAGGTTCTGACTACGGGGAGGCCGATGGTGATGTTCACGCCGGCCTCCAGCCCGAGTACTTTGACCGGGCCGTGCCCCTGATCGTGGTACATCGCGACGACCAGGTCGAAGTCGCCTCGTTGCGCGCGAAAGAAGAGCGTGTCGGCAGGGAGAGGACCTTCGACATCCCATCCACGGGCGCGGCAGGCGGCGATGGCGGGTTCGATCTTCTCCGCTTCTTCTCCGCGGCCAAACAGACCGTTCTCTCCCGCATGGGGGTTGATGCCGCAGACTCCTATCCTGGGGTTCGCGATGCCGGCTTTCTCGAGAGCGATACGTCCGCGGGTGATGGTTCGCTCGACCAGGGCGGGCTCGATCTTTGCGATCGCATCCAGCAGACCGAGGTGCGTGGTGACGTGAATGACGCGCATCTTCGGCGTACTCAGCATCATCGAGACCTCCGGGGTTCCTGTAAGCGCGGCCAGCATCTCAGTGTGGCCCGGGTATCGGTGACCGCCTGCATGAAGCGCCTCCTTGTTGAGGGGAGCGGTGCAGATGGCCTGAACCTTGCCGGCTGCGGCGAGTCTGGCGGCTACCTCCATGTAGCGGAAGGCGGCGTCGCCCGCGATGGGGGAGAGCTTGCCCCAGGGCAGGTGCTCCGGGATGAGCTTCAGGTCGATGCAATCGACCGAGCCCGGAACGTAGCGTGCGTCCTCGACCTGTTCGGCGGAGAGACTTCGAACTTCAAGCTGCGTGCCTGCGATGCGGCCGGCCTGCTCGAGGCGGCGCGCATCGCCGATGACGAGGGGTCTGCACTGATCGTAGAGTGCAGCGTGGGTGAGGGTCTTCATGATAATCTCGGGCCCGACACCGGCGGCGTCGCCCATGGTCATGGCAATTACAGGTCTGTTCGGTCTGTTCTGGCTGTTCGTCATAAGGATCCTTTGTCATCGAGCGGCCACATGGCGGTGCGGTCGAGAGTATGCACAAGTGGTCTTCATAATGCCCCATTTCGCTATGTGATTGATAAATCGAGGACTGCCTGCGCTGATTCCGGTACCGTGGGGCTCGATGTTCCGAGCCGAACGCGATCAGGCAAGCCCGTAGATCCC